>JACKZZ010007595.1_pt1 | contig 41686 bp, 25 predicted proteins | sample 8027871 | NCBI WGS metagenome assembly JACKZZ01 (sample SAMN15724774, study PRJNA655200) | protist metagenome | isolation source: fluorescence activated cell sorting (FACS) single amplified genomes of... | place: USA: West Boothbay Harbor, Gulf of Maine | collected 2000-07-19
CACTATTTCTACTAGAGCTCAAGCAACAGGTGTGTACCCTAACCCTAACCCTAACCCTAACCCTAACCCTAACCCTAACTCTAACCCTAATGCTAACCCTAATTCCAGGAATGATTTCACTCATTATCTTTACATTATTCTTATCTTACCGACTGTCATATTTTTGTGTTTCAAATTATTCTCAACTTCATCATCACTGGGTGACGCGAAGTTATCATGTTGACGAGAATATATCGCAGAGCCGGAACGCATTCTCTGAGAAATGCCTGAATGTTTATTCTTTCTATTTTCAGGTATAGGTGCAGAATGGATACTAGTGTGTGACATTCTCAAACGATTTTTCATTTTTTCTTGAGCCATCATTGTTGCTGCTCCACCAGCATCAATATCAGTGGAAAATCTTACTTGACTTTGTGTTTTTGGAGAAGGAATACTAACCGTATTCATTATTTCTGCCGAAACAGTCAAATTCCTTGTGGTATCATTAAATGATTCATTCTTTTCTTTATCTATTTCTCGATCACTTGAAGCGATGCGCATTTTCTCATCTTCCACGATGGCTACGATCATGTTTATACGTCCATCGGGTTGTTTAGGATCACTACTTTGTTCATTACTTGTATTTGTGTTTTCACTGTATGAAGAAGCAATATCTTTTGAAGCATGTCCATAGCTAAATGTCAATTTTGATATTTCACTATAGCCGAGAGAGGAAACTTCTCTACTCGTATGCGCAAGTGTTTCGTTATCATCATGCCCTTCCAAAAGAGCCTGGGATAAATGACTTGATACAGCATCGGCTGCATCAAAGCCTTGAGGTGGAGATGAATATATCATGTTATCATCAAGAACTCTATCGAACTTCATATCATCGTTGGCTTTCACAGAAACGACTGATGGTGATATGAAGGAAGGCGATTTCAAATAAGGCACTATTTTTACAGTCAAACTTTGATCTGTGGCGTATTGTAATTTGTCTAGAAAACTACTGCGTGTGTCACTTTCATCACCATCACCATCATCACTATTCTCGACATGTGGTATAGTCAAGTATACCGTTTTCATGGGAATGGAGGATGTATCACTTGATGAAGAATTCGCCTTTGTATTATCGCGAGAGTATAGGCATATATCTTTATACTCACCGTTCTTAGTATCATTACATCCATGTACCGGTAGCGTCCTTGGTTCCCTCGCAATGTCAATATGACATAGCTCATCCAAAGGGATAGTATCAACATCTATACCATCCAACTTTTCAGGATGTCGATCGCTTTTCCTGACATCAATAATTCTAAGCATTTCGCCGCTCAATTCCAAGCGGACACGCTTCCAACGTTGAAATACAAATCCATTCCACCAACTTAAATAAGCTGAATCCTTCCATAAGATCTTCTCTCTTGCTACTTCGAGCGCCTCCTTCATATGAAGGACTTTTTCGGAAATGCTTTCCAATGCTATTCTACTTTCACGTTCTACAATTATACTATTCCAAATACGTAGACATAGAGAATGCTCTTTAACACGTAATTCTTTAAACACATCTCCTGCAAGGATCTTTTTCGTATCATTCTTTGTCAATTTCAAAACTTGAAGGTGATCTTGAAGTGCACTTTCCTTTCTCATAATTGATATCATCAAAGCACGAAGATGCTTACAATGCATTTCTTCAGTCCAATCCATGTAACCCTCGTGAATTATATTTGGATTTACATCCCAAGAGCATGAGAACTTATTAAAGCGATTATCCATAAGAATTGACATACCCTCGTCATCCGCACTGGACACAGTCGAGTGATGCGATGACAATTCTGAGGCAGTTGTGGATAGACTATATTGCGTAGGTCTGACATAAGAATCTCCATACTTTCGCTCGTTATAGCGTTTATAAGCATGTCGTCTCGCAAAGATTTTGAGCAATACTTGATTACCGAGACGTAGTGCGAGATGCCTAGGTGTCAATCCCGCTCGATTTTTTATACGTAGACTAGCACCTGCACCAATCAAACGTTTCGTCTCCTCTTTTAAATCATATTTCACAGCTAAGTGGAGCAATGAATTCCGCTCTTCGTCGCCATCGTCAACTAAATCCAGGGCATTTCCCCTCAAAATGTGCGCATTGATGTTTGTTCGCGCACGGTTCCTCTCGTAATGATAGTTGTTTCTTTCGGTCATGATTTACACCCAAGAGTACTTTTTCTTTTGTATTAGCAGCATTTTATTTCATTTTACTTTGTACCGATGCGTATACAACCTCTTTTGGAGAAATACAAAATTTTGTAACTACGACATTTCTCTCATCTTTTTGCCATTTTTGACCTAACTACGGTCTAAAATAACTGCCGCTTAAAAAAAGATTTAGATTTAGATTTTCAGTCTCTCGTGTCTACCGTGTATCGTAATCGTGTCAATAATCAATCTATACATATCAAAATTTAGGATATAAGACAATGAGCTCTGGAAACAGATATAAAGTTGTTCTACTTGGCGAGGGACGCGTAGGCAAAACGTCGATTCTGCTCAGATTTTGCCGGGGTGAATACAATGATAAACAAGTGAGTACTCTTCAGGCTTCATACCTTGATAAGAAGTTACGGGTAGGAAATGACGAAGTTGTGCTCTCCATATGGGATACGGCTGGTCAAGAACGTTTCCACGCCTTGGGACCGATTTATTATCGTGATGCCGATGGTGCTTTACTTGTATATGATATTACGGATGCAGGATCCTTTGAAAAGGTAAGGACATGGATAAAAGAGCTTCGAAAAATAGTGGGACCAAGTATCTGTTTGGTGATTGCAGGGAATAAGGCGGATTTAGAAAAGCATCGAGCTGTCAACGCTGACGAGGCCGAAAAGTATGCTCAATCTGTCGGAGCAGTGCATTTCTTAACTTCAGCCAAAACTGATAAGAATCTGAGTGAGACATTTTCAAAACTTGCTGGCAAAATTATATCACATAAAGCAAAACAAAAGAAAGCACCAGGGGGTCAAAGCACTGCCAAAAAGTTAGTCATAGTCGATGAACCGACGCTACCACCACCAAAAAAATCATGTTGCTAAGATAGGAAATTAAATGATTAATTGGGATTACATTTTAGCACTACACTATATTTATTTATTCTTTTTCTTCATATACATCAACGTCTATAGCCGGTTTGTTTGTTCCGCGTGTTTTTTTGAATTAGCCATTTCAGATTGTAAAGCAGCAAGAGGATTAACCTTAGGTTTGGGTTTTGGCGAATTTAATTTCTCAAACTGTTCCTTCTGAGCCAACTTCTGATCTGACTTTTTCTTCTTTTCGATGCTTTCTTTGACTTCAGTTTCGCCATGCTTTAGACCAGTCTTCGGATCCAATTTACGCACAATACGTACCCACCCTCTCCTCCGGACCCAACACACTTTCTTTTTCCGACTAAACCAAAGAGTATCCATAAATGATTTAGCATATGAGAATCCTTCAGGGTCACCAGATGCAACTTCTGCTGTCCAATCTTTTTCAACATAGTAACCTTTTTTCACTGGTTCACTTACAGTATTAATTTCATCCGCATATTTCTTCCCATCCAATGAACAAAAATGACATTCACCTTTATTTGGATCTGTGTAAAGGAAGTCATCAAGCCAATCTCGTTTTAAAGGATTATATCTTTGCAATTCGACAACTTGATGAATTTCCCTTTCCAGGGCATCCTTGAGTGGAAAACACTCTATATGAAGTTTACAGCGTCCCTCCAAAGTTTTTCCGTCTGTAGGATCCAGTATATCAACCTCAACATTTCTTTGTTTCGTATTCTTTTTAATGTCTGATATATCAACTATTGCTGCACCAAAAACAACATCCCTGGAATCTTTTAGGACAATTTTTATTCTTAAAGCACTATGCATCGTCCTTCGTCTACCTTGTGAATCCTTCAGGGAAACTACTGGCGCCATCGGACTTTGAACAGAACTATCATGTCCAGTGTATGCAAACATCATCTTTTCAGATGGTGACCAATCACAACCTACCCCTTGAATGACGGATGAAAGACATGTAGCTTGCGTTTGATCTCCAAATTTTTCATCAGGTGGAAACAATGAACATTCCGCCCTTAATTTGAAATATGACTGACCACATCGCCTCCTAGTTTTACTATCCTTTAATCCACGACAGTTATATATATCTATGCCATAAGCGAAAGAGTCATTAGCATTTTTCGAACCATCCCAATGATCGGTAAATATTCTTAGATCCGATCCATCTATCTCCCGTTCATGTAGATCTCGGTTATAATATCCGCTCCGCAGATAACTTATAAACGATAACATAAATTCGCTCAATCTCGAGACGTAATGTTGAGTTCGAGGGCCGCTATGATGATGTTAATTATACCTCGCAAAACCGAACATATTAGCGTAGTTTAAGTTATAATAAAAAACATGTCGTGTAGCCTTGCGTGCCTTGGCTTGCTCTTAATTCATTAAGTTGTATTCATATATTAATAGTGTCACTCATATATTAATAGGATCACCTTATATAAAGCTGTAAGCCGTACTATAGTATTTATAGAAAACGACGAGATGGCTCATGAGATAGCTCATGAAAATGAAATAGAGCTGTCTGTTGAACGTGCTTGGACGCAGGCAGGATATTCATCTTGCGTGCAGATAAGCATGCGAGTAAAAGGATGGAGTAAGTCGGGATGGTCTAGAAAAATGAAAATGCTATTCGATTGTGGACCGGCGGTGCATCCTGATTGCTATGCTAGTGATCACGTTTTTGTGACCCATGGGCATACCGATCATATAGCGGGTTTGATTCCATTTGCTCGGGCAAAATCACAATCTTCTTCTCCCAATTGTATATATCACGTACCAGAGGCTTGCCTTGAACCGATCGATCTTGCAAAAGGAGCATTTGAAAAAATGAATGGCGACCACGAAATTCCAATGGATATAAAAACAATATCACCAGGATCAGGAGAAGAAGTAGTAATCTTTGAAGATAAGCGTAAAAAAAAGAAAGTTGTCGTAAAAGCGTTCGAAACTGTTCATCGGGTTCAGTCACAAGGGTATGCAGTATGGGTTGTAAAGCAAAATGAAATCAAAGATGGTCATGGGATTGATGTTTCTGATGATGACTCAAAGCAGTTGCACGTTGCGACTGATGAGGCCGGAGAGACCAGCAAGTGTGAATTTGTGTATACAGGTGATACTCATTTTGATGCCTTAATAAAAGACGAAAATCTATTTGTGTTTGAAGCACGTATACTCTGTATGGAATGTACATACTTGCATTGTGAAAAAGAAAAAGAAGTGGTTAATGCAGATACATATCAACATGTACACTTGAGTGATATAATTAAGAATTATGATAAGTTCCAAAACGAAAAATTAGAAAAATTAGTTTTGGTGCACATATCACGCAGGTACAAAAAAGATCAAGTCATAAATTTTTTAAGGAATGGTTTAGGTAAGGATCACTTAAAACCCTTACTCGAAATTGTAACCGTAAATTATACTACGAATGGTAAGTGTTATCTTGTGAAACCTGTTGACGAAGAATGGGAAATTAAATTAAATAAAACACCTGGTTGGGGTTGGGGATAGGCTCAAGAGGGTGGTATGCGAGTCAGTCCGGTAGATGAAGGCATAGAATGGACTATTTGAATTAAATTGTTAGTACTTTATAACTCTATCGCATCGGAAAATATTTTCTCTTCGTTCAGCGTAATATTACAGTGTGGTCGTTCTACCTCAATGATACTCATCAGTATTCGCCTCCAGTCCTCAATCACATTATGTGAACGACAACATGGACAATCTTCTTTTGTTACTTCTTTGTCACCATAGAGAACTGCATTTCTTCTTAAAATTTGGTGTCTCAATTCATTTTGATGAGTTGTATTGATCGCCACGTTAATTGCTGCATTTATGTAGTCTTCGTATTCAAATGTTATTAAACCATTGTCCATTCCAGACTCTCGTGATCCTTCGAAAGGGTCACAGGTAATTTGTTCAGAAGGAGGCATATACATACCCATAGCAATGTACATGCCCGTCGTCAGAGCCAAGACAGACGTTCGAGGATGAAGAACAATGATGGGTGTACCAGTACTAAATATCTCCAGAGAGCTTCGACCTCCACCGACAGGAAATGTGTCTAGTATCACGTCTGACAAGCCTACATATATCAAGTAATCGTCTTTACTTAATACCGGCAAGATGAGTATCCTGTGATTCAGACTCTCTTCACCAATTGTCATAGAAGTTCGCCTACGAAACCGTTCAACGTAACCATTACCACGTTGATGACCACCACTTGGAAATACGAATAAAGCTAATGGATCAGCCTTCATAATGTCAATCAAAATTCCATCAAAATCAGGATGTAATTTATATAGTGTCTGAGGGATAGAATATACACGCCAATGAACATCTTTGTGTATGCTTTCAATTCTTTGGAATATAGATTCGAAGGCGGGATCTACCGTGATCAACCAATTTCTTCTATATTGGTACCTTGTGAGAAATTCATCGCCATCAGGATTGATGAGGCTAAGTAATGCACTCGGTATAATTGGTCGTCTAAAACCAAATGTAAGACCTGATGAATGTATCAAACGCTCTGTATATTTTTCTTGATAAGAAATATTCTCAAATAATTTCGATGAAATGAAATAATCAATTCCTGGTGCATGACATGGGTTTCTATCATCAATTAGGGAGTATGAAGCTGGAGACATCCCACTTGTCACCGCATGACCCCAAAAGAGTACTGACCGTTGAGCTAATCTTTCTTGATTTGCAAGATGATAAGTCAGTTGACCCATACCAACTTCACCAAAAACAATAATATCTAAACCAAGAGCTCTGACTTGAGTAGCAACATCTTGAATGCTAGCACCCCTTCGAAAATTAAGTATATTTCCTTTCGCAATGGATGCCATTATTCTTTGTGAAGTTTCGTCGGATGAATCTAAGCAATTATCTAGAGCTATGAGATGAACGTCAAATGAATCTCGAGGTAAATCCTGGATTACACCTTCTAGCAATAGACCAACACTATGCCAAAACCAAAAACTTGAAAGAAAGGCAACCTTGATTTTCCTTGTAGCTGGATTTGAATCAATTTTGGGTAGATCCTTTGAAGTCACAGGATGTGCTCGACGATAAAACTCGGCCATCAATTCTCGAGGTATAAGATTATCTCCACCATCATAAATCAGATAATACCCTAATGAAGAACAACCTGTTAATCCAGATTCTATATTTTCTAATTTCAAGGGGTGTTTCAAATTAAATTTTGGATATGAAGATACTTTTGCAAACGCTAATGTCCTTATAACAGCACGAGTAAAGCCAATGGAAGATTTTGTTGCTTCTATCATTACTTTAAGATTCTCTACGAATAGCTCTCGATGTTGAATTGCATCTTGAGAGGAAGTGATGACTTTCGGTATAAGACCTGTCAGAGCCTGAAAAATGGCAGTTCCCAACATTTCTAGATCAGGTTCTGTATTTTGATCCTCTGCTTCTTTGAGTATACCTATGACTGCATCTCCATATGTACGAAGAGCTTCATTCCATCTTCCCAATTCGCAATGCGCTGTTGCAAGATCCAATTTCGTCTTGACATGTGAACCCGGGATTCGCACGGCTCGTTTCCATACCTCAATAGCACTCTCATGTTCATTTCTTTTCAAAAGTCTTGTACCATGGTTGTGAAGTAAGGCATAGAGCGTATAAGTATCTTCACTTTTTGAGGCAATCTCAATAGCGCGCTCACTTATTTCATCAACACGTTCCATTTCATTCACATCAGACAGAGCTGCAGCATAATTGGACAAAAGTTTGATATTATTTGGGAAAAAAGATAATCCATACTCATATATTTTTAAAGATGCTTCAACATTGCCCCCATCTTTTAAGAGAATACCAAGGTCATTCAAGACACCTTGATAATCAAATTCAGGATGTTCTAATATTGAATTTAAAACATTTTTAGTAGTATTTGATCCCCCATCTCGTAATTTCTCAACACCATTTACACTTTTGATATAGTGAAACATGGCATTATGCGAACAGTCAACTTCTATTCCTTCAGTGGCGATGTGTTCACAATAATAGTTATACATGTTTGCCAGAAATGCATGACACAATACAGAATTTGGGGAGATGTGTTGATGTTTCACTATAAAGTCAAATGCTCGACGTGGGGCGATTGCACGAAGCACAGAAGCAATCTCAGCAATAGCAATCCCTCTATACTCATCATCCAAATCAAGTCCTCTAATGACATCGAATGCCCATGCTTCCGCGTCAGACATCGAAGTCGCGTGAATCTCTCTTTTGAATACTTCAGTAAGGGCCTCTTTTCCATCATTGAGAGCTTTCCCTGTATAATTGATTAGAAACACAAGAATACACGGAAATAGGACATGGTGATACAGCTTCATTTTATCTCTGAATGTTTAATATCTTATCTACAATATTATGACATTAAAAACAGCTATTGGTCTCATTTTAAACACAAAAACTCTCGAAGCAGGAGTTGAGTGTACGTAGATTCAAATAGAATTGCGGAACCCTATTTATAAAATCATCAAATTGTCGTAAATTGAAGTAGTATTTTTATTTAGTTATATAACTTTCTGTTGATGATATATGGACATATTACCGCATTAATATGTACATTATACTCATTTTTAGTTTGTTGGTATCTTTTCAAATAGAATTTATCATATAATTCATGTGGAATTATGCATTCGCCGGTCATCGAAAGTAAAGATGTTAATTTTCTTATCGAGCGTCTTGAAAGAGCACTGCTCAATAGAGGATATACAAACAAGTATTCTAATGGGAATGGTGATGCTCCTCAGGAAATTTTTCGTGACATACGAGTTTGTATCCGTAGGGCACTTCTCTCCGAATCTGAGTGCAGAACATGGAATATTATCGCAGTTACAAAAAGCAAAAGAATTAAACCATACTAATGAATGAATATGTACATCTTAACATATATCCGTAATCATCTAAATCTAAAGTAAATTCAATCTTATTATTTGCCTACATTTTTTCGACTTCCGATACTTCATCCTTTATGACTTGTCTCACACGGTCTAATAAGTCAGATCCCAATGTCGCCGTTATTTTTTTGTCACGAAGAGATTTCAAGCATTTATCTACGATTACTTTGTCTTTGATTCCTGAAATTCCAAAATCTCTATCGAGAGCGGATGTCTGATGAAGTTCAAGAGCTGCTTCACGTGACGCGAGCACTTTAGGTCCACTTCTGTCCATCATTTGCCTCTCAAAGCAACGAATACGCGTTCGTATATCTCCTGGTTTCGACAGCCATTGTGCCAACAATGGTCCATCACCAATTGCTTGATTTGCACCTTGGCCTTTAAACATAGACATAGGGTGTGCTGCATCACCAACTACTGTTACTCGTGTTCCTTTATCCTTCGACAAACTGGGCATGGGATCACGATCATACAGACCAGTGGCCCATATTTCCTTTGCGGGGGTCTCATCAATAAGTTGTCTTATCGGATTAAAACAGTCATGAGTTCTTCTTATAGCATCTAGACGAAGTTCCTCTTTATGTTTGCTTCGTAAAAGATGAGCTTGATCCTCTGTAAGACCAGCGAATGATAGTTGCCACATCGTTATGGATTCTTCTTCATTGACTCGAAAGGGCATGGTAAATAAGCGATGTTGACCATCAATCATATAGAAACCACCTCTGTCAATGAGAGGATGACGAGCAGTACTCAAGCCGAGGATGACGGATACACCCAAGTACTTTGGATCAGAACTATGTTGACCTAGTATTTTCGAGTCACGCAGTTGTCTAACTTTTGATCTGATACCATCAGCCCCAACTAATACATCTGCATCTACTGTATCACCACTTTCCAGTTCAATAGATAAACCATCATCATGTTCTGTATAATCACGAATTCCTGATCCCCATTTGATGCGATTTTGGTCAATGCTATCGAGTAACATTTTTCGCAAGTCTTGTCTTGGAATACGGAGATTACCCCGTTCGCCTTGATATGGTATTATAGTCTTATTTACTTCATGCGCATCAGTTTTGAAATCTTTACCGTAATATCCCAGTACGTTACCAGAACGATCAAAGACCCAATGCCACTCAGATGGACAGTCTTTCGCTATACATGTTTCTAAAAGTCCCAATTGCGCAAGTGGGCCTTTGTCATTATTTGTGAGTGTTAAACCATATCCTTGCATTCGATCCTCGAAATTCATATCCTTTTCATATACCGTATAGTCAATGCCCGCCTTTTGCAAGGCTAGAGCACAACTAAGCCCTCCAATCCCTCCACCTACGATTGCTACCTTGATATTCAGCACACCTGTCCTCTTTCTCTTGCGTTTCGCATCCTGAACTGCTTCGCTATTACTCATAGCGCCAGAACAAGTCGAAATAGAAAATAAAATAACATTTTTGCTAGTTTGCATAAAATACGCGTATTTTGTCAGTATCACATAGACCTTTAACATACAGATTACGACCAATACTCAATTTGAAATACATTTCTGTCATTAACCAGGCATAATTGGTGCTAATAGGATTGTATAAAATAATCTACAATGTCTACATCTTCTCCTACGGTCTCTATGGATCTGTTTAATTCTTTCGAGACAGATGAGACAGCAGTGGCCTGGGTGCTCGGAGTACTAGAGCTAGGAGAGAACACAACTCACGAGCGACTTTTGGCGGAGACAGTGGCTCTTGAGGAAGGCATTCAACAAGAATTGGTGACACGGAAAAAGAATGTATCTGAAGCCGACAAGATTTTGAGATCGAAATTTATGATGGAATCGAATAACCTGGAGGAGATATGTGGTTTATTTGAGCATCATTTGGAGTCTTTTCATCGCAGTGGTGATGAACTTGGACGGGTAGGTGAAAGATTGGCTGTTCTCGACAATGAGCGATCTCGATTAGAACTCGCAGCAGAGCTTCTTCTCCTTGTCCAACAATTGGAGTCAGGGAACTATAAATCGAATGATGAAGTCAGCTCCATTGAAAAAGAAAGTAGAAACCAGTTACCAGAAGGATTAAAAACTCTTCCCTGGGATACTATCTGTGATCGATTGCAGGAATTACGTGTCATCTTGGCCGACGCAAGCTCCACAAGTGTACAGCAAGCACGAATAAATATTAGCAAGGTTTCCGAAGATATAGAGATGAAAATGCTCGTGAAATTTGAAATGGCTGCGTCGGTCTTGGAACAGTCTTCCAGTCAATTTGTCACACCATTTTGGGAAAATAAGCAACTACGAACTTTGTTGGCTGACGCCCGATTGTATGTAAAATGTTTGCATAGCTTTAATAATGGTTTCGCTGTACAGAAAAAATTCCTTTATAGTTGTTTGATGCGAATGCAGCAGCTTATAGCTAGTGAAACTCATGATATGAATTTAGTAGATCACATCTCTAAAATGATTCATATCATCGGATCAGTTGGGAGGGAGCAATTCCAAATCATACGACAGATCTTTCCCCAAGAGAGTACAGGGCGCGTTTGTCGACTTCTCCTACAAAAAGTATTCAATGACTCTTCAATAAATTTAGTGGAAAAAATAAACAATACTTTGACTCCATCAACGATTGTTGATGCTCTGAGTCTACCCGAGAGTCTAGACATGTTGGTTGTGATTCGTGAAAAGCTTACAGCCCTTCAAATAACTGTGAAGGAATCTATCACAGATGATTATGTATTTTCATCTAACTTAAAGGTATTTGTACCGGCTCAAAAATTTACATCCAATGATGCGATTAATCCTGTTGTCATGTTGAGTGAGAGGGATTGTGATGATTTAATGAATGACCTTGTTGAACAAGCTCTACAAAGTCACTTGGCCGTTTTCAACCAAAAGATCATCCGTTGTGTCAGTCAGGAATATGCATCAGTCTTGATGAGTGCAGTCGGTGATCCACGTTTATTTAAATCAGATAAGAAATTCGATTTTAAATCTGGTATCAATATGTTTACACCGACTACTATGGAGACAGCGGCACCGCCGTGGATGACTCGGGGAGGTGAACAAGTTCCTGAAGTGAATCCAGAGAAATTTATCGATTTAGCTCATGTTGACAATGTCATGGGGGCGGATAATTTGGTCCCAATGGTTTTAGATATAACGTCGGACGCATTGCGAAGATTATATGGCATTGGCCGTGCTGATAAAGGGCTGAAGGAACGCGTGAAGGAAATTTATCAATGTGAACTATCATTCCAAATTGACTTTCACCTCCTGCCCTGGTTGCAATGTATTGAAGTACAATTTGATCAACAAGACAAATCAATTAATGGTATCAATATCGGTTTGACAAGAAATGAAAGTAAAGTGAGGCACTCGTCAACAAGAGAGCGACTTGTGCATAAGAGCCTCGAGGCGATTGAAGCTCTTGCAAATTGGTGCAAGGCTTGGATGCGGTATGAACGAAACTTTGAGGTAACATATGTCAGGAAAGTACTATCACAGGATAATGATATTCGCTTCTGTAAAGAGATACACCGAAAAGGTTTTGATATGGCAAAAGCAAGACTACTTGTTGTCATACAAATGCTGACCACATCTATAGCTGATGGTATAGCGAGCTCGTTGAAAGCTCTTCAGTCACAAAATGATTATTGTCCCCAAGGTACGAAGTACAAAATGGATAATCATAAACCATCGTTGGCATGTACATCAATATGTAAAGATATTGCCCAAGTGACAGATGCAATGAAGGATTATGAACCCGTACTAAAGGAAGTGTCGGTAGAAGCTTGTGATATATTCTGGAATAGCTTGGCAGCTAAATTTTCGTCAACATTTGTAAAGCATCTACACACACTTAGTGTCAACGATGTAGGAGTTGGAACTCTTGACTTAGATTTGATGAACTATCAAAGTAACCTCAATGAATGTGGATTACTAGAATCTGCTGAAATGATGGCGGACTTGGTAGTGATAGCTGCCGTCTTTCGTGTGCCAATTTCTGAATTGTCAATAGAGATAGAGGATCTTTCCCGATTATACGATGCGAATGTTGTATCAAGTTTGGCTAATCGCCGTGCAGACAGTGTTCAAAGCGAAAGAAGTATCAGTATAGCAACACAGAACTTCGTTGGTGCAGTCTCACCATCACCGACATGGCGTACATGGAATTCTGATAGTGTGAATGAGTTCTCTTTACGGCGTAAAAGCAAGATATCGCACCTAATCGCTAGAGCACCAAAAAAGACCATAAAGGATCCGCCACTTGATGCTAAAATTAAAGGTTCATCTGCGGTGCCAAATACAAAGCAAACTTCTATTGAAAGTTCGCGAGACAGTGATGCGGCGAAAAACACAGTCGAGTATTCGCAAGCAGCAGCAAATGGTAAGAAGAGGACATCATCCACCAGGTCTATGTTTTCGTTCTTTGGTTAATTAAGGTACATTTTTATTTATATCTACGTAATATTACATGTCAGCATCATCTATTGTGCTCTCTTTCCTTCCATTACTATTCTTATCCTTGCGCACGTAACCAAATACTTCAAGATCTTCGAGACGATGGCGAGCTTCCATTTCCATAGCCTGTGTGCATGTTAAAGGAGTTTCAAGTTTCAAATCGTAAGAACATAGTTCAGTCTCTACTATGTCAACTATCTTGTTGTATGGTCCACATGATAGTCTTACGACTACTTCTCTCCGACGCCCAGCATTGTGACACCAGTCCCCACCACCATAAAATTGTGCATCATACGAATGGGTTTGTTTCTTCGCATTACTGGTAAAGAATTGCCACAACCACTTAACACTTTCAGATATCTCCTTTACGTCAAAACCGAGACGATCCAATAATCCTGAACCATGATCTAAAGTGCTATAGATTTGTGTAACTATGGTCACCTTCATTGTCATCCATAAATTCATCTTTCGTCGCTTCTCGTTACCTCTCTGTTTTATTTCTTCAGTTCCCCAGTTTGTGAATTTTCCAAGATGAATATCATCTTGATATATATCTTCAAACATGGAAACTTTGTAGAGGTAAGAGCCGGTGCTGTAATGCATATCATACCCTTTAAGTTTTTCCCATAGGCCATCGGATCCCCAGTCATTATCTTCATCTATATACAGATCACCTTCAAAGCGTCGTCGTCCATCTCTTGCTTTTTTCTCTTCAATATCTTTGATTCTTTGTTGCACAACATTTAGTTCCAATCTTGCAATCCGCATTCCTTCACGTATCATACACGCCTGATTCCTCTGCTGTAATCGTCGCTTTTCTAATGGATTGAAATAATAGTTGTAATAAAGTTGAGGTGATTCTGAAGCGATATGTAATACCCAAAATGGAGTGACAAGGTAAGGTTGGATGTACCCCAAAGTATTCATGATGAATCCATTACTTTCGTAATCAAATATTTTGGGAACTCCTGTTTTTTTATTCACAAATTTAATCCAGAATTTGGATAATCGCAAGGAAAATGAATTCTGATCAGCATTTTCATTTAGAGATATATGTTCCTTGGCATTTACTAAGAGATATGAAAAAGTGGATTTGATAACATGATCACAACCTTTATAGACAAATGTCAGAGGTGAAATGATAAAACCAAGCCACTCGCTGAGAGTCATCCAAAATCTGATATAACCTGTCTCTTCAAATTCCAAATATCGACCAAAAAGTCCTTTTTTGCGCATGTAAGTCGATGTTGATCGGCGTCTATTGGATAAAGCTTTACCTCCACCACTTTTCATAAACCCTACATATGCTCCAATATTCATATGATTTTTCTTTGTTTCATCTTTCATTGTGCTATAATAACATTTGGCTGTACGAAGACGATCACGAATACTTTGTTCCATGTATGATTCATTGGATGGTCGCAGTATTGTTTCGTGTATGTCGAGACTACCGGGAAGAGCCTGCGGCTCTGTTCCTCTCCACAAATCACATTCCTCTTCTAAGCCAGTCGCACACAGATGTAACCTCGAACGTAACAATTTGAAGTGTGCTTCCACTTCCAATTCATGCTCATCAGTATACAAGTAGCTCAAATCAAGAAGTGCCTTCTTAAGATATTTTCTATCACCTTTAAGACTCTTATATTCTTCATCGAATTGTTTCTTTTCGAGCATTTTATGATGAAGCATACTACTTTTTGCTTCTCTTCCGTCTTTTATCTTTCTATAATAACTGATTGCATCCTGTCTGGTCGCTAATAACTCATCATTGCATCGATTCTCGCAGTCTACTCCCCAAGCTGAACCCTCTTCGTCTGCACCATCACAGCAATCACAGATTCCATCACCTACACGGGAAGCTGGAATGCTTAAACTTGAAATTTTACTACCTTTACATATAAAGGGTCTTTCTGAGCGCATTGGGAGCCTCCCGCTACATGCAGAGGACTTCGTCTCATCGGATCCATCAGTGCAGTCACAGTAGTCATCATTCAAAGCAAATAATGAAGTACAATGTTGTTTACTACTAACAAAATCCAGGAATACAACAAATATTAACCCTACATGAACACACAACATGGCATCAAAGAAATATCGATTTCATCCATTTGATCACAAATCATGCCACTTTCCACTGCTTTGGTGTCAAACTGTGCAACTTTGGTTTCTGGCCTCAGCATTGGCCTCAAATAGATCACGAAAGGTGGGTGTAGTGCTAATTGCTTGATCAATTGACTGATATGGGCAAAGTTTAAAGTCCTTTTAGTCGTGCTGTAGTGGAATAAACTTAACAATTTTTGCTTGTGAATTGTAAAACTAATCATTTTTTAAATCCATCCCATGAAACACAGATATGCCACAAACAAAGGTCCTTAAGGCCCGTGCGGCTAGTAAGAAGAGTGCTATCAAGTATAAGGGTGTAGAAGCAACAGTTGGTGCATCGGGTAAATACTACCCCGCTGAGGATGTTGTGTTGACCAAAGGTCCTACTCCTGTGCGTAATGCTCCCAAGTTGCGCTCTTCCATCAAAGCTGGTACCGTCCTTATCCTTGTCGCAGGTCGCTTCCGAGGAAAGCGTGTGGTGTGTCTGAAGCAATTGTCTTCTGGTCTTCTATTAGTTTCAGGTAAGATACATTTCCATTTCCCCTGTTTTGATTGTGCAAGTTGTTTTTTATCAGTGAGAAAGAGGTCACGATGGTGTTGTATTAAAGCGAATTAACGTGGTGATTACTGGTACTGTGAAAGGTCCGATGATTCCAATTGACACCACGAGGCCTCGTGTCTGTTTGAATGTAGGATGATAATTTGTCATGTGTATTACTTTTAGTGCACAAGGCAATTTGTTGTTGTTGTGTGAGAGCAGTCAGCGCAGCGACGGGTAGAGCGGATTTATCTGTGATGACACCTGCAACTGGGCGCTAGTGAGACATTAATTATGAGATATGATGGACACAACACTGGTTATCATGTACTCACTCTTCGATCGTAACTGAAAATTGAATTCTTAACATGTACGATATTCAAACATAAATCTAACGAATACAATTTACTTCATTTTTATTCTTACATTAAATAGGCCCCTACAGTTGCAATGGCGTTCCTCTTCGCCGTGTGAATCAGAAATATGTTATTGCTACTAGTACATCAGTATCCATGAATGGTGTGGATGTTAGTAGCATTGACGATGCCCTCTTCGCCCGCGAGAAGGAGACCACAGAGGATGCCGACCGATTGAATTATAGTGTAGCACGTCCCACTGTCACCTCTCCCGAGAGAAAGGCTTTACAGACGAAGGTTGACGCTGCTTTGTTGAAGAATGTCAAGGCTGTAGACAAATTGGAGGCATACTTAGGTGCTATGTTTACCTTGAGCAATGGAGATAAACCCCACCTTCTCAAGTTTTAGACGTAAATATTAAAAACCTTACAATGTAAAAGTTCTAAATGTCTTTCTTGATATTTGTTTCCATAGGTTTTATACACCATATAGTTTCCACTTAGTTTTTTTTACGATTTGAGGTGTCGAAGAAGTAAGAGCATGATTCTGTCAATTCACATTCGGTACAACGTGGAGCCTTTGCTGCACAAATACTCTGACCAAATGCTACTATCTTACCATTTACATGAGGCCAATACTCTCGATCAAGCCAAGATTGCAGTTGTAGACGCGTTTTCTCTGGCCCGTTGCTCTTCGTTTTCCAGGTATCTACCCATCGCAGTCGATTCGCTATACGATGAACATGAGTATCCACACAAATACCAAGTGTTTCACCACGTGCAATTGTAAATGTCAAGAAAGCTATTTTAGGGCCGACACCACGGAAATTTAACAAATCGTCGACGTCTGTAGGAATGTCTCCATCATGTTCATTCAAGCAACGTTCCGCTGCAATTTTTATATTTACTGCTTTAACTTTGTAAAATGACACCATCGATATAGCCTCAACAACTGAAGATAGCTCACACTGATTGAGATTCTCCGCTGTTAAAGGCAACGGAGATACAAGTTCAATAAGGTTACGAAAAGCAACAGAAGTTTGCTCATCCTTGGTCTGTGGTGACAACATGGTGCCTATTAAAGTCTGAAACCTGAATTCTACTGATGATTTATTCATCCCCCCATATGCAGCAAGGGGTTCCGCACCCATTGTCTCGATTGGAGGTCGATTCTCTAAACCATCAAGCATCTTCTGGATACTTTCCCATTGCGCAACAAAAACGCTTGGGGCTGGTGGAATAAACGTTGAAACACTTTTTGAACGTTTTGGTAGTGCTCTTGAAATAGCGATGAGAGCTGCAAGTGTAAAATACTTACCCGTAATCATTCATACGGCGAAGAAACTTGGAGAAATTTATTGCGTGAATTATTCCGGATTTATATGAAGCGGTAGTAATGATAGTGTTGAATTACCCTGTACCGGACGCAAACGTGTTGTTCAGTGGTGTTTAGTGGTACTTGGAGCACAAAGAGAGGTTTAAAATAGATAATTGGTCAGGATGATAATGATTTTGGTCCTAATGATGGCGTTTTTCGCATGTGCTGAGTCATTCAGAACATCTGGGAGACAGCGCTTTATGGCCCCTTCTTCGCTCGCAAGAGCGACTAGGGTAAATGGTGGTATTAAAATGACAATGGATGTACCAATAGATGATTTACATAGCATGGTATCGGCGTTAAATGGCTTTCATTCTGATTTACTCTTGTCTGATGAAGGTGCAACATCGGGTTATTCTTCATTAAGTTTGTATTTTACTCTTGCTTTGTATTTATTGACGCTTCCAGGTTTGTATTCACTAGTAACTCGATCGGTGAAAACCAAATTAGTACAAAAGGTTTACGATTTACCCGGTCCGGCTAATCCTACGGCGAAACCTACTAGACAAACAGCGGCTGAAATCATGGCTTATTTCAAGGCAATGAATTACGAAGTGGCGGCTGCCGAAGAAACCATAACATTCAAGGGAGTGATGGGTAAGAGTAAGTCTCAGGCAGCTTTTCTTACATTCGTCACGTTTTTTGCTTTAGGTAGTATAGGTCTTGTGCTCTCTATCCTGCTGCCAGATATAGGAGTGAAGGCTTATGCTTTAACCCTTTTGTCACCATATGCAGGTATCTATTACTGGAACAACGCACAACGGGATGAACAGGTAACAATAAAAATGGAAACATCAGACGATGAGCAAATCACAAGTGTCATTGCTCAGGGTGGTAAAGAGGATTTGGAGCGATTCTCCAAGAACCTGGAATTCGCTGAAAGAGGAAAAGTGTATGTCAGAGGAATTTTTGAAAATGGTGTGGCATCAGAACGAGCGACGGAATCAAATAAAATTTCAGTATTACCGACTGAGTCCGTATCCACAGCTCCATCTCGAGAAGAAATGTCAGCAAGTGAGGAATGAAAAAGTGAGTGTTTTTTAGGATATTTTCATACTATACATCATTTTATCAAAAAATTATATCAACATGTACGTCTAGCAACACTCCTCTTATCGATGCAATCACTACTGTATAAAATGTCACCTTATATTTTCATATCTTCAAATATGTCTTCAGCATAACGTCTTGCATGTCTACAGATCGTTCAAGTCATCCAAGCTCGTCACAATCATGGCATCTCGATCACTTCCGTCACTGACACTGGACTTCTTTGTCATTTCTTTATTATTATCATCAACATCATATCCTGAATGGACAGGAGCAGACTCTTCACTCCAAAAGCTACCCACGAAGTTAGCACCACTGTATTTTTTTACCATACTCCAAAGCTTGGAACCCGTAAAATTGCTACTATCAGCGACAGGTTCTCTTTCGCTAGTTGGTTTTATTCTAGTATCTTTGGTACTCATTTGATCATCGGCGTTTTTATCTTGACCATAGATGTCTGTTTGGGATCGCGCCTTCGATGACCAACCTGCATTTTGCCTCCATTTCCAAAATGGTGGTTTGAAATTTGAACTTCGCTCCTCTTCCACAAATATAGCATGCTTGGATGATTGTGTTTCGCCCCCATCTGATTGTTGATTTTTATACGATAATCCCATGACTTTATACATACGTTCTGATGTGTGCGTTTGTCCAATGCCTTCACCATCGTCATCGTCATTAAACTCCTTTAGTTTTTCTTCTTTTACCTTGATATCATGTGCTTCTTTGAGTAGATGCATCAATTCAACAAATTCGGCAAAATCAATTGTACCTGAATTGTCTTTGTCAATTGCAAAATATATTTTATGGTGGGTTTCTTCTTTCATTGAAACAATTCTTAATATTGGTGTCATTTCCTGCAAAGTCAATTTCCCATTACACTCCAAATCCAACATGTTAAAAATTACCAATAAACGATGTATGGTATCCTGTGGGAGTGCGTACTTTTGCACTATTATATTTACCTTTTTCCACATTTTCTTTTCGTGAACCAATGAGTCCCTAAGCATTTCCATACTCGTAATGATAATTGCAACGAGGAGATTCATGAGAATCATCACATTAACAATTATAAAAACAACGAAAAATGCTGCTGCAATCCAACCTAAACCACATTGCTTTCCAGAACCTCCCTCAGCTATACCGCATTTACACTCTGCATCAACTTCTAAAAATATTGATGCAGTATCACAGCCTATCATGTTATATCGAGCTATCCGTGACCAGTCGTCAAGAGTTGATATTTGACACATGGCCTGAAATGCTGGCCAAAATGATCGAAAATGTAATACATCATTATGCCTAAATAGAATTGACCCAGCCATAGCAAAATGGGACAAAACGCAAATAATAAGACATATCACATAAAGGAATGCAACAAAGGACGAGTATAGTGCTTGCATGATGACTCGCACTTCTTGGAAAAATTCAAATGCTCCCAAACATTTGACTATTCGAAGACTGTATAGGAAAGCAGATAATATACTATTTGTCGCCACATGAGTATCGATCAAAGGCCACATGGCACATATGATAATAGTTTCTACTAAATCCCAGCTTTTTGTAAATGATTCCATTACCGGGTACGTCGAGATAGCTCTGAGAACAATGTCGATAGTAAACACTATTTGTATGCAAAGGTCAACTAAAAATTGGCGATACTCTCCACGCTCGCTATGATTTTTATCCAAATTATTACTTACAGTAAAGATTGTGGCAGCGGCAGAAAAAATGTTAATAAAATGCAAAATAATTGTGTAGGTCTGGTGGTGATAAAACTGGGCTATATAGAAATTGGCTCGAATGAGAATACGCTGCAAATAAGATCTCTGGCATCTCTCGTCATGGTGAAGCAAGTGTTCATGAATACTATGCGGTACAAAAATGGAACACTCATCCTCTTCTGTACCTGCAGCATCTCTCTTCCATATATGGCGAAGTTTAAGGCGAAGAATGTAGAGATCTACTACTTTATCACCATCGAGAACATATATATCATGCTTGTTCTTCATGTTGAACTCACGACTTTCTTTAGACATATCTGGTTCATTATGAGACGTCTTTGATATGCTGCGAAATGATTCAATTTTTTCATCATCCATTTGCTCTTTCAACTCCTCTATTTTCTCACTTATACCTGTACTCACTGCGGCAGTGTTCAATGTCCATAAAAGGATTCCTGTTAACAAGACATACGAATTCAAAACGAAGCCTGCTGTCATAGGGTTTGAAGCACTGTTCCCTTTACTACAATAAGGCAACTTCCATGAACCTAATATACCAAGATCAACCTGTGGGACAAAGGTCATATTGGTGTACTGTTCATAAGATGAACAGGTTCCATTCCCGTCAACTGTACATTGCACTAGGGGTGTGTAAATCTCATATGCAGTTTCATATTCAACTGAATCACATCCTTTGGAATTGATATCAACTACCTCACGCCAATTATCCAGAGTCATTATCTCCAAGAGGGACCACATGGAGGTTCCAAGCCCACTAAAGTGGTAAGGATCGTTCACACTGAATACCCGAGTACAGATGAACGCAGTAATCAGTGTCGATACAGCCATCATTAAGATAGTATACTTAATACTACGGATTCCATTAGTAATTCCACTGATCATAATATCCAGAGAATCCGTCTGATCAATTAAAAAGATCGAGATCATAGACATACGAAGCAATCGTAACCACGGACCTGGTTGAGACTCAGCTTGGTAAATAATACAAAGAATACCCAAAATACAATCAAAAATACCCGATTTCCTCAGTGAATAGTACACAAGAGATGGAACTGTGTACTTGGTGTCCGAACTGTATATAAAATATAGAGGAAATACCATAAAACGCACAAATCCGATCAGAAGAAAAGAGCAATTCACAAAATAATCCATATACAATTGAGCATGGTATAATTCTTTAGGATAGTGCTCTTCTCCATTCCGAATATAGTCAATATCACATGCTAAATACGCTACCACGTATGTCATAACGGTGACAACGTAGGTAAATATTTTGAAGTAGATATTTTCATTGAGATGGAAGGCAAACAGAGACCCCTTGACTACACGTCGTGCCGTATCTACCGTAGCTTCATTCACCAAAAACCCACGAACTCGTGACGTAAAAGTCTCTTTAAGACTCCCAGATTCCATCTTTAGACGATTTATTACCTTTCCAACATCAACACCGGCAATACTTTGTAACGTGCTTTTCCTTTTTTGCGGTATTTTGTCAGAGAGATCCTCATCCTCATTATAGTCACCCAATGCACACTCAGAGATGTCTGACATTTGGTTCTCAGTTGAATCGCTATATATCAATGTTTGGTCAGCACTATCTTGAGTCATTTTTGAGGGAGAGTCAGACATAGATGAGGGATCATCTCCATTCTGCTGACTTTCAACATTACTATGATGTTTAATAATTTCTACTCTTTTAGCTAATTCATCGGAGAGAAGTTTCATCTCTTTGGCAAGATTTTTTCTGTTCATATGCTCCTTTTTAGCACGCGCTTTCGCTGCTACCTGAATAGCATCCATTAGAGCCGGTTTCTTTTCCACAAGAGGCATATTTGATAATTGTTTTGCTTATCAACTGTTACTCTAAGCTATATATGTCATCATGTTTATTCATTTCTATCTTTAAATTCTCAATTAGTGCATAACCTCTCGCCTCTAATTACGTTACTGACATTTAAAACCGCTTTTAAAACCGTTGTTTTTATATTAATTCTTTTCACTCTGGTTCTGTGTAGTGTGTATAGAGTATGATGAACTTTAATTTAGAGTAACGTACCGTAAGTTGACTCATCATTACAAAAAATTGGTTAAAATATGGCTTGTGGTTTTACTTGCCTTGTTCTTGATCATGCTCGTAAATTACTTGGTAATATGCAAATGGAACTGCTTCACGAAATGGTAGAGATAAAGAAGCAGAATAGATCACTGAGTGTCGACGAATTCTGTTGTTTTATCGAATCAAAGATCGATTGGACAAAATTTCATAGTTCGAGCGCAGCGGCACTGAAAAAATTTGATGTTACAGATGTGAATAAAACAATCGATAACGTGGTTCAGGACGTTAATGCTTTTACAGGCGCAGAATTTAACAGAGCAGGTGTTATAACAGAAGAAAAGAAGGGCCGACTGCTTTTCTCAGGCGATAATTACGACGCAGGTCATACTATCCTTAAGGAACGACCCTTCGCCCGTGTGAGAGACTTTACTTGTAATTGTCACCAAGGCAAGGACTCGTTTTTACTACCTGAACATGTCAATATGGCATTAGCAATGGCACTTGACTTTGAATCTACTACTGCACTGAAGGCACTCGTGACCCTTAACTCGGGGCTAGATAAGGTGGAGGAAGGAGAAGTTGTGAGAGTGGGATGTGAGGTGGAAGGAGAAGGACTTTGGTCTCTTTTTCAACTGTGCGAGATGGCTATGGTTGGAGTAGTAACAAAGACGTTTATAAGTCTTTTGAAATGGACATACAAAAGACGAGATGGACGGGGGAATGATGAAGAAAAAGAAGATATTGCTACTCTGATATTCCGATTGCTGTGTCGCATACCTAGTAATGGTAAGAAAAATATATTATTTGATGATTGTTTCTTTGATAAATATGTATCTAATACATTGTCCACTTTTATGATGTACCTTAATCTTAATATATTAAATTTCTAGTACATGGGTTGAAAATATTAGAGGAATATGGTGTAGAAAACAAGGCACATGGGATTTCCTATGTATGTGAACGACGGATTGGTTATGCACTTTTTGCAAACGCGAGTGCTGTGAATCATTCGTGTCTGCCCAATGCTACTTTGCGCCACTGCCTACCAGATAGCTATGACCCACTCGCAAGGCAGCATGACATATTTATTGAAATTGTATCTATCGATCAATTGACGGCTGGTGAAGAGGTGTTCATAAGTTATGGTCCTGTAGCTGGCAAACACAGTCGAAATTTTCGCCAAAAAAGTCTTCGTTCGCAATATTGCTTCCAATGCAAGTGTCGTGCATGTGAAGGAAACGAGGCTGGGGCCACACAAGTTAATGGTACGATTGCTCTTGATCCCGAAGGCGTAGATGCGATCCGTGAAGTGGAAGCTCTATGTGGTGATGTACAGACATTGCGTGAACATGCATCTCGTGTCAACGAGAAAGCATCTTCTCTCTTGATGGACAACAACGTTGGTGTAGCAGTTCACTACGTACATCAGACGGTAGAGCCACTTCTGAAGCGTGCACGTGGTCTACTCAATGAACATTTTTCACAGCCACCAACACCAGAAGCGTTGGATTTCACCATGTATTTAGAAATCTATGCTTGTGTTCAAGGTCTTGCGGATCTCATAGCTCACATATACGCATGTAATGAAGACTTCTCAAAAGCTGCTGTTTTCCTACACGAAGCTATTCTCGCCATGGAAAAGATGAATCCATCAGCTTTGTCAGATCCTGGCATAGCACGTGAGCGTATCAAATTGGCCCAACTTTTATTCAATTCAGGAGATATTCAAGGTGCACATGGGCCACTCCTTCAAGGCATGAAAGACCTCGCACCTCATGTGGATTCTAAGAGGGATCCAGATCTATTAGAGGCTCGGGCTATATTGCTCTTCTTACAACGACGCGGTCTATAGAAAGGATATTATATTGTGGATAATACAATAATGAATAACGAATACTGTTAATTGATTATGCTTAACGAATTATTTGCTTTAAATTTAAATTTAAATACATCTAAATATGTATTATGTTGTGACCACGGCTCAAGGAGTGTCTCAATGGCGAGCGAGCTGCAACAGGACTCTTTCCCTGAATTAAAGCGGCCTGTACAGGATCGATAGGACTTCTTCCCTTTCTACCATGATTGTACTCACTATGTCCTTGCCACTGTTGTCCTACAGAAATTGAGCGCTTCTGTACCGTAGTCGGAGACGACACGTGTCCACGAAATCGATACTCTCTTAAAGGTGGCTTTGTAGAGTGATAACGTGATGCTGTAGTCTGCAATAAGCTAGAATTATGACCGATTGAAGATTGTTTCCTGACTCGATGGGGACTGTGGCGGTCAGTACCTGCTGCATCCCCCGCAAAGGGATGTAGTCGTCTTCGAGACTGATTGCGCATCATTTTTTCATGACGTTCTCTTGATCTACTGAGAGAACTATAGGTTGGAGATTTATGATCCCGAGCACTTCGTTCAGCACTTCTATAACGACTTCTTCCTCGAGAGATATCTACACTGTCATCTGCACCAAAGTATGAGTTCCCATCCTCGTAATCTGTGGACATTAAAGAAGAGCTGTATCCACGGGTACTCGTTTTCAAGATACTGGGATCGTTTAAATTGTTTCCACGATCAAGTGATGATATATACCGAGGAGGACTATTTGTCTGACTGGATTCTCGCGAAGGAGAAGTTATTTTAGTATATGCATGTGATTCAGACCGAGACTGCAAATGAGACTGTGCATCAGAAGTCGATGTGGACGGAGGCCTTGACAGAAGCGTATACTTGAGTGCATGTAGTATCTCTTTTTCCTCAGCAGTAGCATCATGAAAAAGATGATCCAATTCATTCACAACTTCATGATGAGTTTCTTCAGAAACGCCGTTGCCAGTCTTCGAACTTGGCGACATCATGGCGGAAAGCAATACTTCAGACTGATGCCCCCCAAATCTACTCTCTAATGACTGCTGACGATGCATATCTAGTTGTTGCTGATGGACCTGTGCGCCAGGAAAGTGATGATCTTGCTGTGAGTGTCTTTCATACGCTCCTCGATCCGCTGATCGGGATCTCATGATATTCTGCTTAGGGTGCGCGAAGCTGTGCTTGTTATGGACCTGCGTTCGTCCCTCTAACTCATGTTTTAACTCTATCGAGTGTTGACGATGCTCTTGTACATGCTGATTATGTATATACTCTCCAGGATAATGATGTTGTGCTAGTACATGTCGATCATGGGCTTGATCAACAGATTTGGATCTTCTCTGTAAATTCTTTCTGGGATGTGCGAAGCTGTGACGTACTTCCTTTTTACCATACCTCTTTTCCAAAGATTTCTGTCTATGAAGTTCCCAATACTTGCTCACTGGGAATGGTTTGATTGGTCGCTTCGTCTTCTGTTTTTGATATGAATTCAACATGGACTGATGTATTTGCAATTGCTCATGATGCTGGTGATGACGATTATGATGATGATGGTGGTGGTGACGGTCGGAGACCAATGGCTGCGCTTCAGGAGGTAGAGGAACATGGTCCTGCACGGGTGCATCTACTCCTATAACTCCAAAAGGTGGTGGTGAGGGTTGTGGTTGTACATCATTGTTATGATAATTCATCAATTTCTCAAAGTTATTCTGATTCTGATTCTCGTTCTTAATTTGGTTTCTTACTTCTGAGGAATGTTTACTACCTGAATAATGATTGCCACTACCACTACCATTACCATTACTATTACCAAAATGCAACATTTTACTCATCATACGGATTGGGTTTGCCTTGACCATCTTATTAATAATTTTTCCACCTGTACTTTTACTACTACTGACAGCAGCATTGACACGGGTTTTGGATTCCCATCGACGGAATGCTACACCCATTCGTATTAATGCATAATTACGTAAATGTAACATACATAGCCTTGTACTCGTATTAAATCTATAATTGATCACTTCCTTTTCCAAAGCTAAATTACTCCGATGAGCTATTGTTCGCAATCGTTGAATTTCATTCAATAATACTTGCTTTTCCTGGACATAAGCTTGATAATCTGTTTTACCTCCAGCACGACTCGTAGTCGTAGAGGACTTACTTATCATAGCCGCTCTTTCTGTTCCTTTCTCAACTGACTTTTCAACATCTTCTTTTTGAGATTTCGAAGATATGGTGTGATGCATAAATCGTGGAGCATCTGAATCATCTGCACCAGATTTCTCTGGCAAAGTTTTCTGAGACATTGTGAAAGACGTAGGAGATGCCTGTAATTGTCCAGATTGTCGGGAAACACTCTGAGTAGGACTGTCATTGGGACTGCCTCCACCATATCTACTCTCTATTATATCTACATGAGCAGTGCTCTTTGCTGGATTCATACTTTTCGATGAATTTGTGTGCTGCATATAATGGGGCACTTTAGGCACTTCAGATTCCAATTTATGAGATGAAACAGAGCCAATAGCAGATCCAGATCCAGATGAAACAACTTCCATAAATGGATCTACCACCGCCACCTGGGATTCTTTTTTGAGAATTTGTTCCCCATCGGGCATTTTGGTTGAATTATTATCCATAATTAAGCATTAAATATACACTTTACACCGAAAACACGCTCACAATGGATGAAGTAATAAAGGATATTTTTCAGATTATTTTTGTATAACAACAACATTAACGTAATTTCAAGGATGCCAAACAAGAAACTTCTTTTTTTACCGTAGTGTTCGACACAAATAAGGATTTCTACCGACCACACAGTTAGATACGAGAGTTTCAATCAGTTCTGATCAACTTATTTTGAGTACAACAAGTTGTTTTGACACAAAGGAAGTTCTTAAATACTAAAATTTCTTACTTAAACTTGAATGAATTTGCCTCCAAGGAAAAAAACTAGAATGGACGACAAAGAAAACAAAGAAGAGGTGGCAGATATGGATACGCATACGCTAGATCGCTATTCGCGACAGAATTCAGCACTGGGAGCTGAAACTACGGCAAAACTGATGAAGATGCGAGTGGCAATGTAAGTTTTCCTTCCGCTTCAATCTTACTTCCTTAAATATTCTTTAACCTCTTCAAAATTTGATCCACCTTACGTTTCACTAAAATTCTAGATACGGACTATTAGGAGTTGGGGTAGAAACATGTAAGAATCTTATGTTACAGGGTGTTGGAGGACTCACAATTATTGATCCCCGCCCAACGAAGATTGCAGATGTTGGATGTAATTTCTTTCTGACTGAAAGCGATGCTGAGAAGGGTACACCACGTGCTGATGCAGTCCTACCACGCCTTATGGAATTGAATCCTATGAGCACTGTATCAACCGCACCAGATCTCACAGAAGAACTCATAGAGAAAGCTGGTTTCAAGGCGGTAGTTATTACAGATCCTTCATTTCCTAAGGAAAAACTTATTCAACTAAATGAATTTTGTCGTGCACGTAATATTGGATTTTTCTATAATGTTTGTGGTGGTTTCTCTACGTCTATATTCGTAGATTTAGGTGATAATCATATTATCTTTGATCCGAATGGTGAAAAACCAATGACAAAGATTATTACAAACATTAGCCCATTAGAGGATGGGGAATTCATGATACGTTATGAGACACCCGAGGGTCAACAACCATCAACTATTGATGATGGCTATTTCGAATTGAGTGATATTATTGGAGCTGGTGAGGCTGCAATCAAAAATAAAGTCAATGGATTAGTTCTTGAGGTAACACATTCACACAAAGATCCAGTAAAAACGATAAGATGTAAATTTCCTGATGATATTGCTTCAAATTTCAGTTATGAATCAGGTGGTATATTGACCGAGAAAAAGCAATTGAAAAGGTATCCTATGATGTCACTAGCACAAAAACTGGTACAGCCTGGTAACCCTTTTATGGGAGATATGGTACTCACTAACTTGATTGATATCGGTTCCGAATTGCAGCAACATATGTCTCTTGTAAGTATGTTAGCCTTTTTGGAAGAAGAGGGACGTTTACCCATGCCTAATTCGAAAGAAGATGCTGCGAAAATGTACTCATTAGCAAAGAGTGATGCCGGTGGTGCTCAGGAAGGACTAGGAGGTGCAGACTTTGAAGCGAGCGAATCGTTCATCACTCAATATGCACTGTTGTGCGCTATTGAGCTCCAACCCATGGCTGCATTTACTGGTGGTGTTCTGGCACAAGAAGTTGTCAAATGTTCCGGGAAATTCACTCCTATCCCTGGATGGTTGCACTTCTCCTGTAAGGATGCCTTGCGCCCAGCCGAAGAAGGTGTATCGCGCGATATCACACCTAGAAACTCACGGTATGATAATTTAGCTGCCGTCTATGGATGGGATTTTGTAGAGAAATTAGGTAATCTAAAGTACTTCATGGTGGGATGTGGTGCACTAGGTTGTGAATTCTTGAAGAATTTTGCTTTAAATGGAGTTTGCTGTGGTAAGACTGGACACCTCACTGTTACCGATGCTGATCGTATTGAGCTGTCAAATTTATCTCGACAGTTTTTATTTCGTGAACACAATGTTGGTCAGCCAAAAAGTCGTGCTGCTGGTGTCATGGCTCGTCAAATGAACAATGGTTTGACAGTTAATTCACTTGAAATGTTCGTTGGACCAAAGACAGAAACCCATTTCAATGACGAGTTTTGGATGGGTCTAGATGGTGTATGCAATGCTCTTGACAACATGGAAGCGCGTCTATATGTTGATAGTCAATGTGTACGCTATGAAAAGTCGCTGCTCGAATCGGGTACTATGGGTACTAGTGGGAATACAGACACTATTAGTCCTTTCAAGACTAGAATCTACGCGGATGGCGGTGCGGCCGCTGAAGGTGGAGGTGTACCGATGTGTACTCTTCGTAATTTCCCCCATTTGACAGATCATTGTATTGAATGGAGCCGTGATCAATTTGAGCTTTTCTTTGTCAAATTACCAAAATCTGTATTAAAATATTTAGAAGATCCAGATGCTTTCGAAAATGAGAAACGCACATTGGCCGATGCTGAACCTGGACAAGCTCTTTTTGAAACTCGATGTGTAAATTCTCTTATGTCTGCTGCTAAAACTCCTACTGTAGAAAGTGCAGCTCAGGTAGCATTTGATTTGTTTCATTATTTATTTAGAGATAAGATATTAGATCTACAAGCTGCCTTCCCACGTGACTATCGTGTCGTTGACAAGGATACAGGTGCTGACAAAGGTCCATTTTGGAGTGAAAAGAAACGTTATCCAACTGCTGCTGAATTCAATGTAAGAGATCAAGCACATTTAGATTTTATGATTTCTGCGACATGTCTTTTTGGAGTAGCTCTTGGTATTTTTCCAGCAAAAAAAGATGGTGATAATGACTGGCTTAAACAATGCCGTGAAGACCCGAATTGGATTCTCAATATTATTGAGGGCTTGACAGTCCCAGAATATGTAGGAGCTCCAGTATCAACAGATGATGACATAGCAACAGCAGCTGATTCTTCTCAAAATGGTAAAAGTAAAGATGATCGTAGTGCAGTCCTTGATAGCCTTCTTGGTGAACTTAGAGTTATGTCTAGTGCATTCAATACCACAGGATCAGTACCACCCATGGATACCGCAGATTTCGAAAAAGATGATGATTTTAATTTTCACATTGCATTTATCACTGCTGCATGTAATCTTCGTTGCGACAATTATACAATTAAACGTTCAGATTTTCAACAAGTTAAAATTGTTGCAGGAAAAATTATCGCCGCCATTGCTACTACCACTGCAGCTGTTTGTGGATTGGTTGTGTTGGAGCTATTTAAACTAGCATTTAATGCCCCAACAGATTCGTTGATGAGTCGTATGATTGGCCTTGCTGTCAACACTTACACGACTTTTTCACAAGATCCACCAAAGGAATTCGAATCTCGAACCGAAACCACTGCGCCGCCACCCGACACTCCCTTACCAGCCGATGCTTATGATGATAAGGGAGCACTGAAAGATGAATATCTTGTGAAAACTGAATTTAAAGCTTATCCTGAAAAGCATACGGTGTGGGATAAATTAACGGTATCTGGTAGTCTTACTTTGACTGAATTTGCATCATTCCTTGCAAAAGAGCATGGTTTGGAGTTACGCAGTTGGTCTATGGTAGTAGGAACGAAAAATAAAAATCCAGTGACTAGTGCGGTATACCCTCCCAAGCCCAAAATGGATATGTCGCTACTTCCTAGTCTAGACCTCACCATGCAACAGGCAACCATGGCCATCATGCGTACACCTACTGCCAAACCAACACAAAGCTATATTCAGGCATGGAAGGCTGCCAAAGCCAATGGTGCTTTACCGGAGGTTACTGATGATGCTGATGTTATCACTGGAGATACCACTCTCGCAGATATGTTGATGAAGATGGCAACCATAGGAGATACTTATCTGGAAAGCGGAAAGATTGACACACCATCTATCACTGACCTCCCTAACCGCAAGATGTGGGTCATCCCTGGCGATCAAGCACCGAGTGTTCGTTTGAAAGAGAGCGGTGAAGACATCGAATACTTTTCGGCATTAAAAATTACATTGGATGCCTAGATATCTGCAACAGGCACCAGGAAGTAGACCAATACTAAACTGATGTGAATTAAAATACATTAAACAATATCAATCATTATAATTTTCCAAACAAACGACATGTATATCCATCCTCCTTCACAGACCTTTTGCTCCTTTGCTCCTTTGCTCCTTTTTTTACCTCGATAGAACCAAATGAATCGTTGTACATAGGTACTAGTATCCAGTAGATTCCAAGCTATCTCTCTGCCCATAACTATGTCCATCTTGACTTTCTTGGTGATTATCTAAATAGACACTATTGTCAGGCATGCTGTTTTCATCTACATCTACACTGGGACTTCGATCATTATATCCAACTAGTCTATACCCATAGCGCGGACGTTTTGCGGGTGACTTAGGATTATTATTGTCATTACAGGGAGATATGCTACCATCCATGTTGCCCTCTCCATGTTCCATACCAGCCGTCTCTCCATCGTCCTCGTCCTCTTCATCGTCACAAATCACCTTACGCTTTATGTTCTTGTTCTTGTAAAGTATATCATGATGATTCGAACAATGCTTGAGACGACGCTTGTCCACCTCCACCTCTTCTTCTTCCTCTTCCTCGCTGTAGCATTCATTCATCGCTTCACTGTCATCATCTGCTACGATTTCTACTCCTCCATAGCCATCATAACTATCCCTGTTTTCTTCTTCAGTGACATCAATTGAATATTTAGATTTCAATTCTCTCTCTCTTTGTGTATCTGTTTCAGATATGTTCTCATTCACATTTTCATTTTCATTCTCATTCTCATTCTCATTCTCTCCACATCTGTCACTATGACTATGACTCATACCATTATTATTATTATTATTAATTGTTTCACCATTTATTGTTTTAATTTTTAATGCACCCGTTTTCCATGTATTTAATATATTACATTCAATATAAAAGGATTTTAATGTATATAAATACATTTCTATTGTCTTTTTTAATGATGGTACATTATTACTATGAATCATATTATTATTATTATTATGTTTTTGAAACATTTTAGTATGATTACATATATGTTGTAGTTGTCGTATACTTTTAGTGAACATTTTCAATATATTCATGGTATCTATAGGACATATACGATATATTATAGATAACACATTCAGCGTAGTAGTGAATAATTCTATGAACTTTTTCCCTTGTTTCATTGCTATATTTATCATTATTATATTTATAATATCTAATGATATCTCTTTAGTATATAATATTAATTTGTTAAATTGTTGTAATATTATTCGCATTAATTGTAATTTGGAACGTATTATTAATTTAGAATTAATATGATCTTATTGCGATTAATAGACAGTAGTAGGTGATAATAAAAAAAGGGTTAGATTACATGTTATTGTTATTCAGACATAATATACAGTAATAGTAATACCTTGTGAATCAAATGAGGTTTGTGTTTGATTTGTAACAATATTGACACTACGCCTTAAAATGACTTCATATTCTTTCACAATATTATTCCAACTCTAATAATAAGATATATATAGAATGTAGTAGTATGTATGTATGTATAATATATATAATAAAGTTAGGGTTAAGTACACTACTACGATGATCTATGATGTTTTATATATTACCTGTTTTAAATAAATAAAGAATGAATTATAATAGATACCAAAACTATTACGTGATAGAGTACAGTATTTTTGAGAATATAAATCATGATTATTATTATTATTATTATTATTATTATTATATTTATATTCTAATAGATATTCATCCAATACTGCTTGTGTATCAGTAGTAGTAGTAGTAGTATTATTATCATTCTGATTCTGATTTTGTTCACCAATGAATTCATGTAAGGTATTTAACTCTGAATTGAAACTACTGCGTTTGATGTAGATAGAAATAATATAACCTAAATCATCATTGGTATATTTCCTTTGAACCATATTGGTCGTAGTATTACTATTAGTATTAGTATTAGTATTACTATTAGTATTACTATTAGTATTACTATTAGGGTTAGGGTTTGGGTTTGGTACTGTAGCAAGTTCTGTATCCATGTCCATGTTCATTCCTATTCCTATTCCTAATTGGGATGTTATGTTTTCTTTGTATTCTTTACACCATGGTATATTCAATATACTTTGACAATGTTTTGCTAATTGTATAGAACATTGTTGTATTGATTGTAACAGATATGTATAACATTCCATGACCATATTATTATTATTATTATTATTATTATCATTATTATTATTATGCATTGATTTATTTGGAAATTTATTTGGAAATTTATTTTTTATATTATCACGAAGATTATTCATAATATTTAAAATACCATCAGCCACTGCGACCAATTTTATAATGGATGGAAATAATTCTGTTCGATCTCGTCCGTTTTTATCGATGCACGGAACAATGGCACATGTCATGTGGAATGCTCTCACTAAGACATCTATTGCTTGGTATGATACAGTCTGAGTGAACGGAGACTGGGATTGCGAAAGTTCCGTATATGCGTATGATGTTGAACTCAGAGTCTCCAATCCAAGTCCAAGACCAGGCACAGCAGCACCCCTATCAGTATTAGTAACAATGTGTATGTTTACTTCTGTTTGGTGTTGATTTACTCCCTCTGTCGTTCCATGTCCTTTATTGGATTGATGACCATTCTGATTCTGACTCTGACTCATCAGAGAACTATCACCAAACAACTCTCTCTTTCTTGCTTCCTCTCTTTCGTCCATTTTTAGCGGTTTATATGTAACATTGACAAAATCGGCTAAAATATGTAATAATAATGGTATTTCATACATATCTATTTCATCACTCTTTATATTATTATTATTATTATTATTATCATCATCATCATCAATTGAATTCATTATATTCATTTCATATTCAATAATACATGGAAATATATTCATTACATTTTGATGTAATATTTGATTATTTATAATAACTCGTAGTATGCTTAAAATTGAATCCAACATGGATAGCAATCCTTTGTCATATCGGTCATCTTGCGGGTTGTGTTGGCGTTCAGATTCAGATGCAAGAATATCCGAGTTCATTATTGTTCCCGCCTGTTTTCCAAACGTGCGTATAACTCGACCATACAATTTTTGTAATGAAGAGAATGATTTCGTTTGTAACAAATATTTAAGATATTGTGAAAAAGTAACAATTGAAGAATCGATCCATCCTGGTTGTAGGGTTGGTGTTTCGGGTTCCATTGTGATTACATTATTCATGTTCCGATGATTATGATGATTCAAACCGACACGAATACTAGTAGTATCTATTATATCCATATTTTTTGATAAGAATATACATTCCGTATGAATCAAATTTAGTAATAGTATAATAGTTGAATCTTTATATGACATTTTTATATCCTTATTGCTATTACGGTCATTGGCGACATTGACACGAGGATTATTATGATCCTTGTATAAGCCTAACAAGCTTCCTACTGATCTTCGTAGAGGTCGAAATATATTTTGAAATTCCCCGATGATATTTTCTGGTTTGATAAACTCACTTGATTTCTCTTCACTATAAGGACATGGAGATAGACTAGGAACATCCATGACCAGATTTATATTTCCATTTGTCATACGAGGCGACATTGTAGGCCTTTCACCATGATTACTCATATGATACTCTTCTTTGCCTTTCTTTTTTGATTGTTGTCTCTTTTTATTTTTATTACCATGACCAGTAACATTGTTGCGCTGTTTCGATTTTGATTCTGGTATTGAATAATTAGGTAAACCTATGAGCAAATAATCTGGAAATCTTTGAACCAATGAAAAGAAATCGTCTTCCAAATCCATTAGACTATTCAAACGTGCTATTATGATTTCATCTCTATTATTCACAGTAGTATTGACAGTATTGATATCAGTGATAGCATCAACAGAGGACATCGTATTTGTTGTAGATGTTAATGAATTTATTACTTCACGAGTCCAGTCCACAGACAATTGCATGGTGGCACAGATCAATATACGTCCCAACAAAGTACATTCTTCTAGTTCATCATGACAATCCTCATGTATCAATTGCAAGGGCGCGGCACTTAATGGAGCCAATCTTGATGCATGCTCGTCTGCTTGAGAACGATATCGGGAAAGTACTCCTCCTGCACCATCTGTCAAAGGTTGCAACTCTGATTGAATGTGAACTTTAACTTGTTTGAATAATATTTCATATGAATGAATAGCCGATTGTATACTATGGAGACAAGTTGAAGCACAATGAAGTGCAGCAGGTAATCGCATCACATTCAAATGAGTCAATTTGACATCTTGTAAAAGGTTTGTCGATGGGGATACATGTCGCTCATGTATACTATCTGCCATGCCTTTAAGTAAACTGATAATTGGAATACTATGACTACTTGTACTATCATTACCACAATTATTATTACCACTATCATTTCGTTCTGATAGTTTTGTAAAGTCACAATCTAAGCAAGGCATTATGTTAAAACCACATTTGATCTCTTCATGCGCTATTTCTTGACGTTCTACCTCGGTCAAAAAACGCTTCACATATATATAGAATGTGCTGTCATCTAGCCAATTCAATACGAGACTCAACAAAGCAGGGTTATTGAAACCTAAACCGACTAATCCTCCACTGTCGCATCCATCTGCTTCGGATGCAGACCTGAGCAGTGTTCCATTACCATACTTTGCACCAAGTGCTAGTTCATCCATGAACGATATACACATCTCCCAATCTCGATCAAATATTTTTAAGACACTTTTAAAATGAGTGTCTAGGACACGATCCATGTCACTCATACTACTACTACTACTACTACTACTACTACTACTACTACTACTTTGACAAGCCATGTTCGGATTACGTATTGCCAGTGTAGTTAATGTGGCTGATAGTTGAGATAAGAAACTAACATATCCTACTATGGCATGCTGGCGAGCAGATGATTTTGGTAAATTAGCATATTTTTTTAATAAGATCATGACATCATCAGGGACTTGTAAACTATCCATCAAGCTTTGATAATCACGACTACCATCAATATTGGTACTACTACTACTACTACTACTACTACTAGTACTAGTAGTAGTAGTAGTAGTGGCGGTGTTGATTGAACCCAACGTGCAAGCAAATATAAGAGTGAATACGCGACGACTTTGCTCTGGTCTCAGAGAGAGGACATTTTCTAGAAGTATTTTAATAAATACCACAAATTGACATAGTTGTGGTATTCCATTCCTTTGATCAGCTGCAACGCATTCTATGCGTGATTGATATCGTAATGCTATGATTGATTTCGATGGCTTGGGAATTAGATTTTGACTAGCCAATAAGTTCATCGATGCAACCGAGTCTTGGCGTACTGCAATCTCACACCGTTGTTCCTGTGGCTGTCTCTGTACTTGTCCCTCTCCTAAGCCTTCACGCATAGACAATTTCTCTCTCTCTCTTTCTCTCTTGTCTCTATCCTGTTTAGCGCGTAGTATCCCTGCCCGATACTCAACATCATGAATTTCCATAAGTACATTCAATGCGACATCCATTTCATCGGTATTTGGGTTTGATTTCGTATTGTCTATGCTTGTCCCCATTGACAACGAACCTTGTGATTGTGATGCGGCATGTGATACTAATGATGCTATCACTTCTTGTCGCCTTATAGCAGATCCAAATTCCCAGTATAAATTCTGATACAATGCTGCTCCTATTTCTCTTATCTGCTGTCCTGTCCGCCCCATACGTGTACTTGAAAGAGACATTTTCGCCAATTCTATAAGTGATGGAAATAAGCACATCAAAGGATTGGTATATCCATGCATAGACGTTCGTAAATTTGATATCGCTAGAGGTGGTGGACAATGAGATTTATGTATATGTTTGTGATTGGAATGATGACGGTCTTCATGTAAATATACATCATCAGTGCTGTTGAATAAGTCTGCACCCACCAATTTCGATAACAAGGTGAGTACTTGAGTACGTACTCGTACAGTGCCCGCTATACAGAACAAGATCCAGCAATCTACGATACTCAACCCATTTCTTGTGATATCTGTGATGGCAAGTTCACCATTGTTACTTCCATTACTACTAGTATTACTAACATTATTATTATCCATAGCCTGTTGCATTGCCTCATCCTTATCTATATCGTCTTTGTCAATACCCTCCATGTCCATATCATCCACCTCGTTACTATTATCAAGGGATCCATTATACTTGATACGTTCTGTAATAGCACTAGATAAAATACTTACATAAGCATTGAGTAGATGTGGCTTGGTCTGAAACGCCAATCGCAAATCATGAACAATCATAGCTTGTATTGATAATACTTTAGATTCAGTTTCATGCTTCAATATATGCTGATCTTGATCTTGATCTTGATCTTGATCTTGGTTTTGTGGTAGTGTGTTTGAATCCGAAGTCACATTATTTGTAATTTTATGAGAAGTGAGAAAATCTCCTATGTGCTGACGGAGAGCTGTGATAACATAAATAGAGGTTTTGGGTCCAGCTATATCTAATACAAACCTGACGACAGATGGCAATATATTTTCTGACACTGAACATAATAGTCCGCGAGCTACTTGAATAGCCAATTCAAGAGCTGGCGAATCTTGAGGTAACGATAAATTAGATATTGTATCCAATATGCAAGGTATCAAACTCGGTACACAGTCAATCAGGTCCTTCATACGGTTGATCAGATCTGTATGCATGTTATCAGTAGCTACTACGGGCAAACTTGAAACTACTTCCACTTGCAATGCATAAGGAAGAGTAGGTAAAATATCGAATAATCCATTGACAACGGGTTCTGCTTTGAATATTACATCGCACCATCGTATATGGTTAAGGATACGCATGGCAGGATGGTTGGCATCGAGTTGAATACCTTCTTCACTTTCATATTTGTTGTGATAGTCATTATCATGATCATCAAAATCAGGCACTATAAGTAACATTTGCTCTATTAGATGTAACATCAATTCAGTTTGTATTAACTGTACTCGTGTCAACAACTTTAGTAGTGTATGTGATTGTTCGAGAAATCCAGTGCCAGGTCGATAAGCAGCATTTAATCCATGCTGATCACACGCCATCTCAATACTAGACGATTCATTTCCATTTTTAGAACTATTACTTTGATTTATTCTTACACTCATATGGCGCTCATTCGGAAGTTCCACCATACGCTCCATGGCCAATGTCAAGCATCGTGAAGACGACAAAAAATCCTTCATATCTTCAATAAATTCTGGAATCTTATCACGCTGGAGACGAAGCATCTTCTCCAAACTTCGTGTCACCCGACTACTGTCAGTCGAAGTGATGCTGAGGTCATCTGTCTGCGCATCATCCTCAATCTCTTCTTTGGCTGGAATGAACACTCCACATCTCGCTAATGCATCTCGAAAGAAACTCATAGCTAGAATAACTCACAAAAGACAACTTCACTAAAAATAATCAACAATAAAATGCAAGTGTCCACCTCTCCTAGGCCATAAACTCAAAATGGTAAGCCTACGAACCTACGAAAGAAGGCTTTTCTCTGGGATTTTTGAATCGAAAAAGACGTCATCGTGTTGGGTATCCTTCTTGGGCTTGTATACCTTCTTGGAACCTTTTCCCGTTTCAATGGCAATGGAATTATATAGTTTGCTTCTTACATTTATAATAATACTGGAAATGGCGTTAGCCTTTCACACAAGCGGGTTTAGAGTGGGTCACATTGCACATAGTCGACTCAGTCCTTTCTCTCTGACTGCAGCAGCCACAGAGGTAAGCATGCCAGCTTTATCATCAACAATGATGGAAGGAAAGATTGTAGAGTGGCTGAAAAAGCCTGGAGATAAGATAGAAGTGGGCGATGTGCTCATGGTAGTGGAAAGTGATAAGGCAGACATGGATGTAGAGGCTTTTGAAGAAGGCTATTTGGCAAAAATTTTAATACCTGAAGGAAGTGCAGCACTAGTCGGTAGTACAGTAGCCCTTATGGTAGCCAATGTGGCTGATATTGACAACGTTGTGGCTGCGGAGGGGCCAGCATCTCCAGCAGCACCAGCATCAGCACCAGCACCAGCACCAGTAACAAAATTTGCTGCAACTCCCACTCCAATACACCCATTATCTTCATCTAATACAGGTGACCGTGTGTTTGCTTCAGGGTATGCTAAAACAATTGCGAAACATAAGGGGATTGATTTGACAAGAGTGGTCGCAGAACGCTCGGATGGTCTAATTACATCAAAGGATTTGATGACACAAAGTATAAGTACACATAGACCTACTGAAGGCATTATAAATGCTACACCTATGGCACGTCAATATTCTAAAGTTGATAATATAAATTTAACACAAATGAAAGGTACTGGCAATTTTGATCGAGTCACAGCCAATGATGTATTGATTGCAGCAGGTACTACATCTAGTAGTAGTAGTAGTAGTAGTAGTAGTAGTAGTAGTAGTAGTAGTAGTAGTAGTGAAAGTGGTAAAAATTCATATTCTATTGAGAATATTATCCCTATGGATACTATGCAAAAAGCCGTAGTTAAGAATATGGAAGCAACAATATCTATACCAACATTTCGAATTTCTCGTGAAATATATACCGATGCATTTGATGTATTATATGAAAAATTAAAATCAAAAGGAATTTCTGTAAGTGCTATGATTGCTAAAGCAGTTAGTTTGATATTAAAAAAACATCCTATTATTAATGCTAACTACGTAGAAGGTGGTAATATCAAATATAATAATAATATACATATAGGTATGGCTGTTGCAATCAATGGTGGTATAATAACACCAACAATAAGCAATATAGAAAATATGAACATATATGAAATTGCTACTACATGGAATGACTTAGTTATAAAAGCTAAAAATAAACAATTAAAATCATATGAATATAATAATAATAATACATTTATAATTACGGATTTAGGAATGTTTGGTGTAACCCAATTTGATCCAATATTACCAAATAATATAGGTGCAATATTAGCAATATCAGCAACTACGCCAAAAGTCGTACAACTTTCGAATGGTTATTATGGGGTAAAAAAATCTATGATTGTTACAATTACATGTGATCATCGGCATATATATGGAACAAATGCTGCAATTTTTTTAAAAGATTTAGCTGATTTAATTGAATATAATACAAATTTTTTGGTAATGTAATGTGATGATGAAAATGAATACAACAGGCACACGACATTGTCTTATATTAATCATATAGTTATAGTGAAAGGGTAAATATTTGTGTAGTAGAGAGAATAATATATATAATATATAAATGTAATAATAACTGTATATTGTATATACTACTACATTATAATGCGTATTCAGGAGCTTTATAATCTTTTGATGCTTCTTTCTCAAATGCAGTCCTGGATTGCACTAGAAAGGAATATCCATCCGGTGACAACAATAAGTCATTATTCTGTGCCGCAATAAGAACTGCACTTGGAATAGCATTCATATTTCCACTTCCACTTCCACTACTACTACTACTACTACTACTCGTTTTCTCGTCATCAAATACAATTTTAATAGAATGTAATTGTGAACCAACATTGACATTGTTAGTTTCTTATAAATGAATAAATCAATCAATAGACATATATAGAGAGAGAAGAACGATAAAAGTTAGTATATATATACGCTACACTACAGTACACTACAATACAATACAGTACACTACAATACAGTACAGTACAATACAATACACTACACTACACTACACTACACTACACTACACTACACTACAATAAAATACACTACAATACAATACAATACAATACCTTTACTTTTGACATCTCTTGGTAGTAATAAAATGCCTAATGTATCTTCATTATATCCCATATAAACGCTATTTTTTATAGCTGTGGGTTGTGGCTCAAATTGAGATCCTTTTGGACGAGAGAGTATGCTATTTAAGTCCAATTCTCTCATTCCTAGTTAGAGTTAGGGTTAGGGTCAGTATACATACACTACAGTATAATACAATACACTACAGTACAATACAGTACAATACACTGCACTACAGTACAGTACAGTACAATACTCACCTAATGTCCTAATGAGCCACTCTTTAGTTGTTGTTACATCTGTGACTTTCAATTCGATTGCTGTTAATGGATCTCTCCGTTGGCCAATAATACCTCTGATTGGTATATCTATGAATTTTAAAAAATATCGAATGAGATTTATTTATAAACATTATTGTATCATAATAATTCATACTACAATACCTTCCGTAGTTGTCATATCAATCCAACCATAACCATAATTTACTTGACCACCTGCTTCTATTGCTTTTGATACACGTAGTAAATCATTACTAAATCTTACATGTTGAATACCATTACCTTGTTCAAATATTTCTTTATTTCCATTTTCATCCATTATAGCACTTATGAATGTTATTGTACTATGAGCACCGTCTTCATTAAATGATGATACACCTGATTATTATTAATAATAA
>JACKZZ010001337.1_pt1 | contig 41640 bp, 50 predicted proteins | sample 8027871 | NCBI WGS metagenome assembly JACKZZ01 (sample SAMN15724774, study PRJNA655200) | protist metagenome | isolation source: fluorescence activated cell sorting (FACS) single amplified genomes of... | place: USA: West Boothbay Harbor, Gulf of Maine | collected 2000-07-19
ATTACGATATTTTTATTCAAGATATAACTATGACAGGTTCGTTATCTAACTATAATTGGTCAGAATTTTCAGACGTAGATTTACATGTTATGTATGATTTTAACGAGTCAGGTGACCAAAAAGAAATCTTTCAAGATTTATTTAAACTAAAAAAAACCCTATTCAACTCAACTCATGATATAACAGTAAAAGGTTATGAGGTTGAGTTATATGTTCAAGATATTAATGAACCACATATATCTACAGGTGTTTACTCAGTTTTATTTAATAAGTGGTTAGTGGAGCCAACTAAAGAAGTAGTTAATATCAATCAAAAAATTATTAAAGATAAGGTAGAACAATGGAAAGATATTATAGACTTAGTCATTGACGATGTAGAAAATTCAGATGAAGATTTAGAGTTATCTTTAGAAAAAATACAAAAAGTAAAAGATAGGTTAAAAAAGTATAGAGGATGTGGTCTTGAAAAAGAAGGTGAATATGCGTATGAAAATTTAGTCTTTAAATACTTAAGAAGAAATGGATATATTCAAAAATTATTTGATTTTCAAAATAAAGTAGTTGATAAGAATCTTTCATTATCAGAACAAAAATAAACTATAATTATGTTGTAAGATAAGAAAAAATGGCAATTCTTAGTTTACGATATATTTATTATAAAAAACTATTATGTCACAAACTGGATGTACATACACAGAATACACTATTCCTGACCTAAATGGGGGAACAATTACACCAATGCACGCCACATACGTGAACGATAAAAATGAGTCAATAACTCAATGCAGTACCGTTAGGTTAGGTGGAGTTAATGGATTATTTAACTAAAAATTAAAAATTATTAAAAATATAGAAATATGGCAGATTTAAAACCTCTAGGTAGTGAGAAATTAGAAGGTCAAGAACAGATTAGTAGAATTCTTGAGATTTCTAATTATGGTTCAAAACCCACTACTTTAAGTGAAAACAAAAACTCCAAAGCCGACTATTCAATTCAGATGGCCGATGGAAAGTACTACGGAATTGTAAAAGAAAAAACAGGATACGTAGTAAAAGTTGGTATAAGTGAATCAGAACTTGATTATAACGAACCAATGCAGAACCGTAAACATTACAAATCATTTTCTCAAGCAATGAAAAAAGTGAATCTTATTGCTGGTGAACTTAATAGAATACATGAAAATACTGAAGGAGTTAACATTATAGGTGAACAAAAGAAATTTGTTTTAAAAACACCAGAACCTAAAGTTGACGTTGATATCGATGTTGATGAACCATTAATGGAACCTGAAGCGGATTTAGATATGGATGTTGATATGGATGTTGATATGGATATGGATTCTGAAGAAAGTGTTGATGATTTAGATATGGATTTAGATTTAGATGATACTGAAGAAGAAGTTGACGTTGATGTTGAAGATGAAGAGAGTTCATTCAAGGTAATTCAAAAATTAACAGGTAAAATAGGTCAGAAACTAAGAACTTACGATAAAAATCAAGGACTATCCTCTGAAGATATTAAGTACGTTTTAAATTCAATTATATCTGCAGTTGAATTAGACAAACTTTCTGAAGAAGATAAAGAAGATATTTTAGCTAATTTTGAAGAAGATGAAACTGATTATGATATGGAAGGTGAAGTTGATATTGATGTTGAATCTGGTGATGATGAATTAGATTTAGATATGGATTTGGATATGGAAGAACCATTAGCTGACGAAGAATTGTCCGAAAATAATTACGCATTAAATCAATACAATAATGGATGGTATGACCCGCTAGACAACAAATTGAGTGATGGTTTTGAAGATTACGATGAAGAGTTCGAATTCGGTCCTGATGATTACGATAAATTTATGGATATGGTTAAGGATATACCAAATGCAATATGGAATCCAATGGAGAAAAATATGTACGATGGATTCCAGAGTACCCCTAATTCTGGTATGAGTCCATTAAAACTTCGTGTTAAGAGAAAAAAAGGGATGGGTAAACAATTAGACCTACCTTTTTCAGAAAGTGACCCTATGAAATCTATGGTTGATGAAATATTTGGTGAGTCAAAAGTTGATAAGGTATTAGAAAAGTACTTTGTAGTTACCGATGGTGAAAAAAAGATTACAGAATCTAAAAAAATTAAGAAATTCTTATCTGAGAAAGTTAACAATATATCAGTTAAAAAAGAAATAAAAAGATTATCAGAGAGTATTGAACAGGAATTAACTTCAGAGTTTATACTTAAAGAAAATACTAATATTAAATTTTTAGGTAAAACTAATAAAGGAAATTTAATTTTTGAATCCGGTAAAAAACAATTTAAAGTAACTTCTAAAGGTGAGTTACTATGAAATTAGTTTATATAAATGAATTAGGTCCCAACTATAAAGGGGATAATATATACGAATTCATCTTTTCAGATGTAGACGATGTATGGGGTGATGAATGGGACGCACAACCAGCTAATGGTAACCCTTCACCACCCCATATTCAATATATAAAGAAAGTTGGTGTTTTAAGAAACGTAAATATTGATTTACATTTAATACAAAACTCAGACTTTTTTGGTGTATATGATGCCATTGATGGGGTAATATCATTAGCTTGGGAAAACGAAGATAGTGACTCTATTATAAATGATAAATTAAAGAGATTAGTTTTTAGTTACGGAGAAAGTGTTAAATCTGTAGAAGATAAACTATACGAAAGAGATATCGTATTAAGCTACGAAAAAAGTTTTATTGAAGATGAAAAGTAAATTTAAAATAATGGACTTATTAAGAGAGGGATTTAAATTAAATACCCTTAAGAAATTAGACGGTAAACAAATCAGTGTTTTACATAGTAGATTAGTTAAAGAGGAAACTACAACATCAGCTGAGACAGAAAAAATTAAAACTGACCTTGAAATGGCTAATAAATTCGCACAAAAACTATCTATTGAATTAGGTGAGGAAGAGTTAAATGAGTGGGGTAGTTCTGACCAACATTTCTTTAATCAATCAATACATAAACAATTAGGTGAACCTGAAAAAATGCCAAGCCCTTTCAGCCCTGAATTAGAAGACGCTGTCGAAGACGCAGTTGATTTCTATTGGGACGATTGGGAATCGTATCAAACAGATAGGGACGGTCTATTAGTAAAGGGTAAAAGAGCCTATTTAAGAAGTTACTTTAGAGATAACTTTGAAATGTTAGTTAAAATGTTTGAACCTGCTGATGACGTTGATGATAGTGAACTATCTGAAGATAAAGACGCTGATAATTCTTTAGAAAAAGAGTCAGGATATAATCCTTACGCGGGTAATAGTCCGGGTAATACTAAAGGACCAGCCGGAAATAATCCTAGTGATGATAGTGATGGAATGGGTATATTTGAGGAGAATAAGGGTAAAAAGAAAAAAAGTAAAAAAATTGAAACCTCTATTATTCGACCCGCATTTTATACTTTAGGTATGTTTGAGGAAGATAATGAATATGCTATTTGTATGGATAGTATACAAGGTAAGTACGGACCTAAAAAGACTTGGAAGAAAAATGCCGAGAAGAAATTTGATGCTTGTGTTACTAGTGTAAGTAAACAAATTAAAGAACGTAAAGAAAATGTTAGAAAAATTGAAGAAAGTATTGTATCTTTGATAAAAAATACGAACAAACCTTCTATGACTAAAAAAGACTTAATTAATATGGTTGAACAGACACCAGGGACTAAAGAAGCTCCTGTAAAGACTCCTACGCGTACAAAACCAAAAAGAAAGAATCCTTATCAACCAAAACATAAGCCAGCACCTAAAGCTAAGGTGGAAGATAAAGATTTACCAGAATTCCTTAAATTCGACAATTTAAATATATCATTCAAAGATGAGTAAAGAAACTAAAGAACAAATCGAATATGATGGACCTGAAAGAATGGACCAAGGAATACAATCTAAATTAGAGAAAGGTGAAACACCTATGTCTGATAATCCCGCATTACCAAGAAAAGATGACGATGAGTTCGATAACTCGTTTGAACAATTAATAGCGTCAAAAAGGTTTCGTGATGTAATTGAAAAAGTTAAGAGATATACTGGTGTTAACGAAGTGACTCAGAATCAATTAATGAATTTACAGGGTATGATGATGCAAGCCGTTAAAAAAGTAAAACAAATTGAATCTAATAATGAAGGTTATTTAGAGCAATTGGCGGTAGAGGTCGTTAAAAAAGAATTATCATTACCTGACGACGCGTTCCAATACGATGTTGAATTAACATCAATGCCAGGTCAGATTGATATGTCAAAAATGAGAAAAGATTCTGCAGAACCTGAAGACGAAGATGTTTTAGACCAATTTGGAGTTAAAGAAGATGAAGCTGAAGACGATTTAGAAAATTTTATGGCGGCTTTTGAAAAATTTGATTTAGAAAAAGCTAAAAGACGTTTTATAAATTCATTAATACAAGGAGCATCTAAAAAGGGACATTATATGTTTCATTTAGTTAAAGAGGAGTTAGAAAAACTTGACCCAAATCTGTTAAATTTATATGGAGTATTAATGTCAGTTAACGATTTATTATACTGGATTATGCCAGATGAAATGGTTATGAAAGCTGCCGAAAGTGGACAAGGAATGGAAGGTAAGGAAGAAATTGACGACACCACTGACCCACCAACTATAAAGGCAAAAGGATTGTTTTTTCCTATATTAATACATGAACTTTTAAAGGGTGTTTACGAGGTCTTAGGGACTCAAGGGTTACCTGATGACCCTAAAGCCGCAGATATGGTTATGGCGTCTCAAGATACGTTACCTTACGAAATATGGGATTTACGATTAGGTCCAGTAATTTGGGAAAAATTTATGAATTCATATCCTGAAAAATTATACGATGACGATTTAAGAGAAATACAAAATTATTTATTTTCAAGATTTTCTTCATTAACTACTGATGAATTTTTTGATGTGGCTAAAATGATTATGTCTGGTTCTGATGACGGTAAAAAAATTGTCGCTAAAATGGTGGATGAGATTATAGAGGAATTAAAATCTCAAGAATATGAAGATGCAATATCACAGTATGACGATGATGATGACGATGACGATGACCTTGCAGGTCTTTTAGACGGGTTGGGTATTTCTTTATCATAAAAAAAACTTATTATGTATAGATGGGACTATCAAGAGAGCAGGCTTTATTGGAATATGCGAAGTGTATAAAAGATACTCCTTACGCATTAAAAACTTATTTACAAACTTACGATAATACACAGTCACAGTACGTACCTTTAGAATTATTTTCAGACCAAAAAACCCTTATCAGTGACTATGATACTTATGAGGAAAATATAGCCTTAAAGTATAGACAGGCCGGTGTTTCAACAGTTACCGCAGCTTGGGCATCAAAAAAAGTAGTTACCGCATCTAAAAGAAAACCTGAAAAGGTACTAATAATTGCAAACAAATTAGATACATCCCAAGAATTCGCTAATAAGGTTAGAAGTTTTATTGACCAATGGCCTACATGGTTTGGGATATCTTATTCTAACGAAAAAAACTCTCAAAGACATTTTAAATTATCAAATGGTTGTGAAGTTAAAGCTGTTGCAACCTCAAAAGATGCACTTCGTGGGTATACTCCAACAATACTTATTTTTGACGAGGCAGCGTTTATTGATGCTGATGATGACTTTTGGTCTGCGTGTATGGCGTCACTTTCTACAGGTGGTAAAGTTATTGTAATTTCAACACCTAATGGTTTTGACCCAATTTATTATACTATATATGACCAAGCCTTAAGGGGTATGAACGATTTTAAGATAACTGAAATGTATTGGTATCGTGACCCTCGTTATGCTAAAGACTTACAACTTATTAAATGTAAGGATATTATACATTATATGTTAAATCGTGAAGATTACGATGATAGTAAAATAATAATTAGATATGGTGATATCGACCCCCGTGAAAGGGATTACGAGGACATTAAATTAAAATTATCAAATGGATACAAAGTTTATTCTTCATGGTTCGAAGGTATGGCTAAAAAACTTAAATTCGATAGAAGAAAAATCTCACAGGAATTGGAGTGTAACTTCTTGGGTTCAGGGGATAACGTCATCCCAAGTAGTACGATTGAGACTATGAAACAAAACTACATACAGGAACCAAAAAACAAATTTATAGGTGGTTCATTATGGCAGTGGAAAGAACCCGTGCAGGGACATAAGTATATAATGGGTATTGATGTGTCTCGTGGAGATAGTGAAGATTATACCACATTCACTATCATTGATTTCGACACAAGAGAACAAGTTCTTGAATATTTAGGTAAAGTTCCACCTGATGTGGTTGCGGAGATAGCGTTTAAATGGGCAACAATGTATTCCGCATTTGTAGTGATTGATATTACAGGAGGTATGGGTGTGTCTACATCAAGAAAATTACAAGAATTAGGTTATAAAAATTTATATGTTGAAGGTATTAATACCGCAGATAAATGGAAATATAACGTTAAAGCCATGGAGAAGATTCCTGGATTAAATTTCAATAATAAACGTGTACAAATTGTAGCCTCATTTGAGGAAGCGTTAAGACATAATTTTGAAATTCGTTCATCAAGACTTTTAAATGAGTTAAATACCTTTGTCTACGTAAACGGTAGACCTGACCACCAAAAAGGACAACATGATGATTTAATTATGGCTATAGCTATGGCGATTTATGTTGGAGAAAACTCATTTACACAATTAGAAAAAGTTACAGAACAAACTAAAGCCATGATGGAAAGTTGGTTAGTTAATGAAACTCCCGTCAAAAATACCTCTAACGATTTTCATCCAAGTTTATCCGCATTACCGGGGGGAATAAACCATAATAGAAACCGAGGACAAGCAACTAAACAGGACTACCAAGATAATTCTTGGTTATTTGGAAAGTTTTAAATGTTTAGTTTAATTCAAATAATGTTACTATTTATCTAAAAAAGAGGTATGGCAGAAAATTATACAATATGGCAACGACTTACTAAGGTGTTCGGTCCCGACTCAACCCTTGACCAGCAGGCGCCGACATTTAAGTTCGATAAGAAAGAACTTTTAAAGACTCCTGATAAGAAAGAGTATGAGAGAGAAAAACTTCAAGCCCAACAAACACTTTACCTCGGTCAACAATGGCAGAAGGTTGAGAATAATCTTTATACCCAAGCGGTATATTATGAACCAACTAGATTAGCGTCCTTTTATGACTATGAGAGTATGGAATATACACCAGAAATATCTGCGGCGTTAGATATCTACGGTGAAGAATCAACAACAGCGAACGAAGATGGACATATACTACAGATATATTCTGAAAGTAAGAGAATTAAATCAGTTCTTGGTGACTTATTTAACAATAGACTCGATATTAGCACTAATTTACCTATGTGGACAAGAAATACTTGTAAGTATGGTGATAATTTCGTCTACTTAAAGTTAGACCCTGAAAAAGGTATCATGGGAGTACAACAGTTACCTAATATTGAAATTACTCGACAAGAACGAGGAATGAAGATGAAACCCGAAAAAAACAGTTCTGATACTGATAATGACGCACTTAAATTCTTGTGGCAAAATAAAGACATGGTACTTAATACATGGGAAATGGCCCATTTTAGATTATTAGGAGATGACCGTAAGTTACCCTATGGTACTTCAATGTTAGAAAAGGCTAGAAGAATATGGAAACAACTTATTTTATCTGAAGATGCGATGTTAGTATATAGAACCTCAAGAGCACCTGAAAGAAGAGTATTTAAAGTATTTGTCGGTAATATGGACGATAAAGATGTTGAACCATATGTACAAAGAGTTGCCAATAAATTTAAAAGAGACCAAGTAGTTGATTCTACAAATGGTAATGTTGATTTAAGGTATAATCAAATGGCGGTTGACCAAGATTACTTTATACCCGTTAGAGACGCTAACTCACCTAACCCTATAGATACTTTACCTGGAGCTCAAAATTTATCTGAAATTGCGGATATTGAATATATACAGAAAAAATTACTAACCGCTCTTAGAGTTCCTAAGGCGTTCTTAGGTTTTGAAGAAGTCGTAGGTGATGGTAAAAATTTAGCTTTACAAGATATCAGATTCGCACGTACAATTAATCGAATTCAAAAATCGATGATTCAAGAGTTAAATAAAATTGCAATTATACACCTGTACTTATTAGGTTTCGAAGATGAGTTAAATAACTTTACCTTAGGATTGACAAACCCATCAACACAAGCGGATTTACTTAAGGTTGAGCAATGGCAACAAAAAGTCGCACTTTATCGTGATGCGGTTTCAGACCCAGGAAACGGCATACAACCAGTATCCTCCTCATGGGCTAAGAAACATATTCTTGGTTTCTCAGATGAAGAAATTAAACTTGATTTACAACAACAACGAATTGAAAAAGCCGTTGGTGCTGAATTAGAGAAGACATCTGAAACAATTAGTAAAACAGGTATTTTTGCAAATATAGATAAGTTATATGGTAATAAACCTGGAGAAGGCGGAGCACCTGAAGGTGAGGTTACAGAACCTTCTGACACTGGATTTGGTGGTGGTGGAAGTGATTTTGGAGGTGACTTAGGTGGTGACTTAGGTGGTGACTTAGGTGGTGATTTAGGTGATAGTGGTACAGATACAGGTGGTGACACTACGGCTGAGGTTACACCTGAAAGTACTACAGAAAAAGATTTAAATATGATATTAGAAAATGATATGATTAACGGTATATCCGAAATTGACCTATCAAAAGGAAGAACTTCTTTAGGTAAAATTGAAGATGAACTAAGAACATTACTAGATGACTAATATTTATAATAAAAACGTTATGAATAAATTCGGACAAATAAAATCAAATATAGAATCTTTAATGACTAATTCGTATGGTAAAAACGCGTTTAAAACCAATATGAAGTCATTTAAAAATCATGTAATTGAGAATGAGAAACTCGCTGAAGCATATTTTCTTTATGATGAACTTTCAAAGAAAAAAGGTTTATCCAAAGAAATTGTTGACGACTACGTAAATGAATGTATTGAAAAAATAAAAGATATATTAACTACTGAGAATAAAAAAATTAAAGAAATAAATATGTGGGTTTCTGAAGGATTAAAAAATAATTCAGATAACAACTATACCGATATTGATACTATAGTTTATGGTACTTCAATTAAAAACTTAGAGAAAGTTTTAGAATGTAAAAATACAATAAAGAAGTTGTTAGGGGAGACTGAAGAAGTTACTAAGGTTACTGAGTCAGTTAACATACCTTTAAGTTCTATGTTAAAAATTGCAACTAATACTTTTAATCGTGAGTATAGTGACATTAGTGAAGAAGAAAAAAAAGAATTGAAAAATCTACTATCTTTATCTAAGACTGAATTAGCTGAAGAAATTACGAACTCTAAAACTATTGTATTAGAAAAATTAACTGAAAAAATTAATGAATCGAATGATGAAGATTTACATGAAAAAGTAAATCAGACTATAAGTCATATTAATGAGTCCGAAATTTCATTAACTTCACTTTATAAGTTAAAACAATTAGAACACGGTTTATAACTTTAAATTACATATATAAAATAAAAAAAAGGGTTCAGATTTCTGAATCCTTTATTTTTTGGATATAAATTGCTTTTTGTTTTTGTTTACGTCTCTTAGTGGATTTCTTAGTAAACTCTTTTTCCTCGCGAAGCTTATTCAACTGTTTAGTCTTATAAACTTTATTCTTATACCTTTTTAAGGCTCTTTCGATATTTTCTTTTTTTCCTATTTCTATTATTAACATATATAACTTATTATAATAAATATATTCAACTTATCAATATTTTGACAATCGTACTTTTTATGGTTATATTTTTAACGAACAAATAAACATTAGATATTATGAATTTATATGAAAAAAGGAAAAACGTCCCAATTAACGGGATACGAAAACGCGAAATGTAGTTATGGAACAGTAGATGCAAAAAAATTAAAATCAGTTTATATTCTCATACAAAGTTGGGTGGAGCCAACAATGACGGCTCATAATTGGGTTAGAACGACAGGTATGTTAGAGAGGGACATTAAACATCATTTATTAGAATCGGTGGACCCATTAATATTTGAAAAACACAATATAGTTGACTTAGATTTAAGAAGTAGTGGTATACAATTAGGTAAAAGAAGTTTTATGAATTTAGAGGTAACATTATTCGTAAAAGAACAAATAGACTTTAAATCGTTGATACTTAGAGATAGGATAAAACAAATAGTTAATACATTATATGGTTATCCATTAATGAAATCAAAATATTTTATACTACATAAAACTAAAAAACAGTCTGTTTAACCTATTTATAGTTAAAACAACTAAATGAAAGTCATTGTTAAAGAAAGTCAATTATTAAGATTATTTGAAGCAAATACGCTTGTAGATAATCTTAATAATCTTATAGACCCTAAAAATTTTATATATGAATTTGGGTATAAGGATTCTTTTATTGTACCAAAAAGCGTTATGTTAGAAGGTAGTGTTGAAGAGGAGGACATAGGTGTTAAGGTTAATATTGATAAAGTAATGTATCAAGGACAAGACGTTACTGAGTTTGCAAATAACTATGTTTTTTTCTCAGGTGACGGTGACGACTCTGCTTTAACACACGAATTTAAGATTTTCGTAAGTGATAAAATAAATCAATTATTAAGGGTAACACCAATTAAAACAAGTGAATGGGACGTTTTTATCTCGGTGGAATACTAAACGTAACATATTTATAAAATAAAAGATATGAAAATATTAGGACCAAACGATACGGGTAAAGGGATTTTAATTGAGTGGGATGCCGGTTTTATAAACCCAAACGATAAACGTAACGCCGATATTATAAAAGAATCATACGGTCAATTAGACCATTCTAAACCTTTTGAGTTTTACGCAGTATTACAAAAATACGACACACCAAATAGAAATGGTAGAATATATCCTGAATCAATATTAAGGAGAGAAGGTGAAAAATACCAAGAGGCGATAAAGAAAGGATTATCGATATCAGAACTTAATCACCCTGAATCGTCACTTATCGACTTAGACCGTGTATCACACTTAATAACTGATATGTGGTGGGAAGGTAATGTTCTAATGGGTAAAATAAAATTATTAACATCACCAGGTTTTCATAAAACAGGTGTTGTATCATGTCCAGGAGACCAAGCGGCTAACCTTATGAGACAAGGTGTTACCATGGGAGTATCATCTCGTGGTGTAGGTTCTTTAGTTAAAAAAGGTGAAAGGAATGAAGTACAGGATGATTTCGAATTAATTTGTTTTGATTTAGTATCCTCACCATCAACACCAGGGGCTTACTTATTCCTTAATCAAGATGATAGAATGAAGTACGATGAGAATATTGAAGAAGAAACTAAAAAAAGAAGTTCAAGTGGTGAACCTGAAAAAGGTTTAGATAAATCACTTGACTTAATGAGAAAATTAACCGATTATTTAGGATATTAATTAATAACTAAAAAAAGTAAAATGGAAGAAAAGTATTTTGTTGCAAAAATTCAGTATGATTTACCAGACGAACACTCAGGTAAAATCAAAAAAATCAGAGAAGAAAAATTAGTAAAAGGTTTTAACGTTACAGATGTTGAAGCGAAAGTTACTAAAGCATTTGAAGGTTTTACTCATGATTGGAGAATATCCGCATGTGTTGAAAGTAAAATTGATGAAGTAATCGAGTAATATCGATACACATACTATAATTTATAAATCGGGATAATACCCGATTTTTTTTTGCCTATTGTTTTAAAAAACGATTTTTTTTTAATTTCTGTATATTTATTATAAAGTTATAAATAAACATTTTGCAAAAAAAACTATAATGAAACAAAAAAAACAAAACTTAGTTGAAGAAGCGCTATTACAAATGGAAAATTTGAAAGAAGCCGTTACGGAGAATGCAAAAGGAATACTTGCTTCTACTATGAAGGAAGAAATCAGTGAATTAGTAAAAGAATCTCTAAATGATGAAGAGATTGAAGACGAAGTGTCTGTTGAAGCAATGGAAGGTCAAGGAATTGAAAAAGGTGTAAAACACGAAACAAAAGAACAAGACGAACTTGACATTGAAGACGACATGGAACTAGATGATGATATGGAAATTGAAGACGAATCCGATGAGGATGAAGATGATATGGAAATTGATTCTGATGAAATGCTTATGATGGATTTACCAGGTGATGAGTTAGAAGTGGATGATGAAGAAGAAATTCTTTTACCACTCGACCTTACAGGTGCATCTGACGAAGAAATCCTTAAGGTCTTCAAGGCTATGGGTGAAGAAGACGGAATCGTTGTAACACAAGACGGTGACGAAATCACACTTAAAGACGAAGAGGCTGATGTTGAATATCAAATTCAAATGGAGGAATTCGGAGGTAAGAAAGGAGACGACCCTAAATCTCATAAAGACTACGAAGAATCTAACGAAGGATACGAAGAATCTAAAGAAGGATATGACGAATCTAACGAAGGTGACGAAGTAGTTTATGAAATTGAACTTGGTGAAGAAGACGATGAAGAGTACGACCACGAGCGCGGTGCGGAAGAAGACGACGCGGCACATATCAGAGACTTAGAGTTGGATATGAAAGATGACGCTGAGAAAACTGAAGCAAAAGAGGATTGGGGTTCTAAGAAACACGAATACAGACGTAAGAAAGTAGACGGTGTTGAAAAGAAAGCAGGAGTGAAGAAAGGTAACTATAAAGATTATGAAGAAGCTAATGAAATCAGGAGCAACGCTGCTGGACAATATGCTTCATCTGACAAATCTAAAGGTCTACCAAGACCAGCGGCTATTCCTAACAAAGCAAGGTATAATGAATCTACACTTCAAAAAGAGGTAAAACAATTAAGAGAAAAAAATGAAGAGTACCGTAAGGCACTTAACATCTTTAAAGAAAAACTTAATGAAGTTGCTGTCTTTAATTCGAATCTAGCATACGCAACTCGACTGTTTACTGAGCATTCGACAACAAAACAAGAAAAAATAAACATTTTAAGACGATTCGATTCTGCTGAAACAATCAAAGAATCAAAAAGTCTTTATAAGAACGTAAAGGAAGACTTAGACTCGAAAGGAAGTTCTTCAGTTGTGGCTGAATCAGTTACATCTAAAGTACAGAAATCACCATCTAGAGGTTCTGCTACAAATCTTATAGAAAGTAAAACTTACGAAAATCCTCAGTTCATGAGAATGAAGGATTTAATGAGAAAGCTTTAAAACTAAAACAATTAAAAAACAAAAAACAATGGGAGCATTATTAGAATCAGGTCTTGTTGGTAATATTGGGTTAAAACACCTTAAAGTTATCAAAGAAGACACAATCAACAAATGGGACAAATTAGGATTCTTAGAGGGTCTTAAAGGTCACGTAAAAGAGAACATGGCACAATTATATGAAAACCAAGCGTCTCACTTAATAAACGAAGCATCTGCTTCAGATAACTCAGGTTCATTTGAAACAGTAGTCTTCCCTATCATTAGAAGAGTATTTTCTAAATTATTAGCTAATGATATAGTATCAGTACAAGCAATGAACTTACCAATTGGTAAATTATTCTACTTTGTACCTAAAATTCAGAACCGTAAAACCGTTAATGGTGTTCAAGAACATCACCAACCGTTTGGAGCACCAGGTAATACAGGTGGAACAGAAGCTGGTTATAACGGTGGTAAAAACCTTTATGACAGATTTTATGAAGGAGCAGCACCAAATTCAAATCCAGAAGGATTATTTGACTACTCTAAAGGAGCGTATTCAGGTGTTGTTACAAGTGTAACTCCAGTAGTATGGGACGGTTCTAATTTAGTATCTGCAGCAATAGCGGATTACACAGGTAACCAAAGAACAATCTTAGTTGAATTAGCGGGATTCTCATCTGCAGGTCAAGGTAAATTAATCGGACCTTCAGGTAACGAACAAGATACTGAAGAGTTCTTAGCTTCATTAGAAGTTAAAAGTACAGTTGCGGGAGCAACAAGTGGTGTCTTTTATAACTTTAACGTGGTAACACAGAAGTATGGTAAAGGTATTGTTCAATACGGTAGTGAAGCGTCAACTAACTTCCCTCCAGGAACTTACACAGGTAACGGTGGAAAGTATGATGATATTTGTACTTCTGATGGAAAAATCTACTTATCAATTGATACTTCAACACCAGCACTTGGATGTCCTACTTGTACAACAGATGGTTATACAGGAACTACATTCACCACTGAAGCATTACCAACATTCGATGCGGCTTACAGAGTATATGCTAGTTTAGAATTTGAAGACCAAATGGGTGAAGTTTCTTTCGACCTTGATGCAGTTACTGTATCAGTTACAGAAAGAAAACTAAGAGCACAGTGGTCTCCAGAATTAGCACAAGATGTTTCTGCATTCCACAACATTGATGCTGAAGCTGAATTAACAGCTTTATTATCAGAACAAGTGGCGGCTGAAATTGACCGTGAAATCTTAAGAGACTTAAGAAAAGGTGCGGCTTGGACGTTACGTTGGGATTACAACGGATGGAAGAGAGTGTCTAATGGTTCAGTTAACTATAACCAAAAAGACTGGAATCAGACATTGATTACTGCGATTAACCAAATCTCAGCTCAAATTCACAAATCTACATTAAGAGGTGGAGCTAACTGGATTGTTGTTTCTTCGGAAATTTCAGCTATCTTTGATGACTTGGAATACTTCCACGTATCAAATGCGGCACCAGACCAAGACCAATACAACATGGGTATTGAGAGAGTAGGAACGTTATCAGGTAGATATCAAGTTTACCGTGACCCTTACTTCCCACCAAACACAGTGTTATTGGGACATAAAGGTTCTTCATTATTGGATACAGGGTACGTTTACGCACCGTATGTACCATTACAGTTGACACCTACAATGTATAACCCGTTCAACTTTACTCCGATAAAGGGTATTATGACGAGATACGCTAAGAAAATGGTTAATAACCGTTTCTATGGTAGAATCGTAGTTGATGGTGTTAGAACATTTGACTTGAACTCTTTAAGATAATATATCTTAATAGGAATATTAAAGGGGACCTTATTGGTCCCCTTTTTTATTTGTGTAATTTCTCATACAATGAGGGGAATCTTCCCCAAAATACAAACACCTTAAAATTTCATTTTCAATTCTTAATGGTTGAAATTCATCCGCATCGTTTGGCTTATGACCACTATTATGTGCCTTCATTATAATCATTTCATTTTTTATAATTTTAGAACTTATTTCACTTTTAGTCATAATGTATTTTTTTCGCATAAAAAAAGGGACAATGTCCCTTTTTAATTTAATTAGTTAGCCTTGTGTACTTCAGGGTCAGGAACGGACGTTTCTTTATCCTCAGGTGGAGTAGTTAACACTCTGATTGCTCTTGAGATTACCTCAGACTCTTCGATACTAAACGTACCTCTTTTGTGTGCAGCTTTAGCTGCGTGTACTACACAGTACAACGATTGGTCACCAGTTAAGTTCTGTACAAACTTATCAAAATCTTGAAGATTAGTGTAGTTTATAGTATCAAATAATGTACCGATAGGTTTTGGTTGTTCTTCAGTAGGTGTTTCAGTAGGTTGACCATCTAATACTTCATTTACTATTTCCTCTACAGGTTTAACTTCAGTTTTTTTAGTTCTAGTCTTTCTAGCTGTTGGTTTTTTTGTCTCGTCAGACGTTGTTGTTTTAGCTTTAGCCATTTTGTTTTTTTATTTAATGAATAAGTTTATTTCTTGTTATATTTATTAATAGATAACTAAAGTATAGTAATAGTCAAGTATGAGTGAATATATTTTAACAGAAGATTTAGCCGTATGGTTTGGAAAAAAGAAAAAGAAAAAAGGTTCTTCTCAACCAAAGGGTCCTTGGGTTAATATTTGTAAAAAGAAAAAAGGTGGTGGTCACCCACCATGTGGTCGTGGAGATGCCGACAAAGGAGCGTATCCTGTGTGTAGAGGTGCGGGTGTTGCGGGTAAAATGTCTCAGAAAGATAAAGACTCTGCTTGTCGTAGAAAACGAGAAAAAGAAAAGAAAGATACTCAAACAGGAAAAGGTCAAAAACCAACAAGAATTAAAGTGAAGAATTACAAAAAGAAAAATGAATCAATAGATAAGTTAGTTAACTTAGTATTAGAGGAATTAGGGGGAGACGTTAATGTTTCTACTAAAGTAGTTAAAAGTATTTGCGACTCTAAAAAGTTCTGTAGTGCTCAAGGACCAATAACATTTGGACAATTAAAGAGTATTGTTGATAGTGCCAAAAACAAAAGATTAGCTAAACATATCGGTGAAGGTGGATTTAAAGCGTTTATACGTTTAATGCCTTGGTTTATTCCACAAATTGCAGTTGCGGGAATGTTTACCTCAGCAATGAGAGCCGCAAATAAGTTATTTGGACCAACATTAAAAGAAACCCCATCATATAAATCTTGGTGGGCGAAAGCAATCATGAAAATGTTTAGTTTCGCTGAGGGAGATATAAACCCAACTGACCCTTTTAGTAAAATATTCTTTATAAGTGACGGTCTAATGAATTTAATGGATAATGAAAATACATTAAAATTTGCTTATCACATATCTGAAATCGCTTCTACACAACCTGACGATGAACCTGTACCAGAATTCTTTGTTGAAAATGAATTAAGAAGTTGGATTAATCAACGATTTTTGTTGGACCCACCATTACAACCAAAAAATTTAGACTCATTCGATGATGTAAAAATACCATTACCTGAACCTGAAAAAGAAGATGAGGATTTAGTGGATGATACTAAATTAATCGAATCAGTTTTAAAGTCATATACTAAAGAAAAAACCGTAATATCTGAAGAATTACAATATCATATTGATAATAGTCTTTCATTAACTGAAAATGTTTTTAGATATGGTAGTCCCAAATACTTTGACGTAATTAACGAAGCACGTAAATTATATAGTGAAGGTTACAATCAATGGTCAGAGGAGGAAGTGGAGTTATTAGAATCTAATAGAGGTAAGTTTTTTAATTATAAGGGTGAGAGACTACCATTTGATTTTCCAATGGTAAATGAACAAGGATTTAGTTGGGACGGAACATACGCTAATGAAATTGATGAGCAAGGTGCGGATACGTCTTGGTCTGACGATGAAGATAAAATAACCCTTCAAGATATTTTAGAACTTACAAAAGATATTAAAATCATAAATTTCCCAACTAAGGAATTGGCAAATATTGTCCTAAATTGGAATGATAATCCTGAGGAAATAGAAAGAATTAGTCAAGTAGAAATCTCATCTCAGTACCCTATTTTAATTATGGTAGACGAAAATGATATAATTCAATGGATATTAGATGGAAATCATAGAGCACAAAAAGCATTAAAGTCTAATTCAGAAACAATACCTGCAAAACTTATTAAACCATCGAATCTTAATCCTAAATCTAAAAAAATATTTGGATTATCTGAGGCCGAATATAAAGGTAAAGATGTTAGTTTAAATAAACCTAAGTCAGGTGGACCTAAGAAGTGGTATGTATACGTTAAAAACCCTAAGACGGGTAAGGTAATCAAAGTATCGTATGGTTCCCCTGTTATGACAGCTAAATGGAATGACCCAGGTGCTCGTAAATCCTTCGCTGCTCGACATAGGTGTCATATGAAGAAGGATAAGACTAAGGCGGGTTATTGGGCTTGTAGAGCACATAAAGACTTCGGAAAAAACGTCTCAGGGAGATTTTGGTAATGATATATTCAGATACACAACTATCACATAACAAAAAACGTAGAGTTTTTAATGAATCCGTTAACTCAGAAGAGTTAAAATGGCATAAAGATGAGTACGACCGTATCATATTTGTAGAATCAAGTGACGGTTGGAAACTACAAATGGACGAGGAACTACCTCAGGACCTTAAGGTCGGACAAAAATACTCAATTAATAAAGAGACATACCACAGAGTTATTAAGGGCTCTGGTGACCTTAAAATCGTTATTATCGAAGATAATGATTTTATAAGAGTACCCTCACCTGTTATAAGTCAAATGAAAAAGGGTTTAATATACTCTAAAAAGAATGGTAAAATTAATAGATTTATTGAAAAAGTAATCGAAAATAACGTAATACATAAAAGTGAGTTAAGTAATTTTAAAAACTTTTATGATAATACTAAAGATGTGGTCACTTTAAATGAGTCCTTTAAGGGTAAACCTGAAAAAGATGAAAAGTACGTTGAGTGGTTATTAAATGGAGGTGATGTGGGATACCAATGGGTGATATCTAAATCCCTTTAATTCCATTCTTGGGCAGTATCACGATTAAAGTTATTTTGTTTAATTCCGATAGTATAGTTTGGATTACCATATGACTTAGGTACCATAATATAAAAATAGTCTAATGCGTTTTCAATACTAGCCGCCTCCGTTTCAAGAATAACGGTTTTTTCATTAGTAACTTTATCGATTTTAGTAAACTGATAGGTTGGGTTGTTATATCCTCTTGTATTCATGACTTTAAATGTTTAAGTTACAAATGTAGTGTTTATTTTTTACCTGAACAATATTTTCCTGAACATTTTTTTTGACCGTCTAATCCGGCTATTTTACCTTTACAAACTTGTACCGCGTAACCATTAGCATACGCTGATGGGTAAACATCGTACTTTGCTTTCGCCGCGTTTTTACCTCTTGCACATAAAGTAGTGTCTTTTTTCTTTTTTTTACTTTTTTTCTTTTCGTTAATTACTCGTGTAATTATCTCAATAAGTTCATTTTCGGAAATTGTTATCTTTTTCATTTTCTATTAACTATTTGAAATTTAAGTTCTCTTTTATAAGTATTAGTTTCTCTATCAGTTATAACCTTTATATCAATAAAATACTCATTAGGTATTTTATCGTCAGTGTTAAACATAAAGTAATGGCTATCGGGGGTTCTATTTAATTCTGTCCAATCTTGAACTTGAACCTCAGTCTTACCTTCTCTAACATACACCCTATAATATGCGTCAACTTTATTTAATATTTCATTTGTAGTATACGCCTTTTTAATTATAACATTAACTTTACGTACATCTGGTCCTAATATTTTTTCATCTTGTTTAATTCCGAAGAAATCAAAACCGTATATTGAAGGGTTGTTTGTGGTGGAACCAATTTGATATAATTCCGATAAATCATTAAGTACAAATTCGTTAGTTACGTTAGTAATGTCCACTCCGTTTATTTTCAAGTTTTTCCATGTATCATAATACATACATGGTACACTTGATGATGTTAATGGTGGGACTATGACCTCATACACCCCATTAGTTATTTGACAGGTAGGTAGGTCTAAGTAAGCTATCAAACCTGACATATCCATAATGTCCACGCTAGGTAATTCGTCAAAATTTTGAGGATTACCGAATTGATAACTATAAAGATATAACCTATTTTTTTTATTTTCATAAAAAATATTTCTATCATCTTGTATTAGGTCGTCATATGTAGTCTCTAAATACGGCTCATAGAAAGTTTGAGTGTGTCTCGTAAAAAATCCAACTGCATAATTTTCAGTTAAACCTGTAATATTTTCAACTTGAGGATAATAAGCGACTCCCCATCCAGTCACACCTGTAGTAGCTCCTGTTAAGATATCGTTAATTTCTTGAGTCATATCGAATTTAATATCTTCATTACCGAACTCAAAATGTTGAGTATCAATAATTGTTAACCCTGAAAAATTAAGTCCTGAACTTGAGTTACCATTTAAATTATCGTATACCCCAGGAACCGACCAATTTGAAATTGTTTGTGACTCATACCAATTTGTTGGTCTACTTGAGTAGGCTTTATCTGTAGGTAATTCCGTAAAGTCATAGTAATCGTACCCGACACCCTCATCCCATGATTGAATATTACCTGTTGACCCTGAAACGTTAGGTATTCTAAAAAGTACTAAATCAAAAGAAGTCGCTCTTCTTCTTCCATTTGACCACGTTCCATTTAATAATTCTAAATCAAATGCTGAGGTATTAGTCATATTAAGAATATGTTTCATATTTTTTGAACACCCTGTAGATATTACTCCACTACTAATTTGATTAGTTAATCCTGATAGTTCAATATCAAATAATAAACGACTAAACCCTTTTGGGGTAATTACATTATCTACCCCACCAAAGAATAGTTCACATATAGGGTTTCTACCTGTATTTGCGTATGAATTTGAAACAATAGTTGTGTTTCTATTAAAATATGATTTATAAGTAGACATAAACTCTTTTTAATATAAATACTTAGTTTATACGAATATACTTATTTAGTATCTTTTGATTCGCATTTCTTAGTTCCTCTAATAGTTTGTCGGCGGTTACACCATTAGCTGAAGTAGAGTCAGGTACCATACCATGATACGGATGTACGTGACCGATAACAAACTGTACTACAAGATTTAAAAGTTCGATTAACTCCTCACCCCTAACGGTTGACGATGTTTTTGGTTCAATCTCATCTGAAAGTGTGTATTCTTCAATACCGTATAAAGTGTCAGATAAGTTTACTTTACCGGTACTTGTTTTGATTGATTTGTGTGAAAGTAAATAAACATAATCACCACCCATTATAGATGCGGTATTATTTAATAATATTTCTTTTTCAGGAATCACTTCATTTTTTTCAGGTGTAAATGGTACGTCACCTCTTTTAGATTGGTCATAGATTAATCCATATCCAGCAGTTAAGTCTGAAGGAATGGCTTTAATTCCTGACATTAAATTAGCTATAAATAATTTTTCATTAGTTTGTGATGTTTCACTAGATAATTTATTATACAAACTTGGTTGAGGTCTAAAATAGATAGGGAAAATAGAATTATTACCACCACTTAATCTAAAAGGACCTAAAGGTTTAACTGATGTTGTTATAGGTGATAAATCAGGAACTAACCTATCTGAAACCCCTACAATTATTTTATTTATTAAACGGGTTAAGTCACTAACTGTTAGGGCTAAAAAATCAAACTTTTGATATAAATTTTTAGTACTTTCAACATTAGTCGTTATTCCAAAATTTTGAGACCCACTTCTTTCATTAGGAGTTAAAGTGTAAATATATATACCACCGGTATATGCGTTTGAATTATTATCTGGATTTACCACATTATATTCAACTAAAATTTTAATAGGTTTATGTCTATACTTAAACTTATAAAGTTTTTCGGGGTCACCATATACCGTCTTTTTATTAAACTTACTAAGTTGAATAAAAGACCTATTATTGTTACCCACGGGGTAAACATTTGGACTTGGACTACCATTATATTTACCTGCTCTTAAAAGTACGGTATTATCTTTAACTACGATGTCGGCACTTCCTCTACCATCAACAGATATGTCGTCAGGCTCGGAATAAACTCCTTTATTAGACGATTCAAATACAATCCCCGTATTTGGGTTACGTAATTTTTTTTGTTGTTTATTTCTACTACCTAAGTTACTATTACTCACCGCGGACTCATATGGTTCTTGACTAAGATTTGTTAATGAAGAAAAAACTCCTGAAATATAAAACTTATCTTTATTAGATTTATCATCCGAATTTGAGTATATTAAGTGTACAAATTCACCTTTTTTAGGTGAGGTATTAATAAAAACGGGAAGTAATGGTCTAACAACGAATGGGTCCTTTGGCCCCCAAGACTCAACCACACCTATAGTCTCATTAACACTTTTTTCTCTATCGGTAGTATTTTCAGTTTTTAAAATTGCCCTAATACGACCTAAACCCATAGGGTCAATATTATCAATACATTCGCCTACATATATTATTCTATTATTATACGGTATATCATCCATTACTTAGTTCTTTTTTTATACTCGTTTAAAATTTTATTATAAATTATTTCAGTACTATCTAAATGACGAGTTAATTTAATAATATTCGTTTTAGTTTCCTCAAAATCATTTTGTACAAAATCCATTGCCTCGATTAAATCTTTATTGGAACTGTTTTTATACTCTAATAATATTTTTGTTATTTTATTTTCGTCCATTTTAAAATGATTTTCCTGATGCCTTTGCTGGTGCGGTAAGACCTGCAATAATTGGAGGTACCGCCAATGGTGGTATAAAGACCTCAACTTTACCATTTGCTAATTGCTCTTGATAAGTACCTTTTATCTGTTGAAACATCGCAGGCATAGCGATATTTACCGACCCACTTGGAAGGTCACCTGTAGGTATTCCAATTGATTGGAGTCTTTCCGTTACTTCTGCCATTGCTCTTGTGGGTGAAAAACCACCTAATAATGAACTAGCAGCTAAAGCGAAAGAGGGTAAGGATATACCTGTGGCCGCCGCAGCTAAATTCAATAATTTTAATATTTCATCAACTAAGCTTTTACATTCTCGATAATCAATGAACCCCTGAACTAATTGAATTATTAAAAATATAACTCCGGCAATCATAGTCGCCTGTTTATTTTTTGCCTCTTTAACTATTTCAACAAGTAATGTTTCTACCAATAATCTTAAGTTCTTTTTTAATAAAATGAATAATTCTTCAACAAATATTGCAGCGATTTTACTTAACATTTCTGTCATAAATTTACCAAACGTTTTAATAAATGACTCTAAGTTACTTAGTGCCAATATATTCGCAAAATTTGGATTAACTGACTTCATTACAATTTGTAACCCTAATAACATTTTTGGTCTTAAAATTGCAAACATTACAGCCTTTGGGATAATCTTTAAAAAATCGTTATTAATCGCGACATTTAAATTTAAATCAATATTCGATGGTATATTGAGTTTCCAATCTTGGTCTTTAGCCATATTGTTGACTAAATCCATTAAGTTATCTGCGTTTTGACCGGCATTACCAACATCGTCATTAATTAGTTGAGCCATTGAATCTAATAATGACTCAGTATTGACGGGTAATTTGACATTATTACAGTCAGTGAATTCGGTAACTCCCTGAATCATATTATTAACTTCAATCTCAATATTTTTTAAATCAAGTGGGGACATCTCAAAAAACGATGGGTCTATATTATCTAATTGACCTAACTTAGCGGTACCCTGAACATCAATTTCTCTATTACTATCAAAACAAAGTCCTAATATTCTTTGTAATATTTTTTCAAACTTAGTTTGTTCTTCTTTTTGATTAATAGAAATTCCACCTGAAATATCAATAATGTTAGTTAACATATTCATAATCTCTACCGATATCATATTAAAATTAACTATATCTATAGAACCGTAATAATCTCTTAAGAAATCACCTAAATTATCACCATTTAATCTATTGGCTAATGTAACCTCGTAAAAATCACCAAAAATAGGTGTTCCTGTATCAGGGTCGGGGTATTGTGTAACATACTTTATATCAAAAATACCAGCTCCTGAAGCACCAATGTAACTACTACCGTATTCTGCAGTAAATGGTACACCCTCATTCTGAAGTCTATTATAAAGTTCTTTATCCATTGAAAATGGTTGAGAACCGACATTTATGGCGTCTTTTTCATATCTAAATGTCCATGGCTTGGATGATGGGTCGTTTTTTAATAATTCCCTTAAATCAATATCGTTAACTGGTATGTAAAGTGGTTGAGTATTAAACTCCTGTTCTTCTGAACAACCTGCAACTTTCAATACCTCTTCAGCAACAATCTCACCCATTCTGGATTTAGTGTTTTCGCTAGCCATTAAAACTTGCTTTATTAGAAAATCAATAGTAGAAGACCCTGTGTTTTTACCACTAGGCATAGTTTTTTTGAATAACTTAGTTAATTCATCAAATACATTTTCAATTTCTTGCTGAGCTCTTTGTTTGATATCTCCCATAGCGTTCAATTGCTTTAGGGCATCACTTTTTGCGTTTTGAAAGTTACTATCTAAACCGTCAGATATTTTTTGTAGTTTTTTTTGATTAACCGCAGTATTAATTGTTGACTTGTAAGCATCTACTTTCGAACTAGCTTGTTGAAACTTATCTTTTATCGACATAATGGTTAATTTTAATCAAGTTTATAACCGACCTTCTTATCGTCATTACTTAAATCTTGTTGTATTAAGGTTTGTAATGTGTCATCATCAATTTCGGACAAACTAAAATCTTCACTAGAAGTGTTACTAGTTTTTTCCCATATTGTAGATTGTAATTTAGAAAGCGATAATTTTTTTTCAATCGTGTCGTTTACGATTTTCTGTTGTTCTTTAATAACTGGACCTATGACAGTCATATCTTCAGGGTCCTTTAACATTGCCAACATTTTATTTTGTATTCTTATGGCAGTCGCTCTTTGTTCAACAAGTTCATTATATATCTCTTGCATAAGAGAAAGAACCGAGTCCTTACTTAATACTATTTCTTTTTTTTTTGGTCTTGCCATAATATTATAAATATTTATAGAATAATTTTTTATAGATTATGTAACTTATTTGTTAGTTCATAATATAATTTCTTATATTTTCTCATAGAGGTTCTTATCTCTTTTGTTGACATGTTAGTCATATCCCGTAAAGATAAGAGTATAATATTTTTATTAAATTTATTATTATCCGTTCCAATAAAAATATTACTATAGTTTTCAAACAACTCCATTAACGCATATCCTAACTTTAATTCATTATTATTTAAATCGTTATTTTCAATATAATCATTAAGTTCTTTAATAAATCTTTTGATAACCTCAGTCGCCTCTATTTTTTCATGTTCAATATAGTAAATCATATCAGGTCTACTCTCTAATTTAGTAGTTATATCCTCATATGAAATTTTTCTATTCTGCTCTTTTTGGTCCTTAATAATCATACCCATAAGGTAATTTTTACATATGGTACCAAAATATGAGTACGCCTTTTTACCTTTCTCAGGTTTAAATTTTTCTACTTTAGTTATTAAAAAAGAATGGGTATCGTCATTAATTTCACGAAATTCCATACCTTTCCTATAAAGTTTATACCTTCTAATGATTGACTCTATCATTTTATCTAAGGGAGCCCTTAAAAACTCATTGTATATGTCATTTTTTTCGGTGTAAGTAGAGGCAGTTAGAAATAATCTAACCGCTCTCTCTTCTCTTTCTGCAAAATAATTAAGAGGATTTGGTTTTCTACCTCTTTTTTTTGGTTCTATCGATTCATCTGTTTCAGTATTACCTGACACTATTTCAGTAGTGATAGGTTCTCCCGAAACTATAATTTTAACAATTTCATCATTAGAGGTAGTTTCACTTTTAAGTTTTTTTGACATTAAGCATCTATTGGTTGATAGTTTATGTCCCTATCTTCAATAAAAAAATGTTCCTTTTTTGCTGAGTCAATCCAAAATGAAACTTCATCTTCAGATATTTTTTTCTCACCAAATTTGTAATTCCAAAAAATTGAACCTTCTCTCATGTTCATGTGTTTGTATCCAATTCTAGGTATTGTCATTATTGATACTGAATTATAACTTAACCTAAGTAGGAACTCATATACAAAAGTTAATTTCATGGATTTTTTAAATCCACCAAAGTCTTTAAAAATTGATTTTTTAAGTACAACTCCACTTGTTTGGAAATTTTGATAATTTAATAAAACTTCGTTGGTTAGGTAACCAATTTCAGTGTTCATGTTAGCTGCGAATGTCGCCTCATTTGTAAATCCCGCAAAAACACCTTTTTCATCGACATCAAGTACCAAAGGTAAAAATCCCGACACTTTTGGATAAGCTTCAATATATCTTTTAACATTTTTAAACCATATTGAGGCATATTCATCATCAAATTCTAATAATGATACCCATTCATTTCTTGCGTTTTCAACCCCTAAATTCACTTGGGATGAAAAATCAACGTCACCAGTGTTTTCCACTAAGTTTACAGTTAGACCGCTATAATCAAAATTTTGAACGACTTCTTTTAGTGATTCTTCATCACTGTGTACAATTACTAATTCATCAATCGGTGTTGTTTGTTTGATAATTGAGAGTATACAACTACTAAAAAAATCAACAAAGTTTTTTACTTTTGATGAATTAATAGGTAGTATGACCGATACGTTTAATTTATTTTCCATAATTATTATTGTTTTTCTTCTTCTACTTTAAGTTTATCTATTTGAGATTCGAATATCTGTTTTCTTTTTTCTAAGTAAGTTGAAAATGTTGTAACTACATTTGTTTCGAACTCTTCTCTATTTGTAAATTTATTTGACGTCTCTAAACCTTTCACGTATAAATCATCATTAATGTTATCTTCTAACCAATTTTGAGTGAATTCAGCGATAATGTCAGTCATTTGATTTAACTCATATGTCCATACTCCATTATCTTCAGCCATCCAATCAGGTTTTAAGTTTGGAACTTTTCCTATAACGGGGGTTCTACTTGCCATCGACTCCAATGGGAATGTACCTACTGAAGAAGTATCGTCAACCCATACAGAAACGAAAGAGTCTCTTAAATACTCCGAAAATTGGTCTTGATTAAGTCCTCTCATATCTCTAAACGTTACCCATCTAAATTGTGGGTATTTTAAATAAAAAGTTTTAATTATTTTCATAGTATCTCTTTGGTCACGAGTGTGAATTGAGATAATTGGTTTTGATGGTATCTCTTTAGCTGAAAATTTTTCAGAAATAAAAGGTGGAATGATATCAAATGTGACATTTTTCATAACACTTTTTACTATTTCTGTTTGTTTTTCACTTGTAGTTATAGCCTTTAAAAACCCGTATTGGGACCACGTTGTTCCTGGTTGAAGAGTTTCTAACATATGGTCATATGCTTGACATGAAATAATCTTACCACAGGGTAGATTAGATAGTTGTTCTAAAACATGTCCATATATTTCAGGCACAACAATGAAGTCTTCAGGAGAAATCTTTAAATCTTCACCTTCAATAGACTCATGAGGTAATTCCATATATTTTTCACCTAACCATTCAGAAACTCCATGATATTCTTTTGTTTCATGAATAATGATTGGGTTAAATCCTTTATTTTTAAGGGTTATTGCCATCTCATAAGTTTGTCTTACAGAGGCTTTAGCGTGTCCTTTAGTATCTTGTGTTAAAAAATAAATCCTCACTGACTTATCTGTTAATCTCTGAACTGATTGTTCAACTTTTTTTAGTAATTCTGTATCCATAATTTAAATATATTTTATAATTCCGTGTCTTAATAATGTATTAAATGCAATTTTAAAGGGAATACTTAATGACTTTGAACTTCCTCGTATCCCTAAATTGTCGTCCATTTCTTCTCTTTCAGTTAAAACGACCTCTAACATCATTTTTATTGTTTCAAATTTTACCACACTTATGTGTTGAGTAAATTTATCTTCAGAGGTTTTTTCAGTTTCTTTTTCAGTCTCTTTTTCAGTGATAATTTCTTTACCGTCTTCATTTTTAGGGATATTAACCTCTTTTTCTAAAGCAATAAAGTCAACGTAATAGTTTTCTTCTAAAAATTGTAACATTATTTTAATTTTAATTGTTTATATAGTTCTTTAAATTCTCCAATATCGTTGATAGTGTATTCTGAATTAATATTTTCATTATACGATGTTGTACATTTAATGACTGTTTTATTTTTTGGTTGGTTTATAATATGGTTTGGGTTGGAAGTAATTAGTATATCGACTTCATCCCACATACTATCTATTGTAATATTAGAATAAAATTTTATTTTCTCAACCAAACAACCATACTTAGATAAGAAAAATAATGTAGCTGGTTTTGATTTACCTATTTCATCAGATACTATTAGTACTTCATGGTCGTCTCTTAACGTTTCGTATACTTCATTCAAAATATTAAAAGTTGGTCCATCTATAGATGGTGAGTGACCAAAGATTTGCATAGCGAAATCGATATAAAAGAATTCAAACAAATCTTCTTTATCTTTAAATTTAAAATGATTGATTAAATCGTCTAAATTTTTTACAGGTAAATCTAATTCATATTTAAAGTCATCGACAGATAATACTTTATCGAATTCTTCAGTCTCTTCATTATAAACAGAATTATTTTCGTCTTCAAATTCATCAATATAATGTTTTTGATATAATTGTTCTGCCTTTGTAAAAGTGTCTCTAATCACTCCATTTAAATCAAATGCTACTCTCATGTGTCGTACCTATCTAATAATTTACTAATCAAAGGATTTCTAATGATATCGTCTGTTTTAAAATCATATGTACCAACTTTGTCTAAATTTTTAAATCTAATTGTTGCGTCGTATAACCCTGATTGTGTTTTATCTTTATATCTATCCGTTTGGTCAATATCTCCTGATATGAAAAATTTACTATTAAATCCTATTCTAGTTAATAGTAATTTCATCTGAGAAGGTGTTGAATTTTGAGCCTCTTCAAATATTAATATTGAGTTATCAATATTCATACCTCTCATATAAGCTAAAGCGAAAACCTCTATAATATCATTTTCTTTTAATTTTTCTCTTGACTCTTTACCTATAATTTTATTTAATAAGTAATATGATGGGAAAATATACGGGTCTAGTTTTTCTTCTAAATTACCCGGTAATGCCCCTAATTTTTCCTCAGCTTCAACTGCCGGTCTAACAATAATTATTTTTTCATAAGAGTTATTGTGGTCCATTAAAAGCTCTACCGCAGCTTTCATTGCGATATATGATTTACCCACCCCTGCGGGTCCTGTACATATTGTTATTTCACTCTCCTTTAGTATTTTGTGGTATTCTCTTTGACTTTCTGATAAAAATTTTTGTTTAGGATTTTTATTAATTATTTTATTTATTAAATCCTTTCTAGGTAATTTTTGTGTACCTGATTCTCCTTTTTTTGTCATTTACGTAATGTTAATTTTTTTATTTTAATCTAACTTTTTTAACCAGTACTCTATCATTTCATCTAACATAGTTTCAAAACTATATTTTGGTGTCCACCCTGTGGAATTTTTTAATTTAGTACTATCACCTTTTAAGTCTTTTAATTCTTCGGGTCTTAAATATTTACTATCTTGTTTTATATAAAGTATAGGGTCTAAATCTAATTTTCTAAAGACATAATCAACTAAGTCTTGAACTGTATGGGAAATACCTGTAGAACATACGTAATCATCAGGTGAATCCTGTTGTAATATTAACCACATAGCCTCTACATAATCTTTGGCGTGACCCCAATCTCTTGTTGATTCCATATTACCTAAACATAATTCATTACGTAATCCCATTTTTATTTCAACCGCAGTTTTAACAACTTTATTAGTTACAAAATTAGTACCTCTTCTAGGTGACTCATGATTGAACAGTATTCCATTTGAAACAAACATACCATATGAATTACGATAGTTTCTACTAATATTATAAGCAAAAACTTTAGAACATCCATATGGTGAAACTGGATTCATTGGTGTCGTTTCTCTTTGAAACCCATCATCATCTATTGTATTACCAAACATTTCTGATGATGATGCTTGATAAATTTTAATGTTTGGGTTAATTAATTTAACTGCCTCCAATAAATTTAAAACTCCAATTCCGGTCACATTGGCAGTATAGATAGGTTGGTCAAAAGAAATTTTTACGTGTGATTGTGCGGCTAAATTATATATCTCATCCGGATTACATTTTTGAATAATTCTAACTAATGATGATAGGTCCGTCATATCAACATATTCTAAATTATTTTTGATTTTGTGGTAGGTATTTTCTAAACGATTTGTTTGATTTTCCGATACTGAGTTTCTTTTAATTGTACCCCACACTTCGTACCCTTTATTCAATAAAAATTCAGCTAAATATGAACCATCCTGTCCGTTGATTCCCGTAATAAGTGCAACTTTACTTTCTTGTATTTTCATAATTTTCAATAAACCAATTAACAGTCTCTTTTATACCCTCCTCTATCGGTGTGAATTTAAAGTCAGGTAAGTAATGTTTGATTTTTGAATTGTCTGAGGGCTTTCTAAATTGACCTTCAGGTTTACTTGTATCAAATATCACTTCACCTTTAAAGTTAAACTCTTCAACTAATAAATCAACTAAATCTTTAATTGATATTTCTTCAGAAGTTGTAAGTATTATTGGTTCATCTTCGTTATATTCTTTCAAAACCCATTCTGTAAGCCTTGCAACGTCTTTTGAATAAATGAATTCCCTTAACGGTTTTCCCGTCCCCCATACTTCAAAAGGGGTATTATTTTTTTGAGCTAAATACATTTTATGTATCAACATTGGCATTACGTGACCGTGTTCTAACGAGAAGTTGTCATTTGGCCCATATATGTTCGTGGGTATAACTGACTTATATTGAAGTCCGTACTGTTCTCTATATGCTCTGATTTGAACGTCTGCCATTCGTTTTGCGTACGCATATGCGTTATTTGATATGTGGGGTTCACCTAAGTGTATTTTTTCCTCTGTGAGAGGATAATCCACATTGTCGGGAAACACACAAGTAGATAAAAATGTAACAAGTTTCTCAACACCGCTTTTTCTTGACTGTTCAATTACGTTGGTATTCATCATTATATTATCGTAAAAGTATTCTCCCTTATATTTCATATTTGAACCTAACCCACCAACTTTTGCCGCAGTGTGAATTACCTCTGTAGGGTTATAAAATTTAAACATAGATTTAACACTTTCTGTGTTTCTTAAATCAAAATGTTGAGTGGAAATTTTTATATCTCCCTTTAATGATGAACCCACTAATCCATTTCCAGTTATTAATCTCATATTACGATACTGCTCTACCTTTTAGTTTATTCCAATCTTGTTCGGGTCTAATCTCTAAGTTAGTTTTCCAAGCTGCGTCTAATATGTTCATATTAACTCCAACATCATTTGCCATAGAAATAATCGCGTTAATATCTTTAGGAAAACATGTACCGCCAAAACCTAATTTACCATCAGGTCCAGGTACGTGTAAGTGTGAGTCACCTATACGACCATCTGAGGAAAATCCATACATTGCTTCATCCCAATTAACACCGACTAAATTTGCTAATCTATGGTATTCATTCATTAATGAAACTTTAGTTGCGAAAAAAGTATTGTTCATATATTTTATAAATTCGGCAGTTTTTGAATCGGTATGTATAAAGTGACGATTCATAAACCTATTTGAGAATAAAGATTCCACTTTAGTTGTTAATTTTTTATCTCCACCAAAGATTATTCTTGATTGAGTTAGCATATCTAATTTTGCTGTTCTTTCAGTTAAAAACTCAGGTGAAAATACTATATTTAAATGAGGGTATTTTTGTTGTAATTCTTCTGTTGTCCCAGGTAATACAGTTGATTTAATAATGTAGATTGGACCTTCGACAGACTCTTCAAAAACTTTTTCAATAAAAGACAAGTCTTGTCTCCCGTCAACACTCATAGGTGTTGGTACACATATAAATATAAAATCAGATTTATGTGTTTCTTCTTTAGTATGTGTCGACTTTAAAGGGTCAATATCGTACACTCTTATTTTATTTGTCGGCGAAAATGCGAATATTTGTGACTCCCCTACGAACCCATTTCCAATTATCCCTACTACTTTTTTGTTTTTACTGTTTTCCATCCTTTTAATATTATATTTTTTACTATTTTATTTCTTACTGGTTTATGATTACTTTTATGTAACCAATTTGCGTTTTTATCATTTCCGTAAACGACTCCTTTTTCAGGTAAACTACCCCACGTCTGCAAATCTTTTCCGTGAGGAGGTACATAAGTATTAATGTTACCATACTTTTGACATAAATAACTAAGTTGAATATCTTCTCCATTTTCTAAAGACTCAGGTTTTTCATACCATAAATATTTTAAGTTATTTTGTCTTAGAAACCAAGCATGACCAACTAAATCTACTTCAGTAATTTCTTCACTTTTATTACCGTTCCACCCTACTTTGTAGTTATTATCATAGGTTTTATCATTTAGTACAACACCCGTAGTACCTAAAATACTGTCACCAGTTTTTTCTATAGTATTTAAACAGTTTTCAAACCATTTTTTACCGGGTATCGTATCGTCATCAAAATACGCCACATACTCTGTCTGACACATTAAACCCATCGCAAATCTAGCGTGAAATTTAAAATTATGGTTTGATTGAATTATTTTATATTTACCAAAATGTTCATTTAAGTCTATTTGTTTTGAGTTTTCAGGCGCGTTATACCAAATCCAAATTTCTTTTGGTTTAATGGTTTGATTTTCAATTGCCTCAATCTGTTCTTTAAGATATTCAGGTCTTTTATAACAATTTAATATTACAGTAATCATATAATTTCTTTATAAAGGTACATAGAAACATAGTCACGTATTAGATTTTTAGTTTCTATAAGTTTAAAATTAGGAAAATTTTCCCTGATATATGGGGTGAATTCTCTAGCCATGTAGTGTGAACTACCTGTCACGTTGTCATCTACAGCATAAATTAACACATACTCACCAATATTGAATAGGGTTTTTAAATACTCAACATATAGTTTTTCTTCTACTATGTGATATAACACGTCCAAACTCATGGATAAATCCGCTTTTGTAAATTTAGTGGGTGTATCAATAAACTTATATTTATCTTCATTCTTAAATTTATTTATACATTTTTCCCTAATTGTTTTACTAACATCATAACCATAGTATTCGTCAAAACCCTTAATATATGTTAACTGGTTCCCATCTCCATGTCCATAATCATTAATGATTTTTAAATTATATTTTTTTATAATGTCATTAATGTAGTTTGACTTTGACTCGGCATCCTTATCATATGACCCAATACCTGAGTTACCATTTGTTGAATATCGTTTTTCCCAATATAATTGGGAATTAAAGTTATCTTTTTTCATAGTATTTTTTTATTTTTGTATCACCATGTATCCACATTTGAGATGTGAATATCTTGTGTTGGTGACTTCACTATTATTTCCTGATATCGGGTTATTGGTTACTTCGTATTCTTGTCCGAATAATTTTTCGAACTTTTCTAATTGTAAACCAGGTAAATCAAAGGTACAAATGAAATATCCCCCAGGTTTAACCATTGAAAAACTTTTTCTAAAGGCATCAATATGGTCTCCTCTTACTTCCTCTAAAGTAGAAATATTTAAGACAAAATCAAATTTTTCTATCCATTCTTCTTTTGGGTCATGGAGTAAGTTATATATACAAGTGTTTGGTTCGTTAGATTTTTTAATATCACTATTGATATTATTGTTATATTTTTTATCTAAGATGTTTTTGAACCAAATATGTGCACCTTTCCATCCCCAACAGGTATTATGTATGTGAGAATCGTTATTTGCCCCATATTTATCTAATAAATCTAAAACCAAAGGGTACTCATATATCCGTGACCACCATCCTCCTTCTAAATCGTGTCTTAATGTTTTGTTAATACTTTTAAATTCTAAAATTTTCATAATATATTTTTTATTTTTATTGAACTTTTACCGTCCCCATAAGGACATTCTGAATCGACAGAATAGTTTTTATTAATAATTTCAAATAATGAATGTAATTCTTTAGGTGACTTACACATATAAAGATGATTTGTATCTATCCCTTCAGGACGTTCAGTCGTTTTTCTACATACAATTACCTTTTTATTGAAAAAGCTACCTTCTTCTTGTAAACCCCCACTATCACTAACCACAAACTTGACCTTCACTAATAACTCTAAAAGTTCAATGTGACTCAACGGCTCAATTACACTAACATGGGTTAAAATTTCTCTGTGTTTTTGAACGTTAGGGTTTGGATGTATAGGTAATATGAATTCTAAATCAGGATTTTCTTTTGCTATATTATTTAGTTCAGTAAACCACTCATCCATCCAATGATGGTTTTCTCTTCTGTGTAATGTCACCAAAACCTTATTTGTATATTCACATTTGTTTTTATAATCTAAAAGATTATCTAATACTGTATTACCTACTACATGACAAATTCCATTAGCTTTTTCACTGATTAAGTTATCTCTTGATAATTCTGTTGGACATAAATTAACATCAGAGATTCTCGCAATCATTTGTCTGTAACCTTCTTCAGGATATGGATGCTCTAAGTTATAACTTCTTAATCCTGACTCTAAGTAATAAATTTTTTTTTGTCTATTGAATGCAGCAACCGCACATGCAAATGCTGATGCGGTGTCTCCTTGGACCAATACCGAGTCAAAATCTCCTTCAGGAAATTGTAAAAGACAATCACTAATTAATTGGTCTAATCTATTATCAGAATTACCAATAGTTATTCTATAATCAACTTTAATATCTTTTAGTAAGTCAGGATGTTGACCAGTAAATAAAAGTTCATAGTTATCTAATTCTTTTATTAGTGGTTTAATTTTTAACCATTCAGGTCTAGTACCAAAACACAATAATACCATTATTTTAATTTTATAGTTAACCAACATTTATTATTACCCCTCTTTGTCCACGTTTTTCTACCTGACTCAAAAATAATGTCATAGTTTTTAAAAGTTGATTTTAATTCACTTTCAAAAGATGGATAATGGAACGCATCATCTACATGTATAATAGTATTAGATTTAACGTTATCTTTAAAGATTTGATACCAATATTTTCTCAACTCCCCATCGGGACCATCGACAATGACTATATCATATTTTTCATCACTCGGAATAGATAACTTACCATCCGTTAAATTCTTTTTATCGTACATTCTAACATCAATACCCTTATGGTTAGGTGCCCATTGAGGATTATCCTCGTAAGTAACATAAGTTACATTACTATATTTAGTTTTAAGCGCTTCATATAGTTTTACTGTGGTATTACCCGCTCCGAACTCTAAAATACTAATACTACTTTTATTAGGTAGAGATTCACCAATCTGTTTAACTTGTGTGGGCGTCATAGCATTAGTACCATTAACTAACCCTAAATTTTCAAAAATATTTACCATATGCAAACTTTATTATTTTTTTGTTTTAAGTATCCTCTATTATTACCGACAACCCATGGGTTAATAGTGGAGCCAATATCAATATAGGTGTTATTTTTATTATGTGAATGTAATTGATGTGATAGTATATTACCTAAAGGTCCGGATGAAAAAAGAAATAATTGATTTTCCTCCTCATCGGAATAAATTTTAGAGTCTTCAATAAGTTTACTAACTTCTGGTTCTTTCCAAGAAGTTAAATTTAACGGAACATACTTATCAACTTTAAATGGTAATTCTTTATTTAGACCAACTTTATTAGCATATAAAACAACCCTACCTTCCCATTTATTAAATTCCGGTAAAAAATTATGTTTAAAATATTCGTAATTAGCATTAACAAATATATTTGCCCAAGTTACATTAGATGACCCTACATTGTCTCTCATCCATTGTACGTGTTCCATAGGTTGACAACAATTACAACTAACACCTACATGATAATCTTCATGTTGATATTTAAATGACTCTAATAGTAATTTAAACTCTTTATCGTTATTATTTGGTTTAAATGACCACCCATCACAGTTAGTTATTGGTTGATTAATTAAAATTTTATATTCCCCATCGGCATATTTACTAAAGGCGAATTTTTTTCGTTTTAAAACTTTATCAAATAATAATTCTATGTCGGATTTAAAATTTTTCACTTTATTTATATATTTCTATATCTTCTTTTATCGCTCCACTGTACTTTTTTACTTCTACCGAGCATAGCTAATTTGGCTACTTTTTGATTGAAGGAGTTTCTAGTTTCGTGGGTGTGTGGGTTACCATTGTTTTGTTGGGCAATATTACTCATTACTATTATTTTTTCTATTTTTATGTCTTTCTAAGACTGTTTTATGTAATTCCCCCATATTTTGTCGTGCAGATGTGGAGACTGAACCCTTACCTTCACTTTCATGGTGGAAATATATAAATAGCCCTTTGGGTATTCTCTTACCAATAAAACCTGCGTCCATCATTTGTACCCACAAATCGTAATCGACCCACCCTTTCATTTCCGTATTATATCCTTCTATTGAGTTATATGCCTCGCGAGAATACATAGAGCTATTAACTATAAATGGGCCCTGTAAAAGTCTTTCTTTTGACCACTCAGGTCTTTTTTCTAATCCTTGCATTTCTCCAACATGAACAGTATCACAATAAACAGGACTTATTTTAGGGTTTTTCTTTATAATGTTAACACCCGTTTTAAGGTAACCAGGATAAATCATATCATCCGCATCTAAAGGTAAAATATATTCTCCTTTACCTTCTCTAACTGCCACGTTTCGAGTATCAGAAACTCCCGTATTCTCTTTATGAATTATTCGTATACCTTCTTGACCTTCTAATGAATCTAATTTCATTAAACAGTACTTATCATCTGAACCATCATTTACTAATGTAATTTCAAAATTAGTGTAATCTTGGTTATAAACTGATTGTAAAGTAGGGTTTAACCTTTTAGCGTAGTTATAAATTGGCATCGCTAATGTGACTAACGGTTCCCCTTTCTTTATTGGTTTTTTATTAAATTTAGTGGGTAGTAGGATAGGTAATTTATCTTCGTACATACTTAAGAATTTTAACCTATTACTTTCCCATTTACTATTTGTCTGACCTATTGAAAGGTGAGTTATTCTCATATCATAAAATACCCCGACCTTAACTCCACTAATATGATTTTTAAAACTAAAACCTAAATCATAAAAATGAAACCCATCAAATGATTCATCGAAAGTATGTTTTATTTTAGTTTTATCTAAAGCGATGAAAAGACCATCAACGATTACGGTCTCATCTAACTTACTACCTTTTGATTCACTATATTGATTAGTCCATTTTTTTTCACCTTGTTGGTGGTTAACTATACCTAACATCTCTTCGGTAATTTCCCACCATCTTGCTGACTTAGGAAAAAATTTAGTACCCGCAACCCCTAAAATACCATATTCAGGATTTCTTTTAAAGTGTTTTAGTACTTTATTTCCCCAATTCTTCTTTTCGAAGTAAAGGTCATCGTGACATAATACTACAATATCGTTATTTGCCTTTTCTAAAATTATATTATACGCCTCACTTAATGAATGAGTACCTGGATTTTCAAAAGGTATAACTTCCATTTTATGAACACCACAAGATTGTTCTATATATTCTTTAAACTTAGGGTCAATTTTTTTAGTACAATATCCAATTGTTATCATAAAATTCTATTTAATTTCCTGTTGAACCGAATCCGTTTGAGTTACGGTCTTTATCTACAATTTCTTTAATTCTATTTAATTTCACGTCCCTACCTTGGACTACAGGACATAATACCGCTTGTGCGATTTTATCCCCAAATTCGATAATTTGAGCTTCATTGCTAAGATTAATTAATATAACTTTTATTTCACCCGTGTATCCTTCATCTACCGTTCCTGGTGTATTAAGTACAGTTATACCTTTGTTAATTGCTAACCCACTTTTAGGTCTTACTTGTACTTCACACCTTTTTGGTATATCAATGTATAATCCTGTGGGAACCAACGCTCTCCCAAACGGTTCTAATATTACTTTTTCATTTGACCTTAAATCAAACCCTGAATCACTACCATAATGGTATTTAGGTTCAGGATTAACGGATTTAAAAGTATAATCTATTTGTGTTGGTTCAAATCCCGTATGAGTAAATGATTTTTCTAACTCATCATAATCAACACCGAAAGACTCTAACATTGCTTTAGGGTCGGACATGTCCACATCACTAAGTTGTTTTTGTATGTCTTTTAATTTAGACATATCACTTTTTAATTCATTAAATTTTTTAAACATATCTTATTTTAAATTGTAAATTTTTCTAATTAATTCCACAAGTACATTTACATCCTTTTCACAGTAATCGGATATTGGTGATAATCCATTTGCGTTCCAATAGGTGTCGTGTACTAAATTACCACTTACTTCACCTGTTTTAGGACTTTCAATACCCATTGACACACATATTAAGTCTAATGATGATATCCCAAAATTGTTACCAAATTGCCAAATATCTTTAGTATCTAACGCCTTTACCTCCCACGGTTTAGTTTCGTATGAGGGTAATATTTTTGGTGGTAAGATATTATTAGTTAAAAATCTTTTACCTAAAGTTGGTATATCGAAAAATTTAATATTATGTCCACATAAGTGAAAATCTAATTTCTGAACTTTATTTAATAAGTCTCTAACCTTAAGTAATAATTCTTTTTCGTCATCTTCGGCAAATGTTTGAGTATGTACCTCATCACTTGGAGTTATAAAAGAAAAAGACGCCACTATAATTTTAGAGAACTCCGCAACTAATGCTGCCTTATTAATAAAAATCTCTTCAGGTGCTTTACCTTCTTGGTCAGGATATTTCCTAATAAACCAATCTAAGTAACTCTCAAATAATCTTGCTAATTCTGGTCTATTTTTCTTAAGTGTCGGTAAATCTTTCTCAATACCTACAGTTTCTAAATCGAAAAATAAAAGTTTGTTTAATGGTAAATCTATCATTTTGTTATTGTTTTATATATTTCTGCTCTCGTTTTTGTTACTATATTTAAATCATAAGTGTCTTTAACTGTTTCATACAACCTTTCACCTAAATCTTCCGCCCATGTCGGGTTATTAACCAATTTCTTAATATATTTCGCCCAATCTGAATGATTTCTACCCTCATTTACTAATAATGCGTTACCATCAACAAATTCACCATATTTAAGTGCGTGTTTTAAATCGATAGTGTAAGGACCAATATTTGAGGCAATAATAGCTTTTTTATAAAACCCCGCCTCGATTACCTTTAATTGAGATTTCATTCTATTAAACATATGATTTTTAATCGGAGCCAAAGATACGTCAAATTTTGAATAATTTTTAGCGTATGATGTTACAGGTTCTGTCCAAACTCTATGGTAATATTTTTCACCATTAAAAGGTTTTTTATTATAATTTAAAAGATATTTTTTATACTCATCCGTAACATCATTGTAGTTTTTTGTAAATATTTTTTCATATTCGGCCCAAACGGTTTCTTCGGGTTTAATATCTCTTTGTTTTTGTTTTTTAGTTCGTTGGTCAATTTCAGTGACTGTACCTCTAACATCAAAACCACACAAATATAATTCATATTGTTCTTTTAATGAACCTAACTTACTAAAACAATTATCTAATATTTTTAAATCATGTAAATGTGAAGACCCCCCTAACCACCCAAATCTTAGTTTATCGGAAGGCTCTGTCTTATGTGTAAACTGAGGTTCCTTAGGGTTTATTGCATTTGGTAATACAAAAACATTTTTATTAATTTTTTTAATCTCTTGCGCAAATATTTCAGTAGTGGTAATTACATATTGAGCGGCCTTTAAATTATTACGTATCTTTAGGTGAAGTCCGTTATTAATAATCATCGCATGTGCCGGATGTTCTGTAGTCGGTAACCAATAATCATCAATATCTGCTACCGTCACTATACCCCATTTATGTAATTTTTCAATTAATTCTGGTGTACTATCGTAATCTTTAGTAATTGTTCTATGAAAATGAACCATATCATAACTTTTCCAAAAGTTATCATCATCAATTTTTGGGTCATAATCTATATCGACATGAAAATCGTTTGGGTTTTGATTCTGTAGGAAAATGTGGGGTTCAACTGAACGAAATTTACCGACTCCTGTTCTATCGGAGGGTAATACTAATACTCTTATCTTTGACATATAATTTAATTTTACTCAAAATATAGTAAAAGATTTTTAATAAGAAAAGGTATCTCTATTGTTTTACCTTTTTTACTTTAAGTACTTTTCCTTCAAACACATGCTTACCTACTCTAAGGGATAGAGTTTCGTTAACTTTTTGATTACCTTCAGTAACCATTCCTGAACTTTTTAGTTCTTCTCTTACGACATCTCTAACCGTATCACGTACAACGTCCCTTATCATTTGTTTTAGGTCATTATTAAGTGATGTTGAAGAACTTACTTCTTTTAATGGTTGTTGGGTATTGACCAATTCATTGGGTTGAGAAGTGGAGTTATTTTTCATTAATCTAGCGGCACCTTCAATAATATCATTAGACAGTGCAGGTCCATTAGATTGGGGTTGAACTATCGGGTTTTCTAACATTAAACGTTTTATTGCGTCAGGTAATTTAGAATTTTTAATTGCGTTTTCAGTGACTGGCTCATTTGACATTGAAGGTGTAGGTATATTTGGTTGTTGTTGTTGTTGTTGTTGTTGTGGTTGTTGTAACATATCTTGAGGTATGTTATAGGATGCGTTGGAATTATCCGCCATTGGTAATGACCCACCTTGAGTTCTAGGTGTTCCGTTATGTTTTTCCATTATTTTCTTAGAAATTGCTAATTTCTCCATTAGGTTACTACTCATATCATTAATTATTAAAATTTTGCGTTTAAAATCACACTAGACATACTATTGTCTCCGTTAGGGTTGTAGTTAGGTCTAGGTTCATTAAAGGTATCACTAGTTAACTTATAAGTAAATATTTTGTCAACTCTGAATAATCTCCACCCTGGCAACGGTTTTTCACCTATAGTTGCGGTATGTGACGCACCTTCAGTATCCCACGCCCTGAGTACCATATTATTACCACCTTTACTTCTACCCACACACACGGGTTCTATTGTTCTATATCCCTTACCACCAGGTTCTTTACCATCGTAATTAATGACTACGACTTTTCGGTCTCTAATTGATTTTTCAATATCACTAAGAGAAGCGATTTCATTTATAAGACCTTTAACTGTGGTAAGTAATTTCATTACAAGTCGAAGTTAGGGTAGGGTTTATTAGGACCATATTTATCTATTTTTGTGTTTTCAACCCTTGCTTGTATATCTGTTGAAGTACCAGCAGTTTCGTTGTAGACATCTAAAAATTGAGCGGTTCCTCTACCAATATTATCACCATCCGCCATTGCGTCAGGATGTTGAGGTGAATAAAGGTCACTTTTTGGTGAAAAATCATTCTTAGGAAATAACTTTGCTCTTTCCGCTTCAGCGTATTCAGATAATGAATTAGTTGGTTGTGCGAAGTCTAATTTGTCGTTTTGTGTTGCCATTATATTAATGTTTTCATTATATTGTTTATTTGTTTTATCTGTTCAGTAACAGATGTATCGAATTTGTTAATTCCTTTTTCATGTTTTTTACTTGGATTAACAACTATCCCATCTTTAGTGTGGTATTTTATATACTCATTTTCCATACCACCTGCTGACTTGGCTTTTTTACCGATATCTAAAGTTTTTCTCCAATGGTCTAAAACACTATCACACCATTTTTCCATTCTTTCACCACCGTTTAAAATATATGGGGAATCTTCTTTAGTACCTTCATAACCTTCAAACCAATTCTTAATTCTTTTTATTTGTTGATAAGTGGCTATTCCACTTTTTCTTAAATCTTGGTTCCTATTAAACCCCTCAACGTTACTGTCGGCATCAACAGAATCAAAACACTGAGATAAATGATTACATAGTGATTCGGGTACCTTTACCTTTCTATCGTATAAATCTTTATTCATTTTTTAAAATTTTAACTAATTCTGATGTCGCAATACCGTCTAATAAAGCTAATTTTTTTAGTGCCTTAATATTTCTAACTAATATTGGTGAAAGTTTACGGTCAATTTTAAGG
>JACKZZ010001488.1_pt1 | contig 41585 bp, 43 predicted proteins | sample 8027871 | NCBI WGS metagenome assembly JACKZZ01 (sample SAMN15724774, study PRJNA655200) | protist metagenome | isolation source: fluorescence activated cell sorting (FACS) single amplified genomes of... | place: USA: West Boothbay Harbor, Gulf of Maine | collected 2000-07-19
CACAGCGCCCGCGCGCGCTGGCTGCAGGTGCGTCGTCCTTGTGGCGCCTTGAACGTTGGCGCCCGGAAATAGTTTCCTGTGCGCATTTGCCCACGGCGCGCAGCTACTAAGGCCGGGCGTGCAGCAGCAGGTGGAAGTGTAGGACACGCCCCCGCGCCGTCTATTAGTAACACAGGCAGCGCCCTAGAGGCGCGCCCCTCAGGGTGCCCACCCATGCCGAAACATGGGCCGGGCTCTTTTTCTTTGGTTGTGTAGTGGCACGCAGCGACCCATTGCTGGCGCCACCTTCCCCACCGGAACACCTCCACCGAACAGCCCCCTCCCCGGCGGCCTCCGCCGGGGGGTGGCTGGTTGTGTTTTTATTGAGATTTTTGACCCTTGTGTTTATCAAACTGAAGCTTAAGCTTCTATCTGTTTGTCCTGGGTCGACAATCTGTCGTGAAGAGTGTCGTGAGCTTGAAGTTTGGGGATTTTTGAGCGACGAAGAGCGGACATTGCGTCTCCGGAAAAAGAGTAGAACAAATGGGGCACTCTTGCTATGAAGAAGATGTTTGTGGTTCATCGTGGTTGTGGTTGCGGTGCATATAGAAATACATGCTGCGTCGATGTCGACGTGCTGCAGGTTTTTAGGATGAAGCACAAATCGAAATGAGAAACATGCGACCGCCTCTCCGCCCGTGTTTGCTGCGTCTGTTCGCAGTGGCCTGCTGCAGCGGAACGTCTTTTTGGCGATGGCGGCAGCAACACCCAATGCAGCTGGTCTTCGTGTGCGCGATTGATACTTCTCGGAAAGGCAAAGATCATTTTCAGCCGCATGTTGAGGAGCAGGACACTAAAAACAGCTTTGATGCGGAGCAGAACGACGGGAAGCAGGAGCCAAACGGGTTCCATCAGCGCGAAGAGAAGACTGCTGCACTAGTACCGTCTTCATCCGCCACCCCGCAGAGCGACCTGGGCGGGAGAACGAGAACCGATGCAAAAACATCCGTGCGGGATCTAAATGAGGTAATAAACCAAGAGCATTATCAGCCATCTTCTTCTTCTCTTCAGAAGAACGCCGCCTTCGCTCTGGAGGCCGGAGCGGAACCCCAGCTGCTGCTCCTGCGGGACGAGAGAAATAAAGGTCATACTGGATCTGCAACACCACAACAAGATGGACAAGGTGGGCAACATGTTGTGGAAGAAGTTCTTTCCCGATCAAAGCAGCGTCTGGCAGTATCGGACCGCGGCCTTGCGCCTCTGCTACTCTGGCAGTATCGTACCCGGACTGCCTCTGCTACTGCTACTTAGACGAGACTTCAACTCCCGACGCCCCTATTCAAAATGCTCGCAGGCTTGAACTGCGAAAGCAAAAAAAACAACTTTTCTTCTGGGTTCTCCGCTTTGAGGCTGTCGCGCGATCTGCATCTTCATCGGCCTTCTCCTACTACTGCTGCTTTTCCAAAGTTCGTTTACTGCTCTGGCAGGTTCTGGAAAAGGAAGAGCAACTTCCTCACGCGGTCTGGATTAAGTGCACCAGGGTCAGGGTCGGAAGAACTGTAGATGGTTCTAATGGAAGCGCGGCTGTCTTCTCCTAGTTCTGGTCGATGTAGGACGAGTGTCAGAGCCTACAGCATACTTCTTTTTATTCCTTCATGAAGTGCGACTGCCCCTGCTTCTTTCGAAATCCTCTTTATTCTATTTCTAGAATCTGGCAGGCGTCGAGCTTGGAGTGGCACGCGGTCTGCTACTTCTACCAGACGCAGACGCTCAACAAAATAAAAATCTGGAACGTACCCCGATCGCGTACTACACAAACGAATCTTTTTTACTGCGGTCGGAGTCTCGTCAACAACAAATCTACTTCTCAGGGGTCTTTCAGGTGTCTATTGCGGATCGTGCTCGGTTCTGGGACTGGTCTTGTTGATTCTCCGGTCTATTCCTTTTCGCAGCGTCTCCTAATAAAATTCTTGGCGTCGTTCTGTTCCGTCTAAGTCTTGCGTCGATCGCGTTTCGTAAATCTGCGCTATTGTCTACTTCGGCCGCGGGTCAGGTGCGTTTCCACTTCTCGCTAAAGAAAACGCCTCTTCCTTTCTGTGCTGCTGTTCTCGCGGTTTGTGTTCGGCGGTCTTGTGGTACTGCTTCTCCTTCTGCGTGCTCTTCTTTCGTTTCTCCGGGGTCATGGTAGTGGGGAATCTAACTAAAACGGTAAAGGTATGCGCTGCATCTGAGTCGAACTATGCCCAGGCTCTCCACCAATTGTAGGATCTAGTTTCGAAATGGAGAGGTTATTTTTCAAACGCACGCATACCGAAGTCAAATTCGAACACCATCGCAACCTACTTCGAATTCCACAAATACACATTACAAATCCATATTCCGCAGTCTAGTTTTTCCAGTTTCTTATGCTAAAATCCGTATTCCTAAACAGCCCGTAGTGACCGTGGCCATGGCTCAGCTCCTTGAAAGTAGTAAAAAGGCAGTTTCTCATGCGGATTCAGCGTAAATCAGACCTAATTTCTTTCCTTTTCTCTTCTTCTCTTTTCCTTTCCTTTTTCTTTCGATCGTAGCAAGAATTTGCTTGCTTTTCCTTGTATTTTGGTCCTTTTCCTTGCTTGATCGCTTTCGTGGCTTTTTCTTATCATCCTGTTCATTTTCTGTATTTTGATCTATGAGAAACAGCGTTTAAAACCAGTTTTCAATTACACAGTACAAGAAGTTTCCCGATCAAAGCAGCGTCTGGCAGTATCGGACCGCGGCCTTGCGCCTTAGACGTTTTGGGGTTTGAGGTTCGGGGGCAGTTGTTTCCACAATTGCGGGCTGCCGTGCCAGAACCCAGTAGGGCGGTGGAGTTATCAATCGGTGATGCGTTGGACCAGGTAGAACGGAAGCGACGGGAACTTGCGGTCGACTGCCTCGAGGATAAAGCTTTGGCGGCGGAACGTACTCGAAAGAAGCTGATTGCAAAGAGGGGCAGCCGGTTTCCTGATGTCATTGTGGGGGATCTAGTTCAGGTGGAGTTGCCACCGGCTCAGGTTCGTGGGAAGCAAGAACTGGCTGGGGTTTACGGGAAGCCGATCTACGAAGTGACTGGAGTTTTAGACCGTGCAGTATACCTGGCTGACCGCAATGGCTCCTCCGATATTCCGATGAAGAATCCGGTCAGCTTGGACAGAGGATCAGCCTGAAGATCAAAGCAGGAGCACGATCAAAGGTTCCGGAAATCCTTTGCCATCTTTTAGTACTGATTTAGCTCGTGGAATAACCGTAAGACCACTCTGCCGCTCACTAAATGTTGAGCGCGATCACAAAAGGGAAAGAGGAGAAGAAGCATCGCAAATGGTCGAAATATGCATGAAAGATTGCTGTCGGGCATTTCTGAGCAGAACGGCCACCAGCATTACAAATTCACGCTTTGTTTATCCATCTTCACTACAGATGCATTAGTTTCTCCACGGGAAACTATTAGGGCTTGTATGCTTTTCAGCATTACAAATTATTCTAGCTTACCTCGAAACACCCTAATACGGGCACAAACGTCCAAGCTAAATTTTGGAAGGAAAGAAAAACCGCAACTACACACGAGCACCGGAGTGCATTACAAATTGGATACTACTCTGATTCCTGGTAGTGTTCAAGTTGGTCCTGACTTTTCTTTTGCGTCTCTTGTCTTTGGGGTCGTTGGGAAACCTACGCGTGAAAGAAACCAATCGTCAAAATCAGGTGGAATCACAGCGTCTGGCAGTATCGGACCGCGGCCTTGCGCCGGGCGGCCATGAGCATACTCCTGCGCCAGCAGCAGTGTTTCCCAACCGCTCCTCGTCGGAACTTCTACAGGGCAACACTACAGCTAAGTCCGGGGCACGCGCGGCCAACTTCTCCCTGGTCGTAACGAGTCCGAGCAACAAAACAGCAGCAGCCGACAAGAATGGAATCGAAGCAGATGATGATGTTGACGTCCTTCGGGACAACGGCGTCGAGAAAGGGAAATCAGCACCTGCTCGTCCACCCGGGAACAAACTGCTCCAGAGCAAATCCTCATCCGGCGCAACGATGTCGTCGAAGGTAAAAACACTAGCCGATAGCACTTCTACAAGGACAACACCGTTTTTCTGCAAGAGCCGAAACTCCGAAAAGTCTGCGGATTGCTATGCACATAATGGTGCGGAGGACGCTTGCACGGCGGATACAGATAACGAGTGTTTATCAAATAAAAACATGGCTGGGTCTGGATATATGCTGAAGTTTGTCATGCTGTTTGTGTTTTTCTTTTTCTTTTTGTGTGGCCGCCGCCGCCAAGAAGTTCTAGATTGCACGGCCCAGCATTACTACAGGGTCTGGTGCAATAGCTTTACAATGCCTATTCTGCATGACACGTCCTTTCCCAGGGTGGCCAAAAGTGTACCACAGGTTCTGACATGCGTGCATTGCAGATTTTTGTGCGAGTGCGGCTGAGAGCGTCACAGGTTCCTATCTTCCCAGATCCAGACATATTTGCAATGCATACTGTTTGTGGACGAGCAAGACCATGGTCTATGCGAAGATTATCCTGTTGAGGAAAAGCGCCCCAAAGCCAGGTAGTTTGTGATGCAAATAAGCATGCCTGAGACGAAATGCGTCTCATGCGCAACCACATGAAAAGCTTGTTGTAATGCTATCTGGGAGCAGTAAAGCAGGAAAAGGTAAAGGCGAGCGATTTGTGATGCAGCTACAATAGCTAAGCTAAGCTACCACGATGACGCTGCGACCCTACATGACAACCAGCAAAACAAAGCTGTTGCTTTATGTAAGTAAAATATGCATCTTGACTTTGACTCTAGGTCTGGTTCCGGGGACGTTTTTGCCCGGGATAGCGATTCGCCTCTCTTCTATCGGCAAAGACACGAACGTGATCGACGACTGCGTCACGAAGGCCGAAAGCTACTATTCGGACTGTCTCTCCCTGGAGCCGAGCATGGAAATTCCCGACGAAATCATTCGAGGTGACTGCCAGCACGACCCCTGCAAATCGTCGCACACCGCCTGGTATGCATTGCAAAAGCAACGCACTAGTATGAATAGCATCGCAAATTTCGGCAAGAGCAAAAGTGGAATTTGCAATGCTGTTTCAGGTTTGGAAGGAGATTTGTCATGTATGACTGCAAGTTGTACGAGTGCGATGTTTCTGAATGTATACCTGGAAGGAGGCCTGCGGCGTCGACGCAGATGTACTGCAACCCAACGCGCTGATTCACCTGCGGGCGATGGCCGGGCTCTGCGACGTGGAGCCGCCGTCCACCTGGGCCGACCGCGTGTGCAACTACGACTTTGCCAGTTGCGACGCCGCGGGCTGCGAGGAGCACGTACTGGGGCCGTGTTTCGGAAAAGTGGGATATCAAAGGGAGAAATCTGCCCTCCCCATATCAAGCCGAAGTTTCTGATGCTGGATCTGCGTACACAAAGGAGGTCTGTTTTGCAGTATAGGACTGCAGCCAGATTCAGAGTCTGTTTAGAACCGTCTAGCTGTTTAGCATGGGAAGCGCCTGCCCTGTAGGCGCAACAGCATCAGAAATCGCATCCACAATGCAGCGCACACCTCGGCGCTTGCCTTCTTGCAAGACAGAGCCGAGTTGTGACCACAAATCTGCAGCACAAGTTTTCCGAGTGATGCCTTTTTAATATGGGGATGATGGGGAGGGGGGATTTTTCCTCACAATATGGGAAGTGACGCGTTTGATCCCGACGAGTACCACGATATCAAATGCAAAAGTGTCTGGGTCTGGAAGATTGCGAGATTTGTCATGCTTGTCTGGCATGACAAAAAAGCTTGTGATGCGTGTCCAAGAAGAGACCCTTTTGCCTGTCATGCAAAAACGCAGTTTCTCATACATGCGAAAAACGCAACACAAAGAAGCGTAGATATTTCTCATGCTTGGCTGTGCATTACAATTACAGAGCATTCACTATTCCCAACACAGCATTACAAGTTTCCAGACCCAGACATTTTTGCATTTTTTGATACACGACGACGAGGAACGGTTTCGGTGTCTCGAAATCTCGCAGAACTGCTACTGCGGACTGAAGGCGTTTCAAGACGCCGGGTGCGACTTGGCGAAAAGGAAGATAATCGAACTGAAAGAGGATGTCAGCGAGGTATCGGCGGTGAAAAAAGTTGAAACTGTTTTAGAAGTCTCAAAGCTGCTGCTGCCATTCGGACATTTTGTTCTAGCAACACAAATCACTGCAAAGCAAGAACATACCACTTACATGCAACATCTAGTACTACGGGAAAAAACCATAACCGTAACCCCGCCTTCCGACTAGTACATCTTCCATCTCGAGCATGACAGAAACCGGAAGTAGCAAGCAAACTCCGCAGTACAAATTGAGACTGATACAACAGTTTTATTTTCGTGCCATACGACGAGCCGGCAATGTACGAAAGCTGCGGACTATCCAAGAAAAAAAGGTTGTTAGTGTAAATTTGTGATGCGCAACATGCAAATTGATTGAGCCTGTCATGCTGTGCCTGCATTGTAGGGTCCATTCAACGGCGTTTTCCCGTACTATCTGCGCATGACAGGTTTTTGTTGTCATGCGAGAGATATTTGTCATGCTAATCCTCCAAGAAAGTTACGCCTACAATCTTTTTTCCTGGATACGAACCGGTTTTCTCCGAAGCGAAAGACGCATGCGACCCGTATCAAATGTAAAAATGTCTGGGTCTGGAAACTTGTGATGCTGAGTGGCGTAGCATGAGGAGACCACAAGTGCTGGCTCAGCGTGACAAATTTCTGAGCTTGTAGGTGTTGCCTATTCTGCATGACAAACTGCGTCTCCGCATGACAGAAAAAAACGTCTCTTGGGCAATGTGCATGACAGATTTAAGAGTCATGCCAGACAAGCATGACAAACATGCATTCTTCCAGACCCAGACATTTTTACATTTGATAACCCGCCGCCCAAGCTCAAAGCGGCACCAGAGGAGAGTAAGAGCTCCGCACGGCGTCGGCGTGGCGTCGGCGTGCTGCTGGGTGTGCTCACCGTGGGCAGGGCAATCGCCGCTTTCACGCACCTGCAGAAGAAGCGAAGGCCCGACGACTACGGTCAGAGGCAAGGAGGATTACTAGGAGGACTGTAACCATGATGAGTATCATGCTGTGCCGGACTCAACATTCATGGTGTGGTCTTGTGTCCTCGAAGATGGTACGCAGTGGATTCGGTTGACAGTTGGTCCTGAAATGGACACATGACAGATCAAATAGATGATCGCAGTTACAGTTTATTTTTTAAAAGTGATTGATTGATGCACATCAAAATGAAAATTAAAATGGCCGCGACTTGTACTTCTCCGAAAGCTGTTGAAAACACGACTTCCACAGCGGGACGTGATCTGTGTTCTTTCTGGCGATCGGTCAACCACAAACAGTGTGAGAGGTGTGGCAGTGAGAGCCGGGCGCGAAATGAGAGGTAATGGAACAGCACGCTGTAGCGCTAGCGCTAGTGGATGCAAGAGCGCAAAAATGAGAGGTGCTGGCCCTAGTACCACTTCTGTGGAACCATATGCCCACAAAAACAATGCCCTGCGCCATTCGTCCGTCCGAGCGGGCGGATCTAGCTCCTTCGCTGACGGTGATATTAAAACATGGATTCGAGTCGGTGTAGCTGCAGGGGGTTGTAGTCTGGTATGACAAAAAGATGGTACTAGCCAGTGACGACCACGACCATTTTCTCCTCTGCCGCAGCAGAGGAGTCGGACTGCACTTGCAGCGCAGTCGCCGCTGACTGACCCGGAACCAGAGGTAAAAGGTTCACAAGGAGGAAAGGTGCACCACCCCGCGAGGACTCTTTGCTAGTGTAGGCACGGTAGCCAGCAGGAGTGTAATTTTTTACTAACAACCCCGATTTGACCGTCTTTTCCTTGTTCATCTTTCTCACCGCTTCTGCCAGGGTTTGTAGTGTCTCGGCTGCGGCAGCGGCGCGGCAGTGTTGATAAGTAAACCGGAGCAGTCTACCAGTAAAAGGTTTCTCCAACTAGAACTTCCCCACACCAGTTTTTGAAGATGCGCGGCGGTCCAACTCGTGTCGTCCGCAACGCCGTGCGGAAAATCATGTGCTTCATTACCTTCCATCTCCAACCCGATATCAAAAGGAAAAATCCTCCCTCCCCATATCGAAAACGAAATTAGTGATGCTGGATTTCCGTACACAAATCATATTTGTCTTGCAGTAGAGGACTGTGCGCAGATCGTAAGCCTAAGGAGGAGCCTCTTGGTGTAGGGGCCTAGCATGGCAAACGACTGCCCTAGTATAGGCCTTAAGGCAATACAAACCGCCTGCATATCGTGGCGGAGTCTCTGAGTTTGCCCTCTTGCAAGAGAGACTACAGGACTTGTGGCCGCAAACCAGCATCGCAAATCTTTAGAAACGTGCCTTGTCAGTATGGGGAGGGGGGATTTTTCCTTTTGATACCCGAATTATTTTCCTCTACTTCCTTCGCCGCCGCGGGCTCTGCTGCGGTCTCGCTGCTGAAGTCCATCACGATATCCAAGAAAAAAACAGCGTAGGTGTAACTTTTTTGGAGGAACAGCATTATGGCATGACAGCAAAAACCTGTCATGCGCAGAAGGGACGTGAAAAAGCCCTTTAATGGGCCCTACGATGCATGCCAAGCATGACAGACGCAGTCATTTTGAATGTTGTGCATCACAAATTTACAATAACGAACGTTTTTTTTTCTTCGGATACACGAAGCCGGAAGACGACTGCGAGTGCCGCAAAAAGGACCCGCTCACCAACCGAGACGTGTGCTTCCAGCCGGTCTGCCCCAAAGGCTACTTCCGCTGCTGCCACGAGTGTATGCACTGCAAAAGTAGCGTACTAGTATGAATTGCATTACAAATTCACGTAGCATTACAAATGAAATTTGTAATGATGTTTTACCTTGGGAAAGAGATTTGTCATGCATGATAGCAATTACTACGAGTGCGATGCTTTTGCAGTGCATACAGTGCGAATGGGCGAGCTGCTTCACAAGGTCTTTTTCGACGCGGGAAAATAACCGGACACTCCAGCTCTCCCTCCGCGGCGAATTCGAGTGCCTGCCCTGTGAGTATCGACGGAAATAATGAACTAAAGCCGTCTCCCGCGAAAGGTAGAATTTCTCATGCAACAGACAAGCATGTCATTGGCATAAGTAAATACTTAGCCAGCAACACTTGCGTGTTTCATCTGCATGATTTGTTCACTTCAAAAAAGAAAGTTTGAATTGTTGCCAGAAGATCTCTTTCCTTCCGCGATGGCCGCCACCCTCGCCTTCCATATCTCGCGTGGCGACTACTGTGCCGGTTGCGACGACTTTCACGAGTGCCCGAAGACGCAGCGCTTGAGCTATGCGGAGCGCAAGGTAGTGGACACCCCAAAAATCAGTTTGCCGCGCGCATCTCACGAACGCGAGTGTTTGACGTGTCCCAGGTATGAGATGAGAAAAAAACTGTGTTATACGTGTACAGTACCTTTTTGTTCAATGCGTCACAAGAAACGTGTTTTGCATCACTAACAATGTTGGTACCACTTTTGCGTAGCTAGCTCGCGAACACGAAAAGAACACGTAGGAAAGAACTAGAGGCCCATAATGCATAGCCAGCACGACAGGTCTAATTGTGTTGCTCTTGTTATGCATAGACTGCAACACAAAATTACACCAAAACGTTTTTTTCTTGGAGATCACCGAGGGCGAGGCCGACTATGCGAACGACCGCTGCTTGCCTTCACCGTATTCCTTTTGCACATGGTTATTTCTCACGATTTTGATGTTGGATTTTGTCATGCGGTTTCTTTGCTGCAGGTGCAGCTGCATGATGCTATGGACCTTGTTGAAATTTTGAAATTTGTAATGCAGAATCTCGATATGGAAAATTGATAAAAAAATCCTGTTCAGGTGGCGCCACGCCTGTGACGAGAAGGAGCTCGAGCACTGTCTTATCACTATGGGCAGAAAGAACTGTCTCACTGTGAACTCGTGCTGCAAATAAATCTGCAACACACAAGTTGTACCTGTCTTGCTGCAAATGCAAGTACATCAAAGGGTCTGTTTATTACCCGACGTGTCTTGCTCTTCAGGATCTCCGCATGGCACATTTTCTTTGTCATGTGTACTGCTACCGCACTTCTTGTGATTTGCGGATTGTAGGGCAACATCTTTGCAGTGAAGCAGTTTTTTGTCACGATAATCGCATGGAAAACAGTAGGACAGAGGCACAGCACTATGCTACTTGTGGTTCTTCTGTGGTGTGGGTGTGGGTCCCGCTAGCGGCACTAGCAAGGGCAGTTTATGCAGCTGCCATTTTTGATGTGAAAGTGCAATTCACATCCAGGGAAAAAAAATAGATGCTGCGCTTAGTAACTTAACACTCTTTCCACCTGATAAACCTGCTCGACTGCAAGCGCGGCGCGGACGCATGCGATCAACTGAAATGCCGTATGGCGTGTGCCAAGGAGCAGAGCGAGGCCTGTGTCGCTGCGTTCAAAGAGATGTGCGAAGAAATGGTCAAGCGGCCACTGGATTTCTTTGGGGTGTTTGATATTTCTGATTGTCTTTTCTTTGACAACATACAGTTGCAGGCTTTGCAGGATCATGAGTTCGACGATGTGTCGTTGTGTGAGAACCAAAATTATAGCGCTATTTGCATGGTCGTCGTTATCGTTTCAAAAAAAAATCCATCACAGGTACCCATTCACCCAACGGACTACACGAACGAACGAACGCACGGAAACTTTTTTGCAGACGCCTACGAAAGGGGAAATTTTGGAGATAGCATGTGGTTTTTGGGAAGATGCACGTCTATTGCGGAGAGAGCTCGACTGCATTGTGCATAATGTGACGTCATGCCAACGTCCGTTGTTCAATTTTGTTTTTGATGCACCATAAAACACCAGCGTGTCAGGAGCGTAATTCCTTATCCGCTTGAGGACTACCCTGCTATTAATACTTTCCCTTTCATACCTCCGCCATGGCTACCATCGAACCCGTCAGGCTGCACAAGGTGTGCGACGCCAACTGCAGTGCCGCGTGGGGTTTGAAGCGTGGGGGAGGCGGGTTGGGTTTGTCGTTCATAATGAGGGGCTTGGGGATATTTATGGCTGTTCTGGTTTTTTTGAACATGACGTACTAGGGAAAAATATTGGCGAGGTACTGTTTAATTTTTTTTCAATCTTGGTGGAGGTTCAGGCTCAGCCGTTTGTATCTATTGAGCACAAGAATGAGCTTCTGCTACGTTAAAAGATCCACTTAGAAACTAAATCAGAAATCAACCAAAAGGACAGATAATTCCAAGAAACTTTGAGCGCGCGCCGCCATCCTTTACATCATCGTTTTTGTGAGAAAGTTTTTTTGCAATCATCTCACACAATGCTATACGTTAGGCGCTTTTATCACAACGGGTTTTACTTTTAAGAGCCTGTACGATTAATCGACCCCCTTCTCGATATCGAGAAGCCCCCCCAAGTCCGGAGTCTGACCGACCTTACCCCCCCACGCCCCCCTTCTCGAAATCGAGGGGCTGCTTATCGGGAATATTGAGTCCGGACCTGAGCGCCGATGCTACGGCGCATTTTGCGCCATTGCTTTTGTTTTTTGGATATTTTTGGAGTCCGACTCCTACGGGAGAATTTTATAAAAGTGGCGTCTCAGTCTCAGTGCCAGTGAGATTTCACTTTTGAAAAACTTCCACTCTGAAAAAGGCAAACCTCAATGAGGTTGCGCGTTTGAAAAATTTTCGCTCTGAGAGTGAAAATCTTCACAAAGTGAAATCTCGCTACGATTCTGTCAGGTTTTTCGAAGGTATTCAGGCTCTCGAAGGAGGTCTTCGGGCTCTCGAAGGCCCGAAGACCCTCGAGAAACCGAGCGTGAAATCTCAGCGAGATTTCACTTTTGAAAAATAAACTTTTACTCCGAAGGCCTTCGAGAGCCCAAAGAGGGAGGGTCGAGAAACCGAGGGAAGTCCAAATAAGATTTCATTTTTCGAAAGTTTTCACACTGAAAGCGAAAATTTTTGTGAAAAAGTTTCACTCTTGGGAGAGTGAACGCGCGGCGAGGGGCTGCGGAGTGAAAATTCGCTGACTTTTCACTGTGGAGCGCAAACTCATTGAGTAGAGTGAAGCCTCACCACGGAGTTTGCGCGGCCTTGTTCGAGGTGCTTCGGTGTGCGAGTTTTCACTCCTTCTTGATCCGGCCTGACGACCGACCGCACCTACCCCCCCCTTCTCGATATCGAGAAGGGGGTCGATTAATCGTACGGGCTCTAATAAGTAGTTTTTATTCGATGCACAGCAGATTTTTTTCAAAGTAAAGCTAAAGCCATGATTCAATTTCGTGGTCAGAGCATTTTTTTGAAGCAAACCAGTACCAAGTACCATTTCATACCACTCATAGATGACACGAGTCAGATTTTGCAACTGCGAAATTAGACGGGGTGTATAGCGCCACGCACGAAAACATAATTTTCGGAATTGGAGGGAATTAAGATTAATGCGCGTCCTGGTGAAAGTGCATCAGCTTAAGCATATGTGAATGAGGTGCAGCCAGAGGCTTATCTGTTCTTCTCGTGTTCACAAATTAGAAGCGTGCTTTCTTCCGTGCAGTTTGTGTTGCATCGATTTATAATTCGGTTGACACTGATCACGATCCCAAAAGCCCGGAAGCGTGTGGCAGTACTTTCTCTGATTCATGTATCGTCACCGCATGATTAAAACTTAAACTGCCTTGCCACTTTCAAGTAAGAACGAATCCAGATATAGTGAAGATCGTCATCGTTTAATAATCAAAAGATGATTCTTTCCTAGCTCCTCTCGTCGCGTCAGGTTAAGTAAGTAGGTCTCCGTTTCGCTTTATTCCAGCTTCAGAGCTACTTGTGTTTGAAGCCGGTTCTTTGATCTACACTGTGTTGACATTACTAAGATACAATCCCAATGAAGCCGTCTTTCGCTCCCCACCGCAGTGCGTCCAACTGCTTTCAACCGTTTCTGACCAAATACGGTGCCTGCATTCTGGATGGGGGCCTCACCACGTCTCTCCCCAACAACGCCGAGAAGCATTTCTTGTGGGGTCACCAGCTTTTGTACAATCTCGACGGCGGGTTGCCGGCACTGAAGAAGGTGCATTTAGACTTCTTGAACGCCGGCGCGAAAGTGATAGGGACCTTGTCGTACAAGTTGTCCCTGGAGCTCGTCAAGGAGTGCTGGAAGCGGGGTATGCTGAACGACATGGAGGAGAAGTGCGCGGCGGAAGAAGAGCTGGAGTCGCATACTGAAATGTTGTTTCAGCGATCCATCCAGGCAGCGAAAGACGCAAGAGACGAATATTGGTCGGGAAGAATAAAAACTGCTTCTACAACTACCACTGCCCACCTCGGTAATGATTCATCAAAGCCGCCTGCAACAGCCGAACCATTATTAAACGAAAGTGTCAAGCCCTTGGTCTTCGGCAGCGTCGGACCCTGTCGCGACTCCACCATGCTTTTTGTCGGGGCGACAGATCCCAACACGAGGTCCGATGGTAGCGAAATGGAGATTCGCATGCGGACATATTACCGCCAGAAACTCGGGATGCTGAAAAAGGTATAGCAACTGCTGGTCGTATGAAGATTGTTGTTTGATGTAGTTGCATCACAATCTGAATGAACGTATGTTTGTACGAACGACAAAGACAAGAACGGTAAATTAAAATTTCCTTCTGTGCAGTTAAAATAATTACATCACAGAAGATTATAAACCCGCTCTATACAACAACAACTGCTTAGGCTGGCGTGGACGGTTTTTCCGTCGAGACCCTCGCCGGTTCCCGCGAGGCCCTGGTTGCGGCGGAGGAGATATCAAAAGGAAAAATCCCCCCACCCCATATTGAAATGGAAATCTGTGATGCGGGATTTGTGTACACAAATCGGGTCTGTCTTGCAGTAGAGGACTGCAGACAGATACAGAGCCGGATTAGGGCTCTTTTGGCGTAGGCGCCTAGCAAGGTAGGGACATTCTCTGTGGGCCAGACAGCATTACAAATTGCCTCCAGAACGCGGCGGGGTTTTTTCTTTGTCTTCTTGCAATACAGAGACGATTTGTGACCTCAAATCAGCATCACAAATTTTGAGAAGTGTCCCGCTCTGGTATGGGGAGGGGGGATTTTTCCTCACAATAGGAGAGCGCAGTGTTGGATCTTCCGATGCTGGTATCTTTCTGCTTATGCAAAGCAGGTGTGTCTGGAAGGGTACAAGGTTTGTCATGCTTGTCTGGCATGACTGAAAAGTCTGTGATGCGTGTCCAAGAAGAGACCCTTTTGCTTGTCATGCAAAAACGCAGTTTGTGATGCGGAAAGCGCAACACTAAGCCCCGCGAATATTTCTCATGCTTGGCTGTGCATTACAGACCATTCACTATTCGCAACTCAGCATTACAAGTTTCCAGACCTCCCAGACATATTTGCATTTGATACTGGTGTCCGGACGACAAAGTTACGAATTCGGGGGAAACGATTGAGGAGTGCGCGAAGGCGCTGGAACCCTTTTCGTATCAAATGCAAAAATGTCTGGGTCTGGAAGAACGCATGTTTGTCATGCTTGTCTGGCATGAGTCTTAAATCTGTAATGCACGTTATCCAAGAGCCCTGTTTTTCTGTGATAGTGATGCAGAAACGCAGTTTGTCATGCAGGATAGGCAACACCTAGAAGCTCAGAAACTTGTCATGCTAAGCCAGCATTTGTGGCCTCATCATGAGACGCCGCCCAGCATTACAAGTGTCCAGACCCAGACATTTTTACATTTGATATTTCGCATGTCCACGCCATCGGGGTCAACTGCATAAATCCATGGTAAGAAAGTAAACGATTTTTCAGAAAGCATTGCAGGACGTTGACCGATCTTGGCTTTGTTTTTTTCTTCCGATGTTGCTTGCAGATTTTTATACGTAGAAATTGTTACAACAACCAACTCATTTTCTTGCCGTATTTTTTCCAAAACCCGCCCACTTTCTCCAGCTTTGCCCCCGGCCTGGTGAGTAAACTACGGCAGACCACTATTCTGACGAAAAATCACCTCGCCCAATATTGAAAACGCATCCGTCTGAAAATTTGTGATGCAGATTTGTGACCACAAATCCGGTCTGTCTTGCAAGAAGGCAAAGCCAGAGAGTTCCCGCATTATGCAGGCTGTTTGTGATGCTGTTAGGCTTACAGGGCCGACATCTGTCATGCTAGTCGCCTGCGTCAAAAGCTCTCGACTCAGGCTCGGCATATGCCTGCAGTCCTCTCTAGCAAGACAGACCTGATTTGCGTACGCAAACCCAGCATCAGAAACTTCGTTTCGATATGGGGAGGGGGAATTTTTCCCTTTGATAACCACCTCGCTCCCGATCGCGGTGTATCCCAACAGCGGGGAAGTGTGGAACGCGGCGGAGGGGCAACTATGCATTGCAAATATGTCTGGATGTCTGGAAGACAGTTACTTGTGATGCTAAGTCTACACCTTGTAAAAGTCTGTGTTGCATGACTGCCAACACCAGTTGATCACTTTTGATGACCAAGTTGAGAGGGACGAGTTTCTGATGCAGGACAGGCATGGTAGAGATCATCTCGCAGAATCTGTCATGCCAGGTCCTGCATTCCAGACCTCGTGGGTCTTGGAAAATCGGCATGACAAGCTTCCACGCTCCCACGACACCCAGACATGTTTGCATTTGATGCCACCGGTGCTGGCACGACGGCGATCACATGAAGGTTTTGGACGGTACGGACGCCGTCGCGTTCCACCAAGCCGGTGCGTCGTTGATCGGAGGATGCTGCTATGCATTGCAAATATGTCTGGGTCTGGAAGAATGCCAACCTGTGATGCGCATCTCGCAACACATAAATTTCTCGCATGCATAGGCAGCAAAAGCTGCCCACTTTCCGTCACCAAAGTGGGGGCATTTGTCATGCGGATTCGGCATTGCGGAAGTTTCTCGAAAGCTGTGATGCTAGAGCTTCCATGCCAGACCTTCTGCGTCATGCAAAAGCAGCATGACTCTTCCAGACCCGGACATATTTGCATTTGGTAGCTGCAGGGTTTCCGTGGCGCAGATCAAGCAGTTTAGCGATGCCTTGGTCGGAAGTAAATAGGGAGTACAAGAAATTCGCGCGACTCGAAAGCTGCTTAGCGCAGAGGCCGACGACGTCTGGAGACGGCTTTGCTGTCTAATTTTTGAGGAAGAGATATTCTAGTTTTGAACTTCTGGCGAAATAATCGCAACTTTTGGAAGATGTAGATGTGGATGGAACAAATGGTGTATGAAGATAAAGTCCCGTCGTGTAAGTAAACAGAGAGAAAAGTCATTATGTCCCGAATGCTGCAAAGACATCCAAGGGTATGTGTAAAAAAATTTTTTGCGCTATAAAAATTTCCGTTTTTGACAAAAATGAAGACCCAGACCAAGACCTTGGATTCGACTTTGTGGCGAAGCAGAAAGAGAGAGTCCATAGAATTACATTTACGGTGGAACCAACATCCGGCCAGAATGAAGACATGCCTGCGCATTTAAAATAAGACTTCTGTTCCTCGGTGCTACTAACGAATGGATCTTCCACTTAGCATGTTTCCTTTAAGACAATTCCCAGAACGTAGTGCTACGTGCCGATGCTCCACAGTTTTCACTTCTCGACGCGGACGCCGCACGGTACCTACAACTTACAGAGCAACGTAACTACATTGTCCTGCTTCGACTTCCTTTTTCTGCTACTAGGAGCAAGGAAAGCAACAAAGATGTAGCAGCAACTATTTAGTGGGCCCGAGTCCTAACTTGTTCATATTCCAGGCAGAAGTAGCTCTACTCCTGCGCACGACAAGAAAAATGGACCCGCAGCTCCAGGAGTATCGGCAGCGCATGGCAGCGCGAAACAAGGAAAAAATAGCCTCCTCCGCACCATCCAGCAGTCTATCAGCACCAACAAGTACTACGGCGCCGAGAACTTCATCTAACTACACAGAGGACCAGCCGGTCGACTTCTTCCAGTCTGTTTACACCGTCTGCCTCCCCCGGGTTTCCTTTCAGGCGACGGGAATCGGCTCCACGGCCTCTGCTAGTGCCGCGACAACGTCTGAAGATTCAAACGCCTACTACGAAATCTCCCTCCCCGTTTGGCAATGGGCAAGTTTGCTCCTGGCTGTTCTCTTCGTGTACGTGAACGTTGGCATTGGGATGTTGCTCATTATTCTGGTCCAGTTCGCGTTGCTGTTCCTCATTTGGAGTTTGATCGACGTGAGGACCCAGCGGAAGATCAAGGAGTTCATTTTCGATACGAAAATCGGGCTCAGCAGGGAAGAGGCGAATGGAGGTCTGAAACTCGACGTGCTGAAGCCGAACGGAGTTGGCATGACTGCTGGGGGAGCTGCACGCGACAACGTAAACACGACCATTCTACTCCCCGCCCTGCCCGTCTACCAGTTGGGGTTGGGAATACTGGTGTGCTGCTTCTTTTATCCTGTGCAAAAGCATCGTACTCGTAGTAATTGCAGTCATGCATGACAAATCGGGTTCCTTAGCTTATTCAGCATTACAAATTCCATTTTTCCTTCTGGAAATATTTGTATATGCTATTTCTACTAGTACGATACTTTTGCAATGCATATCTTTTTCGGCGCCGGTGTGATTGGATGGGTGATTGCAGGCGTCGTGTACCAAATGTTCAAATGTTGTGTCATTTGGTATGGCGTTCTCAAACGTTACATTCTCAACTGTTACATGAAATTTGTCATGCAAGAACAGCAACAACCGAAGAGGCAAGATTGCTGCTTTCGCATCACAGATTTGGCAGAGATTTACTTCCTGTTTAGCCCTTCGGAGGTTTGTCATGCGTGGCCGCTTGATCATGTGGAGGTTTAAGGTAGTTTTGCATGACAAATCCGTGTAACAGTTGAGAATGTAACAGTTGAGAACTCCATATTTGGGTCGCTGGAAGTGCTGGGGGGCAGCACTTCTTTGTCATGCATTTTTTGGGACCGCCACATTATCCGCGAGTGGCAATCGCTGACTCGGGCACCCAAGATGCAATGATCAATTTTTGTGTGATCCAGCAGAGTTAGCATTCAGTAGAACTCTACTTCCAGTCCCAGACACTACATTTGGAAAGTTGCATATTGCGGGGTACTACGCATATCTGAATCGCGAGAAGATAAGAGCCTGGTGGGATTCTGTCACAAATCAGGGTAGGTAGATAAAAACAGCAGATTGCCCAAAATAGATGGCGGATGTGTTAGCACGTATAAAAACATTAAAGTCAAACAGTACGTATTGTGTCTGCTTTTGACCTCGTCCATCTCCATGCATTTGGATCATGTGAAGAGAAAAAGAAACCGATGAAACGCAGCATTATGGTGTTGTTACAACTCGTAGCCTTTCCTTGTTCCGTTTTTTTCTGCCCGATGACCTGTACGCAAGGAACTGCATTGTTTGTTCTTACTAGTTCACCGGGAGCGGAGTTGTAGGGCACGCCATGTAGTAACGAGTGTGCTGCTGCTGCTGCTTTTCTATAAGATTTCCTTGGGTGGTCCTTGAAATAGATACAGTACCTTCAGCGAGAAGTCAGAGGTCGGTGGTGCTTTCCCTCCCATTGTTCGTGGCTTCTTTCAGTACTTCATAACTGCTAAAAACAACATGTTGGCGTCGTTGGTTCTTGTCCTCGTCTTGCTTGAATTTTTTCCAGCTGCAAACAGTCTCTTTTTATCCCACCGGCGGTTCCAGCCCGGACGACAAGACGGTACGCTCGATTACTACCCCTATGAAGGTCGTGGAGCTGGAGGTGGACCACCACAGCATATGCATTGCAAAAGTATCGTACTCGTATAACTGCATTACAAATTTTCTCAGCATGAGAAATAAAATTTGTGATGCGGATTTCCCTTAAGATAAAGATTTGTAATGCAAGACTTGCATTCATACGAATACGATACTTTTGCACAGGATACAGCAAGGACAACAGCAAGTTCCGGGCAGTATGTCCAGTGTCGCGTCCTTATCAAATGCAAAAGTGTCTGGGTCTGGAAGAATCCGAACTTGTGATGCTGCATTTGGATTCTAAAAAAATCTGTATTGCATGAGCAGCAAAGGGAATGCAATTTTGGCTACGCGGAGAGGGCATTTGTCATGCGGAATAGGTATCACGAAGCCGTCAAAAAGTCTGTGATGCTAGGGCATGCATCACAGACATCGTGGCCCATGCAAAACGTGCATGACAAGTTTCAGAATCTTCCAGACCCAGGCATTTTTGCATTTGATAGTCCTCCTCGATTCCCAGTACTGCGGCGTTGATGTCGACGGGGAGTTCCCTCGGGGATTACAACTTGGCGAATTTAGGAATTCAAGAAGACGACGACTTCTACGCGGATGACAGCAACCTCTTCGGCAAGAGCGCGGGCGCTGCTACGGCCGCGCAGCTACCCAATGCCGCGAAGCTGAAAGACGATGCTGAGAGACGACTACGAGGAGCGGGAAGGAGTGCGTTGGGAGGACAGCAGCAGCCTGGTGCGAAGGGACAACAGCAGCCACCGCAGCAGCAACAGCAGCAGCGCACCTGGCACCGCAACTACGCCCCTCTGATCGCTGGAAACAGTCACGGTGTGCCGTTGTTAGAACAGAACGGCGCAGGTCCTGCCCGGGTCCCGCGGTTGCCAGTCGACCGATCCTGCCATAGCAAAACTATGAGAGTGCACAACTCCCCCTCCCGCTCATTTGTGTTGCATGAGCAGTAACATAAGCGCAGGCAAAGATGCGGCTTTTGCATGACAAATTCCTAGAGGATTTTAGTGCGGTTTTGGCTTTCGGAATCTGTCATGCAAAAAGTGCTAATAGGCAAAAGGTAGTTCTAGATTTGGGAATTTGCATGACAAATGAGGGGAAGGGGGAGTTGTGCACTCTCATAAAAACACCCGGAAAACGACAGCCGAACCTCCAGGATGAAGAGGAGGAGGACTGTATCCTGAGTAAGAACGTCCCCACACCCGAGTTTGTGATGCTGGAAGAAGCATCACGTAATCGATCTGTGATGCTGCTGCAGAAGCTAAGAGGAGCAAACTACGAGCCCAATTATGTCATGCGCAACAACGAAAGCTTGTTGATTTGTATAGCAGATTCCCCATCTTGTTGATTCTGGGGCGGGGGCTTCTTTACTCAGGATTGACTGCTCCTGGTGCAGCTGTTTCCGTCCTGCGAAAGCGACGAAGAGAGCCGGTGGAAGTGGGCGGAGCTCGAAGAGCCGCAGGAGAAACGGTAGTACCACCAACACGACGGCCCCCGCAATGCGAAACCACCCAAGGAGCAGTGCATTTTGGATTCCGGGGTTGTGAGGATGATGTAAGTAGTTGGCAGGGTAGGCTGGAAGTCGAAGTAGGGACGAGGAATCGACTACCCCAGGAGTAGGCGTAAGTCAACTAAGGATTGGGCGCAAAAATAACTGCACTTCAAAATGTACAGTACTACAATATGATTTGACGGCGAATAAAGATGGCCGCTCGTTCGAATTACACCTTTAGAAGTGCAGTCCGTTGTGCTGCAGGTACACTAGAAATCTCCTGAAAAAGCCACTCTACATTAGTAAAATACGATCCGCTGTCTGTGAAAAGTCAACCACGTAAATTACAAAGTACCTCAGAATTTTGCTGTTTTGCGAAATGTAAAGAAACGGAAAAGAGGCACATGTGACCAGCAAGTTTTGCTGTAGCCGTAAAACAGGTGCCATAGGAATATCAAATGCAGTCAAAGTCGTGTAGATAATGCAATGCACATTTAGAATAATTGCTTGTTTTTTTTGGTTTCAGAGAAAAACACGACCGCCTGGCTGGTAGTTTATGAGATGCAACGAACTGCTGCCTTGCTGTGGAAATGCATTAATACCATGCGCGAGTTTGGCAGTTTGGGTTGTTCCTGTCAGATGCGTGGATGCTGGGATCACATCTTGTGCGCTGGATCCGGTGGAAAGAGGTGATGGAACTGAAGGATCTTTTTTCCGACTACGGACACACGAAAAGCAACTCGGACACGACACAGCGGTTGAATTTTCTGTGTATAAGAATTTTGATCTCGCGGGGGCTACTGCTGACTTCTAGTACCCGTCCATGGTTCAATCATTAAAATACAACGCGAATCCGCCTTAAATTCGATAAGACTAGTAGAAGTCCATGCGTGTGACTTTTCTATAGTCTAGACACGGAAGTAGTAGTACGAGGTGCATCAAGTGCTCGTCGTCGAATTCCGAATAAGTGCCAAATCCCCGAAATAGAAGCAGAAAAATCTTCTGTAAAAGCACGATCATGCCAGAACAAGATAGCGTCGCACCTGCAGGTGGTGGTACTATCGTCCCACGACCTGCGGAGCCAGAGACAGGCGGCGACAAGGTACCAGTGTCTGAGGTGGACCAGGCAGCTGGGATCAAATGTAAAAATGTCTGGGTCTGGAAGATTGGAACTTGTGATGCTGCATTTGGATGTCTCGAAAATTTGTGTTGCATGAGCAGCAAAAGAATTCTAATTTTTGCTACGCGGAGAGGGCATTTGTCATGCGGAATAGGCATCAAGAATCCCTCAAAAAACCTGTGATGCTAGGGCATGCATCACAGACATTATGGCGCATGCAAACCATGCATCACAAGCCTTAGAATCTTCCAGCATTTTGCATTTGATAGCTGGAACTGTTGATACAATTACAACGAACGACGAAGCTGAAGCTCGCGTTGCATCAACTGCAAGTCCAACAGCTTCTTCAGTTTTAACGAGCGCAGGAACAGCTTCCTCCGCCACCACCACCACCCTGCTGAACCGGTTGAAGCTGCGGAATTTAGAAAACTATCCAGCGCAAAAGCATCGTGTAAGTACTTCTCGCATAAATGAAAATGATCGCAAGCATGCATGACAGATCGAACTGTGTACGTTAGGCCGCATTGGAAATTCCAACTTTTCTTGCTGAAAAATTTTCATTGTGATTTCTATCTGGTACGATACTTTTGCTATGCATAAAAGCAAGTACACGACCAAAGGCATGGAGAATAACATGCAGCCGAAAATGTCAGATTTTCTGGAATTCAACAAGGAAAAAACGAAACTGGACAACGAATTGGCTCAAGTCGCAGCGGAAGCAGGTTCAAATAAATCACTCTTTACATTACTCTACTGGATCTTCTGCTTCATTTGCAGCGTAATCCCCATAAGAGTTGTTGTACTAGCACAGAAGTGCATGTATATATACAGTTTTGATCGCATAATTCGCAGCTATTCGGAATTTGATAAAGAACCGATTGTCTCGTTAGGTCCGCTTCCGTCCCTTCCGCCGCTCGCCACCGTAGCATCCGCGACGACGCAACCCCCTTCTACTCGCACAGCAGCCGACGATGACCACGCGGCATCAGTGAAGCCCACAACGAGCTCCTCAACCGTTGAGTCCGACAGCACGACAACCGCTGCTGCGGGGAAGGTGAAGACTAAGAAAGGGGGCAATAAAGAGCTTTTGAAAAGTAGAACAAAGGCCTCTGGCGAAAACAAGGAAAACAGCAAGAAAGAACAACCCATCCAACCAGGTCCAGATGCGAATACCATCGTTGGACAACAAGCGCCGTCCGCAGATGATTCGGAAAAACTGCAAAGCGAAATTTCGTTTCCAGCACCTGTAGCAGTTTCCGCTGCAAGCAGGGACTCTTTCTCCAGTTCTGCAGCAGTGCCCGCCCAGAAGATCATCAAAAAAGAACTCACCGTCATGGACCTCATGCGGCAGCAGATCGAGGAAGCAAAAAACCCCAAGCCCGCTGTAGCAGTCCATCCCTCGGGAGGCAGTGACAACACCGGAAAATTACAAGGCGAAGAGCCGGAGGAAGAGGGAAAGGCATCTTCGGGGCCACCTGCGAAAAAACGACGGAACAAGCGGAAAACCGGGACGAGCACAAGTGTTGCAGGAGCGAATGGTGCAGATGTTGTGCAAGAAGGGGATCAACGTGCAGGTCAAGATGAAAGGGACGGCGAAGGAAGTGGGGAAACAAGTGCTGGCGGTGTTCATCAGAAGCCGAACGACGGAGCCCCGCCGAACATGTACCAGCCAAAAATGACGGAGTTTTTGGACATTAACTCCATGATGAAGTAGTGAAAGAGTGACAAATCCGAATGAGATTCCTTCCTGCGGTTGCGATAGCAACGCCGCCGTTCTAGTTTGATTACTATTTGATCAATGCGAGAACGACAACGCGAACCTTTTATATCATATTACTTTCCCGTACAGTTCAAACACCAATGTTGTATTTTTATTTGGCAAAAAGAAAAAGCAAATGGGATTCTTGTCTTACATACCATTCTTGCTGCTCGCGCCTGCGCTGTTCACGGCCATACTTAATCACTAACATATTCTGCCGTGCGTCGTTGTAGAAAAATATTCCTGTTCTGAACACGCCAGCTGTGGCAGCGTAGCCACGGGTGGGCCCTGCATTTCTTTTTTCAGAGCATGGGAGAGACAAGACATGGAGAGATGAAATTAAGGCCAACGACACAAATGTACGTGATGTTTTACTTTTTCTGGCACGTTCAAAAACCAAAACTTCTACCTTCTGAGCGATGAACATACAAGCAGGCAGATCTACAGTTGTGGTTGTTTCTTCATTGCTCCTTCCGGTTAGTCTCCGTTCGTCGTCCATTTTGCTTTTCTTGCTCCTGTCTGCCTCAACCTAAATCAAAAATGCTAAATATTAGCCCTGACGAGTAGATAAAAAGGAGCGGAAAAAAGGTCCTAGAATAGGTTGCACTTGAAAGTCGTCCAGCTCTGGTCTCTTCTCAGTTCCGGTCGGTCGCTTAGTTTATTTAACAATTGACAACAAAACCGTCAAACCAGAAACATCTTCGCGTTCAACAGGGAGACTTATTCGTACTATCTAAAGCCTCAGGCTGCGGGTAGAAAAACGAATGGCGCAGGCTCACTCATCCACCTTCGGAGGTGGTGGAAAGGGGCCGTCCCAGCAAGGCGGTGGGGGGAAAGGGTATAGGTTTTTTGCTTGGTTTTTCTGCATGAGAAAATTTCTTTGTGAGCGACTATTCCGAAACATGCATCACAAAACCTCCCTTCCGCTAGATGAAAAAGGAGCTATGTGTGATGGAACTTGCGCATGGCAAAATTCACTTTATTCAGGTTCAAGCCCTACTACGATCCGGCCACCGGGAAAAACGCCCACCTCCTCTACGACCGTCGCTACTACGATACAGAGTATGCCACGGGAGAAATGTTACGTATCCTTTTCAAGTTCAGGAGCTTTATTGCTCCGGAAAGTATCGTGTCCCTCCTGCAAGTCTTTCTTCTAGAACTAGAGTGGCGCAACTGTGACTGTTTGCATGTTCGAACAGCAGCAGGGGCATGACAAATATAAGTAATGTGGATGCTACATTTTTCTCCACTCCCATACCCTCGGCCGGTACATTTACGGGCAAACGCAAACGGGAGAAATTGACGACCGCTTCGGAGTTTACGGGAACACCGGAGCAGCATCTACAAATGGCAAGATATCCTGTGCAAAAGTATCGCACTCGTAGTAATCGCAGTCATGCATGTACAATTTTTTTTCTTGCGGTAAATCCGCATGACAAATTTTATTTCTCATGCTGGGGAAATTTGTAATTCAATTATACGAGTGCGATACTTTTGCAATGCATACAAGAAGGGCAGCAGCAGCAGAGACCGAGGTTCCTACAAAGGCACCAGTGGCTCCTATCACGGCGGCAAGGGCAGCAGCTCGTGGGGCGGAAAATCCTACACGCGCAAGGGCAGCGGGAACAGCAGCGGTGGCCACGGGAAGAGCAATAGTTACCACGGGAATTACGACAATGGCAGCGGGTCGCAATCTATGCACTGCAAAAATGTCGTGCTCGTAGTAAAAGTTGCATATACGAATTAGCTCAGCATGACAAATGGAATGCGTCATGCTGTTAAACATTTACCTTCAACTTGGGATGGAGATCATTTGTAATGCATAGCTACAATTAGAATTACTCCGAGCGCGATACTTTTGCATTGGATAGAACCGGGCACGGAAGCTTCGTCGTACCAGCGATCTTCCTACAAGCAAAGCGGTGGTTACCAGGTATAAAGATCGTGTTGCAAAATTTGAAAATGTGAATCCGCATCACAAAGTAACCTTCTAAATCCGTACCTGCATGACAAATATCGAAAACACCCTCCGTCACAACTCCAGGCCACTTCTCCGATGGGCGCCGGCAGCGCAACCGGAGCCTACGGCTCTTTTTCCGGACCGACGACCAGTAAGCCTTACTACAGCAGCAACGGATCATCTGCGTCCTGCACAAATAACGGCACGTCAAATTATGGTATTAACCAGTATAACTATAACCAAAACCTTCCTGGGGCAGGAGCAGGAGACCACACGACGACGGCCGCAAAGTCTCCTTCCACACGCCGCAACCTGCCGCCCCCGCCGCCGCCCCCCGCGCCGTTTTTGGCTGCCGCACAGGTGAACACTATGGTGGGCGCAGCTGCTGGGGGAGGTACAGCTATGGGGATGCACAACCTGTTTGCGCAGCAGCAGCAGCAGCAGACTAATCCCGGCGGTTCTTTCGTCCATACGCCGCAAGGACAGCAGCAGTCCTCCGCACATAACTCGTTGCAGCAATTTTACAACGCCACAAATTCATCCTTCAACACTGCAACAAACAACACCAATTCGCTTTCCAACACGAACAACTCCCTGCAGCAAATGCAAACCTGTAGTTCTCAACAACTGTACCCTGGACAAGTGTTCAATGCCTATAATCCCGGCACTGCTCCTGCTGGCACGACGACCCAGCCCTATCAAGCGATTCAAGCATCCAACCACACGACCGGTCGTTGCACGATGGTCCAGCTTCAACCCGGGCAGCCTCCGCTGCCGATCAGCTCGATTGGGGGCAGTCATATCCCAGGGGAAGGCAAGAGTGTCGCGCTCGTTCAAAAAGACTAGTTGCAATTATACTGAATGACAGATGGTGGCTCGCTACCCGAAGCTGCATGACAGATTTCACTTTTCGTTTTGAAATAAATTCAAGTTGTATTGCGAACATTGGACTAGTGCAACACTTTTCCGATGCACAATTCAGCAGCAGCAACAGCAGATTTTGATGAACGTCGCTGCGAATTTATCAATGTGCACAACTACCCCTCCTCCTCATTTGTCATGCAAAAAGCCCAATCCACTCTTTGCCTCTTGGCAGTGTTTGCATGACAAGTTTCGGCAGCCCGCCAAACAACACTTACAATCTTGTGTGAATTTGTCATGCAACAGCTGCACTCTTGCCGACGCTTCTACTGCTGTTCATGCATATACAAATGAGAGGGAACAAGGGGGCGCTGTGCACTCTCATAGAATTTAAACAGCTTCAACGACCAGATTTTCAACAACACGAACGGAGGTGCAGGTAATGATGCAGCTGCTGTGGCGCCGAACTACACCATGTCTACTTCCTTCAATAACGGTGCTGTGACCACCGGTTTTTATGAGATGGCCGCCGGGGGCAACGTCAACTCCCTGGGCGGTGGTGTTGCGGCGAATAATGGAGGCGTCGAACAGGTTTTTTTTCAACAACAGCTGCCAACAGGGACGAACAATAATACGACCCTGAATACTAGCACTTCTACTGCTCCGGCGGGGACTACTGCTTGCCAACAGGTGGCTGGTCAACATCCCTTGTCGACGACAAATGATAACACCACCGGTGCTGGGCAGGAACAGGGCCAAAATTGTTCATCGCAAACAAGTTGTAACCAACAGGTCATCAACCTTGTGGGCGGGACAAACAATCATGACAGCGAGCAGCCAAACGTCAACCAGATGCAACCAGACTTGCAGCCCGGAGTTTTGGATAGCAGCAAGGCCTCCTCGGAGCAGACTGTCGTTACCTCTGCGCAGTTGCAAAGCTTGAGTCAACACGGTGCAGGAGCTAGTGGTGCGAACAATTGTCCGGAGCATGGCCTGGTGGTAAATACTTGTGGATCATCAACCGCTACGGCCGACCAGCAAGCGGGCGCCGGAGGACATCAGCAAACGACGGGTACTACGAGTACCAACATGGAACATCAACTACAAGGCGCTAACCAGCAACAGTCCTTCGCACAGCCTGTTTCTGGGAATGATCCGCAGCAAGATAATATGGATCAGATGCATAGTGGTGAACAGATGCAGATCAACGCAAACAGCAACACGCAGCAAGAACAGAATCCTATGGCGCCGGGTGCAGCAGGAGACAACTACCTGAACCAAAATTTGCAAAACGCCGCGGAGCACATGACCAATACGCAGAGCATGCAGCAAGGGCAGCACCAGCAGCAGAACAACAACCTGGCTGGTCAGCAGCCGGAATTGCCTCCCGTGATGCTGCCCAGCACGATGAACCAGAGTGTGGTGAACACGGTGCAGCAGAACCAAAACTATAATCACGCAGTCGACCAGGCAAATGCAAATCACGCAGCGTTTCAGATGCACAACATGGGCACCACCACCTCCATGGGTAGCACTGGTACCCAACAGCACACTATGCAAATGGGGCAAAATGTAAATTTCCAGTACGGTGGAAATAATGGAATGATGATGGATCACCAGCAAATAAATGCAATGACCCTGCAGAACCACTACAACGGCGCACAAAATCCTATCAACATGCTTGGCCCGGCACAGATGATGCAACAACATCAGGGTCACATCATGCACAACCCGATGGCAGGAGCCGCCGCCCCAGCTTCTCTGCCGCTCGTTGCAGCTGCGACGCCCCAACAGCACCCGCACCAAAACTTCCTCGGCAGCATGGCTTCTGCAGCCATTCCCGCGATGCAGCTCCCGGCGCTGCCGAGCACGCTACCAGCCCCAACGACGTCGGCGGTGCAGCAGCAACTATTCGCGAACAGTGGTGTAGCAAATGCCGGCTCTTTCGTGGACCCGAACAATTTTTGCCAGATGGCCGCAGCGAGCAATTTGAACCTGATGTCTAACTTTAACAACATCATGAATTCCTTTCTCTACCCTGGTTTGCAACCCGGAGCCACGCTTGGTTTCGTCCCCGGAGCAGGAGCTGCTGCCACGGCTGCGCAGGACTTGCTGGCGTTCCCCGGTGCGGCTGGTGCAATGGCGAATGGCGCAGCTGCGATGTGGGCGGGGACGCCCACGGGTGCTGGAATCATGCCCACGGCAATGAATTCTGCTGATTTCATGACCGCAGGTGTGGGTACAGGCGCGGCGGGCGCTGGAATGCTTCAACAATTTTCCGGCAGTGGACACCAGCCGGATCTGCTGCCGTAAGAGCAATTTCTATTTTGCTAATGCTCAACAGCAACATTCTTTTTGTTTCCCACTGGTCTTTGCTACGAAGATCTCTGATTTTTTTGCGTGATTTGTTACTGTATAAACAAACCACCCTATGTACTCCTGTCGAGGTCTCACCAGCAGCCCATCCCGCAGATGGCGCACCATCAACACCAATCTCCACTGCACCAAACAGCAGTTGCTGGTGGTGCTAACATCAATTTACTACAAGAGCCGGCTAGAAGTACTACCTCAGTCGAAACGGGAGCCAATGCTAACGCCAGTGCTCCTACACAGAAGGCGCAAGAACACCAAACCGACCAAGTGCAATCTGGTGAACAACAGCCGACCAACAGCGGTGGCCGCGACAACCCTCAGCAAACCATGCAGTCTGGTGTTGAACATCCTCAACTGCAATCCATCAACCCGGTGTTGCTTTCCGCGGCGGACTATCCTGTGCAAAAGTATCGTACTCGTATTGCAGTCATGCATTACGACAGACAGCAGGTACTTAAATCCGCATTACAAATTCTTTTCGAACGGTGCGGAAATGCATTCATATGAGTACGATACTTTTGCAGTGCATACGGACTTCGGTGACAGTTTGAACGCGACCTACACCGATGGTATTTACATCAACTTGAATGAAGAATCGTCTTCCGGTACGAGCGACAATAACGAGCAAAATAACCGCGGTCGCATATCAAATGTAAAAACGTCCCCACCCCACAGTCAAGATGGGGAATCGGCTAGACAAATCCACAAGCTTTGGCTGTTTTGCATGACAAATTTGGACTCGTAGTGTAGGGCTGTTTGAGGTACTTCAGCAGCATCACAGATCCAGTATATCATGCTGATTGGAGCATGATAAATTCCAAAACACGAATGGAAAATGCTTCTCATGGGGCTCCGCATGAGAAACATTCTCAGCATTCACATTTGCATTACAATTATGGTGTGGGGACGTTTTTAAATACGATATCGCACTCGGTCCGTCTCCGACGCGGCGCTCACCTTGCGGCGAATGCACTCGTCTTACGGGCAGTATGCATGGCAAAAGTATCGCACTATTGCAACATGCAATACAGATTCTTCCAAAAATAGAATAGTGAATTTGTAATGCTGAGCTACCTAAGAAGCGATGTGTGTCATGCAGTAGAGCAATAGTGCGATACAGATACTTTTGCACAGGATAGTAGGCAGCAGGGAACTACTTCTACAGCGAATCTGCCCGTCGCTAATACTGTCTCCGACACGATCAATGTGGGCGGTATTTCGGTATCCGAGAGCTGCGAGGCGGAGCTACCCACGGAGGAGGTCAACACTGCTGGGGTGGTTGGAGAGGAGAAAGAGGTAGCTATTGACGCATTTATTTATTTTCCTTTGTCGTGTATATTTTGATCGCAAAATACTAAAATGCATCAAAACATCAAAATGTCGGATAAAAAACTTGAAGCATTGTCATCAGCAAAATAAATAACCACAGGTCCTGCACACCGATAATTGTACCATTCCTCTCGAGGCACTCGCAAACCCTTTCGAGAAAAACAGCGAGCTCATCGAGGAAAAACTTTCTGGGTCTACCGCACCAAATACTACTGGCACGACACCGCCCAAGATCGAGTCCTTTTTCCAAAAATTTGTTAAGAACCTGGTGGAGAAACACGAAGACCCGCCGCTGACCCTACCCCTCCCCAGTCACAACGACGACATCATCGGCAACCCCGACTTCGAAAAAGCCACCCAAAATCTCGCCTCCATGTCTACCGCACCGAGTCTGTCCCTCTCCGTGCACTACCAGGACACGACGTTGGTGGCGACCACGATCAAAACGGTGTGTTTTGTGGACCAACCCGACACCGCGAAGGCGGCGATTGATTTACTCCTAAACGACGATCTCCCGATCGCGATTGACATTGAGGGCCGGGACTTGTGCCGCAGCGGCGCGGTGTACTTGATCCAGATTTGCAACGAACTCTCGCTTACCAAATGCAAATATGTCTGGGTCTGGAAACTTGTGATGCTAAAATGTGGATGATGGAAACCGTTCCGAATGCAAGCTAGCATGACAACTTTCCAGAACGCTTTCTCATAGGCAATGCGCATGAGAAACTGCGTCTTTGCATGTAGAAAAGAGGCTGCGACTTTTGTTGGTTATGCAATACAGATTATCTAGGTATGAAAAGCTAGCATTACAAGTTCCAAGAACCTTCCAGACCCAGACATATTTGCAATGCATATCACCCGTCTACCTGTTTGACGTGAAGGCGCTCGGGGAAACGCTGTTTTCAGTCTGCGGAATGCGGAGTTTGTTGGAAAATGCGAAAGTGTGCAAAATTGTCTTCGACGGCCGGGCTGACAATGACGCGGTATAATTATAGGGGTTGTGATTCTTTGACTTTGTCATGCCAAATAAGCGCGTAGATAGATCTTCTTTGTCATGCAAAATCACCACGTACACAACATCATAATCACAGCTGTGGCACCTGTTTCGCGTGAAAACGGAGAACGTGTACGACATTCAAGTGCTGTTTCACCTGAAGTATGGGCAGCCGATTTCGAAGCACACGTACGTAGTGGGGCTCGGCCGCTGCTTCCGGAACTACTCGGTGCTGGCACTAGCGCAAAGGGAGCGGATTCAGAAGTATTAGCCAGGAAGATTTAAAGTTTTTCATGCATGCAATACTTTATTCTTTGACGAGCTTCAGTTTGTCATGCACACACGCATTCGTAATCCAATTCTACTGTATATACACTTTCACCACGCACAACCCCCAAAATGAATATCACAGGCTGAAGGAGGCCGGGCAGAAGCTGTATACCAAAGAGGAGGGCGAAGAGTGGGCGCGACGGCCCTTGCATCCGATGCTGATTGAGTACGCCGCGAGCGACGTGCGACACTTGCTGGGAATGAAGGCCTTTTGGGGGGATGAAAAGGTAGACGAAGAGTTTGCGTTCTAGTCTGTTGTAGCTTAATCGGAGTTGATCTTGTTTCATCGTCCAACTGGACTTTCATCTCGAAGATGAGAAGAAAGACAAACCAATACACGACATCAAAAACAGCTCGACGCGCGCGTGATTGAGATTACGAAGACCCGCATTGAGGCTGCGGTAAAGAGCGAGAAAACCCCACGTGGGCCGCACATGATGGAGCGCGACTTCGCGATTCCGGTCGACGACAGGATCCTTGTGGACGGTGCTGCTGGAAGTGGGTCTTCAAACCCAGTCGCCATCTCGCCAGCGTTGGTGTAGGAAAGTCTAAAAATGAGCAGAGCTTCGAGTCTCAGCGGCGCCGGCCGGAGGATTTTTGCAATATATTGCTTGCAGTTCAGAGTTCTTTTTGTTTCAGACCGATTATATTCGTGTGCTGATTTTTAGTTCTTCTTGTGTTTGACGTTGACGACTTGATCTTGATATAACAGGAAGTAGTGCACAGAATAGATTATTACTAGGACTATCAATTTGTAAAGACAAAATAAAGGTATAAAAGGTTTCTGATACGTCTTTACCTGAAGACGTATTTTTTCGGTTCTCGAAAAATCAATGTTTCGCTCGTTCTGGAAGTAAAGTTTCTGCGATTGGTTTATTCTTTTTTGCTAAATGGTTCTTTCTAGCTACAGTCTGATATTAATCTTATTTGGTACTTGACAAATCTCATCTTCTCAAAAATAAAAAATCTAAACTGAAAAAAATTTTGCTCTCTGCAAAAGAGAGCGTAATTTCTTTCACTCCTTGTTTTATTCAGTACAAAGTTTTCGTTTGCCAAACTCAACTAAGCCTTCTCTGCAAAATTTCTACTTCCGTGAAAAAGCAAAACTATTTTACTGCTTCTTCTATATGAAATTCAATTTCGACTTTGCTGTTTGAAAAAGACAAAAAGCGTTTACTTGTGATATTTTTCTGTCAATTATAGGAAAAGAAAAAAATAAGCCTCAAAGTTCTTCGCAAATTATAGCCAAAGAAGTTCGGAACCGAAGCGGCTATATGCATTTGTAAATTAGATGTTTGGATGAAAGGAAGAATTTTACTACGAAAATATTATGGTGTATTAGTTGGAGCAAGGACAATATGCAGCACTCATGTTTCAGTTTCTACTAAAGTGAAGATGGAGATGTGAAGTGACCTGAAGATGATAGATTCTCTCGCTTTTCTGCTGCAAAGAAGGTAAATAATTACTTATCGCCAGGTCACTAAGATATGCAGCGGTTTCGATGTTAATCTACTTAGAGATCCAAATTTTGTTGAAGTTGAAGAAATTCTTTAATCCTAAGAAACGAATTCTAGTGCCGAACCTCCGTTTGTAAAGAACATTGATTGAGAAAAATTCGAATTGGCAGCTGCATGATCATGGCCGCAGAAGACCTGTGGCCTGCCACCTTGCGGTTGCCCACAAAAGAAACAAGGCGTGAGGCATTGCGCGATCTCTATTTTCGTGACGTGGGCTTAAGCCACCTTTGCGAGAAGTCGTCTTCTTGAGAAGCATCAGGAATCCATCGTGCTGATGAATTGGAATCGCTGTCAAATTTAGTCGTGCTACGTTCTCTCGTGCGTAAAGTAGTGCAGACCGTCGTGCGCTCGTGTTGGTGAAGTAACTGTTGTACATATTCTGCATTTTTTACTGACTGACAACACGAACACCAACATTCGTATTTTTCATCGTGCTTTTTTTTGTCGTCCTGGCTTCTCTTTTTTCGTGCAGTTCTTTCGTCTGTGGGCTGCGGCTGCTCCTCGTTGTGCGAACATTTTCGTCGCTAAAAAGGCCAGCTGGTAACTGACTGAAACCTAGAAATGCTCGTCGACCCCATCTCACCCAAAAAAAAAATGAAACAGGCTTGTATTTCCTCTAGTTTCCTCTAGTTTCCGAAACAGGCGTTATTTCCTCTAGTTTCCATACAGGCTACTGCGACAGCAACGTACCGTAGGGCTACAGTTTTCAGTATTCTTCGAGGCCGGTAGAAAATCCCCTCGGTTGGCCATCGTGCCAGTGCAATTTTGAAACCCGCACGACAGGTAGCACCCATGCCTCCATATTTTTAAGCATAACATGTTCCAATAAAGTATTTTACTTCATCACAAACTACACAAGACTATATTCAGTAAAGCTACAGATAAAGCCGATGCGGATGGGAAGGTTCTTGGCATGAACCTGTCCGGCTAGTTTTTAGGATGTCCAGTTGTAGTAGCATGGGAGATCTTCTTGACGGCCACTTTGAAGGTGAGGAAGCGATGTGCGGCTCTGTCGTGTCAGCACGCGGAGAACGGACGAGCCAGCAGCAGGAAGAAAAACAGCCTGAGCTGCAACCTGTAGCTGTACTACAAGAAACACTGCATGAACAGGGCGAATTATGCAGAAGAACTACAGGACTGTTTGGAGGAGAAGGAGGGCTTGTTTCGAACCTACAAAAAATCATGCTGCCATTGTCGTGTCTCATTGTTCTGCTACTGTACTTTTACATGGGCATAGGGATAACGAGACAACGACCGCAGTCACTTGCCAGTACCAATACAAGAACACCGACCGCAATTTTAATACCGGTCACGAGGACGACCGCAAGGGGCGCAAGAAGAGAAACTACAGCTCTGTCCTCTAGGAGAACTGGCGCAACGACGACCTGGAGAAGTACCAGGTCTTCTATTCTCATTTCCGATACTACTACAGCGATTTCCCCAACTGGAGAGGACGAAACGCAAGAAGAAAATCAGCAAAGGGCAAGAGTCGAGCAACTACTCCCAGAGGACGGCGCGATGATGACTACTTTTCTCGCTACAAGAGCAGGAGCTTCAAAGACCACGTCGGCGATGTCAAGAACCCTGGTCGTGTCGGAGAATGAACTTACTACGCGACTTCTACCCAGCAGCACAGGCGCAAAGAACACAAGAGCTACTACATCCGCCAACACGACATCAAAGGTTGATAAAAAGAAAACAAGTACAATAACTGCAGTAGCAGCACAACCATCGGCCGACTGTACCCCGGAGAAATTTTGCTTCCGCATGCTCGAGAACGGGCTTTCGAAACCGGTTTATCTAGTGGCGAGGAAGGAAGTGCTTTTCGACAAGGCAGCGTTCTCGATAACGCCAACTGGGTTTGTGATCCGCAAACTCCGGAAAAGCAAGTTCAATATGCCGTTTGAGCTGCACGAGACGGGCTTCTTTCTGTTGCAGATCCCCCCGGGTGCTCCCACGCCAGACGAGGAGCAATTCTGGGATGACCCCGCCGGGCCTGATGTGGTTCCGAAAGCAAAGATCACAAAGTGGCAACTTCCGCCGGGCTCGACGTTACAATTTACCATAGACCGCGGAACGAAGCACGCGGACCACGACTGCATCATTGCGCCGCAGTTCGACGGGGGCCCGGCCGACACCCCCGGACCCACGAAGGACTACTTTTGTGACTTCCGTGTGGACCAGATTGGGCTGGAGCACAAACCGTGCTGGACCTTCGAACTGATCAACGAGGGCCCGATCGGCTACTTATCAAATGCAAATATGTCTGGGTCTGCAAGAGTGTAAACTTGTCATGCAGGTTTTCCATGACCCCTGAGGTCTGGAATGCGGGACCTAGCATGACAGAGTCTGTGAGGTCCCTGCCATGCCTATCCTGCATGAGAGACTCCCGCCCAACTTGGTCGAAAGTACACAGCTTTATTTGGCACTCATGCAACACAGATTTTTGCATTATTCGGATTTAGCATGACAAGTTGCAATCTTCCAGACCCAGACATTTTTGCACTCCATACTACTTCGCGGCGGTCCAGAACGTCTTCACGTACAACGACACGCGCAGCTGGCTCGATTTTCCCTTTCCCGAAGTCGAGGACAAGTACAAAAGTTTATGCACTCGGCCCTTGCGTATGGATTGCAAATATGTCTGGGTCTGGAAACTTGTGATGCTAAAATGTGCATGATGAAAGCACTTCCGAATGCAGTCCGGCATGACAACTTCCCAAAACGCTTTCTCGTAGGCAATCCGCATGACAAACTGCGTTTTTGCATGACAAAAGAGGCTGCGACTTTTGTTGGTTAAGCACTACAGATTTTCTAGGTATGGAAAGCTAGCATTAGAAGTTCCAAGCTTCCAGACCCAGACACTTTTACATTCCATATTGCGGGGGGTGCACGTGAACGAGTACGTGCTCCGCGCGAAGAACCTGACGAACCGAACGGTCGGGCGGAGTTCGGACGCTTTTAAAGACATATCCATCGCAAGTATAATCCCTGGATGTCTGGAAGACTTGTCATGCATCTCGCGGACCACACACATGGTCTGTAATGCATACAGAAGCATCACAGATTTTGCGAGACCTTCACCATGCCTATCCCGCATGAGAAATCCGCCTTTTATTGCCCAGCAAGTAGAAGTGGGCACTTTCTGGCCTTCATGCAATACAGAATGTTTTGGGCTCGAGACTTCGCATCACAAGTTGCATCCTTCCAGACCCAGATGACATATTTGCAATGCATAAGACACTACGCCTGACCAGTGCTTGCAGCTCTGCGTGGAGGAGCCGGCATGCACCTTGTTTGTCTACTATGCAACGAAAAAAGTGCTTCACTGTAAACTTGTAATGCAGAAAATGTATCTCACAAGTGTTTGTCTTGCTACACATGCAAGACAGTTAATTTTTACCTGCGTTTTCCCTTAGGAGCCTGGCATGGCAAATTTTCGCTGTCATGAAGAGCAGACTTGTGATGCAAAACCTGCAAAATCCTTACAGCGAAGCACTTTTTTCTCACGATATCTACGAAGACTTCCGCCACCCGTTTAGCAAATTGCGCCAGCAGAACCTCAGCCCAAGTATAATAAGCAGTGCCAACGGCGATAACGTTCGTACCCCCCAACAAAACTGCTGGCTGATACAGAGAACGAAACACCTTTCCGCGCAACTGGCAACGCCAGCTTTTTTCGAGGCACGACTGAGGAATAAAACTGGAGATGAAATACATGATACTTATCGTGGTCAGGAACTAACGTACGGGAAGGCCTGGTGGGATGCGGACTGGATTAATCAGCCTGGGTCCGTAGCCCCGGTGAGCGAGGCCTGTCGGGAGCAGGTACTAGGCGGCGTCGTCCACGTAGGAGGAGATTATTACGCCGCGGAAGGGATCATGCCCTGGGATCAGACCGAAAACAGCTTCGTCTCCGAGGACCCGAGACTGGGCGTGAAGAATACTAACCACCTCCAGGCGATCAACAACATGGCAAAAAATCCCTTGCCACCGCACATACTTGAGCACAAGGCCACTTTTGTGTGGGAGATCCTGCCCAACTTCCGGAACGCGGCATCGATGACAAACCTGGAGACCGGGGCGAGTGGAAAGTCGTTCTCGCAGGTCATCTACAACCTGTACGAGCCCGGTGGCATGTTTGTGATTCGCGCGTGGTCGCCCATAGGCCCAAGTAACGCCACCAGCCACGAGGAGTGGTGTAAATTTGGAAAGAAGAGCGCAACGGCTTGGTGGTGCCAGGGAAGGTACTGGAGGAAAAAAACGGCGGTACGGGAGTGGCTGTGATGCGAGTTATGAAATGCAAATATGTAGTCTGGGTCTGGAAAGTTGGAACTTGTAATGCTGGCTTTACATTCCTGGGAAATCTGTATTGCATAACCGACAAAAGCCGCAGCCATTTTTGTCATGCAAAAACGCAGTTTCTAATGCGGGCTGCCTATGAGAAAGTGCTCCGGAAAGTTGTCATGCTGGTCTGCATTCGGAAGTGCTTCCTCCATGCAAATTTTAGCATCACAAGTTTCCAGACCCAGACACTTTTGCATTTGATGCGAGTAGGGAGTACGCAATGGCCGTTTCGGATTTCGTGCTGTGTACACCAGCAGCGTCGTATCAACTGTAAAAGTGTCTGGGTCTGGAAGAATCCGAACTTGTGATGCTGCATTTGGATTCTAAAAGAATCTGTATTGCATGAGCAGCAAGGAGAGTCCAAGTTTTGCTATACGGAAAGAGCATTTGTCATGCGGTATAGGCATCAGGAAGCCCTCACAAAATCTGTGATGCTAGGGCATGCATCACAGACATCAGGAGTCATGCAAAATGTGCATGACAAACCTGGCAATCTTCCAGACCCAGACATTTTTACATTTGATACGTCGAACTACAGTACAACCACAAATCAGACCTGCACGGGCGTGGATCCGCGTTTTTATAGTTCTCCATTGGCGGCCGCCAATCCGAACGCACAAAAGCAATTGGAGAGTAGCAATCAAAATCTTCTGGGAGGATCTGCTAATTCTTCTCTACGCAACATCAACGAGTTTGCAGCGGAGAGCCCTGGTGCTGGTACCACTAGCGAGTTCAGGAGATACCGCACATGGTCGATCCGGGGAGATACAAAGAGCGGACAAAAAGACGGCAGAAGTCCTCCTGGTGAAGGTACTTCTACAGGCACTGGTGAACAAGATGGTACAATGATGAAGTCCTCCACTACTTCCACTGAGCAGAAAAAAACACAAGCAGAAGAGTCATCTGCAGATTCACTTCCGGAGCAACAGGCAGGACAAGTAGAGGATGGCAGCAGCACCGGCGCAACATCGTCAAAAACAAAAACAAATGGCACAAAAACAAGCAACTCCTGTGTCCTCGTCCTTCTCATCGTGGCCTGTGTCGTGGTTTTCCTTTTGCTGCTCGCCATAATTTACATCACTCGCCGGCACGAGGAGCTGCTGAAACAAGAAAGGGTCGTGCAGGACTTTGCGCAGAACAACGACTACGATCCCGCGCGGCGGTTGGTTGTCTTCGGAGACAGCAACCAGCAGGTTCCGTTTATCACAGGAAAAAAGTGTTTCACTGTAAGGATTTTGCAACTTTTGCATCACAAGTTTGTTTCGCATGACAGAGAAAATTTGCCATGCAAGCTTCCTAAGGGAAAACAGAGCTAAAAATCCACCTTCTTGCATGTGTAGAAAGACAAATGCTTCTGTGTTCCATTTTATGCATCACAACTTTACGGTGAAACAGTTTTTTCTTGGGATACCGTTTGGAAGGACGGTCGTGTCCTACGACGCCGTGTCGGCAGGTGGAGGGCCGTCCCATGTTTCGCAGATTTTTATCACTGCTGGCCCCGCGTCTAGTATTTCTGCGGTGGGAACGACAAGCCAAATTATCCCGATGCTTTTGCAGGACGGCACAACGGCTTTGGCCAGCGAAGGCCCGAATTTTCCAACGCCACAGATTCCGGCACCCAGTGTGGCCGAGGATTTTTTTACAGCGGGGGCCGGGGAAGAAGATGTTGAGGTGTGACTGTGCGTTTATGGGAAGACAAGAAACGTCTAAGTACTTGTACTTACGCGGTACAACTACAGCAATAGGAGACGATGAGATTCATCTTCTTCTATAGCCGAAAGCGACTCAATTCTTCTTGCAGTGTCTTTCATTGTGATTTGCACCGTGTACCTCCATTGTGAACTATTCATTTTTTTAGAAAGAAAACGACAATAAACTTCTCTCTCGGCGGTCTATCCTTTTTGTTTTCTCATAATCTGGTGGCTTGCATGCTCCGCCTGTGTTCTTGTGGTCGTGCGATTTTTCCGTACTTTTGTGTGGCAGCTTCGGTTTGGCAGTAATATCTGTGTCGGAGGTTCTCGTTGTATGCTTCGGTTGTAACCGTGGTTGTCGTAGATGATATGGAGCAATAAAACTGCTGTCCGTGTCCGTTTTTCATCAAGTCGTCATCGGTTTTATTGCGGAAGTAACGCAAAGGATAATAAGCCAATAAATTCGGTTTGTTGACCTTGACAAGGAGCAGTAGTACAAACAAATTATACGCTCGTCGCTCTCTTGTTCGGTACGCGGCACAACTCGCACTACCAATCGTGCTGGCGGCCGCGCCGCGTCGGCGCAACACAATAGCAACACGTCGACTACTTAAGGACCACACGAAGATACTTGTTAGCCGTCACAGTATTAACTCTTGGATTTGTATGTGGTACAGCGAACTCGGTATGAGAAGTCATCTTCCAGCACACCAACACAAGCTCGGTCCGCGTTGTTAAACAATAAAGTCGCATTTGCTATCTTCATTGCGCCTACTTGGAGTTTGAGTTTCTTTTGTTTGATCATTCGTGATAAAGACCAGACATTTTTATTTTCGCACCAGGTTCTCCACCCCGCCCGCATGTCATTTAGATTCCCTCACCACGACCCCATGACCCTTGCATCGATGTGATAAGTATCTAGATAGAAGTTGAAGTAGTCCTTATCGACTGCCCTAGTTGTACAACCCGCAGGACCCATATAATTTATTACCAGCACCGCATTTATCGCTTGCTACTCAACAGCACTCTCCCTCCGTGAGAAGAATTTCTACCTAGTTCGCGCGGATAAAAACAAGGTTCGACTTCATTCTTCGTTGTACGCGCCCTTTGAGCTACCTTTTCAGCAAACCGCCGCGCCCAGCATGAGCAGCCCGAGCCCCATGCGGGGCAGCAATACAGCTATCATGCGGGGCATGAGCGCGACCAGTCTTCGCACAACCTCCTCCTCCGCCGGGCTCAACTCGAATGAGGCCTACCGGGAGGTGGGACGACAGGCCTTTGAGGACGCGAAATACCAGATGACCCAGGAGCAAAAGATGAATTTGTTGCGGAAGACGAAGCGTCTGGACCAGGACAAGATTATCACAATGAAAAATGCCCCCACCCCCAAAGTTGCAAAAATTTGTCATGCGAAGTTTCCAAATGAAAACTTTTTGTCATGCATGAAAGGAGTATGAAAATGAATCTTTCTGATGCAGAGTCTGAGCGTGTATCGCATCGCTTGCATAACAAGCCCCACTCTTGCTGGGATCTTCTGCAATACAAATTTTTCCTATTCACGATCGACAATCTGTGATCCTGATAGATGCAAGAGGGCGAGTGTTCCACTTGGAAAGGTTTGCATATACAAATGCTCCCAAGGATTCGGGGGTGGGGGCATTTTTCATTGTAATGAAGATGCTCGCGAAATTAGACTACTACTGCGGGTGGTTGTATGCAAGCGTCAGGTTTGAAATCGGCAAAGTTGAAATAATGATTTGTCATGCATAAAATGCACCGCATGAAGTGCCTGTCTTGCCGGGATAGCAAGTGAGGCCGAGTGTGAGCCTGTTTAGGGTTTGAAATAGAGCTACTAAACTCGCACGACAAAAGCAGTCTTCTGTGCCCAAACAGCATGACGAATTCGGTTCCGGTTCTCAGAAACTTTGTCATGCGCCGCTTGATAAGTGAGCTTCCGACTGGTATCTGTTTTGTGCATGACAAACTATTTCAACTTTGACGATTTCAAACCTGACACATCCATAGGTTGATTTGTCTCAACATGATTGTGCTGGGCGTGGAAATCGACACCGCCGACGTGTTCGACCCCGGATTGCAAAACCCGTTTTGGTGGGCGGAAAGCGTGATTTTGATCTGTTTCATTTTCTATCCTGTGCGAAGGTGTCGTACTCGTATGAATTGTAGTCATGCATGACAAATCTAACTTTCTACCTGATTCAGCATGACAAATTGCACTTTTCATCTTCTTAGGGAAATTTGTAATGCTATTCATACTAGTACGTTACTTTTGCAGTTCATATTTTCGAACTAGCCTACCGCTTGCGCTTTGAGCGCATGCCGAAAGTGAGAACGAAGTGGTTGGCGATGAAACGGAATGGTACCGGTACTAGAGGCATGGACGATACGATAGACATCGTCGAGATCGGAAATAGTCTTACAATGACGGGATCGGGATCGGGCGGAGGTAAGACTTCTAGCGTCATCTTTGTATGCTGCTATAATCTGGACGATGCAGCTAGTCCTACTTTTGTATCGGAAGACAGAACAAAAAGCTTTTTATGTGCTTGTTCTTCGGGTAGTTCGTGTCTGACTATACTAATTTCATCCTTCCGACAGGTAATTCGCAAAAAACCCTACTACAGGTAATCCCCGCCCCTACAACGACGGAAATAAATCCGTCTCCCCGGAAACTAGTTCGACCGCATTAGGCGACTACTCGCCAGCAAGAGAAACGACCTCTTCGACTGCGAGCGCGATGAGTCCAACAGGACCACCAGGTGGTCCTTCGCTCGCTCCGGGTGGAGCGCCGGTTTTTACTAGCGCATCAGCAGCAGCTTCTCAGAAAAACGTAAACAATCAGCATCCACACCAGATGAAATCCCTGATGAACGCCAACGCGCGGACGGTAAATTACAGCGACTTGGACGACTTCGACGGAAACCACCTTCATTCCCGCTGGACCGGGGCGGGGCCAACAGACGCAGAAAATAACGACCAAGCGGATAAAGATCTCGAGTACGAAATCATCACTTGCGAA
>JACKZZ010009651.1_pt1 | contig 41528 bp, 72 predicted proteins | sample 8027871 | NCBI WGS metagenome assembly JACKZZ01 (sample SAMN15724774, study PRJNA655200) | protist metagenome | isolation source: fluorescence activated cell sorting (FACS) single amplified genomes of... | place: USA: West Boothbay Harbor, Gulf of Maine | collected 2000-07-19
ACCAAACAGCAATTGATGCTAATACAACAACAGACCCAAATACATACAATAAAAACCAAGGACTACTATAATCTGTTAAAAATGCTGGGGCTACCATAACTGATAACCATAATAAAAATACCCAACCAGTATTAGTCTCTAATTTTTTTTCAACTTTAACAGTTAATTCTTTATTGATTAACCTATTTAAAGCAGTCTGCATATCTCTTCCGTATACAGGTTGTTTATGAATGGTACCATCTTTTTCACCTATTGTAACTAAGTATTTATAATAACCCTTATAAGTTTTACTTTCACCTAGTAACTTACAAAATAATGCTCTACGCTTATCATATTTTTTCTTAGCCATTTTGAGTATCATTAATTATATCATCCATAGCTTCAATAGTAACACCTTCAGGGAATACTGATTCAAATATTTCTCTACCTGATTGTTTATATCTTTTTAGAATAAAATTTACTTTTTTTCTTCTAATAACATATTCATCATATGTTTCATTTTCATCCCTAGCAGGATTCATATTTAAATTATTAAATAATGGTTTAAAATCTTTATTCGTCATAACTATCTTTTTTTAATTTATTGTAAATTGATTTTTGTTTTTGCTCTCTTAATTTAGTTGATTTCTTAATATGGTGTTTTTTTTCTCTTAACTGCTGTAGTACTTTAGTATTTCTAAATTTCTTTTTAAAGCGTTTGAGTGCTCTATCAATTTTTTCATTTTTACCTACTTTTATTACTAGCATATATTATTTTTTGCCCAAAATTCACTTTTACCATCTATACTTTTTTCATATTTAAATCCTTCTCCAATTAAATAATTAGCTACCGAATCCATATTTATTTCTTCTCTAACTACTATTTCTTTAGTTATTACTTTAGGGGTTATTTCTAAATCATCCATAATCAAATCTTCATTATCAATATCTATTTTGATTATATCATCCATCTTAACATAAACATAACCTTCAACTATTTGTTTAGCACAACCATCCCAAATACAACCTATAATTTTATTATCTAATTTCATAATTTATTTTTTAATTTTACTAATTCACTACATTTTTCGTAATCTTCCTCTTCAACATAGTACTCTATCATACTATCTAATATCTCTACCTTAGATTCATCTGATATAGATCCTTGTGAAGGGTCAATTAATAGGGGTATGTCAATATCTTGATTAAATAATTCATCAACTGTAATATTACCCACCAATATATTAAAAGTATTATCATTAGCCAACCTAGCTAATTCATCATTTGTAACCTCGTTTTTAAGGTTATCATTATTAAAAAAGTTTTCAAAATTTTCCATATGTTATAAATATTCTATTATTTTTGCTTCTTGTATTGTTTCACAAAAGAAGAACTTATCATCGCTCTGCAGGACATGGTCATAATTCATTTCATCTCTATATAATTGTACCCAATCCATTCTTACTTGGTTATTTTGTATAAACATATGTTTAGATATTTCTTGTTTAACAATATAACTTTTATCATTTAAATGTTTTATATAATGTATTCCTATCATTTCCAAAAAGCTTGAATTAATACTAATAATACTGCTAGTAATAAACTTACTAATACTTTAGGGGTAATACCCTCACCCATATAATAATTAGTTAGTATAGTAAATGAAATTATTCCCAATGCAAATCCTAATAATCTTCCAGGCCAAAGTAAATCATCAAATGCTATAAAAGCCCATTTCGTAGCATAAATATAACCTAAACTAATAGGTATACCAAATAAACTTAAAATAAATGGATTATTTTTACACCATTCAGATATAAACTGACCATTAGTTTGGAACCAAACTGCTGATTGGGTTATAAAAAATATTAATATTGTATATAATAATGCTTTACCCATATTAAAATTTTCTCCATGTTAATCTAACAAAACCTAAATAAAGATTTAATTCAGCCCAATCCTCTTCAACTACATCATCTTTACCATAATAAGATAATCCCATTAAAAAACTATCCCCTTGTGTTACTATTTGAAAGTCATCGTACATATTATTCTAATTCTAATTCTAAGTTAATATTATTGAATTCTGGGTCTTCAGTTTCCATCAATTCCTCATCTGTTGGTTCATAATCATCCAACTCATCAAATTCATTATCCCATTTAGCTTCTTCTAATTCAACTTTTCTATCTATTTCTTCTTGAGTTGCCTTATCTATTTTCCAAGCTATTGGAGCTAATAAACCTGCATTTTCAACCACAGACCATAATCTTTCTTTCCATAGATTCATTTTAACACCATCAATTACACAGTGATAACCTTTATGTGTTGTAATATCGCCTAATCTATCTAAAAATGATCTAGTTAGAATATCTAACTTACCCCCAATTTCAAAATTTTTACCATAATCTTCACAACCATTAGTGTTTGCTTCAAACATTTCTTTTATTTCCACCCACTCATTTGTGAGTACTAATCTTTTTGCTTTTGACATATAACTTTTATTTTTTAATTCTAATAAATTCACCTTCATATGATACCATTCTTCCTAACATAGGATGAAATATACTACTAGCATCATTAACATTTTCTCTTTGATGTTTTTTTAAACTATCTAATTTTAATAAATTAATAAATAATTTACCATCCACTAATTTACTATTATCTGTATTTACTCTAATTTTCGACATAACCTTTATTTAATTTTAATTAATATTATTTTTATACTAAACCTATTATTGATCCAAATATTATTGTATAGTAAAATGTTGCAAATATTAAAAATATTGCTGCACTTTCTTTTAACACTTCAATTGGATTTTCCTTAACACACTCTTTAAACTCTTTTAACAATTCTAACATAATATTGGTTTTAATTCTTAACTCATTTACGGGATAAATATACGAAGGGAATCTGGCTTCTCCAAATCCCTTCGCAATTACCTTTTACATATTTAATGGGGCTTCAAATAACCAATTTACTTTATTTTTACTATCTAAATTAAAGTATAATTTATTACCATTACCACCTCTACGATTTTTACTAAAATGTAAGTAACGACCTTCTTCATCAAACTTTAAATGACCCATTGCTGTTGTCATATGTTTAATTTTATTTGATCCAACGAACATACCACTTTTAGTAACTTGTTGAATAACTAAAAATGTTGTATTTATATTATCCTCATTATTACCCTGATTATGTTCATCTAATAATTGAAGAATTCTATTTGTATTTGATTTAACTGAACCACCAAATTGCTCAACATAACTATCTGAAATTTCAGCAAGTGAATCAATTAAAACACAATCATATCCTTCTTTTAATGCTGTTCTTAATACAACATCAGGATTAACTTCAGCATAATCACCCATAAATAGAATATCTAATTTACCAAATTTTGGAAATCTACGAACATATCCTACCATATCAATTGCATTCATCTCACCTGAAATAAATAAACATTTTTTACCACCTTTTTGAAGATCAGCAAGAACATCTAATAATACTGTTGTTTTACCAACACCAGGATCACCTGTAACTACAATATTAGTTCCAGGCATTATACCTTTATCTGAACTAAAAAATCCATCAACCTTAGTTTTAGTACACATTGGCTTAAATAAACCTTTATTAAAACTTAAGTCATTCATTTTGACTGTTTTGATACTCATTACTTTTCTTGGACGACCTCTTTTTACTGTGTTTGACATATAACCTTTATTTAATTTAATTGTTTGTAACTCATTTACAGGGTAAATATACGAAAGATATCTCAGGAAACCAAATATCTTCGCATAAATCTTTTACATACTTTCGTAATACCACTCATTATCTAATGCAGCTGAGCATTCTACTGTGTAATCATCTTCAACATCATTTTCTTTTCTCCATTCTAATAATGTTTTTCCACCATAAAGTTTTAACATAATTTCTTCAATTGCTGAAGCAAAATTATTTCTTTCATAATATTCATCAAAAGTAATAAGTGCATTTTTTTCATTAACTGCAGAAAATAATACTGTATCTTCATTTGATAATCTTTGATAAATTTCTTTGTGATTGTTTTTTAAATTCATAACCTTTATTTTTGTTTTGTTTTCCGGCTCTGTGCCTTATTTACGTTGTAAATATACGAAGGATACTTCAGGTATCCAAATATTTACACGTAAGATTTTCCCATTTCTTCAATAATATCTCTTGCCTCATCAATATCCATTTGAAAAAATTCTCTTTGATTACTTATTCTGCATTCATGTAATCTTTCGTGAACATCTTTTTCTAAATCAATACCATTCCAACAGTTATAAGCAAATTCTACTTCATAAGGTAAAGCTACTCCTGTTGAAGTTGACAATTGTCTTGCTCTTTCCTCTGGGGTATTTCTAGTATATCCTATTTTAAGTATTCCAGGTTGTGTTGGATTAGATAATACATAAACCCAACTATCATATTCATCATTTCTTTCTGTGTGGGAATATTTTTTTCTACTAGTATAATATACTACATCTTCCCATTCAGGACCTTTTTTAGATGGCTTAAATGTAAAATATGATGCATCACTAACATTTTTAGCTTCAAAATATTTAGATGCTTCTTCAATTGATAATTTTTGTAACATAACTTTTATTTTAATTAATTTTACTTTATAATCCCTTTACCTAATATTAAAGGTGATTCATCTTTATTTATTTTAATACGAAAACAATTATCAAATTCTTCAACTATTAATTCTTTGTCTTTATATGATTTGTAATTGTTATAAACGTATTCTATAACTTGGCTTTTAGTTTCTTCATTCATTTTATAGTGGTTTTCCTAATAATACTTTAGTATACATTTTTCCAGCAATTTCTCTTTGATATGAACCATCATCATTCATTTCAATTTCTTTACCTTTTAATGCTTTTTTAATTGTTTCTTCATCTGTTACCATAGGTACTCCTTTACCTAGCATTATGTCTTTTATTCTACCTGATACTTCTACATAATGTCCGCTTTTCTTTAATTTATCAGCTTTATGGTTTACTACTGCGGATTTAGCTATTTTAGAACCATCATGCCCTGTTGCTACAAATTTATCACCTGATGGCTTTTTCTTACTTACAGATACTGCTTCAATATCTGGATCATCATCTAAATTAATTACTTCATAATCCGCTTCACCTTCACCATCAACTATATCATCAGGAGATTTATAGTTAGAATGACCACCTATTGAAGCATAAGCTGTGTTGATTAAATCAAATATATCACCTGCATATTCTGCCTGTTCAGTATCATCTAAATCTACCCATTTACCTTTAGGTAAATCTTCATATAATTTACCTTCTTTAAGATATTTTTTTAAATCAAATGTGTCCTTCATCATGCATTTTGTTATACATATCAATAAAAACACTAAGTGGTACTCTATGACCCATATTATTTTCTAAATGTATATAAAGATCATTCCAATCACCTCTTAACATATTAAATGTTTTTGCAGGGGAAATAATATCATCAGCAGCTCCCAAAGCTATTATACCTTTTACTCTTTTTTTACCTGATTGTAAACCATCAATTTCAAATGTTCTACTATGAACTGCTGGATTAAATGCTAAAACAGGAATACCAGTATGACTAGCTAATGCTAAAGCAAAATAACCACCCATACTAGATCCTATAATTAAATCAGGTTGTTCTGTTTTAACACAATCTAACCACTCTTTAAATACACCTTTTTGCGTATAATCCATAGCAGGTGCTTCAACAATGTCAGCTGCATTATCTAAAAATTCAACCTTAATGCCACCTGGTTTACTTTCTAATCCGTGAAAATATATTATTGATTTCATATTAACTTTCTATTTTACATCTTAATTCATATGCATCTTGCTTGGCTTGCTCAATAGCCATAATATCATATGCTTCATCTTCAGTGATACAAATCTCTTCTGTACCATTCCAAGCGATTGCACATTCATCTCCTGTTAACTTATCTGTAAAAAATCTTAATACTTGCATAACCTTTATTTTTTGTTCGTAACTCATTTACGGGGTAAATATACGAAAGATATCTCAGGTATCCAAATATTTTACGCGAGATATTCAAATACACTTCTACGTGAAGTTTTATAACGTTCCTTTTCTAATTGTAATTGAAGTGAATATAATTGACATAACATTTTTAAACCACCAGGTGTATTTTCTTCAATATCAGCTGCTAATTCTCCATCCATATTACTAAAAATATATCTCAAATGATCTACTGAACCCATTATATATCTAATTTATTGCTTACTTTTTCCCAATAACCTACAGTCATTTCATTTTGCATTCCATTAGGTCCTCCATTCCAACATCTAGCTATTTCCTCAGCTGTGTTTAATTTATAATATTTACAGTAAATATCAAACATTTGAATTGATTTGTTTCTTGACCACCTATCACTATAAGAATATCTTACTGGTAGATTTTTTCTTTTTAATATTCTATTAATATCATCTACCATACATTTTCTAATTTGTAAACAACCAACAGCATCTTCATTAGCATTATAAGCTAAATTATTATAACTAGATTCAACAAACATAATAGCTGATAATAAATGGGTTGTGTTATTTATATAATTATAGTCATATATTTCATATTCCCATTGTAATGTGTCTATTTCATGTTTTAAACTGTCTATAATTAAATCCTTACCATCTAATCGATGCTGTAGTTGATTTACTTTAGATGTTTCATTCATAAACATAAATAAAACCATTATTAATAGTATAACTGGTACTGTTGTTCTATAATCCATAATTAAAAATTATTTAAAAAATCTCCTTTAATATGTTTAGATTTTAATTTTTCAGCTTTTTCATCATTTTTTAAAATCTTAGTAGCTAACTTTTCAAGATGTTTTTCTTTTTGTTTATCATAATTTTTAACAATCTTGTTATGTTTTTTATTTTTCATTTTTCTTCCTATTTGGTCTATATCTGTACCAAGCTCTTTCATGGAAATAATATAATACCATTTTTGTAATTAATTCTAAACCCCCTATCTTGAATCCTACTAAAGGATTACCACTTATTAACCATCCTAATATTATAGTATCTAAAGTCCCTACTATTCTCCATGTAATAGTTTTAATTATATGTCTCTTTCTAGCGATTTTTTTCATTATATTCTTGATATATAATCTTCTTCATCATTATTATTACCTAAACCTAATTTTTCTAATTGTTCAAGTTGATAATCATCTAATTCCCATTCAACACTTCCTTGGTTTACTGGTTTATGATCCTCAATACCTTTAATTTGTTTATCAGTAAAAATATCCCCTACTGTAAGAAAATAATGATTATAACATAATAATTCAATATTTTCTTTTCTATAATTTTTTTTATTATTATCTTTAAAGTTTAACAATAAAGGTATTTTATAATCATTTACTCTACGTTCATTAAATTTACATACAGCACATTCTTCTAATAAATGACCCTCTGTAATTAATCTATATTTTATTTTATCAGGGGAAAATGATGATGCATCAACCCTACCTTCAATTATATCTATTAATGCTGGTTCTTTTCCTTTACCTCTTAAAAATTTAGGAATACCTTTACCACACTGATTTTTATGTTGTTCAAATAAATTATCATGGGTATTACTCTCATATAATTTAGCCCATTTTTTATAATGTATATAACTTACATTAAGATATCTAGCTGCAGCTCTATTACTTAGAGTTTGAGACATTGCAGCTATAATTTGTTCCTTACTTAAAGGTTTAGCTTTCGGCATCTCCGAATTTAACTTTTTTATTTAATTCTTGTTGTTTTTTATAAACATCATATTGTTCTGATGTTACAACTTTAATAGTATTATAAGTATGATCACCACTACCCCCAGTTACATTAATTGCTTTTTTTGGTCTTTCTGTTGAACAATTAATACAAAAGTCATATCCAAATTTTGATAATCTTAATTCAGGCATATCATCTCCACATCTGGAGCAATTTATCATTTCCATATCTCTGTAATGTTTATTAAATAAATATACGAAAAGTATTTAAAATATCCAAATTATTTATCGGAGTATCTAAATTTTATATATGAAAATAGATCTTTAGGATTCTTTAATATAAATTTTTTATCTGATCCTTCCTCAACTAGTGGGATAATTTTACCATCAGGTCCTATCCTTTCATATAAATAAAACATAATAAGATTAGTTGTATCTAACCCAAATTGGAGTTTTAACATATTTTCTATTACTATCCAAAGAGGATCAACTAATGAATGTATGTCTAATCCTATTTCAACAACTTTATCTTCTAAGTCTTTAGCTTTTTCTAATTGTTCTACAAATAAGATAAATAATTTTTCCTCACTTTCCTTAATATTATCTTTAATAATAATATCACTTCCTAACATCTGTTTAAATAAATCTCTGATGTCATCTTCACCCTCAAATAATTCACCCACTATTTTATAGATTCTTTTTTAGAACAACATTCATCTACTTTTTTAGTAGTAGTGCATCCACTAAGTAATGTAGATAAAATTAATACTACTACCATAATTGCTACACCACACCACCCATAAAAAGCTGCTTTAGCACTAACTTCATATTGTTTTTGGCTTTTTCCTTGTCCTGGTTTAAATTTCATTTTTATATGTTTTAGTTACAATAAATACTTCCTTAAATTTATCTAAAGGCATTTTTTTAAGTTGTGCAAACCAATTATAAGCCTCCTCTAGAGAATTAAATGATTTTCTAGTGATAACTTCACTACCTTTTTTTGTGAATAAACCGTATTCCGTCATGTTTTTATTGTTAGTATACGAATAATTTTTTACTTTTCCAAACTACTTAATAAAGTTTTTATTTCAGCACATTTTTCGTATTCTTCATATTCTTCAAAGTATTTACTTATTTTTTTTAATGCTGATGGGTAATATAATGATGATAATTTAATTATAACTGATAAGTTTACTATATTAAATAATTCTACGGTTGTGTTATTATTTTTAATTGCATCCTTAATAGCTTTAAATGAGTCTCTCATTATAATATTACGAAATTCTTCTTTATCAGATAATTCTTTTAACTCCCTTTTAGTACTATAACTTATTTCTATACTTGTAATTTTTCTTTTTTTAGTTTCTTTTTCCATTATAGTATAATTTAGGGGTTGATGGTTATAAATATTAAAAAATATTAATTAGGTTCATATCAAACTTAGGATTATTACAAATTATATTATTTAATAGTATTTTTTTATTAATATACAAAGTAATATTACCATATTCATAACTTCCCTCATCATAATTTTCTACTATTTTATGTAATTGATCTATTATTTCAAAATCAGAATCCTTTAATGTATTACCATCTATTACTAGTTTTACATTATATTCTAATATATGATCATCTTGAAGTTGAAAGATTTGGTTATAGTTATCTAAATTGTGGTATTTTGAAGTTATTTTCCACTGTTCATCTGTAAAATTAAGTAATTTATTGGCTAATTCATGTTCTTTAGATACATTATCACTTAATATTTTATGCACTGTTGCATCATCAATCCAAACTTTTGAAAATAGTGGTTCTATACTATTAATAATATGAGGAGGTAATTTAGAACTATTTTTTACTTCTAGCTCTACATCATATTTGTTTAATTTTTCACCCCCATGATTAAAATTCCCCCATTTTCTTACAAAACGTTTTAGCTCAATTTGATCTGCTTGTTCTTGTAATTTAACTCTATTTTGGGCTTCAATATTATTTTTATTAAACCAATCTTTACCTCTAGAAGATGTACATGTAAAATGATATACTACAGCATTAAAAGTTTGTTTTAATTTAATTCCTTTATGTAAACATCTTTGAACTAAATCTGAGTCTTCTCTTGATCTTCTGAATAATGTATCATACCCTCCTATACCTAACCATACATTTTTATAAAAAGTAATTGGGGCAAAGAAATAATTTAATGTTTTATCTTCTTTTATAGTTAAAGAATATTTATTCCATTCTTCTAAGTTAAAATTTAAAGGATCTATTCCTAAATTTTTAGTTATAGTTAAGGGTGATTCATTATGTAAAGGTGGTTCAACTCTAGTAGCACTTAATATAGTATTCTCTTCAATTTCTTTTAATATATCTGTGTCATAATGGGGAGAAATAACCATATCACTTTGTAAATAACTCACTATGTCATGTTTAGCTAATTCAACAAGCAAATTATTATTTCTAGAATAACCTACACATGGGGGTAATTTATGAGTAATAATTTTTAAATCATAAAACTTATCTTTAATTGATTTTAAATATCCATAAGTATCTTGATTATCATTGTCTATGAATATTAAAATTTCATGTTTACCTCCATCTAAATTTGTACTTAAAGAATTAAGTAATAATTTAATATAATTTAATTCGTTAACCGCTGTATTAATTACAAAACTAATTTGTTTCATTTAACAATTCTTTATAAGTTTCTTTAATTCCCTTCTCTAAACCCACCCACTTTAAATCAGGAAGGCAAAAATCACCTATATAATCTTTTACTTTAGTTGTTTTAGCCACAATTCCTACTTTATAATCAGATAAACTATTAATTATGTTAGCTATATCTAATAAAGAATATTTTTTATAATAAGAACAATCTATATTTTTTTTCATATCATTATTATCAATATAGTATTCTATTAGTTTAACTAAATCTTTCATATAAAAGAAATCCATTAATTTATCTTGGTGTATGCTGATGTATTCCTTATTAATATAACGTTTAATATTAGATTTAATAAATCTTGTATCCCATTCATTTTCATCAAAAACACCATATATTCTAATATTATAGAAAAAAGGTTCAGGATCAATAAATTTACTAATAACTTTTTTACTTAAACCATAAGGATCATTAGGCATTCCTAATTCAGCACCTGATCCAAAATTAATTAATTTGCCAAAACAATGTTTATTATTATATAAATTAAAAAATATTTGTAGATTTTGATAAAGTACATCAGCATTATCATTATGTAATCTACTACCTCCTACTGCTGCTGTGTGAACTGCAACATCAAAATATTTATCTTTAAACCATTCATTAGTAGCATCTCTATCAGTTAAATCAAAATCTTTTCTAGTTATAGAAGTAATATTATATCTATTCATTCCTCTCCATAAACCATCACTTAATGATTTAGCAATGTAACCATTTCCTCCTGTAATTAAAATATTCATTTAGTTTTACAATAATCAGCAAATTCTACTAATATAGTATTTACTCCATCTGTTCTATTTAATGCTTTAACATAAGCTGGGAGGATATCTTCAGGTTCAATTAATTCAATAACTTCTGTATTACTAGTCATATTTCTAAATGCTTCTGAAAAATTACCTTTATGTTGACATTGAGGATCAACTGGGTGTTCACTACCAACTGCAACCCTAATTATAACTTTAGGTGTTAAACTACCATTAGACATATTTTTAAATTTATCTAAATGATTAACTATTTGATCTGTTCCCATTAATAAAAAATTCCATCTCGGAAAAGTCGAAATAGGAATCATACCTTCTATAGCCATCCCATTAGCTAATCCTGATTGAAAATATTCTGCTACTGGTAGTTCTATTCTTTTTTCTGATGGTAAATGAGATAAAGAATTATATAAACCTGTTCCTTCATATTCAACTGCTTGCCCAATAAATATAGTTTTTGGGTTATCAGCTAACATACTCATTGCCTTTACTATTTCACTATTATATTTCATATTGTAATTAAAATTGTACTCTTACACCAGCCCCTGCATGTGGGTATTTAGTGTTATCATATTGATAATAAATTAAATTTTTCTGTTTTAAAACGCCTCCTTTATATTCAGAATTTAAATAATAAGGGGTTTGTCTTCCCCAAATATCAGGAGTTGGTGTACAAACTGATTTTTTATTATCTTCTACTATAAAAGTAATAGGTAAATCATGATTTAAAGAATATTTATAGGCTTCATGAAAATGTCCTGTTTCGGCACTCATATCTCCTACCCAACACCAAACTTTATTTAATTTTCCTTGGAGTTTAATTGATAGTGCTATACCAGCTGCTATTGAAGGAATACCTCCTACTATAGAACTGCATATAAATTTATATTCAGGTAAATTTGCTACCATAGATTTTCCTTCTCTGATATTAGTTTCCATTATATTTTTAGGTATACCTTTTAATAACCCCTGGTAGTGATTTCTCCAAGTACAACATACCCAATCATTTTTAATATCTATATCCTTAAATATTTCAATTATTTGATCTTCATTACCATGATATAAATGAATTGGTGCTGCTATCTCTCCATTATTAAAAGCATCTCCAATCTTTGTCTCAAATTCAATTAATTCTTCCTTTACCATATGAAATTATTTTTATAATACTCAACTATTTCGGGTAATTCATCATCAAATTTCTTTTTAGGTGACCACCCAATACTTCTTAACTTATTATCATTTAAAGCATATCTTACATCTTGTCCTTGTCTTGAATATGAAAAATCAAAAAATTGATTTTTATCTTCATCATAATAAGGAAATGTTGCTTTTAATTCTTCATCTTCACCATGGTATAATGTAATAATTTTATCTACTGTTTCCCAGTTTGATTGTTCAAATCCCCCTGCTATGTTATAAATTTCATTATTAATGCCAGATTCAACAATTTGAATTGTAGCATCAGCTGTATCTTGAGCATGTAACCAATTCCTAATAGGTGTACCATTATTATGTAAAGGTATTTTTTTACCTAAACCTAAATATTTAATTGATTTTGGTATTAATTTTTCAGTATATTGTCCTACACCATAATTATTAGTTGGTCTTACAATTACATAAGGTAAATTATAAGTTCTAGCCCAAGCTAATATAAGTTGATCTGCTGCTGCTTTAGTTGCTGAGTAAGGGTTACTAGGTTTTAATATATCAGTTTCTAAATGCTCTCCTTCTGTTACATCACCATATACTTCATCTGTACTAAAATGTAATAATGTTGGTTTATCTTTATTTTCACCCCTGTAGTTTCTAATCAATTCTAATAAATGATGTACACCATTGATATTTGAATGTATAAAATCATCACTTTTAACTATGCTATTACCAACATGAGTTTCAGCTGCTGTATTGATGATATAATCACATTCATATAAAAATTCTAAATCATTTATGTCACACTTAACAAATGAAAAATTAGAATATTTTTTAAATTCTTTTAATAGTTCTTTGTTAGAAGCATAAGTCATTTTATCAACTCCCTTTACATACCAACCTTTATTAAGACAAGTGCGTGTAATATAAGATCCTATAAATCCTAAACACCCTGTTATATATACTGTTTTTATCATATGGGTAATATAATTATTTTTTATTAAAAATCCTAGTTACTTTCCCAATAATTTTCCCAAAACTTAATCTCATCTTTTAAGTGAAAATTTAAAAAAGATTGTTCTTCATTATTTAATATTCTTTCATATAATTTAGGTTGAGGGTGTTTAATATGTCCTCCATGTATTCCTGTATCATCTGAATGTTTTGTAAAATCTGTTCCAAACTTTTCTTGGTGTTTTTTATTTTTATCTATATTAGTACTATCTATTATTTGTTGTTTAAAAGAATCAGATAAATCATTTAAATCTATTAATTCACCTAATTTATTAAAAATATAATCATAATCATTATAAAAATCTTCATATCTTAATATAATAGAAGAACCTTTATAATTATTAACATAATGTCGTAAATTATTTTCTAAATTTTTCCATATATTAATATTAGATTTTAAAATATCTAAATTTAATCCTGATTCAAATAATTCTGTATTTTTACCAAAATGGCTAATACGAATATAAGATAAAATAGAATCGCGAGGGTCTCTTTGTGTTATAATAATAGGATGTGTACTATTTTCAAATTCTACCATTTGTTGGGGATGACATTTAATAATTTTATATGCAGGTTCACATAATTTTTTTAAAATTTGCCATATCATAGTAGATCCACTTCTCCCTATACTATATTGTAATATTATATTATCCATTATATTTTTTATTTAATAGTTCTTTTTCTCCAAAATGTATTTTATGATTTCTTTTACTTATAGTTTCATTATGATCTAAATACACACATAAAACTTCAGGTATTAATTTAAATTTTGATCCTGATTTAGCAAATCTTATCCACATTTCCCAATCTCCTATAGTACTAAAATTCTCATAATCAAAATATCCTACTTTATCATGTAATGATTTTCTCCATACAGGATCAGGTCCAGCAAAACAATTTTCTAATACTACGTTATGATAATTATCAGGATATTTTAAATATTCCTTTTTATTTAAGTCTATATTATAAAAATTTTCATTTTCATCAGTAGTAGCTACATACCAATTGTAAGTTAAATCATATTCTGGGTTATTGTTTAATAAATCATATTTAATTTTAGTGTTAATTGGGTGTCTTATATCGTCTATATTCCAATTAGTAACATATTCTGTGGTACTGTTTTTAATGCCTATATTCCAGGCATTATATACACCTAAACATTTATCTTCTTTAATTAAATTAAAATTACTTAAATTTTTAAGTTCATTAAGATAATCTGACCACTCAGAATATACTATAATATGTTCTGTTTGGTTAAAGAAATGTTGAGTTTTTACGTTTTCAATATATCTAGGAATAAATTTTTCATACTTGTCTAATGGACCAATTGCAGTTATAACTGATAACTTGTAAGGGTTTGGTTGATTTGAATTATTCTCATCTAAAGACATAATATCATACCCCCAATTCCCTAAATTAGGTATATTATATTTTTTTATTCTATCTTTTATTATACTAATACGATAATTATTATAAACTGATATATTACTTATTAAGTTAGGATTGATTTTTAATAAATCAAAAGTATATTCTTCTTCCCATATAAAATCATTTACAGATGCATCATAAGCTTCGTTTCCAACAACTTTTACATTATGTAATTTATTATTTACATAATCTTCAACTTTCCAATAATATTGTTTTATAGCTACATAAGTTTTATCTAACCATTGTAAATGGGCAATAAATAATTCTTCAGGAGGTATAACTTGTTGGTTTGGAGGGATAGGTAAATGGGTAGAATGCATTTGAGTAGGATTAAATTTACAATCGTTAACATAATTTCCTATCCTGTCTTTTAAATTATCTTTCCAAGGACCATCTACTCTTATAGTATTGCAAGATGTATATTGAACCCATTTTAAATGATATAGGGTATTAGGATTTTTATCTAATAATTCTTCCAAATCGCTTTTAGATAAATTACCATCTAAATATTCATCAGCATCTAAACAAATAATTTTATTACTATATTTTTTAGCTGTGTCAAATAAGAGTTGTCTGTAATCTGTTTCTATAGGACATTGTGTCCCATCTCCTGTAGGGTCTGTTTCTAATATTTCTAATATATTATATTTATCTTTAACTTCATTTAAATATTTAATAGTATCATCTGTTGTTCTTTTATCGATTAAAAAAACAAACCCATCAACATACTTATCCCATAAAGGAAATAATTCCTCAATTAAAGGTTTTTCATTTCTTGCTACAGTTATTTGTACTATCATTTTATAATTTTTTTACCCAATAATCTATCATTTCGTCTATCATAGTTTTAAAAGTATATGTGGGTTCCCAACCAATTGATTTTAATTTACTACAATCACCTTTTAAATCTTTTAATTCTTCAGGTCTTAAATGTTTTTGATCTATTTCTACATAATCTTCCCAATTAAGTCCTACTTTATTAAAAGTATAAATAACTAAATCTTTTACAGAATGAGAAATACCTGTAGAACATACGTAATCGTCTGGTGTATCAGTTTGTAACATTAACCACATGGCCTTTACATAATCTTTAGCATGGCCCCAATCTCTAGTAGCATTTAAATTTCCTAAATATAACTTATCTTGTAATCCTAATTTTATCTTTACTGCTGCTTTTACAACTTTATTTGTAACAAAATTTGTTCCTCTTCTAGGAGATTCATGGTTAAATAATATACCATTCCATACTTTAATATTATAAGAATTTCTATAATTTCTACAAATATTATATCCATAAACTTTAGCACAACCATAAGGACTAACAGGATCCATTGGTGTTGTTTCCCTTTGATACCCATCTGAATCTATATTATTTCCAAACATTTCAGATGAACTTGCTTGATATATTTTAGCATTAGGAGTAATCATTTTGACTGCTTCTAATAAATTTAAAGTACCCATAGCTACAACATTAGTAGTATAAAGAGGTTGATCAAAACTTATTCTTACATGAGATTGGGCAGCTAGATTATATATTTCATCTGGGGTACATTTTTGTAAAACTTTAATAAGAGAAGCCATATCTGTTAAATCAGCATACTCTAGTTGTACTTTACCTGATTCTCTGAGGTGTTGGATTCTATTTGTTTGGGTTTCTGATACTGAATTTCTTTTTAAAATTCCCCAAACTTCATATCCTTTATCTATCAAAAATTCTGAAAGGTAGGAGCCATCTTGGCCATTAATCCCAGTTATAAGGGCTACTTTTTTCATTTTCTTATATTATTATAATTTTCTTTAAACCATTCTACTGTATCTTCAATTCCCTTTTCTATTGGAATAAATTTATAGTTAGGTAAATATTTTTTTAGTTTAGAATTATCACTTGGTTTCCTAAACTGCCCATCAGGTTTATCTGATTCAAAGATTATATTATCTTGGTAATTAAAAGATTTAGCTACTAATTCAGCAACATAACCTATTGAGACTTCATCTGAATTAGAAAATATAATAGGTTCTTTTTCATTATAATTATCTAAAGCCCACATTGTAAGATTAGCTATATCTTTAGAATGAACAAATTCTCTTAAAGGTTTACCTGATCCCCATATTTTAAAGGGAGTATTGTGTTTTTTTGCAAGATAACATTTATGAATTAATGAAGGTAAAACATGACCATTTTTTAAATCAAAATTATCATTAGGGCCATATATGTTAGTTGGTATAACACTAATATAATTAACTCCATATTGTTCGTTATAAGCTCTTATTTGCACATCTGCCATTCGTTTTGCATAAGAGTAGGCATCATTTGAATTATGAGGAGGTCCTAAATGTATTTTTTTTTCTGTTAAAGGATAATCAATCTCATTTGGAAACACACAGGTAGATAAAAAACATACTAACTTTTCTATATTATATATTCTACATGCCTCTATCACATTTGTATTCATCATAATATTATCATAGAAAAATTCACCTTTATGATTCATATTTCCACCTAAACCACCTACTTTTGCGGCACAATGGATAACATGAGAGGGTTTATGTTGTGAAAAATATTCATTTGTTTTTTCCCAACTTCTTAGATCTAAAGTTTTAGAATTTAATTTAATACCTCTATCAATTGATGATCCTACTAAACCTGTTCCTCCCGTTACTAATAATTTCTCCATAATTTTAATTTATTAAATTAATTATCTCATCATCAGACATTATAGGTGCATTTTTAGATGAAAAAGATGATTTTAGATTAGTTAATTGAGGTTGTTTAGAGTTAAAAAGTAATATATAATCATCTATAACTTTTGTATAAGATAATTCTTTACTACTAATTAAATCTTCATTTAATTTCTCTCCAGGTCTAAGGCCTACTATTTCTATATCATCTGACATTGCCTTAGCTAGTCTTAACATATTCACAGATTTCATTTTTTTAGATAATACAAAACTCTCTTTAAAATGGTTTGATAAATTAATAGATGAATGGATTAATTTTGCTGCTTCCTTACTTGAAAACATTAATCTATTCATATCTTTACTAGTTAATTTAAGAGGTAAATTTTTACTTACTAAATCTTTAAAAAATGGAATTACAGAACCTCTACTTCCAGCCACATTAGCAAAACGTGTACATATAAATTTAGTTTTACTATTGTGATGTTCAGTAAATATTTGCTCCATCATTTTTTTACTATAACCATAAACATTTTCAGGTGCACAAGCTTTGTCTGTACTTATGCCTATAGTAAGAGGTACTTCAGCTCTTATACTAGCATTTATAACATTTAAACTTCCCCTTAAATTAATATCTATTGCTTTAGTAGGATTTGTTTCTGCAAGATTAACGTGTTTTAAGGCTGCTGCATGTATTACAATATCAGGTTTTATAGATTCAAATGTATTTATAATTTGATCTAAATTTTCAATGTCTCTAATTAAAGTGGTTACATTTGGAAATTTACTATTTAATTCAGCAATTTTCTCTTCACCCCTACTAATACTATAAAATTGATAATCGTTATAATATCTTTTTATAAAAGCAGAACCTACAGTTCCAGTTCCTCCAGTAATTAATATTTTTTTCATTAAATTAAATTTGGTGTTATATCATTAATAAATTTATCCTTCCCATAATATTTTTTATACATTATTTTAGAAGTTTCACTACAAGATTTATAAAACTCTTTATCTTCTTTTAAACGATTAGCTAATGCACATGCTTTTTCAACGTCATCTACATCTACAGATAAATCTGGATGGCAAATATTTTGTGTGTCTACTTTTATATTACCTATACAAGGTATACCAAAATAAGCACAATTTAAACTAAAAGTACCTGCTGCTATAGTAGGCATTAAATGTACAGCATATTTAAATGTAGATAATTCTTTCATCCAATCTAACCATGTTAATCTTGGAAAATGGTTTAAATCTTCAATATGATCTTCATATTCTCTCTGGGCATGGGAGTTTTGAGCCCATTTTTCTACTTTGAAGATATCAGCAACTATATAGCTTTGGAATCCTCCATACCACCTGGCAAAATTACCTCCAACCATTACCTTTTCTTGTGGATTAGGAATAATATTTTTTAAGTGATGATGAATCATAATTGGGGGAATTGTAGATATATTTTTCGAGGGAAATAATCCTTTATAAAATTTTACATCATGTTTATTATGTGCAAAAATTGTATCTACATTATGTAATAAATTGTAGAAATTAAATTGATCTATAATTTCATAATCATTAAATACCCAAGTTGGTCCTTCTTGAATATAATGTACTTTTTTATTTTGAGATTTTAAAATATTAACCATATCTGAGGATAAAAGGTTTGTGACAATACTAGGTTTATTGTCTAATTTTACCCCAACCATATTTAAACTTAAATGTCCTTTTGGGAACATAATAAAAACATTATCATAATTTTTTACATTCTCAAAATTTCCAATAAAATGATGATCAGCATTTAAAAGATGCATCCAAGCAGAATCATTTCTCATCCCCTCAAATTCTTTAGGTATTTTTCCACCCCAATTTCCTTCGGTTAAAAAACAATTACTCATTATACTCTTTCTGATTTACTCCTTAATATAATGTATTCTTTTATTTTACCACAAACATAATCTACATCATCAATAGTCATACCATGATGTGCTCCTAATAAAAATCCATTTTCCATTATTAGATCTGAATTTTTAAATTCTTGGAGATATTCTCTATAAATTGGATGACGTGTTACATTACCTGCAAAAGTTACTCTGGTTTGAATATTTTGTTCTTCTAAATATGTTAACAAATCTAATCTATGTTCATATTGAAGTGGAATTGCTAACCAATTAGGTTTAATACTATCATCAGGTAGAGTAATTTCTTTTACATCCTTAAGATTTTCTAAATAACGTTCAATATTAGCCCTTCTAATTCCTTCGAAATTTTGGAATTTATCTAATTGTACTAAACCAAAGGCAGCATTCATTTCACTACATTTCATATTATAACCTAACACACTATATAGAAATTTATGATCATAAGGAATGCCATCTACTTTATGGTTAAATCTATCATCCATAATTTCAGAATCATCTCCCATTCTTCCCCAATCTCTATAAGATAATGCTCTTAATTTATGTTTTTCATCATTAAACATTACCATACCACCTTGACCACCTGCTGTGATAACATGACTTGCATAAAAACTTGTAGTTGATACATCAGTATCTTCTGTATGTGTCATTGTATCTGCTGAGTCTTCTATTAAGAAAATATCTTCTCTTCCTATTCTTTTTAATTCATATTTAAGTGATGTCCAATCAGGTTTATTACCAATTAAATTAGGAATCATAATGGCCTTAACCCCATCATTTATTAATTCAATTACGTCTTTAACTTCAGGTACATAAGAAGTTAAATTAACATCTACAAATACAGGAGTATATCCTAATTGGATAATAGGAGCTAATGTAGTTGAAAAAGTACAAGCAGGTGTAATAATTTTACATCCCTTGGGTAAATTTAACCCAGCAATAGCTAATAAACAAGCTGATGAACCTGAATTGACAAATAATCCATGTTTTTTTCCAAAATATTTAGATACTTTTTCTTCAAACTCAATAGAACGGGGACCAAACCCTGCTAACCAACCATCTCTTAAACATTCTTCAACAGCTTTAATTTCTTCTTCCCCATAAGCTTCAAATTTATTTGGTGCATACCATACTTTTTTTGTCTGTTCCATAATTATAATGTTTCGTAAAATTTATTTTGTCTTTCTTGTCTTTTTATGTCTTTAGGATGATATAAACAATATTCTTCATTACCCGGTAAATCAGCAAATTTATTATAACCTACTAATTGTTCATGAACAGGTTTTACCCATTTAATTTGATCAGGATTATTTTTATAAATTCTTAATTGTTTATCTGGAAAGTTAACCCAACCCCTGTTATTAACATTCCACCCCCATTTTTGGGTATGCTCAGGAGTTAAACCTGTTACAGTATTGATTCTAGAAACCCAATAAGCTTCTACATCAGGATTATTTTCAATCATCCAAGGTAGTGCAGTACAAAGATATTCATCTGGATATTCATCAGCATCAATTAAAAACACCCAATCGCCACTACACATTTTAGTAAGATGATTTTTTTGTTGGGCAAAGTTATTATTTAAAGGATTAGAGTACCATACAAAGGGTGATTTAGTATTTACTGTTTTGACCCTTAAATACTCTTCTACTGATTTAGAACCATTTTGTGAATCAAATAAAATAACAATTTCATCTTCTTCACGTTTGTGTTTTATTAAAAAATCTACTAATCTTTGTAACTCATTTATTTCATTACAAACAGGGATAGCGTAACTTATAGTCATTTTTTTCTTATTCTGGTAATATTCCAATATACGAAAGGGCATCAATAAATCCACGTTTTCTATCAAAATTTTTAAGATTTTCCATATCCATTCTATGTTTATAATACTCACCTTGTTTTCCAGGAATTGGGAATTTTAATTTATCTTTATCTTCTACTTCAATTGCTCTTACAGCTGCCCATGACCAGTTACTAATATTTGCACCATTTACAAAAACCATTCCTGATTCTGGTTGATTTACAGTATTAGGAATCCAATATTGATCATTTTTATCTTTATAAATTAAATCCTTGTATAATTCTGGGAGGGTTGTTAATTGTTGTTCCCAATATTCTTCACCATCCTTCATTAAAGTATTTGAAATAAAACCACAACCATAACAAACATAATTAGTAATTTTTTCATTTACTTCTTGTTTATAGCAAGCATCAGACCCACATTTAGGGCATATTATTAATCCATCCATTATATTGTTTTTAATTTAGGTAATTTTAATTTTGGGGAATTTATCTTTTTTAATTTAGGTAAAGATAATTTCACTTGTTCTGGGAGGTTAATATTATTTTCAAGTATTTCAATTATTTTTGCTTTCATATTTTCAAAAGCAAAATAAGTTCTACTATAATACCCTTGTCTTTTTGCTTTTTTATTCCAAGATTTAATATTATTAAATATTTCTAAATAAGCAGAATTTACTTGTGATATATCAACATTAAACCACTTAGAATCAGCTATTAGTATATCTTTTTGCTGAGCAGAAGGATGAACATTTACTAGAGATCCATTAAGTAATAAATTGAAATCTTTTTGTAAAAAATCTAATTGACCTGACCAACCAGAGCATATTATAGGCTTATTAACTAAGCTAAATTCTAATAAAGGTCTACCAAATCCCTCTCCTTTTGTATGAGAAACCATTGCTTTTATTTTAGGATGATTATATAGTTCATTCATTTCACTATTAGTAAAATTACCATGTAAAAGATAAACATTTGGTAATTTGCCCTTACATAGATCTCTTACACTATTTATCCTCTTCATTATTTCTCTTCTATCCATATACGATGAATTTACTGATGAGGTTTTTAATATTAAAGCTGGTTGGATTTTTTTATTTTTAAAAGTATCGTAAAAAGATTTAACAGTAACCCCAATATTTTTTCTATCTTCACCTAAGTTACCCTGCATCCAATGTCCTACAGAAAGGAATGCAAATTTTTCAGGAATTGAATTTATATCATTTAATAAATTTATTTCTGAAAATTCGGTCTCATTGGTGGGTTTATAAATGTCTAGATTAGCTCCTTCTAATAATACCTCTATAGGTTTTTGTAATTCTATAACACCTATTTTTTGATTTGTTTTTGGATCAATTTTGTCAAATTTAGAGTTTAAAAACACCTGTTTTGAGTGTTCAGAAGATACAATATTTAAATCCATTCTATTACACCCCTCAATCCATGGTGCAGCTGCAATAGTTGTTTCAATACCAGCTGTAAATCCTATATTATATTTACCTATAGCCTGGAATTCATTAGGGACAGTTATTTGAGCCCAAATATCTGGTTGTGAGGTTATTTGATGTTGGATATGTTTTTGTAAAAATTCCCATTCAGGATTATCTTCAATAAATCCAAAAGATGTACTTCCCCACCTTTGAGGTATTATTTGAACATCATATTTATCTAACTCTATAATTGATTTAACTAAATCTCTTGATCTTGCTCCATAACCACTATATGTGTCAATTGGGCAACTTATAACAAATGTATTTTTCATTTAATAAACTAATTTATGTGGTAAAATTCTTTTTTCATAATCTGTATCTTTTAGGAAATTATATTTTTCTCTTGGTTTCCAAGTTAAAAATAATTCTTCCATAGCATCTATAACTCTATTAGACATTATTTCAGATGTAAATCCGGATTCTTTATCTCGAGCCCAATCATATCCTTTTTTTCCAATAGATTTTCTTTCTTCTTTTGACATTTTATACAATTTCATAATTTGATCTACAGCATCATTCATATTATGATGATCATCATATATGTAAGGAGTTGGGGGTGAACCTACTAAAGTACTTGCTGATACATAAACAGGTAATGCCCATTCTCCATGTTTTTTATATTTTCCATGATGGTTTGAAGGAAATTCACTATTAAATTCAATCCAATCTCCATTCTTATCTTCAAAACGCATTTGATCTTGCATACCTCCTGTAACAACAGCTATAAATGGTGTTCCTGTAAGCATAGCCTCAGTTAATGATAACCCCCATCCTTCAGCATTAGATAATTGTATAACACCATCAGCTGAATTGTATAATAGATTCATTTCATCTGTTGTTAACTTATGATCTAATATACCTACTTTACAAATTTCAGGTGGACACATATATTCTACTACAGCTGTAAGGTCTGTCCCATGTTCAAATATTCCTTCTGTTTTTAAAGTAAGTTTACATTTTTTTGCTTTTTCAGGAGATAATTGATCTATAAAAAGTCTCCAAGCCATTATGATATTAGATACTTGTTTTCTTCTAATATTTCTTGAATTGTAAATTAAATGAAAATTATTATCTTCCTCTAATTGAATATTCTTTTTAAATTCTTTTAACTTAAAGTCATCATCTTCTAAAATGTTAAATTTAATAGAATTTAGACCATGAGGGATATATTTAAATATTTTATTTTTACCTTTATCACCTAAAACTAATTTATTGATATTAACGGTTTGTTTTGATATACCCATTAATAAATCACAAGATTCATAAAATTCTTTATTATACATAGGTGCGGGATAATTATCCCATATATTAAGATATGCTATAGGAATATTTTTTCTTATTTGATCTTCATTATGGAATAACCAAGAGAAGTACCTAGGATCTGTTATTAAAAATATAGCATCTGGTTTTTCTCTTTTAATTACTGAATTTAAAATATTAATATCCCCATAACCTTCAACTGGGTATAAGAATAAAGATGGGTCATCAATGTCAACTAATTTTTCTTTTTTAATCTCATCACTAAAATCTACAACTTTACCTTGGTCGGGATGTTTAACAGCTCCAGCTAATTGAACCCAATTGTATTTATGTATAGTATTTAAAACAATTTCTCTACCTACTTGAGCAACACCAGAATGAACTCTTATATCATCTGTTATAAGAAGTATTTTTTTTCTATCTTCTTTTTTAATATAACCTTCTTTCATTTTTTATTTATTGATTAATTTCTAAATTATTATGATTATGTATTTTTTTTCTAAAATCTTCATCTGTAAGATATAAATGAATAGCTCTATCAGATAATTTCTGAAATGAGAATTTACGTCTTACACATTCAATTTTAAAATTTTCAAATAAATCACTTTTTACTTTTACACTTGTAAGTGTCATGTTTTTTTTATCAGCCATAGTTTTAATTATTGGTTTATATTTGTCTATACGTATATGTGGATTATGAGTTTTTACCAATGACGTTACATAATTCGTCATCTTCTTTAAAAGGGCAAAAGGTGCAGTTCCATTTCGACGGTCTTGGAACGTGAAGTGTTTCTTTGTATCCTGTATAGTCAAATGCTTCATTTATAAATTCATTTAAAATTCTAGTTGCTTTATTAGTTTTATTCTTTCCAGAAGCTGGAGAAAATGTTTGTATACGTTTTTGGGGATATTCTCCACCTTCATATATTTTTCTCCTAACAATTAGGAATTCAATATCAATACTTTTTTCTGCTAATCCAAACTGTTCTGCAAAGAATTTTTTATATAAAATTAATTGGAAATGTTTTTCTTCATCTTTTTTAGCATATGAATTCCACCCTTTAGTACTTGTTTTAATATCGATTATTTGAAATGTATCTGTTGGTTCATGGTATAGCACAACATCTAAGAAGCCATTGTATATAACGTTTTTATACGCGTTATTAGGCGTAATTGATATGGGTACCTCACAACCAACTAAAAACCATCCCTTTTTACTAAAATATTTACCTTTGTGTTTTTTAAGATATCTTAATATTCGAACCCCATCATCATAAAATTCTCTTATTTCTTCTGAAGAACTAAAATGTTGATTTTTATTCTTTTTATACTGGATAAGATATTCTTCCCTTAATTTTTCTTCTAATAACTCCTCAAGATCTTCTCTATCAGCAGCAGCTCCACTTTTTTCATACATTATATCTAAATAATATTGTACTACTTCATGAAATGCAGTTCCAAATACAGTATGAATACTAGAGGTTTGTCTTTTATGTCCTTCTTTATATTGAAGAGCCCATTTTTGAGGACAACTTCTAAACATCGAAAGTTGAGAGTAAGAAATGTTTTTCTGATAGCCAAAATTAATTGGTTCAGGTTTATAATTTCTTATTATTTTTACAATTGGGGGTATTTTTTTAGCCAAAACATTATTTTTTCCACTTATTTCTTCCAACTAGCATTCCTATTATTCCGTAATTAGCAATATCAATGAATGTATCTTCCATACCCTCATCTTTAACATATTGTTTCCCACTTACCACTAGATTTCTTAAACGATTAATTTTATCAGTTAATCTAATAGTCAACCCAGTTAATGAGAACTTCTTATCATCGCTATTATTAACGATATCCCCACCTAATGTAACATTATTTAAACCATAATCCATCATTTTTCTAGCAAATAACTCATACATTTCCATTCCTATCTTTTTATATTCTTCAGATAATTCTGGATATTCTGTTTCAAATAATTCTACTATCTCTTCTTTACTCATTGTTCCCATAATGTCTTTTTAATGTTTCTAAAACGTCTTCAGCTTCAGCTAATGCTCTTGCTGCTTCCTCTGCATTATTGTAGAAATCACTTGTTGAGTGATCACCTATCCCAGCAGGATTTTCTGTTAGTAATTCAAGTGTTAATAATGCTCTTTCTCTTTGGGCTTCAAAAGTTTTTTCAAGCATTGTTATAACTCTGTATTGTGCCATATTATAATTTTTTAAGTAATTGTTTTTGTTCTTTAATCTCTACTCCTAATTTATCAAAAATAATTTTGATATCACTCTTATTTAGTAATGTAATATACTCATTTGCCTCAGCCAAACTACATTTATAATAATTAGAAATATATTGTTTTACTTCTTTAGGGGAAGTTTTTACTTTTGATTTAATATACCTTAAAAACATTTTCTTCTTAGGTAACATTTCACAATAAAAATTATAAATTCCCCTTTTATCTGTGGGGTGGAACCTTTGTGCTATATTAGCAATATCAATATACCCTTCATACATGGATACAAATCTATGGACCATATAAGCATTAAAGTTCTCCCAAGATTTTTCCTCAAAACTACTATAGCTAGATTTTTTATAAGTTAAATGTTCTAACCATTCAAATATATTTTTAGGAGTTAACAAGGACATCTTTATACTCTTCTCTTAATTCTTTTGGAAGTGAGTCCTCTAAAATTTTTCCAGTTTCAGGGTCATAAAATACTGGGATGGGCATAACAGCATCAGAATCTGTTCCTGTTACAAATTTAGATACTTTACGTAATAAAGCTCCTTGTTGCCAAATTTTACCTCCACCTTCAGTTTCAATAGATGTTGTGTTTTTTAAATCAATGTTTGGTTGTTGCGGTTGCATAATTAATAATTTTAAATAATATTTGGTTTAATTGTTTCTATAATTTTAGACATTAAAGCCATACAATTTACTTCTTTGTCTATTCTAAAATTTGATTGATATGAATACTCATTTATATAATATGCTATCATACCTTCCTTTCCAGGAGCATATTCCTCGCTTTTATCATAAAGATAACGATAAAATCCTTCAAAATCACTTACATTTGAATCAGCAATTATTTGTCTAATTGTTCTCCAATTAGGTTTTTTCTTATTTAGTTCTGAAAGTACTTTATCCATATAATTACTCTCTACTAGTGTTGATTCATCTAAACTTATTGTGTTATTTACCGTAGATATCTGTATAGTATTAAGCATTTTACGTACATCAGGGTAATTGTTATTTACGATAGTTTCTAAATCACTTACACTATGTTTAATACCTTCCTTATTTGTAATCTTCATTAGATGATTAATAATATCTAATTTATTAGGTGGAACTATTTTTAAGGTTTGACATCTTGATTGTAAGGGATCAATAATACGTTCTAAATAATTACAAGTTAATATAAATCTAGTTGAACGTGAAAATGTTTCAATTACATTTCTTAATGATGCTTGAGCCATTATAGTAAGGAAATCAGCTTCATCTAAAATTACTATTTTTAAAGATTTAAAGGACATAGTACTAGCAAATCCTGATACTTTGTCTCTAATAGTTTCAATACCTCTTTCATCAGAAGCATTAATATATAACAAATCACAATCAATATTTTTAGCTATTAGTTTTGCTAAAGTTGTTTTCCCACATCCTGGAGGGCCATAGAACAATAGATTTTGGATGTCATTTTGGTCAATATAACCTTTAATAGTATTTTTGATATTTTCATTCCCTACAAAATTATTTATATTAGTAGGTCTATAACGCTCAACTAGTAAACTATGATTTTTCATATTGTAAATATAATAACTTTTATTGTGAATTCCAAACTATCTGCCCTGTCTAAATTCTCCGTACATACTAAATTCTTTAGGTTTTTCTTCAGGTACTTCATATTGGTGGGTTTCAATAGCATATAATTTACTATCTAAAGGAGATAATCTAAACTCACAAGGTTTACCTGTAGATTTAAAATGAGCTTCTAAAGTATCAGTTAAAGATTCATGTACTACTTTTTTCTTATCATCTACTAAAGTCCACTTGTCTCCAGGTGGTACTCTAGTAGCAATAAGCTTATTATGTTCAGTTTCTTTTATTTCCATATTACATTCCCATCATCATTGAAGGATCCATTTGTGGTTGTGGAGTATCTTCTTTAGGTTCATCAACAACTATACATTCTGTAAGTAATACAGTTCCTGCTACAGCAGCTGCATTTTCTAATGCTGTTCTAGTTACTTTAGTAGGATCAATAATACCATCTTTTTTCATATTACTAACTAATCCAGTTTTAATATTAAACCCAGCCCAAGTATCATTACCTGAATCTACTAGATTATACTTACCTATCATTTGGGCTTCAACTGAATCTTTACCAGCATTAACTAATATTTGTTCAAAAGGTTTCCCACACGATTTATAAACTATGTCAGCTCCTATACATTTATTACATTTCGTTGAAGCTGGTATTGCTTCTCTAGCATATAATAATGCGGCTCCACCTCCTGGTACAATACCTTCTTCAATTGCAGCTTTAGTTGCATGTAAGGCATCATCAACTCTGTCTTTCTTTTCATTCATTTCAGTTTCAGTATAACCACCAACATGAATAATAGAAACACCCCCAGCCATTTTAGCTAATCTTTCTTGTAATTTTTCAGTTTCAAAAGATGATTGTGCTTTATCAATTTGAGTAGTAAGTTCTTCTAATCTTTGTTTAACAGATTCTTCATCCCCTTTACCATCAATAATAGTTGTTTTTTCTTTTGAAATAGTTACAGTACGTGCTTCACCAAACCACTCCCAAGAAAATTTATCAAGTTTCATTCCTTTATCTTTATCAAATACCTGGCCTCCTGTTACTGATGCTATATCTTCTAAGATTAATTTTCTCCTATCACCAAAGTCAGGTGCTTTAACAGCAGCAACTTTAATTGTACCCCTAGCTTTATTTACAATAAGTGTTGCTAAAGCTTCACTATCAACATCTTCAGCTATAATTAATAGAGATTTATTAGTATTAGAAACTGCTTCTAACATAGGTAATAAATCTTTTACTGAAGATAATTTTTGATTTAACACTAAAATATAAGGATCTTCTAAGGTACAAGTCATAGTACTATTATTAGTAACAAAATAATGAGATAAATATCCTCTATCAAATTGCATTCCTTCAACAGTTTCTAAATAAGTATCTCCTGTTTTAGATTCTTCAATATGAACTACACCCTCAACACCTACTTTATCCATTGCAGTAGCTATTAATTTACCTACTTCAGGATCATTATTTGCTGAAATAGTTGCGATTTGTTCTAATTGGTTTTCATCTGAAATATCTTCTGATATGTTTTCTCTTAAACTATTAACAACTTCTTTTACAGCAGTATCAATTCCTCTTTTAATTTCAACAGCATTAGCTCCATTAGCTAAATGTTGTAAACCATCTTTAATCATTTCTCTTGCTAAAAGAGTTGATGTAGTTGTACCATCACCAGCTTTATCTGCTGTTTTAATAGATGCTTCTCGAACTAAATTTACACCTAAATTTTCTACAGGATCACTTACACTTATATGTTTTGCTACTGTAACTCCATCTTTTGTAGATATAGGAGATTGGTTAGGTCTTTCAACTACTACATTTCTTCCATTAGGACCTAATGTTGATACTACAGCATTAGCTAATGTGTCAATTCCTTTTACTAATTTATTTCTACCCTCAGGGCCAAATTCTATAATTTTACTCATTTTTATTCATTTAATGGTTCAGTTTCTTCTAATATTTTTTCAATAATTACTTCTTTTTTTACTCTTGCTAAAATTTGATTTTCAGGTCCAACTAAATAATCTTCCCCATCATGTTCTAACTTTGTAAATCCTTGAGTAGGTAATACAACAATATCCCCAACTTTACTTACAGTTTCAATAAATGTTCCTGAAATTGTATTTTGACCTGGTCCTACTGCTACTACTTCTCCATGTTCATTTTTATCTTTTCCCATATCAGGAACTACAATTGAGCCATACTTAGTTTCTTCTGCCTCAATTGGTTTAACTATAACAGCGTTAAATAATGCTTCTAAATTCATATTCCAATTTTTTCTTTAATGTTATTTAAATTTGATTTAATATTATCCCACTTATCCAGGTATTCCTGAATAGAAGAATATTCTTTATTTTTTTCGTTTAACTGATGTTTCATAATAGCTAATAAAGCATTTCCAAAATCAGCATAATGACCAATTGGTTTTTCATAATTTTTACCTTTACTACCTTTAGCTAAATATTTTTTCTGTGGTGTAATAACTTCGTATGCTGTATAACAATACACATCTTTGCCTATAAAATAAGGCTCTAGCAACTCATCTCTAATAATAGTCATATAACTTTTTTTTTAATTATGGTATAATATACGAAGGAAATTTTGATAAACCAACCTAAAGGGCGCGTTTGGTTAGTTAATTTTCAAAACTTTTGGCATAGCTTCTTTAGCAAATGGAATAGTCACAATTAGTAAACCATCATTAAAATTAGCTGTAGCTTTTTTAAGATCGAACTTAGTTCCTACTTTATATCCTAGATTAAAAGAACGTTTTGCAATTCCTCTATGGATATAATTTCGGGAAGGAGAATCTGGTGTTTTCTCCTTATCATAATTAAAGGTAATTAAGTCACCTTCTAACTTGATTTCAATAGCATCTTTTGGAATGCCTGTACAAGCTAACTCAAAGGTTAAACCTAAATCATCTTCAAAAATATTAATTGGGTATTGTTGTTTGGCTTCTGTAGCCGGAACGAATTGGGTGTTTGTATCGAATAAATTTCGAAATAATAGATCAAACGGATGGTGTGATCTCTCTAAAAAATGTGTACTCATATCACTTTGTTTTTATGCTGTCATTTAGATCAGCGGTTAATAAATAATTTAAAACTTGCGCCCTTAGGTCAATTTATTATACATATGTGGCATCTTCTTTTCTTACCATATAGTATAAAGTCTTTATATCTTCTGATTGAAATTCTAATTTCATAAATCCTTCTTCAGTTAATGAAAGTTTACCACTTTCTAAATCTTTATTTGCTGCTAATATATTTTTAAATGAATCTGAATTAAAAGGTAATTTTAATTCTTTATTTATTGTTATATTTTCATCTACAATATATTTAATTTTATTTGAAAAATTATTTAAATCCCCAAATGCAAATTGTACTATAGTTCCTCTATCGGGATCTTCTTCAGTACTAATCATTACATCACTTATATCAGTTAATGCACTTTTGGCTTTAATAAAATTACTTACAATTTCAGGTGTTAATTCTATTATAACATCATAATCAGTAGGAAAATTTATTGTTCCCCTTTTTGGAACTAACAATGAATCTGCTAAGGAATAAGCTACATTAAATGAATTATCTTGAATATGTAATTTAGAAAATACTTTATGTTCTTTTTCTAGAGTAAGTAATAATTCACCATTAGTAACTGATATTAATTTATTTAATTGTGCTGTATCAAATATTGCTATTTCACTATCTTCTACAGGTGAAGTATCACATACTAGATCTCCAGCTATATCTTTATTTTCAGAAGTAAAACTAATACTTAATTTATTTTCTTCAGTTAACCATCTTACAGATTGTACTAATCCATTTAAATAGTATTTAGATATTATTGATTGTAATTTTGATTTGTTTATCATTTTATTATTTTTTTATCCATTTATTATCTGAGTCTAAAGTTACTTCTCCCACAAATAATTGATTCCAGTATTCAGGTTCAATTAAAGATAAAAATAATTTTTCATCTTCTCTTTGATAGAGGTAGTATGTATGTCCTTTAATAGGAATAAAACTAAATTCAGATTTACTAACTAATTCATTCCATTTGTATAAAGCTATAAGTTTTGCATATTCTTCTTTTAATTCTATAAATTTAGTAGATAAATAATTATTTATATCTGTTGATTGTTGAGCTACCCAGGCATTAGTATTTGGTAAATCTATTTTAGGAGCAGCTACACTATCACCATAAGGCATAATTGCCTTATTTTCTGCAAACATATCTGGTTTATCTTTATTTTTACTCATTTTAAAAATTAAAAAATTTATTTCTATGAGGATTTAAACTTAATGACCAACCTAGATCATTGTAAAATCCCTCTAACTTGTTTAATAAAATACTGTCAAATACTTTTTGTCTATCAGCATATTTCTCAATGAATGTACTAATTTCTTTTGGTATATCATAGTCTAGGAAAGCAATTGCTTCAATTCTATATGGATTATTTTTTAAATAAATCCATTTAATTTTCTCCCCCTGTGTTATATAATTATATTTTTTATCTAATTTCCAAAATCTTAGTAAATCATTATAAATGATAGCTGCTTTAACAGCTGCAGGTGCTCCTTTACCTATTGAAGAAAACATTTCTCCAGCTCTAGCTTTACGTTCAGTAAATTTATTTAGCTTTTTTACTGCTTGTGGGTTACCAATTTTCTCAATAGGTATTTCACCACTTAATATTTGTCTTCTAAATTCTAATAATTGAGAATCAATTTCATGTTTAGGTACTCCTTTAAGTACTTGTTCTAAACAACTTTTAAAAAACTTACCAAATACAGGGGGGAAATTAGCTTTTTTAAATTCTAATCCTTTTACATCTAATGTTTCATTTTCAATACCTTCTTGTTTAGTAATCCATTGTGCATAACGTCTTGTAGCTCTAAAATAAGCTGACCTAATTACACATTCAGTTTTCATCTCTAATCTGTGGGTAGAAACATTAAAACAATCTTTAGCTAATCTATCATAATCTTCAGTTATAATATCTTGATATTTAAGTGCTTCTTTTTCTAAAACACTATCTCGTTCTGAATCTGACATTTCATCAAAATTAGGGTACAAATGTCTTAGTAAGGGTTCTGCATTAAAATAATTAGAGTCTGTATCAACATAGGCACAATAGTTTGTATCACCTGGGTCACAAATCCACCACGGAGTATCTTCTAAATGTTTCATATTTTACCTTTAATTACTTTATTCATGTGTCTATTAGCGCATAAAGCACTTTCTTGGATAATACGCTGGCCACTTAGGGTAATGGCTTCAGATAACACTACATTACCATATCTAAACGAACCTAATGCAGTAGCCCCATATAAACTATTTAATAAAATTTTCATAGTATATTGTTTCATATGATAAGCAGCTCCTAATTCTTTATTACCAGATTTATAAGCTTTCTTCATTTCATTTTTATATAATACCCTTTCATCAAACCATTTATTTAATATGGTTGATAGTACTGACTCACGATTTGTACTAAACATAACACCATTTGCTGAAATAGCCCACTTATTAGATTCAATAAATCCAATTAAATCTCCTATAGTAACTTTAGTACGTTTACGTTTAATATTTTCAATTAATATTTCTTCTTTAGGATCCTTAGCTTTTAAATCATTTAATCCTAATCTGTTATTTCTATCATCAGCATCAATAATTCTAGCTACCATTGTTTCCTTACCAATATTAACAGTCATAATAATTGAAGGATATAGTGATGTTAAATCCTCATCAAACATATAATTGTATAAACCAGCTTGGGGGCAGAATAAATAACCACCAGCATATCCCTTTTTATGGATAGGATTACGATCTTTAGCAGGTGGTATTATTTTCTTACTTAATAAATAAGCTGAAATTGCTCCATCTTGGGTTTTAGTATTAGCATATACTTCACTATAATTATGTTTTCCCTTATGAGCTAGATTTTTAGTTAAAGCTAAATAATCCAATTTTTCATCTAATAATTTTAATATTTCAACATCTACAAAATTATACCTAATGAATTTTTGAATATCAGTATTAAATAAGTCATCTAAATTACCTTCATATTCAATTTTATTCATACCAACATATTTCTCTCCAATTGCATCTAATCTCATTGAGGGTTCATCTGCCCAACTATATTTTTTATGTAAACGCATATAATCTAAAGATTCAACCCCACATATTTGAATATATTGATCTTTATACCAAGGTGTTTCTCTTACATAACCTATTGGAGATAAAAACCTAGCAAAATCTTGACCCAAAACATTACATAATCTGTAATATAAGTAAGGAATATCAAAATAATCACTATTCCACCCTACAATAATATCAGGGTCAATGTCTCTAAATCGCTCTAAAAATTTACTTAATAATTCAGTTTCATCCCCACAAGGAATAATTTCTTTATTATTTTTAGTTTTAGTATGTTTTAATTGTTTTTTTTCATCTAGAATAACAATACCCCACTGATCCATTTGTTTATCATACCAGGCAATTGAAGTAATTCTCTTAGGGGCACTTTGAATATATTCAGGAGTTAAAGCATCTCCCATTTCACACTCAATATCAAAAAATAATTCTCTGTGGGTTGTAGATGGAGTATCATCAATGCCATATTTTTCAATCAAGAATTTTTGATGAGCAGGCATATCACCAAAATGAATCCTACTATCTTCATTATTCCAGTGTTTAGTTTTCTTTAAAGACTCACCATTTAACCCAGTAAAAGTTGCTTCATGATCAGGACATTCAATATAAGCTTGATTGTCCCATTCTACTTTTTCATAACCTTCATCTGTCCATAAGTGTATTAAATGTTTATTACCTTTAATACGTCTTGCAAATGCCTTCTTGTACATCTATTATTTTAAATCTTCTTTGTGAAAAAATTGTTTTAAGTCTGGTTTAAAGTAATTTACTGATTTCATCACTTTTTTATCGGATGTTCTATAAACAACATAACGATTACCAATTTTTTCCCAGTGACAAGCCGTGCCTTGTTCTTTAGCTCGTTGAGTTACAGTTAATTCTGCTTCTGCTTCATCAATACAAGATTTTGACATATTTGATGCTTGAACTTCTTGATATGCTTTCCAAATGTGACCTTTTAAACCATGTAACATAGTTCCATTACCTAATGAAACATAAGCAATGTCACACAATGCATCTAAAACTTCTACAATATCACCTTTTTCACAAGCTTCTTTATATTCAGCTAGTTCTTCTTGAATAAAATCATAGACAAACATCCATTCTTTTTTTTCAGGAATTGTTGGTTCGTAATTATTTGGTTTACCAAATGTTTCATTGAATTCTTCTACCTCATTTACAAAAGGTACATTCCAATATTTATTTCCTAATTTTTCTTTTTTTTCACTCATAACTATTTTATTTAACGTAAATATAAGAAAGGGCTTGCGCCCTTCCAAATTATATGTACAAATTTATTATTTATTTATATATAATTTTTGATTTCTAATATATAATTTACCCACTGGAGTTTCAATTAATTCTCTTCCTAATAAGTCATACATTTTATTATCATTAATTTTGCTAATGGATAACTCATTTATACTAACAGGATTACCCATTTTCATTCTCATCCAAGCCTGACCATCCCATACCTGATTGAAACAACAGCTCATTGTATCAACATAACCTAATGAATCTGTTATAGTATAAGATAAACAAGTTGTTATTGTATCATAAGGCATTCCTGTGGTTGGATTGTAATTGTATGCTATATGATTGCATGGCTGACTAAAGCAACTATCTTGACCTAGTGTTGTTTGACCACCATATGTTACAGCATACAATGGAGCCATGAATGACAAACTATTTCCGGTAACTGGAAATGCTATTTCTAATTGATATTGTGATCCCGTTGTGTAAGTCATGTTAGAATCACATAATGTAATTTGTGCTTGTGACTTTGTTGACCATAACAAGCAAATTGCTAACCAAAATGCTGCCACTATCAAATATCCATTACTTCTACTAATGTTTTTCATTTTTTTCTCTTTTTATTTTAAATTTGATGTCCTCCGTTATTAATTTTTAATGAGTTAAAAAACTCTTGTCTTGCGTCATTTCCATTGTGTCTAAACACACCTGAAGCTTTTGTTGTAACCATTGCAGCTCCTTTATGTTTAACACCTCGGCAACTTACACAATTATGTGTTGCTACTATTGTAATAATAACACCTAAGTTATCCTCACAAATTTTGTTTACTGCATTATGTATTGCAGATGTTAATTGTTCTTGTATAGCACCTCTTCTACCAAAGTGTTCTACAATTCTATTTAATTTACTTAAACCTACAACTGCTCCTTTTTCTGATGTGATATAACCAATATGAACCACCCCACCTATTGTTTGGTGGTGGTGTGAACACATTGAGGTTAGAGGGATGTTTCTTTCAATTACAATTCCATCATAACCATCGGAAGGAAAGGAAGTAATAGGGGTCATTTCAGTGTATCTACCAGCCCATAAATCATGTACATAAGCTTTAGCTACACGTCTTGGAGTATCATTTGAATTTGGATCATTTCTCCAATCACATTTTAAAGCATCTAAAAACTTACCATAAGCTTCTGTTGCTTCTTCAATCATATCTGATTTTTCTTGATCATTCAGAGGAAAACCTGGTGCCACACCATTAGCAAATCCTTCTTGTACTACTTCTATATCGTATTTTTTCTTATTTTCTGCCATTTATAACTCTTTATTTGTTGTAATATAATAAATTTATTTTCAAAAACCAAACTATGTTAAATAATCTTGAATAGTTTCGCTATCATCTCTTTCCCAAGGATAAATTATCCATTCGTCTCCTTCATGTGCAAAAGCATGCATGGTAGGTACTGCACATGATGTATGAGGTTTATAATGTAAAACAGCAGTGATATATTCTTTCCATTTTTGTAAAGTTACTCCACTATCACATATATCATCAACAATTAGACAATTGTCGTAATGTTGAGGTGTATCTACATATTCTAACCCCAAAGTATGAGAAATCATAACAGCAGGAATTAAACCCCCCCTTTTTAAACCATGTACATATTTAATTTCTGGATGTTTTTGACGAATTTGATAACATAAATTATCAACTAATTCTTCAATTTCATTCCACCCTACATAGATTTTATTATTCATTTTTAAATAATTTTTTCTTACCCCCATCATAAACATAAGCATGACCTTCAGTAATTAGTGTTTCATTAATGTTCCATTGTTTACCATCTTTATCCATTATAAATAATTCACCTAATACTCTACCATATTTTCCTAAACCGTGTGATTTAATTCTAAAATATCCTGGCTTAGATGATACTTCTTCTAATAATTGTCTTGTACGTTCTGCTGCTAGTTTACCTTTTTTCTTTTCTTCAAGATCCCTTGTTCTTGATTCCCAAGTATCTACTCCTACAAAACGAATTCTTTTTTTAAACCAAATATTAAAACCAACATCTATTAAGGCATCTACTGTATCTCCATCTACTACTCTGTCTAATTTTGCTCTATAAATATATTTTTCCATTATACTCCTCTCTCAGTGTTAAAGGCAATTATGTGATCCCTTCCTGTCATATTATATCCATGTTCTGCTACCATTTCAAATACAAGAGGATACATTAATATTAGCTGTTCTCTAGTATCACCAGCAGGCATTACCCATGTTTTATTTTTTGGAATATCAAGCTCTACTCTATAAGCTTCAATTTCTTCTAAATTTTTAGGTGTGCCATCCCAAACGGGTTTGTAATGATAATCTGTATGGAATTCCATCATTTGCTTAATAGCTGTAGTATTAAGTCTTTTTCTATTATGTATTTTTATGAATTTTTCGTCAACCACTCTCCCAGCTGGAGTAACAGTCCCAACAACAGGAATGGAATTACTAAACTTAGGGCTAAGAGAAATAAGACCAATAGGATAATCGGTTTCAACAAAAGCTGATCCTTCAGTTTCAATAGTAATGATAATATCTCTTTCATTTGCAAAGTGTGTTAACTCATTTACTAATGCTGGGTGCATTGTAGGTGAACCACCAGTTAACATCATTTCTTTTACTTGGGGGTTCTCATCATAAATATCTATTATATCTTGGAATTTGAATATTCCTTTTTCTGGGTGGATTGACGTGTACCAGCTGTCACACCACCCGCCTTCACCAAAGTAGCAACGGTGAGTACAACCTGTTGTTCTAATAACAATTGTTGGTCTTCCAAATCTACTACCTTCAGATTGAACCGCTCTGTAAACTTCTAATACAGGTAATACTTTATTATAATCTTCTATTCTTTTTCGCATTGTAAATTTTTTAAAGTGGTTTTTCATTCACTATTAATAACTTATTTTTCTGAGTAAATTGCTGAATTTTTACCGTGTTCTCTAAACTCTACTTGTTTTACTTTGACTCTATAATTGGTTTCAATTAAAACAAAATTATTAAGCTTATTATAAATATATTCAGCAAATTTTTCTGCACCTGTAGCTGGGATTACTCTTAATTGTATACCACCTTTATTATTATTTCCTAAATTAGGAAGATTATCAAACATTTTAAGTTCAGGTAATAAAGGATCATCTTCAGCAATAATTACAGTATGGTCAAACATATAATCCATCCATTCTTTAGGAGATTTGCCATCAATTTTAGTTTTAGCTCTTTTCATTCCACCAAAATCCCAAACCCAATTCCTATGATCCAATTCACCTTCAAACCATACTTTAAATGAAACACCATACCCATGTAAAAATCTACAATGTGTATTTTCTGCTTTCCATTGACGAAATACAGTACTAAAACCATCAAAAACCTTTGTGCTTGTAAACATACTTAACTATTAAACCAATTTAATACTTGCTCTTTAGTCCACCCACCAGCTTGAGTTCTTTTAATTTCATTTCCATTTAAATCTGTTAGAATTAATGTTGGGATACTTTTGATTTGATACCTTTCTGTATTCATAGCATCATATTCTGTATTGATACTTTTCACATTAATACCATCTCTTCCTAATTGTTCTATTACGGGTTTTAATACTTGACAAGGTTGGCACCATGGAGCATTAAAAAATAAAATTCCTTTATTCATAATTTTTGTTTTAATTTATACTAATTCTTCTATTATACCTATTACTTCACTTAAGATAAGAAAAGTAACTGCCCAACCCAAACTAAAGGGAATAGCTGCATAACCCACTATTCTAATACCTGATTTTACAAAACTAATTTGTTGGTGTAGTTTTGGGTCTGGAATTTTATCTATTTTAGTATCGGGGTAGTCCCATTTTTCTTTATTTGCCATATTTTTATTTATTTAATTCTGAAAATGATGTAGATGCTATGTTCCATATTAAAAATATAAAAAATAGTATTATTAAATTATTTAAATTTGTATTAATATTATTTAATGCATCTACTACATTATTAATTTCGTTAATTGTTACTTCATTTTTTATTTTAAACATATTTTAATTTTTAGTTGTCCCTCGAGGGTTCGAACCTCAATCTCCTGGACCAAAACCAGACGTGCTGCCAATTACACCAAAGGACATTTATATTAAGCTAAGTGTTGTGTTAATAATTTTTCAACATGAGATTTAGCTATTTCCCACCCATCTACATATTCAACTGGGTCTTTTTTTCCTAATTTTAAGAATGCTTCAATTCTTTCTACTGATGAAGCTGATTTATAATCTGATAATCCTTCTGCAGTTGGTTTGTATGATGTATTTGTTCTTTTATAAACTTCATCAAAATCTAAGCCAAGTTTTTCGCAACATACTTCACCATCTTTTAGGATATCAAATTTATCTCCATTTAGGTATGGTGTGTAATATTCTACTTTATCAGCATCCCAATTTCCTTGTTTGAATGCTTCGTAATCTGCATCTCTAAATTCTTGTCTACAGTCAGGATAAATAGCATGGTCACCAGCATGTATTCCCATTGCTATTGCTACTGGGCAATCTTTAGCGTTTGCTATAGAGAGCGCTACTGCTTGAATAATTGATGAAAACATTTTATTTCTATTAGGTACAACCGTATCTTTCATATTTTCTTCCTCATAATGACCCTCTGGTACGTCCTTACCTCCTTTCACTAGATTTGAATTTAATAGTGATACTAATCCTTGTAAAGTAATTCTTTGATACTTTACTGGGTGTCCATTTTTAGCTAGATATTCAATTAATTCTGCTGCTCTTTCTAATTCTACATTGTGTTTTTGACCGTAATCAAAACTTAATGCTGTTACTTCATAATCGTTTGCTAGCAAGTGTAATAACACAGTACTACTATCCATTCCACCTGATAGAGACAATACTGCTTGTTTTTGTAAATCTAATTTTAATTGCATTCTTTAAACTTTTTAAATTGTGTTAAATTGTGATTAATATTATATAATGTTTCCTGGGTCATTGGTGTTAAACCAATAGTATCAATTTTAGTTGATGATTTAGTAAATAACCCATTTGTACTATATTTTATTCCTTCTAAACCATGTATAATTGGATTAGAAGTATCTATTGATTCAATAAAAGGAAAATCATCATAATAAGCAAATTCCTGAGGTAAAGCACATCCCAATAAATGAACTCTATCAGATTTTTCTATTAAACCAGATTTATACATTTTAGAGATAGTCATTATTCGACCCATCATTTTACCTACTAAGGGATTTGGATGTGGGAATTCTTCAGCATACCAATCTGCTCCATAACTAAATGCTATTTTTTTATAACCTTGTATTTTTAATATGTTATAACATTGAAAAGCTTCATGATAATTTTGTGCTTGGACAACAGCTACTTTAGTTACCCCCTTTGGTAATTTTATAGACATCCATTTTTTAGCATTAACTAATGTTGCTGTTTGATCTTGCCAAACATCTGGAACTATAAACTCATTAGGTTTCAATTCATTAATCCAATACATTAGTCTGTCTGAATCATATGCTACACCTAACTCATGAAGTGAATTATCCATTATAATATATCTACCATCTTTTTTAGCTTTATAAAAATGGTTTTTGTAAATCTCATTTTGATCTAATAAATGAGGTAAACAATACTCATAATCATTAATATCATAACTCCTAGAAAGCATACTTATAGGTAATTCGTGACTAGTCTTTGGCATATTCTTTTATTTTAAATTTAATATACGAAAAAGATTGTTGCAAACCAAGTCCACCTAAAAGAATAGTCCAAATATTTGGATGCCAATGCTCACCACAAAGCCCAAGTGCATGTTTAATAAATTCTATCATATTAGTCTTCTTCTACAAATTCTACATCTCCATAATCATCAATTGGTTTATCTCTTACTAGATCCCAATCTGCATTATCTATAATTTCATCTCGGACATCTTCATCACCCGTTTTCCACAGTGTTAATTCTTCTTTTGTTAACACATATTCTTCCCATCTGTAATTACAGTAATTTACTGTTCTTGTTAATTTTGCCATTATATTACTCTTTTAAAAATTGCTTGTTCTTTTAATTTTGCCTCAATTACAATATCTGGTTCAAGACCATATGTTTGTATTTTTTCATAAATAATATCAGAGTGAGCTTGAGGACGAATTGACTCATCTAATTTTTCTTTTCTACGACTTTCGGAATAATGACAACATTGTGTAATTCCTTCAGGCCAAGTAATTGCAGCCATTTTTAATGCTTCTTCTTCAGTCATACCCC
>JACKZZ010006199.1_pt1 | contig 41369 bp, 56 predicted proteins | sample 8027871 | NCBI WGS metagenome assembly JACKZZ01 (sample SAMN15724774, study PRJNA655200) | protist metagenome | isolation source: fluorescence activated cell sorting (FACS) single amplified genomes of... | place: USA: West Boothbay Harbor, Gulf of Maine | collected 2000-07-19
CGAGTTTGCCAATAGTGTTGGATGCCAATAATTACCACCCGAAGTTGAAGCAATACTGTTGTTTGCCTGCGTCCATTCGGTATAGAAATTTCCGCCGGTTGGAGAATCACCTCGCACCAAACGATGAACCAAACCAGCACTAATCTGATTAACCTTATTCGCAGTATCACTACCAGTTTGGGGGGCGGCGATGGCTTGATCTTCATACCTAAAGCTGCGTTCAGATATATAATCCTTTTGGTTTTCGTATTCAGAAATGCCATAAGGCCAGTAATTGATTACTCCACTTTTACCATAAGAATGTTCGACGGGTTCAGGAACAGGCAACTCTGGATGAGATTTTTTTCGATCCAGATTTGCTGGAACAATAGAATCACCCTTCCACCATCCAGCAAGAGAATCTGAGGTGTCGAAATGTGGTGTCCACAAGTTTTCTATATTTGTATTGGAGTATATTGAATTGTTTGCTGGTGATTGGTGAATACTCAACTTTGTGTTCGCCGGAGATCTTGGTGATGTCTTACTTGCGAGCATCTTTAGACCAGCAGGATTAACACTGTCTTTCACAATTGTGTAGTAGTTGGTCGAGTCTTGTTCACTAACAATCTCATAGGAATATTCGTTCAGATTATGACCACGGAGTTTTGCTCCGGGTGTTGACAAAAGACTTCTTTGAGAAACATAACGACCTTCACTGAAATGCATTGGTTCAACAACTTCAACCTTGACTGAATCAATTACTGTTCGCGCCAACGAGTTAACTGAAGGTTTTAGTGTTTGATTAACACGAATGAATGGACTGAAAAATGATGTGAAGTAAGGAAGTCTTGCATTTCCTGCGAGCGCGTGTGAAATTCCTGATGTGGATTTTGTTGGATTGGTAACATTTCCTGTCGTCGGAAATCTTCCCGGCAAATCAAGTCGTCCACCCGAACCATAATTATTTGCTGCGGCTCGATATGGATTTGTTTGTGTAACAATACTTGTTCCCAAACTAGGATCATATGTGTCAATTTCAGACGCTAGTTGCCTTCCACTAAAGTATGCCGAATAAGTGAAGAATGAATCATCCAGCGGAACAGAATTTGCAACCAATGAAATTGCCTTTGTTTCGCCTGTCGAGATGTCCACATAGTTATTACTGATGTCGGTAAAGAACTGCACTCCATTTGAAGCATATGTGATGACTCCAGCAGAAAATAAAGATCCAGAGTTTGCACTCTCCTCATATCCAGACTTTCCATCAAGACCCTTTGCACGAACCGACATCTTGTAGATGTTTCTTTCGTCGAATGGTATTTTTTGATTCCAGACCAAGAATCTTTCTGTTTGATTTTTTTCTCTGTAATATCTATTCTCTTCATGATCATCATTAAATGAGAGTGTGTCGCCAACAACCAGAATCTTTCCTGCTGCGTCAACCGTGTCCGTTCCGGGTCCGCCAATCAGACGCATCTGACCAGCACCATTAGCAGTATACCAAGGACCAATATCTGAAACTGCTACTTCTGGGGTAAACTCGACTCCGGGGTTGTCAAATCTGATCCATGCGATCTGATAAGTGTCTCCTATCGCATTGCGATATTTGGGATTCCGAAGCAGATTATTAGTTCTCCAAGCTCCTCCGATATCATAGCGAATCCTATCAATTATTTGATGAGTTTCTAATTCTGCATGTTTCCACGCTGGACGATCTGCTAAATCATAACGATAAACGTGCCACTTTCCCATTTTCATTCTTGTGGGATCTGTGTTATATCTTTTCATATACACAGATGCTCTTCGACTTCCAAAATTGACCGAGTTATTAGCCCAGAATAATTGAATTTGTGGTGAAGTATCTTCCTCGTCATATACAGCATCCACGGTTTGTCTCATACACAGAGATACAGTGCTATACTCTGTAGAAAACCCTAGACCCCTATCTTCCAGATCAAGACTGTACGAGTATGGGTCAATATAAGTACCAGCACTGCTTTCTCGATCAACCAACTGCTCAAGAACATTTATAGAATCTGCCCCGCCGGTTGAAACTATTTTGTGACTCGAATGTTGCGGAACAAAACCATGTGGTCTGGTATTTCCAACTTTCTGATTGGTAAAATCGAACAACAAACCAACATTAGAACTCGAAAAAGAATTTGCGGATTTAGGAAATAGATGATCTATGCCAACACTTGAAGAACTTTCGGATTGTCGAAGAATATTTCCGGGTTTGATGTTGTATGAAACGTTTGTTCCGAAGTTTCGATCAATATAGTTGTCAAACGGCGAAAACATATTATCACTATCTGGATACGAATAATTATCATTCATAAGATTTGTAGTGGCAAGAGGCAGAACAACAGAATTAAATGTTTTTTCTGAACCACGAGTATAAATTTTTTCGTGAAGCTGGAATTGACCATCCAAAGTGTTTTGATCAAGAACAAGAAATGCCTTCTTTGGCTGGTGTATTCTAAGAAACTCTGGCTCCATCACATGCTCAATGTCTCGCGTAACATTGTTGGCGAGCATTCGTGGAATGTGACTATTCGCATGTCTACCCGGCTTAAAGCTCATCGTCTGATCTGTCGGAATTACATGAACCTCGTTGACCATTGCAGACGCGCCTGATGTAACACCAATGATCTCACGTTCTGCCATATCCTCAAGTCCTTCGATATAAGGAACCATGAGGTAAGACTCTCTTTGATATTCACCACCACTTGCAATAAGAATTTCGTCAATTGGCAATCGAATATCAATCTCTTCATTAAATAATAGTCGAAAAAGATATTTGAAAGAATCTGCCGTACCAACAGACCGATAAAAATCTAGAATGTTCTTCTGGAAGTTTCTTCGATTAGCCGAACTCTTAAATTTTTCAGGGAGAAATTTCCCATATTGTGCATTAAAGGAACGTGTGAAGTTATCAAGATCTGTCGTATCAATATCACCAAGATCAGGAATAATTTTTGTTGCCGAATCTACACCATAGTAGTAGGTGGAAGAATCCGTGGCAGTCGTAATCAAAGAGTTGTTTGCCAAAAACTCATAATATTTCTCTATGAAAGTGACAAAGGTGGGATGTTCTGATTGGATGAACTCTGGAATATGATCCGACACCAATAGAGATGTCTGATGTGAATTTGCAGTTACGACAACGTTTCCCATAATATATTAATAGCTCCCTACTCTTTTACTCTCGATAATATCAGTTTCTTTGATCATTCTAATCACGCTGTTGGTAGTATCAATAGTTGTGATTATGGTTCTAGCTCCAGACAAATCTCTACTCTCTGGATTTGCATATAATCGAAGGGTGGATGCTAATCCTACAGTACCCGTGACAGTCAATTGAAGATCAACAATTCCTTCCGTGTAGCTTATTCTTCCAACAGCCGCTCTTGGAAATTGTGTTGTTCCCCTATTTTTAGAACCAATTCCTCGTCTGATAAATATAGTTCCGTCCAGATCAAACAATTCAACATTTGTAAATCCGGGTATATTAAAAAGATCAGATCTCAAAATACTTTGGTGTCCAGCATGAGGGTGATGAAAGGGATTTGAAAAATCAATTCTGTAGTCGGCAAAAGTTCCGGCTCTAACAGCAAAAGATCTCATCATTGTGACTTCTGTTGTAGAGTTTTTAATTGATATTTCACTATTATCAATTTCTCTCGTCAGTACAGAGTTTCGATAAATTTCGTCAAATTTATTGAGCGTTGTGGAGGAGTAGTTTGCAATTGCATTCTTGACAACAGTTACCACTTGATCTTCGGTTCTGACAGTTTGCCTTGGATCATACGTTACAGAACAATCAAGAAGAACTGTCAAATAATCTGGATCAACAATAACGGGTTGTACCCCGATGACACTTCTTGTCTTAATTAATTCGTTCTGGATTCGATATTTTTCTGCCGCAGACATTCTTAAACCAGAAGTTGGTTTGGCTGCAATGTAAACTCGACCATATTCCGGCGGATCTAGATCTGCTCCAGACCAAACACGAACAGCCTCAATTGAACCATAATCATTCAAAAGCCTCGCGCGATAATCGTCTCCAGTGACAACACGTTTTTGCATCTGAAATTCACGAGGAGCATTTGCTCTAATATTTGCCGCAGTTTCTCTCTCTGATCCGGCAATTGATCGTGGGTAGCCAGACGAAAGTGTTGCTGTTATTCCAGTCACACCATTCACCGAATCAGCAAAGGTAAATATTTTGGCACCATTTCCATCTGAACCTAACATCGAAAGATTATACTGAAGTTCGACCTGATCTCCTGTTTCTGGAGATTTTCCTACGACGCCATCTCCAAAGTATACCTCATATTTTTCTTGACGACCCTCTTGAACAAAATACACCTTTGAAGTAGCGGTGATATCCGTGATGTCAGTTGCCTTTGAATATACCTCACCACCCAAAGCAACAACTAATGTGTCTAGATCAACATCAACAGAAGGAATTAAGAACTTTTCATTCTCGACACCTTCTGCCGTAAAGGTAGAAGATGTGAATAAACCCTCTCTAACTTCAATACCCGCACCTGCATATGTTCCTGAAGAAGGTTCAGTTTCCTCAATAATGTGGGTTTCTGTAGTTAAAAATGTGTACACACCAGAACCAATTGATGTAGTAAATTTAGTATTTTTTGGTAAGCGAATGCTTGAGCCTGTTCCAGTGATTGTTAAGTCTAGATTGACCGTGGAGCCCTTTCTTGATGATGGAGTGTATCCAAGCTGTTTGGCAATTGAAACGATAGAGGAGCGAAGAGTTGCGCTATCAATAAACATTTCACTTGCAAGCATGTTGATGTAAAAGGCATTGTAGTGTGTGTTGTAGGCAAGAACATCAAGAAGAATATTCATACCAGAACCTTCAAAGTCGTAACCAGAAAACTCTGTCTGACCACTAAGATACGATTTAAGCGCGCCCTTAATTTTGTCAAAGTCAAGTTCTGTAATCTTGAGCTTATTTGTTGTTGTAGTATATGCTGATGACATTTATCTATATCTCTCCAAAAAGAAAACAGTTTGCCTTTCGACTTCTTCATTTACAATGAAAAACCTCAAAGAAATATTATAACCATTCTCATCCTCAACTGCTTGAACGTTAATTTCATTCAACTGGACTCTAGGTTCAAAGTTATTTATGACATTTTTTATGTCGGTTTCTAATCTTAATGTTGTTGCTACAGTCATTGGTTCAAATAAATGACGAGTTATATTTGACCCGACTTCAGGATGAAAAGGTTTATCAAAATGGTTCATCAAAAGAAGATTTCTGACTGAACGCACAACAGCATCAGCATCCTTTTTTGTGGAAAGGTTTCCTGTATTTGGATGTGCAGTAAATGCTAAATCCAGATCGTTATATGTCTTTATAATAGGCAATTAAAAATCCTCCAATAGTATTTAGGATCTTTGTCGAAGATCACTGACATTTGGTGAAACATCACTGGAATCGCTCAGAACAAGGGTGCCGCCCGCTGCAAAAGTCATATTCCCACCAGCCGCAAAGGTCACATCACTAGCTGAAACAACCAATTCTTCTCCAGCTCTTAAATTAATACCTCCACCACTACTAACAGTAGCATCTCCACCACTACTAACAGTAGCATCTCCCTCACTACTAACAGTAGCATCTCCACCACTACTAACAGTAGCATCTCCCTCACTACTAACAGTAGCATCTCCACCAATACTAACAGTAGTGTCTCCACCAATACTAACAGTAGTGTCTCCATCACAATTCAAATCAACATTCCCGCCACAATTCAAATCAACATTCCCAACAACATTAACATTACACACACCTTCAATTTTTACGTTCTTATCCCGTATAGTAACAGAAAAATCGTCACCGACAACCTTTGTTACCTTTGATCCATTAGGATGAATCTCATAAAATGTTCCTGTTCTATGTGTCTCTTTAATTCTTTCGGCATTAGGCGTATCGTCAACTTCACGAATATGACCGCTGTCAGATTCTTCAACTGTATTGTATGGATATAGTGCAGCATATGGTGTTTCTGGCTCTACAATTTCATCACCAGTAGTTGTGGTAATTGTCGAACGGTCAAGTCTATGGGTTTGTGTCATCGTCGCTTCCTCAATGCCACGAGCAAGCCTTGGTGTATTTATTTCATTGACCCGAATTTCACCATAATCAGTGATGCTTGTTGGCGCGATAGTCCCATCTAAAGTAACAACTCTAAGTTTTTGTGGTTGGTCTTGAATAGGGGTTCCCGCACCAACTCGATCATCAACTCCACCAACTTCACCAATCCTTTCGACAGGAAATGCTAAATTTATCAAATTTACTGGTTGCTGGGATTCATCAAATCCGTTAGTGTTTCCGGGGTTGGCATATCCAGTGTTGATCGTACCCAACATAACAAGATCTTGACCGAGTTTACCATCTCGATAAAACCCCATGACTCTTGTTCCCGGTTTCAATGCAACCAATTTACCATGAGGATTGTTAAGCGGCAATAATGGATATGCCCAAGGAATGTGTTCAGTCGGAAGTTCGGTTTTCGACAACGTGTTGTGACCTATAACTCGGACTTTACATCTTCCCGCACCAGTAGGATCAAGGTTGTCTTCAACAACACCTTCCCACCAAAAGAAATTTCCAATTTGACCAACTCCAGTTATGTCCATACATTACCTCTTTTCAGGGAGTGGATTTGTGTAAGAATCTTTGACCAATTGAAGAACTGTTGAGTATCCAGCAGACTTTGAAAGAATCTTGTGTTTGATTTTTGATATGAGATATTTTCCAGACAAGATTCCATCAATTCTACCACCCTGATCCTCGTTTTGTTCTTGTATAGCCGGAATCGTGATGTTAACAACTTCACCAACTCTTCTCTGTGAATCTCCGTTAATTAAAATTTCCAATCGAATCGCGTTCATTTGTCTTAGCTGAGAACGCCTTTCCAAATCTGTAAGTTCTCGCTCATCAGCAAGATTTGAAAAAGGGACGCCCAGAATGTCAAAAGAACCAAAATGTTTTGGAATGAATTTGATGAAACTACTATATCTTTCGCTATATCTAGGGTTATTGCTTATTCCTGTAGATCCTTGACCACCCCGTCCCGAATTAAAATTGACATGCTTGTGTAATCTATAAAGTCTATCATAATTGAATTTTTGAGTAGTGATTTTTCTCTTCATCAAATCATTACTAATTAACGTAGAACCATATACACCTTGCTCAATATTCTTTGCGATGTTTGGCATGTTCAAAACCTTATAACCTTTAATTTTCCTTAACGAGATAGCATCTTTTTTATCGCCGGGAAGAGTGTCAAGAGAATACTTCATCACAGGTGTAATTGTATTCGGATCAACTAAACCTTCAATTGAAGAGAACACATAAAGTCCATTAGACCTCTCAAAGAAAACGTAATTTGCACCCTGATATTTCTCTGCCCTTGCAACAGAAGTTAACATGTTAAGAGCTTCCAACGGACTCTTATTGTTAATTATTAAACTGCCCTTGTTTTTGGTAGGTTCAACATAAATCTTTGAGCCGCTAATATCTGAAAGTGGAGCAAAAAGATCTTTTGCAATTAAATCATACCCTGTGTCTTTGTATACTCGATTCAATTTTACTTGATCGGCAACAAGTTTTTCGACAGAACAAAATTTCAAGGCGATGGATCGTTCCTTGTCACTAATCATAGTCACATCAACGTTGTAAACTCTACCAACAAAATCAATCTTCTTCTTTTGGGGAGTTTCAAATACGAGTTCAATGATCTCGTCGCCGACCAATTTCATCTCGTTGAACATATCAACTCGATCCAGAATCACAACTTCACCAGTAATAAACTGTGGATCATTACCCAAAAGACCCATGCTTTCGACATAGGTAATACTATTCCAACCTCTAGAGGTTAGATCAGATAATTGCTTTCCACTTGAACTGATGACATTGAACAATCTTACAAGAACATCGCCACCACCATAATTTGAATCATCAGATGCGTGTTCGGGCATTGTCATTTCTCGGATTAATTAAACTGTCAAATTCAACAATAAACTCTGGAACGAGATTCTTCTTCAATAAAACAATTTTTCGGTTATTTTCATTGATATTTGATTCATTCTGATATGCACTTATTCTCTCAGTAGATTCCGCACTCGTAAACGTCTTGGCGGCATACGAGAATGAAAAATCACTTGAGACTTGAAGCCCTTTCGGTATCAACACTTCCCCTTTTTTATATCCATATCCCGCTACTGGTGCAACCAGCTTCCTAGTTTCATAGTGAGAAGTTTCATTAAATGCATTATTCAGAGTTCCATATTTTTTAGCAATGAATTTTTCAAAAGAATCACCAGAAAGGGGAAATTGCCATTGAGGATCACGAATACTATTCATCAAAAATATTACCCAATGATATTGGGCGTAACCATAATATTTGTACGAAACGATTTCCGCAGTCTCTTTATCTTTGACCTCGTACTCATACGAAACTGTTTGATCTTCTCTCGCTTGTAGGGAGGCTCTTACTCTTTTGAATATGTCTGTGACTACTTTATATTTCCCAGAACCATCAAATGTTTCATATGGTACTGTTGGAAAGTAGCCGAAATAATCATTAGGCATTAATAGCCCCCCATAGAAGGATCTTCAGAGAAACTGTCTTTGGTGAGAAGTTCAGATTCTGTAAAGCTCAATGTTAGATCGGTTTGAAGTGGATATCCATCATAGTGTGTATGATTTGTCCCATCTCCACTATAGTTAACACTAACCTGTGTAAGACCACAAGGTTTAATTTTATGAGTTACAGCAGAGTTCCAATATTCAATTTCAAATAACTGTGGATATGTCCAATATCTAAGACCTTCTGCTCCCGGTAAAGTTCCCGGCGCAGAATAGTATTTAAACATCCTGACAATTTTAACAATTTCTCTTGCTTCTTCTGCATTTTTTGGTGCTAGTTTGAAGTCGAAAGAAAATGTTCTCGGTTGGACTCCCTTGAAAAACAATTCAAAATTAGGATTAAGTGCTTGTCCTGCCTGTTTATTGATAAGATCTCCAATCGCCTCATTTCCCAAAGCTGCGCCTGCTGCTCCGGCGACCCCCTCAACAAGTGCGCTTTTTGCAGCATCCATTGCCTTAGTTTCTGACATCAACTGCTTTACTTTTTCAGTACCACCTTCAGCAAAGTCTTTTACCGCACCACCCATCGTACCCAAATTCGAGCCTTCCCAACTGACCTGATACGTTTCAGAAGCTCCGGGTGGCATGTATAAAATAATGTCTCCGACACTTTCAGTTTTCCCTAAAATTGTGTCTGAAAATTGTTCGGCTTCTTTACCGATGCTACCCAGAAAAGAACCAATCCCATTTAAAGCATCCTCTGCAATTGGAATCTCCCCAACAATAGAATTCTGTAGTTCTGTGAGATTTGTTCGGACTGAACTAAAAATTGAATCTTCGCCTGTATTTGGTGTGAAAAAATCATCTATTGCTCCACCAATGGTGCTATCACCAATACTTTGATTTAAAAGGTTTGTTGCGATAGCTCCAGCCGCCCCACCAAGAAGTCCTCCTCCAGCTAAAGCACCTGTCAATCCACCTAAAATTTCTCCACTAACACTTTCATCTGCTTGTTCAGAACTTTTTTCTGGTGAGCTAGTATTAAGTCTAAAACCTCTCACATCAATAATGTTAAATCGTACAAAATGTCTCTGCCCAAGACCAGTCACATCCAAAGGAAACACTGCTTGTGTTCCAGCAAAAGGGTCGCCTTCTAATGAGGCAAGAGGACCACGAGCAAATCCTTTGGTGATTCCACTTGTTGTGGAGTTGTAAATCTCTGTTATTTTACCGTCAGCCATGCATTTTCCGATCTAAATATAGGAGTATAAACTATATTTATTTAGGTGCGAAATGGCATACAAAGGCAAATGGAAACCAAAAAACTACTCAAAATACTCAGGTAATTCAAAAAATATAACATACAGATCTTTGTGGGAAAGACAAGCCTTTAAATGGTGTGATGAGAATCCAGATATTGTTAAGTGGAGCAGCGAAGAAGTTGTGGTTCCATATAGATCCAAAACTGATGGTAAAGCGCATAAATATTATCCAGATCTAAAAATCACATACTCAAACGGAAAAACTGTCCTCGTAGAAATCAAACCAAAGAAACAAACAAAGCCCCCAAAGGTGAGGTCCAGAAAAACAAGTAGGTATTTGAAAGAGGTTTACACATATGGTGTCAACATATCAAAATGGGAATATGCGAACGAGTATGCAAAAGATAGAGGATGGACGTTTGAGATTTGGACAGAAGAAACCTTAAAATCCAAGGGAATGAAAATTCTAAAGTAGGGATAAATGCCAAATAAAAACTTTAAAACGATTATCGAATCTAAAGTCAAAAGAGGTTCTATACCAGAATCTAACTATGAATCTAGGGAATGGTATAGACGAAAAGCAAAATTGGCAAAAGAGTACAAAGCAAGACCCGCCAAAAAAATTATTCAGATGGGGGCTCAAAACAAAAGACTCAAAACAACTCTCAAACAAAAGCAAATGCTTGGTAAGATGTATATGTTTCAATATGAGGCAAAGCCCATCGAACCATTCTATGATGCATTTCCTGTGGTGTTTCCCTTTGAATTGCGTGAAGATGGATTCCTTGGAATGAATCTTCATTATCTCCCATACAACTATCGAGCCTTTCTGATGGACAATCTATATTCATTAGTTAACAATGAAGAGGCAGATCAAACAACAAGACTTCAACTCGGCAATAATGGTTATAATATATTGAACAAGTCTGCTAAATATAGATACTTTAAACCGTGTATAAAACGATACCTATATGAAAATGTGCGTTCCCGATATATGGAAATACCTGCTGATGAATGGGAAATTGCTTTGTTCTTACCGTTAGAACGGTTTGTTGGAAAAACCAAAAGATCCGTCTGGTCAGAATCAAGGAAGAAGATATAATGCCATTTAACGTCAACGAGTTCAAATCGAGAATTGGTGGAAGACTTGCTTCACCAGCAAATTTTAGAGTTTTGTTTTCTGGTGCAATTTTGACTGGCGGGGCTGATAGAATGCTTGCGCTTCTTTGTAATGCAACACAACTACCGGGACGTTCTTTTTCAACAAATGAATACGCAACACATGGTCCAATCAGAAAATACCCATATCAAAGTGTGTATGACGACGTAACATTTTCATTCTATTGTGAAGAAAGTATGGGTGTGTCTGAACTATTCAATGAATGGCAAAATTATATATCAGACAACAACACAACAAACGACTTCAGCTATTATGAAGACTATGTGAGTGATATGATTATTGAACAATTTGATGCTTCTGGCAATTCAACAAGATCAATTAAATTAATTGACGCATTTCCTATCATGGTGTCACCAATGGATCTAAGTTGGGCTTCTCAGAACGAATTCATGAACTTACAAGTCACTTTTGCATTTAAATATTGGAGAGAAGAGCCCTTACTAATCAAACCTTTTGGAAATTACTTACACGTCAACCCTCTATACCCAAATTTTGACATTTCGGGGGCGCTTTCGCAGTTTGGAGCTGCTGTTTTCTCTAGAGTGGATGGACAATTTTACGATAGAGCGAAGCAGTCTATTCGCTTTGGCAAAAATATAAATAATTCTTTGTCAGAAAGACAAAACCCTGCATGATAATTAGGAGCAACTAAATTATGGCTTTACCCAAACTTGATTTACCTTTATACGAACTTGAACTTCCATCGAATGGGAAAACCGTTTCATATAGACCATTTTTAGTCAAAGAAGAGAAGATTCTTTTGATGGCTATGGAAAGTGAAAGTGAAAAAGAAATGGTTACTGGTGTTCGACAGATCATCAGTAATTGTGTTTCGGGAGAGAATTTTGATGTAGACAAAATTCCACTATTCGACATTGAGTATATTCTACTCCACCTAAGAGGCGTATCAATGGGTGGAACAATTACAATGAAATATAAAAACAAAGCATGTACCAAAAATAAATGCCAACCAATTTCTGTTGAAGTTGATATCTTAGCGTCTAATATTGAAAAAGATCCAGAACACAACGCAAAAATTGAATTAACAGATACCGTTGGTTTGATTTTGGGATATCCCGACATCAGGATGATCAGTCAATTGAATGGCTCGAACGAATCCATTGAAGCATCTATGGATGTCATTGCAAAGTGTATAGATCAGGTTTACGACGAGGAAAATGTTTATAGTAGAACAGACTTCACATTCAAAGAAATCAAAGAGTTTGTTGACAATTTAACAGCACCTCAGTTTGAAAAGGTTCAAGCATTTTTTAACACTACACCAAAGATCTGTCAAGATGTTGAGGTTTCTTGTGATAAATGTGAATTTAAAGAAACGATAAAATTGGAGGGGCTTTCTAGTTTTTTCGATTGATTCTCTCTGACAGATCGTTAGAGGGAATATTCAAAATCAATTTTGGGTTAATGCAACATCACAATTACACTTTGAGTGATATTGAAAATATGATGCCTTGGGAAAGAGATCTGTATGTGACACTTGTTGCTGATCATGTTCAAAAAGAAAATGAAAAGCTAAAAGAGGTAAACAGGTAAAATGGCAAAAGAAGAAGATGTAAAGAGCTTGACTAAAGCTATAACTGCATTAAAACAAACTGCTGCAACCACAGCAACCAATCTTGCTAAATCCGATTTGGCGATATCAGCTATTAATGGAGCCGTTGGAGACATGGCAAATATTCCATTATTCAAAAGTGGTGCGTCGGCTGCAAAGTTTTTGGGTGGCAAGGCATTGTCGGGTGCGGGAGCTTTAGCGGGAAAAATTAAGGGGAGAGGAAAAAGTGGGTCCACTGATGATAAAAACAATGAATCCAAAAGTAAAGACGGTGGAGCCAAAAGAGATCCCAAAACAGGTAGATTTATGGGGAAGGATGTAGACAAGGAAGCCAAATCCCTCGAAAAGATCCAAGAAAGCCCAGAATTCCCACAGGTAGAAGCTCTCGAAAAGATCCAAGAAAGCCCAGAATTCCCACAGGTAGAAGCTCTCGAAAAAATCGAATCAGAATCCCCACAGGCAGAAGCTCTCGAAAAAATCCAAGAAACTGGAGAAGCTCAACTAGTAATCCAAGAAGGCAACGAGGAAGAGGAAAAGGTTGAGCGAGTCAAAAATGATGAGAATCGTAGAGAAGAAACTGGTATATTAGTCCGAGTAGCAGATGGCATAGAAACTCTAGTCGATAATGCATTAAATCCGAAAGTAGCAGAAGCAGAGGGTGGAGGATTTTTGGCGGGCATCCTTGGGATGCTATTTGGAAGTTTCAGCTTTGGCAGTATCCTTAAAAAGATATCTAAGCCTTTCTCGATATTCAAAAATGGATTTTCAAAGATTGGCGCTTTTTTCAAAAACACAGGATCAAAATTTGGAAAAATTTTTGAACCTGTTGGCAAGTTCTTCAGAGGATTCTCAGATAAAATCAAATCTGCTCCTAAACTTTTAAATAAGGCTTTTCCTTTCATCAAAAATATTGGCAAGTTCATAACAAGAATTGCAGGAAAAATACTGGTTCCTATAACTATTCTTTTGGCTGCATTTGATTTTATTACAGGATTTCTCAAAGGATACAAAGAAGGGGGGATTGTTGAAGGAATAAAGCAGGGGTTTATGGGAATGATCTCCGGCTTTGTAGATAGTCTATTAAACATGCTGAAGGGTGCCTTTTCTTGGATAGCAAAAAAACTTGGATTTGAAGGATTAGCAAACACATTAGATTCGTTTACATTTGACTTTGCTGGGCTATTTGGACAAGTGTTTGATAAAGTACGACTCTTTGTCACCGAAAAAATAATGCCCTTTGTGACTGGGATGTTCTCAGGACTGTTTGAGAAAGCTGGCACATTCCTAACCGAAACTGTATTGCCTTGGATAACAGGATTCTGGGAAGGACTGAGCTTTGGGAATATTATGGAATCCATTCAAACTTATATAATAACACCTTTGACTAGCATGTTTGATTCCATAATAGAGTTCTTCACAAACATGAATCTTATGGAAAAGATCGACGAGTTTTTAATACAACCATTAACCAATATGTTCAATTCTATAATAGAGTTCTTCACAAACCTAGAACTTCCATCACTTGACGATATAACAGGAATGATTCCGGGCTTTGATTCTATCAAAGGAATGTTTGGATTTGGTGATGACGACGAGGAATCAACCGGATCAGTTGTCGATTCAATTGTGCAAAATGCAGAGGGGATGGCGATGAGTGCTGAAGAGTTAGTTACAGCCATATTTGATAAAATTGGAGCAGCGGGAAGTTCTGCCGCAGCAACAGTTGTGTCTACAGTCAACAACCTAACTTCTGGTGGAAGTTCGACAACCGTAATTCCAACAGGATTTGACACAAAAACTGATCCTTCAATGGGAAGAGAATCTTGGATTTCTGATTTCTAATGCCGCTTTTTGAATTCATACAACCAATCGAAACGTGGAAAGATTTAGAGGCAAGGGAACCAGAGACTTGGCAAATTCTAATGCAGGAGCCCAATGCAGATGGGTGGCCGTCCAGCCAAACATACGTTCCGATTATATCAGAATCAGCCTACTTAGAATGTCCCAACGAAGAGTTTGTTGAAATATTTTGTACTAACAATCTAAAGAAAAAATTAAATGAGATCGACCCATTTCTCGATCCCCCACAAGCAGAAATAGATTACTGTGTTTCCACAAACTTAAACAGGTGCGTTGAGTTGTTCACGGAAAATCTTCCATATCAAAATGGATGGTTGCGGGCAAGAGCTTGCGATGTGAATTTAATATCATGCTCAGGATGGTCAACGCCTATAGTCGTTTCTGAGCCAAGTTTTGTCATTACATTCACACTAATGATGTTATGTATCACGATTTTTGGTAAGATGAAAAACAAAAAAACCCCCCGCTCCAAAAAGGAACAGGGGGTTTTTCGTGGTCAGAAAGATCATCGGTGACTAGGAATTTTCAGCCAACTTCTTGAAGTAATCAAGAGAGTCGTCACCTTCTTCAGCCGAAGGAGAGTCTTCGTGACTTGCAACAGGATCATCAAACGAATCTGCTGCCGAAGACGAAATATCAGACTCACCAATGACCTTCTCAAATCGAGCCTTGAGTTCGCCATAGGACTTGAACTGATCATCAGCAACCAGTTCAGCCAGTGAATACTGAGTATTCCAAATGCGCTCAAGTTCTGCATCATCATTATTGAGAGCGGTTGAAGAATCAAACTCAGACTTGTCGTAGTTGCGGAATCCCGCAACCTGACGAGCGCGAAGGCGGAAGTTACACCCTTCCCAAAGATCAAACGGATTCACCGGAGTCTCATCTTCAAACTCTGGAGACATCTTGTCGTTGATCATATCAAAGATCTTCTTGCCAAACTTAAACAAAAATACCTTTCCTTCGTTATCCGGGTTTGCCGGATCACTAACAACGAAAATGTTGGCAGTGTACTGGAGCTTTCGCTTCTGCTTTCGAGCAATCTCCTTATCAGACTCAATACCAGAATTCCAAAGATTGGAGTTGTATTCTGAGACAGGATCTTTCTGACCAATCGTGGTCAAAGAGTTCTCGATGTACCAACCACCCGGTCCCTGAAAACCGTGTGACCAATTCCGAACCCACGGAACAGTTTCATCCTTGGATGCCGGAAGAAACCTAATGACCGCATGACCATTTTGAGCCTTGTCCACACTAAGTTTCCAAAAACGCTCATCCTGAGACGAATTCGTATTGGTGTTTTTGTTGAGCTTTTCGAGTTCTCCTGAAAGATTGTTCAGGCTAGTCTTGCTTGAGCTTTTAAGTTGACTAAACGATGCTGACATAGTAATACCTCATTTTTTGTATGTTTTTGTATGTGTTTTTGTATGTAATTGTATTTTAGTGTATAGTTGTCTTTTTCATTAGTGCTTTATATATATCTAGATCATCCTCCTCCTCATTATCATTCTCATCAAACGAATCATTCTCACCAATAGTTTCTGACGATTGAGAAGCCATCACCTGAGACAAATAACTTCTCATCTGAAGCATTCCAGTTTTATAATTGTCAACCAAGTCCATCGAAGATACGACGGTATTTTTTAACTTCGTGTTTTCCTCTTCAAGAGCAATCAAAAGATCATCTCTTAATCGAGATTCCTCTTCCATAAACTGGATTTCATCTTTCAAAATTTTATCTGCTCTAAAAATATTTACAAGTTTTGTAACCAGTCGTTTAAATAACACTAGCAAATTCCTTTCGCAGTATTTCCTTGAACTTATTGCGCTGCTTTACATTGTATTCCAAAAAAGGTTGATATTTAAGACACATGTGATAAAAATCATCCCATATAACATCCCCACTCAACTCACGTTCCCAAGGTCTAAAGCACCCCAAAACCAAATTGATACCAATAAGAGTTTCTAATGAAATTGTTCCCTCTGTGTGAAATTCAAATAGCTGCGGATACTCATCAGGCTTGGTAAGAAACAACTGATTAAAATCATCATCAACCTGATGCAAATGGTTCATGTTCGACTTGATGGAGAGTATATCAGACTGGAATTGATAAGTCAATGATTGTTTCCTTTTTTTCCAGTCAAGATATGTTTTTTCACACGCAGCATTTCTCGCAAGTTCTCCAATCCAAATATCCCGGTTTTTGATTAAATTGGAGACGTAGAATATAATCAACTCATCTCCCTCATATTTGCGGGACACCTTCTCAAAGAAAAATCGGTCTTTCTTTGTCTTAAAAGTATTTAGGTTAGAACGAACCTTTCCTTTATATTTGAAGAAGTCATAGGAGGTACTTGTGAAATGTTGCTTCAGAGCGATAAACTTGTTGTAAGCATTAAACGCTGTGGCTTCGGACATTTTGTCTCCTACAGAGGCAACTTTGAACGTCGTGGTAAGAAATTTAGATCCCGCGCTTCGGCTTCTACCTTGGCTTTAAGGTTTTTGTTCAGAAGTCCCGCTGCTGTTTCTGGTTCCATATTTCTTTTGTTCGCAGCAAATACAATTGCATCCATGTAAGACAGTTTTTCATTGTAAACCATATGTTCCACTTCCATAGAGAAAGTGTTTGAAAGTTCCTTTTTACTCAACATGATAATTTCCTCACTCATAAAAAATGTGTTGATCTATTTGTGCAACCTGCTGCATACGCTTCGACCAGCCCGGACTAACATAGTCAGCGTGATAGTGCATAACATCATCGAAGTTAATAAACTCTGCCCTTCCTTCTAAAATATCCCCAGCAAGTTTCTGGGATGTCTCCCATGCTCGATCATCCCTTGGGACATCAGACTTCCCATCATCCACCCAAGAAAACTGACTCTTCTGATTGACCACTTCACAAATCGTATTAGGGTATCGTTCGCTGGCAACACGATTCATAACCACCAAACCAACTGCGAGCTTTCCGATAGAAGATTGATTCCCTGCCTCAAAGTAGATGTTACGAGAAAGACAATCTAAGTCTTGAACATTATAATTAACATAACGCTTTTCGTTATTAGTTTTCTTGCGTGGTCTTGATACGTTCATGTGAATGTGGGTGTGTGTGACAGAACTCTCCTTTTCTACGACTGTTTCACTTGACCAATTTTGACCCACAACAAAACCAATGCACACAAATAGCAAAAAAGCCATAAGAGCAACGGTTGTTTCTATAAAGGTCTTCATAACCTTACCTCACAAAAAGATCCCAAAGGAAATCGAAAACAGCAACACCGACGAAAATCATTATGAGTGGGTCGTTGTATACGGAAAGAAAAACTCCCCACCAGTCTGTATCAGTCCAACTCCATCCATGCTTATACCATTTCATCTCTATACCTCTTGATCGTATCTTTCAACGGCTGAATCCAATCTTTGACTGGAGAGGGGAACGCTTGCATCTTTGGCATGTTGCCAGCAACAGAAATCAAAATAAGACCATGATCAATTTTAATTCCTGTCAACTCTTCATACATAACCGAATAACCAGCACACTGCATATAGTAATTTGAAATCCAATTTTCCCTCTTTGGTTTAGCAGAAGTCTTAAAGTCAATGATCGCAGGAATCCCCATCCATTCACCAATCAAATCAACCCTTCCAGCAATACCCAATGAAACAGAATAAAGAGGAACCTCTACATGATAAACCTTCGTGAGATATTTTTCCAAACTCGGTTTAAGAACATTGAACATTTCTATTGATGTGGGCTGTTGACCAGTAATCAATTGATCTTCATTGTTCACAAACCGCTCACATAAATCATGAACTTCGTTTCCCCGAAAGCGTGCCTTCAAAGAAACCTTGTCAGCTTCTTCATTTCCAACTCGCTTTCTCCATTTCGCAATAGAATCTTTTGAATTGACAGAGAGAACCGAAGTGATGCTAGGACACAAAACCCCCGGCTCCACCTCATAAAATCTGTCCCCATTACTATAAGAAACACTTAACGGTGAATACTTCAAATTAATTGGGGGATCATGCACAAACATAATTTACACCTCACTTAGTCTTTTTTTTATTTTTCGTATGACCCTTCTTTGCTCGCATATTGTCGTGAACCTGCTTCTTGACAAGATAAGGCGAAGGCTTTTCCATCCTTTTTTGTCGATCTGAAATATCAGCATCAACCTGAAATCTGGTGTTGTTCAACTTTTGATTTTCATTGATCTTGGAAACAACTTCCCTATATGCGTCAGGGGCTCTTGATACACCAATTGTCATAGAATCGACAAGAGCAGGAGCCCCAAGCAAAAGGGTGATTTCTCCACCACACTCAGAACAAGGATCAGAGCAGGGATCAAGACGATTAGCAATTCTCAACAAATCATTAAACTCATAATCACACTCTTTACATCCGTAATCATATAATGGCATTAATATCCATCCTTATACCAGCCTTTGCCTTTCAAAACAAAACTAGTTTTTGAGATTAACCTCTTAACTGGAGATTTGCAACGCTCATCCCAAAGTTCCGAATCTGGTGGCAAGACCGACCCAGCAATGTCGTGAACCGGGCATGTCTCTAAATGATCGTCATTAATACCTTGCCAATATTCAAAGACATGCCCATCTTCACATTCATAATCATACAGAGGCATTCTTTTTTGCCTTGCGCTTTCGCTTCTGAGGCTTATCCCCAGAAGCAGCTTTAACACCAGCGTCTTTACGACGCTTCAGCCATCGCTGAATATTTTCGTTATAATCCTTGGCAATTTCAATTGCCTCATCAAGAGAAACGATACCCTTCTTCACCTTCTGGCGAAGACCCATGTTATTTTCATCAGACATTGAAAATGTCCTCCTCAATTTTAAATTCAATAGAATCAACAAAGCCTTCAACAAATCTACGATTCTTAATTCCAAACTCTACATTCGCTTCACCAACAACATAATCCTTTAGATTTTTACCTCTGTAACCAGAAACAATTCCGTCGTTTACGAGATTAGAAAGAAGAATGCATCGTTCACTAACTCTATTACCCATTATATAGTCCCCATATTCCAGTCATGACAATTGTTTAATTTACGACGCAAGGTTTTTAGTGCTGAATTATAAGTTTTTATCGCTTCAAATCTACTCAATTTAAATTCTTGAGCCAAACTATTGAAATTATTTTCCTCATAAGACACAAACATTAAAGCACTAAGTTGGTTGACAGGAAGTTTTAATAGATTTTCTATCAAATCCTTTCTGTCTTGCTTTTCAATTAGATAATCCAAAGGATCTGTTACGTTATAAAAACCATTTGCAAACTCAACGTTTGACCAATACAAATCCTCAATAGAGTCCAACATCTATACGTTCCTTTTCTTTCTGATCAAAACATTCAGAACATGCATACTTAGCGTCCGACTGCATTCGATCATAGTCTTTGTCTAGAACAATTCGTCTTACTGTGTGGGTTTCATGATCACAGAAATCACATATATGTAGTTCTTCGCGAAATTCCTCCATCAAATCCCTAGAGTTTGGTCGTGTATCATGCCTACGAAATCTGCGATCTCTCATTGGACCCGCAGAATTTCTAAAATGGGCACTAACAGCGTTCCAGTTTCTATTCGTATTCATTTCCCAACTCGTTTTGTTGTTTTGTTAATGATGCATTGAAAATATGACCTTCTCCGCAATGTGAACATCTCTCATGCACCTCAACGCCGGAAGCAGGTTTGATTATAACTTGATGATCAATAATCTCATCCAAAATAAGACCACTCTCAACCAAAGTTTCCATTGTGGAATTTATCCCATCATCATTTCCCCTACTCCACGAATTGAATGCAATAATTATTGCCATTCCTGCCATGAATCCAATAATAAGCACCGACTCCAAAAGGCTAAGTGTGCTATATGAAAGGAATAAAACAAATCCAACCGTTGCTAGGTAAGGAAGCCATACGTCACGAAAAAATATATACCAGTTCGTCAATGTTCTCGTCTCTACTTGGTCGCTCATAGTTATTCTTTGCCTCTTCAATCTGTTCAAAACTACAGCCCCTAAGCCGGAGTTCTTCGTCCGAGAGTTCCCATGCAATCACAACCTTGTGGTATACATCAGGGAACATTCCAAGAATTTTGTTTCTTTCTATTCTAGTCAAATTCGTGTAATCAAAAATATACGACTCTCTTCTTTTTATGCCTCGGCGAACATCTCTCAATAAAGGTGAACGCGACAACATCCCAGAACCAAACAAATCACAGTTAATGATATTTAGTTCAGCCGTTGGATCAACTGTACTTATTTTTCCAGATTGAGATCCACGAACTTGAAGACCACTGGTTTCAATAAACTGGGATTTTCCGCACCCCCGAGGACCGACTAATATATTCAATGACGGACTCTCTAAAGAATCTAACCACTCATCAACATAATCATCACCATTATCTGGAGGCCATGGCCAAGCTCTTGATATCTGTAAATCGTAAGGTTTGTTTAATACACCACTCATACTATTAATATCCATCTATAATAAAATCGGGGACCGGGGAAATAAGTTATCCCCTTGCACGAACAAGTAAGTTATGTTCGCTGCCCCCGATCATTCCATCCAATTTTATTAACCCATTATACTAATAATTAAGCGGGGGGGGTTGTTGCCGGTGGTCTTCGTGCGCTTGGCACATTACACAGGACTTAGCACAACTTCCCCTATCGGACCCAGTAGCCGCCATCAAAAAATGGATTTGTTAAGGTTATTAAATTAAGTTGCTAACGCATTTAACCATACTCGCGAAATATCATAATCGCGAACCTCCTCATTTTCATGGTTTAGTGGGTTGGAATGGTAGCCTCACGGCATTTCCCATATCTTAACCATCCCAAGCTCAAGGATCAGAAGAAAATTCTTCTTCAAATTCATATTCATCATATTCACCTGAAAGAACAGCATCTACTAAATTCTTCTCTGCGGTGCGACGGTTCTTCTTTTGCTTTTTCTTAGACTCTCGTCGATATGCATAATCATCATCGTCATCCAAATGCCTATTATTAACACGATCCCGATTTGTTCTACCCATTTTTACATTAAAACTCCGCAATATGTTCCATTAGATTAGAAAGACGCATGTCAACAAAATAAGGAAATACCAATTCGCGTCCCTGTTCAGGGGCTTTTTCAAATACTCGCACGATATCCTTCTCCAAATCTTCGGGAATATATTCAAAGTCAATTAGACGACGATTCCGATCAAATCCGATATCACCATTCTTGTAATCAACCTTACCCTTTTGCATCCATTCATCGAGTCTCTTCTTTGTGATTGGAGTCTGACGATCACCAGACACAAATGTAGAATCTTTGCTCAGACAATTTGGAATACCGTCACTCGTATCACCACGAACAATATGCTCAAACAGAAAATCTTTTGGATTATCCGTCCGAAGAAACTTCTTCAGAACAGGAGAATATTGCTTTACATTATCATACTTTTGCAACTGCATAAAATCCTTATCACCAGACAAAATCAAAACCTTTTCGTCCTTCGACCATTGTTTTGCCAAAACAGCAATAATATCATCTGCTTCAGCCTTCTCAAGATGAACTACCTTATAAGGCATTCGTTCATCAAGTTCTTGTCTGATTTTATTTAGGGTTTCAAAGATGTGGTTCCAGTCATAACCAGAAGCGGCGCGGGTCTTTTTTCGGTTGCGCTTGTAGAATGGAAAAACTTCACGACGCCAAGTGTTACGACCATCGCAGCAAATGATAAGCTCACCATAATCCTCTGTAAATTTGTTTCGGTTAAACCGTAATGAATTAAGAATCATATGCCGAAGCATATCTTCATCTACCGTATCCAACTGATTCATTTTGAGATTGATCATCAGATTGGATATTGCAACTTGATTGAAGTCAACTAGGATAGGCATTTCTATCTCCCAACATCGCGAGCCATTGTTCGACTCGTAATATACTGATATGCGCCTTTATTAAACGCGGGTGCGACTCGTCTTGCTTTCTGTCTTGCTTCGCGATTTGCATCAACCGCACCACAATCCAAGCACGTCTTGTACCCAAGAGCAGAACGTCTCGGGTCCACTTCTTCTTCACAACGAACACATTCGATCATAAACATCCTTCACTTATAAACATGAACAAGTAAAAAAATCCAGCCAATATTGCGATTTGTATCGACCACCCTATAAGATAGGCAAAAAACTTAGCCATTATACATTCCACCAATTGGGCTTGTCTCGCTTTGACCACTTGGCAAAGTAAGCCTTGTCACCCATGTAGTAATTTCGATATGCTGTAACAGAATCATCACACTTATACTCATCCGGCATACACTGAGGAGGTTGAGTATACTTGCCTGTCTTAATGTTTTTTGGAAGCCAGCCAAGAGCATCACGCAGCTTTGAATCGGACATATGAGTTTTGCCATAGCGATGAGTATACTCGTAACAAAGACCCACAAAATGATCATACAACCAAGCATAGTTGGCTGCGGCTGATCGTGTCCAAATCGTGCTGGGATGATTCAGATGTGCTTTCTTGTAAAAGTTTTGAGGCACATCATCATTGTCCAACTCTCGATGAGCGGTGCAGAGCATCTGCGCGCTTTCAAGAATCATCTTGACCACATGTTTGTCGCAACTCATTTCAGCAGCAACGTATGGATCAGAGTCTAGATAAAAGATGTTCACTTGAGATCCTTTACTCGGGTTTCCAGAACCTTGATACCAATGGCAATATTCGCCAAACTATTACCGATCCAAAACAGAATCGGAACAAACATAATCAAAATCCATTCAATCATTTCACAATCCTCACAATCACCATCTCGTTACCAATACGCCCGGTGACTGCAACCTCCTTGGCTGCAATATTCACAAGGGACTTTTTCAACTTAACCTTACCACCTTTCACAACGTCATCAAGAACCTTCTTGCAATACGATTCACGAATCTTCTTCTTGAATGACTGATCAGCATCAAACTCTTTGAGTGTGCTTCCCTTCACAGACATACCAATATCAGAAATATACTTGTGCATGAATCGCGTTTTGGTATCAAACACCCAGACCTGAGTTGCACCAATGATATCAGAAGACTTAACACTCTCAATACCAAAGTCTTCGTCAGACTTCTTGAAGTTCAATGACTTCACAAGATCCTTCGGTGACTTGACCTTGCGCTTGCGAGCCTTGCGCTTTCCTCGACTCTGCTTCTGCCATTCGCGACAATCGTTGATGATGTTCGCAAGGAAAGCAATCAGCTTACGCTTACGAGGCTTGGTCAGAAAAGCATAACCTTCAACCAATTGATCATCATCTCCACGAAGTGCTTCCTGTAATTCTTCGTAGATCGGCTGAAAGTGGTCAATGAAATACTTCATATAACCACCCTTAATTTCAGCCTGCTGAAGATAATCAAAAGTGCTGAACTTGCTCTTGCAGTTCGACTCAATGAAATCATCAAGCTCACCTTCGATGTGACCAATGTGTTCACTCGCAGCATTGCGTGTGCGTTCTTGAATAGAAACAACAGGAGCAGAACTTTTTGCCTGCTTCTTTGCCTGCTTCTTCCCAAGAGCCTCATTGCCATCGACAATCAACTTGGCAACATACTCATCCAACTTGATCTTGTATCGCTCAAGGACAGAGGGAAACTCAAGACCGTTCGATGCCATCTTCGCAACAAAACCATAAGTCGTCTTGATAGAAGATGCGTCGAGCGCAGAGATCGCAGCAGCATCATTCTTTGAACTAACATACTTTGTCAGAAAGTCCTGAGCATTATTATTGGAGTAGTTGTAATTGTACCAGTTGAGAGCATTACCAAAACGAGAGTTCAGATCCTCGTCTTTAAGGTCGTACTGATCGTCCCAGTCGGGCTCCGATCCCTGAAGCTCATATGCCTTCGGAATCTTCGATGCCTTGCGTGCCATTTGATTATACCTTTCAGTTCGGGGTGTTCTTCCCAGCGTCTCTAGAGTATAGCACTCTGAGGTGTGGTGTCAACACCCAATCCAAAAATAATCGAAAAAAAGTTTTCATCTCTGATTATATTGAAATTGGACATATATGTAGAAGATACTTAAATATAAATTTAGTCACCTTTTATGATCCGATAGCTATCTTCATCAAAATGTTCCGTAGAAAATTCAAAAAGTTCAGACTCTTCTAATGCTTCCATCTGATGTCTCAAACCGGGATACACATAAAAATTATCACCGGGATTTAAAACTAATGATTCAGACTCGGAAATGTCATCATTATCAGAATATCGAACAACCATTTTTCCTGATTGCAAATAGAACGTCTCGTCCTTCAGTTTGTGGTAATGAAAGGAACACCTTTTGCCCTTTTCAAAGAAAAGCAACTTACCACAATATTCAGATTTATTCACAATCCACTTTTCATATCCCCAACCTTTAGTCACATGTATCATTTCTCACATTCCCTCAAAAAAATTAACAAAATTCTGCATGTGGTTCTGGATTGAATACTGCTGAACCTTAACGTGAGCAAAATCTATATTTGGAATTGCTACATTCAAATCATTATTGACAGACTCCGGTGCCAAAATCTCTGGAGCAAGACCAACGTTTGTTGAAATGATTGGTGTTCTTGTCATCGCACATTCTGGAACGGCTTGTGGTCCACCTTCTATTCTTGAAGATACCACATACAAGTCGAGGCAATTATACAGTTCATTGAGAGTCTCGAAACTGCAACGATCAAAATAATGATATTTGATACCCGCATCATTCAGCCTCTTCATTACATACTGCCTTCTCCATCCAGCCAAAACAACTTCAAGGGTTTTTCCAACAGATTCCTGCATTCGCTCCATATAATCACAGAACAAATCTGGACCTTTTACAAGTTTGGGGGAAATCAGATCGTGTCCCTCAGTGTCTCTTTGAAATGACCCAACCAAAATATTTTTTTCGTCTGGAAGATTGTGCTTGCGTCTTAACGTATTAGTTGTATCGGAAGTGACCTTCCAAATATTTTCGTTGACCCAAAATGTAATAGGAGTTATTGGTTTATTTGTATATCCCGATAAAACGTCAGCAGTTTTTAGCGAAACAGTATGGTATTGATTTACTAAACAATCTTTAATTTTAAAATCGTTAAAATCAAATTTATCTGGTGCAATATGATGAACAGTATTGACAACAAACTTTTCTCTAAGATATTTTTCTGGAATTTCTCTCCATGTGTACCCATCAAGCAACCAGATAATGTCTGCTTCATCCAAAGAGTTTGTAGTAATAGAGCTATTGTAATAATCAAACTCCGACTTGTATCTATCAATAATCCAATTTTCATTTGGAGCTTTTGTGAATATCTTCATATTTACTCTCTTGTCAGTAACACCTGACCATATTTAATTTTCTCGTCTGTGTATCCACGATCATCAAAAAATATTCTTCGATCCATGATAATCAATTCTTTAGATTCATCTTCAATTTCATCAATCACCTCGTTGCATTGAATTTCTGAAGAAACACCTTTCACCTCATTGTAATCATCAAACAATAAAAGACGCTCATATCTATGTTCGCATAATTCCCAATCCCTCTTAACTGCCTCGTAACGATGATCGCCATCAATGTATACAAAATCAAACTTATCATCATGCTCAAACAAATAATCCTGCGAGGGCTTGTTGACAAAATTAATCATATCAAACCACTCCTTTGGAAATATTTGCTTTAACATAGTAATATGATTCTGGTCAAAGGTTGGATCAACTGTAGTAATCTCCCCTCCTCCGTTTTCATGCATTGCCATTGCGGCACAAAGTGTTCCGTATCCTCTACCAAAACCAATCTCCAAAAAAGACTTAACATCATATTCTTGAATTAAGGCAGATATTAAAAGACCTCTTTCATAATTTGGTCGAAAGAATGCCCCAGCAGTTTTATATAAATCCGAATCTCTCCCGCGTTGCTTCTTTGCACAATACTCCCCAATAAGATCAAAATCACCCAAAACAAAATCATCAAGACTGAACCCAAGTTCGTCTATTTTTTCCTGAATAAATTTCCTCTGCATAATATACTCCTATAAAAAATTCTTATGTTCTGGCTGAATCTTTATAAAATCGTCCAGATATTCATTTAAATTATCACCCACACACAAATGAGGACACTTTGATACATCAAGAGTATCTACTAACTCATTTCTTTTTGGTCCTTGCCATATATCAATGAACGACTCGTCTTTAATATTACCGATCCATCCAGATTTCACGCCCGACAATGAACAGCATATATAAACATCTCCAGTTGCAGTTATTGACGTTGCCTTAAACGCCTGAGCGTGACATCGAGTATAACTTCTAGTGGTTCCCTCGCCGTTAATAATTTTATTAAATTTACCCTCATCAATTATTACACTAAACGCATCATCCTGATATGACTTTGCCTCATCGAATATTGCATTCCACTCAATCTGAGATATCGACTCATAATCATAAAGAAACCCAAAACTTGGTCTAAGTTGAGAGTAGTCTATTCCAACAGTTTTGCATACCTCTATAAATCTATATAATTGCCTATCCATATCTTGGTGTTGATTGGTAATGTAACCTGCACCCAGTGTGGTTTCTAAACCTTGTTCAGTTTTGATCCGAACAAGCTCTTTAAGATTTGTGATGGTTAGATCAAAATTAGCTGCAAGCCCATGTGTTCTTTTGTGAGTATCTTTATCGTATGCATCGAGAGAAACACGAATCCATGTAAACATAGAAAGCAATTCTTCCATATTCCACTTATGAAATCTAGATCCGTTGCATATGAGCCCAATCTCAAATCCTTTAGAATGAGTCATTCTAATGATTTCATCAAACTTCTTATGCACAGTTGGTTCGCCGCCTCCAGTATAATTGATACCAGAAACACCACATAATTTTAAATCGTCAAGAAGTGTAGACAACAACTCAACACTAAGATGATTGTTATCATTTTCAATCAAATCAAAATCAATACAGCCGGGGCAATTGTGATTGCATACGTTTGTCAAATCAATCTTGACTGTAATTGGACCAGAAGTATCTCCAGTTCTAAGCCATTCCCCAAATTTTTCTGGGTGATGTAATACTTTATTACTCTTCAAAAAACTCATAAAAATTCTTCAACCTTCTCGACAAAATAATCAACAATTGCTTCTGGTGTCCAATACAAATCAAAGTAATCCTTTGCCTTGTCTCCCCACTCTAAACGGTTATCAATTATAGTTTGATATTCATCTTCCCATCCATCTGTTTCAAAATCAACCTCGGGAATATAGTCTTTCCAAGAATAACCATTATCATATGTAGTCTTTCTAATCACAATACAATTACCAAGAAAGCAATGGTCAAGCATACGAGACGTATATTCACCAATACCCGGAGGATTGATTATCGTTTTACATAAATGACTACTCTCTATATATTCATCATAAGAAACCATCTTGTGATCCATAGAAAATTTACTGTCTTTAATTCTATTAAACATGTTTGGTCTACTATAATTATCGTAAAATCCCATATCTTTTCCATCTGATCCGAACATTACATCAGGCCATGAGATCAGGGGATTGGATTGACTTGGTTTAGGATAGGTATACTTAGAAGTTCCTGCATAAAAACCAATATCATATTCCTTTTTAGTAGATCGTGATTTTTCTATCAAGACATCTCGTCTACTACGCAAAGAATTAAAATTAGAATTAAACGGCATCTTAAAAAACGGCAAGACAGTTCCATTATTTTCCTCTGCCGCACGAACAATATCTAAACTTCTCGTTGGAGAAAATGCAGACTTAAAAAATAAGAAAGGCTTTCCTTTTGTCTCTTCAATAATTTTAAAAACCCTACCGCAATACTCATTAGATTCCAAATCTTCATTCACGCCATCAGAAGTGTCAATATAAACATTCAGGTCTTTTCCATAAAGAGTTGCTGTTTTTTTAACCTTTTCTGAACCCGAATACTGAACTAATCCTGTAGACCTCAACTCATTATCTATATAAGAAAATCTAGTTCTGTCATAATATAACTTAAACATATACCCTCCACTATAATGGAACAATAGAGCGAACACATGTGCTACAAGGAATCATTTCAGAACGGGCTCCTCTCGACAATATTTCAGTAGCCCGTTTCATCCGATCACCATACCAAACCTCAGAAATAGAAGTATCTAAGACGTTTCCCAAAGAATTCCGAACATGAGCGTCATCACAACAAATCGGAACCTCTCCATCATAACGTATATTCAACTTAGAATGTATCTTACTACAGTCTGCTGTAAGCGGAACCTCGTCATCCAATTTATGATTTTTGCCCATAAATTTATTTTTTCTATCAATAAGACCCGCCCTGTTGCCAAAATTAAAATACTCCCCCGTCAACCTATACGCATCTTTCCGTATCCCAAGACTAGAAAGATATGCATCCCACTCACCCATAAGTTTACTTCTTCCCTCCATATCCTTATAATCATAAAGAGATATGCAAACCAAATCATTCACTCTAAATACTTCTTTCGCCAATTCACTGTCCTGTAACATTGCATCCCCATTTGTGGTTACAACAACTCTAAGTTTTCGGCTTTTTGCATATTCACTAAAATATATCAACCGATCATCAGACACAGGCTCATTATAAAAAACAAACGAAACTTCTGCATTAAATCCTTGATCAACATTTTGATCAATTAAGGAAATTACATTTTCCGTACTCATAAATTTAGTAAGCAATTTTTGCCTTTTTGTGTCTTGTCCTCCATCCACCCATCTACTAACATCGGTCCCTCTTGGACAGAATACACACTTCCTATTGCAATCAGAATTGATTTCTATTCTTATTTTTTTGAATTTTGAAATATTCATTTTACACCACTCGCAACTAACATTAGTCTTCTAGACCACTTAAACAATTTATTTTGTGAACGTATTGGTGTCAATGGACCAATTATATCGCACGGAACATTTAGAATCGGATACTTCCACACCAAAGGAAGTTCTCTCATCTTAAAAACATTTACATCATTAAAACCATATACTTTATGAATAGTGTCTAATGATATTTTAGTAAATGGTCTTCGATGAGTATAATCATCATAGTAAGTACGATACTGAGTATCCCAATCTGGCACAAGACTTATAAGAATTCCTCCGGGCTTTAAAACTCGATAAGACTCCTGCATAAAATTTTCTGGATGATACATATGTTCCAAAAAAGATTTAGAATATATAACATCAAAAAAGTTATCAGAATATGGCAATCCATCCTTTTCAATGTCACCAACTTCAATCGGAATTTCAGGTAGATATGAAGGGGCTTCATCAGAAATATCCATACCGTAGGGGATTAGCCCAAGACTTTTAAAATTTTGCAACATTTCGCCTCGACCAACACCCGGCTCCAACATCTTCATTCCGGGCTTGAGGTTGAATTTGTCAAAAAGATGCTTCGCCAGCTTCATGGGATAATCCGTATAAGGTCGAACATTTTCATCGTACATAACTGAAAGATATTTACTCACATCAACATTCCTCCATTAACTCCAAACACCTGACCCGTGATATAAGAACTTTTATCAGAACACAAAAATTCAACAACACCAGCAATATCTTCCGGCTTTCCGTCACGACCCATAGGCACTTTTTCTATTAAGGTATTATAATACTCCCGACTTGAAAATTTTTCATGCTGCTTTGTCCACACAATTCCCGGCGCAATTGCATTTACACAAATATTTTTTTCGGCAAGTTCTTTGGATAAAGATTTTGTCATAGTATTTACTGCCGCCTTTGACGCAGCATATGCCATTCCTCCGGGGGCACCCCCTGTAGTTGCTGATATAGAACTTATATTTATTATTCTACCACCATCATTGATAATCGGAATCCCATACTTACACATCAAAAATACACTCATCGTGTTTAAGTTAAATGTTTCAATCCAATCATCTTTATCATATTCTGTTGTTGGGCTGAAAGACACGTTTCCTCCAGCATTATTTATCAAAACATCAAAAGGCTCAATCGAATCAAAAAAAGTAGCAACAGCACTTTCATTCGTCACATCAACTCGGTGTGTCTTTACTCGACAACTCTCCAACTCTTTAGCTGCATCAACACTACTAAAATAAATTAAATCAATATCATTGGATAATAAAGCATTAACACACGATCTACCTATTCCTGTTGCGCCGCCCGTTATAACTACTCGCACTTCATTCCCTTCGCAAGATAACCACCATCAACATAAATATCCTGCCCTGTTATATAGGTAGAGGCTGATGATAATAAAAACACAACTGTTCCGACCAAATCTTCAGATTCGCCCCACCTACCAAGTATGGTGCGGTCTTCTATTTCTTGCCTTCGATTTTTCCAACTGCCCCTTGTCATATTAGTTCTTATATAGCCGGGTCCAAGATTGTTAACACGGATTTCATACTTACCCAAATCTAAAGCGAGAGACTTCGACAGTTGCTTCAATCCACCCTTCGTCGATACATAAGCCGGATTATTGGGAAATGCCATCTCAGAATTTAGACTTGTTATGTTGACAATAGAACCTCCACCAATTTTCATATGTCTTGCTGCTTTTCTGGATAATTCGTAAGGAGCTTTTAGATTTATACGGTAAGTTTTATCCCAATCATCTTCTGTGTACTCAAACAAATCATTGACAAAAGTAACTCCTGCACAATTCACCAACCCATCAATTTTGCCTGAATGGCGCAATGCGCTTCTAACAAGATCGTCCAGATCTTCGTTTTTTGTGACATCACATTCCGGCAAATCCGCCCTTTCGACAATAGCACCAAGTTTTTCCAATCCATCTGATATTGCCGAACCATTTCCACCAGACGATCCTGTCACTATTACAACTTTATCTTTAACCGAGAATAATTCCATCATACTAAACCCTTCTCCAAATAATATTCTGCTAGAGTAAAATCAATTGGGTAATCTATATCATGACCCACAACTTCATCAACCTGTTTGAGATATGGATTATCTCCAATTCGTCTTCCATAATTTTCAAACAATTCTTTCTTAAAAACATAAAGACCGCTAGTCTCCACTAAAACTGGATTGAGATCCTGCGTGAAAGGTATAGTTTTTGTTGGATCATAATTTAAAGGTTTCCCATCATACCAGCAAAAAGATTGGGAAGCCTTTACCGCAAGACCAGAATCATATTCCCCAGATTCAACATTATCAATAATATCATCGACCACTTCCCTTGTAATAAAAGGAGAAGTGACGCAAAAATACAAAATAAATTCACTGTCTATATGCTTAATTGCTTCTGTCATAACAGTATTGAAGGTTACGTCACCATCTAGAAACTTATCCCTTTGAACAAAGGTATAATCAACATCAGGACTCACGGTATCTTTTATAAAATCCTCAGAAGCAAATACAAGTATCTCGTCAATTCCTTCTACCTTATTCATTGTCGATAAAGAGTAATCAAACAAAGGTCGCCCCTGCAAAGGCGAAACACTTTTTCTAGGAACACGCTTACTATCTAACCGAATAAATGTCACTGCTTTCATTATATAATATCTCCCACTGATAGCTCATATATGTAGTAGCCTTTGAATCAAGTCCCTATGTGGATTGTCATTCAACACAAAACTTGTCTGGGCTCTTTCTCTAAATTCATTATCGACCAAAAAACTTTTTACTGATTGTGTTTCATATTTTTGATCATAGAGATTTGTTGTATTTTTCAAATTATCATAAAAATATGGAATACCCCAAGATAATGGATGTTTTTCTTTTAGCTTTGACCTGTAATGATTATTTAAATGTTTTGATAAAAATACAAAAGAATTTTTAGACAAATCAATTGCATCCAATGTGGTTGTTGTAACATTAAATGTGCAAGTTAAATCACAATTTTCAATCAAATAATACAAACTAGATGGGTAGTGCAAGTCTTTCGTTATAACCAGATCGACCAAAGACTCAACTTCATTGACATAATTTTTATCATACCTGTCTTGTGCAGGATACCCTTTCTCTCGCATTTTATACGCTATAGAATATCCCATTGATTTTAATGATTGCACAACCTCTAAAACAAACGGTAAATTATTTTTTTTATCTTGGGGGTTTCTAGCCCAAGTTTCTGGTATAAAGCAAGTTTTTTCTTTTTTACAAAATTCAACAATATCATCTCCCAGACAAGGTGTGTGTCCAGCACCCACATACCTCAATAGCCCAGAATAATCAGCAGTATTATTATTCATAAACCCTATAACACCATTAACATATCTGGAAAGCGTTAAGAAATTATCATATTTTGGGTGGGTTTGTTGGGGCTCCCACAAAAATACCACAGACTTATTTTTTTCAACAACTGGTGTCCAATAAGCATATTTCAAATTCTTAACAATTCTAGTAAACACTAAATTTGGATTAATTTTTTGATAATCGCTTAAATACTTCGTCTCGTCGTTCTTTGTATATTTGTGAATTGAATATTTTTTTTCTAGACCATTCAACGAAAATACCCTGTCAAAATAATCTTCAAAATCATGCAATGAATAATAATAAAAATTCCTTTTCTCTGAAGTGATGTCAAAGACCATAATATGTGCATGAATGTTTGCGCGAACGCATTCTAATATCAGCCCAGTATATTCTTGTATATCAGTAGTGTTTACATAATAGAAACAAAAACTTTTTTCAGCCATTACACAATCCGATTCACTAAAGAGTATATGTATTTCAAGTCAGTATAAACTGCACTCAATTGGTGTTCGGAAATATCACTAAACCCAATATCCAAATCGCTAAAGTCTAAAAAATTCATACTATCTGGATGTTCTAAATTTCCCGAATTGTATATATCAATAGCATGTTTTATTGCTTTCTTATATATTTCAGGAGCATAATTCTCAATAAAGGATAAATCATATAAATGCCGGTGGCTTCGTTTAAGACGATTAAGAAAAGAATTGCAAACCTTGCTGGGATATTGTTCATATTCATGTAAACTGGTTATAACTTTTACAGACTTCAGCTTTACTAAATCATTGTTAACAAGATACCTAGAAAATTCACTTTCTGGTTTTTTTGAATTTGATATAATGCCATGATTATTAGCCAATACATCGACTGCCACTTTTGGGATGAGATGTGGAGTTCCATGCCTGCGCTTATTCATAAAATAGTCAAAATATTGCCCCTCAATCCAATAGGGAATTCCTGATTTTATTTTGCTTACAATTTTTAAAATTCCATCAAATGGAATCAAATCAGCATCCGCTCTAATAAAATAATCCAATCCGCTAGAAGATGCATGTTCGGCAAATTCAATGTATTTGTCCTTGAACGAACTAGAATCCTCTAATACCACAACATTTTCAAATCCAAGTTTTTTGTAGGAATAAACACAAAGGTCTTTGGTTCTTTCTTGCGTGGAGAATATGTAAACCGGAATGTTATCTACCATGTAATATAATACCCAAATACCTTTCAATTACATTTTCAATGCGTTCATTGTAATTTAAAACTTTCGTTTTATATTTTTCATAATCTTCAACACACTTGGATAACTGGCGAATTAAAGAATCTATAGAATCATATTCCAACCCATAATCGGAACAATATTCAACGATACTACCACCAGAATCTCTATAGAGAACCGGAAGACCTGATGCCATCGCCTCTAAAACATGATTTGCTCCCGCTTCTTCTTCGGAAGCCGTAAGGTATATATCGTATGTTGGTAGAATAGTCTTTAACTCACTTTTATCCTTTGGTGGAATATAGTTTATTCCCTGTAAATTATAGTCGCTAGAGTATCTCCCAATATATGTAAATTCAACATCAAAAGGATTTATCCTAGCAAACTCAGAATATAGATCAAACCCTTTTCTTATATTATCAGACCAATGATGCGTAACTACACGAACGGGCTGATTTGGAACAATTCGACGAGTCCTCTCTTCATAGAAACAATCTAATGGAGCATTTGAAATAATTATCGAATTCATTTGATCATCAATATAATCAGATGCCCATTGGCTCGGAAAAATACAAAAATCAGAATAAACCACACTATCCCTGATAAGCTGTGTAAGTTGAGGTTTTCCGTGTGTTCCCACATCACCAACCCTTTGAACTATCTTCGATCCATGTTTAGTTTTATGATTCAAATAGTCTTGATACCAAAGCCCTTGATGGTTTGGTCGTGGGTCCATACAAAAAATAATATCAACATCGTCAGTTAAATCAAAAGTCACTTTATCAGCTAATGAAGAAACTAATGAAGATAATAATTTATTGCCGCCGCCCCAAGGACCGGAAACTGGTTTTTGGTTGAAAAATATTTTCATTTGTCACCACAAATCACAATTCTTCTTTAGTCAAAACACCAACAACATTTTTATTGGACAGTATTGCAATATGTCGAATATTGTTATTATCAAAAACAGAAAATACATCTTCATAAGTAGACGAAGAGTCTAAACTAACACCATCAAAATTCATAAACTTAGCAATTGGTTCATCGAGATGTTCTGAAATATTGAAATCGCCATCTACCATAAGTCTCTTAAAATCGCCCAATGTATAAATTCCGGTTTCACCATCAACACAACTCACAACACTATCTTTTTTATATTTTGTCATGTGAACTACACAATCCTTCAATGACGTAGTTGAATCAACCACGCAATCATTATCAATGTCAGACTCATGAATAGTTTGCATAGTTCTTATATCATCCTCAAATTCCTTATAACCAGAAGATGTTAATGGGTGACTAAACATCTTGTCTAAGACTGCGGCTGGAACTGTTACAACATCGGCTCCAATCATAAATGCACGTTCAACATGCTGCGGGTGACGAACACTCGATACCATAATTTTAGTATGGATATGGTCGAACTTTTTATATGAATTAATAATTTTTTCTAGATTGTCAAATGCATCATGACCAACATCGTCAAGCCTTCCAACTAGGGGGCAAATATAGTCAGTGTCAACAGAACTAGAAAGCAGAGATTGATTGAGAGAAAATATTAGATGCAGATTAGTTCTAAGACCCTCTCTCTTTAAAAACTTTACAGCTTGAACTCCACTTGGGCTAAATGGAACCTTGAATACTAGGTTATTGTCAAGAGAATCATGCCGGATTCGCTTTGCGTTATTAATAATTTCAATCGCATTATCGCCGAATGCCTCCACATGAATTTCTCCAATGGGCATAACATCTCGGATTTTCTTGATCATATCAATATCATCAGACATGCCAAACCTCTTTGCTAAGGTTGGATTTGTCGTTACACCAAAAAGTAACCCAAGTTTATAATATTTACTTATAATTTTAGTATCAATCGTATCTAATAGTAATCTCATCTAGTCCTCCAAACATCCATATTTGAATTCAACAATTCATATAATGAACTTAATTTAATACTCGTAGTGCCGTCAGACAGGGCATTCTCTGGATCATCATGAACCTCCATAAAAATTCCATTAACACCAATCGCTAAAGCGGCGCGAAGATATGGTTCAGCAAACTGAATTTTTGAACCAGAACTTCCCCCAGAACACCCATTTTGCAAAGAATGACCCACATCAAAAATAACCGGAGCATATTCACTCATGACAACTAGATTCCTAAAATCAACAATATAGTCACCATAACCAAAAGTGTTTCCGCGCTCTGTTAAAAAAACCGAACCATTTCCACTGTCTATACACTTATCAACCATTTTTTTAGTGTCATGCCCAGAAACAAATTGAGCTTTTTTAATATTCACAATCTTCCCCGTTTCTGCGGCTGCTACAAGTAAATCTGTTTGCCTAGATAAAAAAGAAGGAATTTGCAACACATCAACACAATCCTGTAATGATCTAGCTTGCCACGACTCATGAAAGTCTGTTAAGACGGGAATTTTAAGTTCGTCCCTAATTCTAGAAAAAATCTTTAAAGATTTGTCTAAACCCAATCCTCTATAATTAGTTAAGGCTGTTCTGTTCGCTTTATCAAACGATGCTTTAAATATATATTCGATGCCTAGTTTATCGGCGATATTCTTAATATTCTCAGCCATAAACATGCAATGGTCTTCGCTTTCTATCACACAAGGACCAGAAATTAAAAATGGCTTCTCCACATTTAACAAAGAATTATAATCAATCAAGTCGCACTCTCCCACCAACCCATTCATTTAAACTTATTGCTTTATCATCTACAATAATATCACAAACAGGTTTGCCTAAAATCAATTCATGATACATCACGCCCCAATCATCTAATTGATTGACAGTAAATTCCCTCCAATCAATTCCGGTCGCAGAACCCCTTCCAGTAAATATCTTAATAGTGTTTCCATCTTCATAAAGTTTATTAACCACATCAATACTCTTTTGATTAGGCACCGAGTTTTCATAATCACCTAAAGTTTCATTACAAAGTATTCCGTCTATATCTATTGCATATATCATAAAAATTCCAATCAGTTTTTTGATAAAATATCACTGATAGTGTAAAAATCATCTTTACTATCTATGACACCATCATATTCAATATCTAAACACTCCTTTAAGTATCCACGCAATGATAAATTTAAGTCTCGTCTTGATGTTTCGAGCGGCTTCCACCATGCATCTAATGAAAATTTCTCATACCATTCCTTTTTACCATCAAATACAAAACCAAAACTACCAAAACTATCCAAATCAATGAATGATATTTTATTCTCAAACAATACTAGGTTGGAAGGAAAGAAGTCCAAAAAAGTTCCATGAACTCTTAAAGAGTTTTCAATCACCCGAGACAAAAAATCTAATCGCTGTTTTTTTGTAGTATGCTCAATCAAACCCCTCCAGTCTTTTATGCCATGCTGAACAATTTCTACACCCTCTTTTAATATATAGCCTCTTTGACCAGTGTCATCATATATAGTTCCTGCCATTACAGGACAAATAAAATCATCATAAAATCCACAGTCTAATGCAACCTTTACAACTTCAGATTTTGTCCATTCAGGAACCCAAATTTTATAATAAAATGAACCGTCTTTATAGACTGCCCGTTCTCTTTTTTTTCTCACACATGTATGTAGCTTATTTTCGATGTCACCAATATAAAATTCATTAACTTTCATTTAAAACTAATTCCCATCTCTACATCAAGTTTAGTTCCTTTTTTAGCCCGAAATCTTTTTGCTTTACCCGGATATGAATCCGGTTTATCCTTCGGACCTTTGTTATGAACAATTAATGAATTACGATTTTCTTTTCTCTCGGAAAGATGATCATTTAAAAATGAAGCATAAGTAATTTCATTTTTGTCGAAATGATATTTCTCAATCATTTTATCCAATGCATGTTGTTCAGAATACCAAGCCAAACCAATATCAGGATTACCATCCTCACAAAAGTTCACTGTGACATCTTGCCATTCATTAACAATATTAATAGTTTTTCTGTTATTTTTAATCCAAATCAAACCAGCATTACATCGAAACTCTTTCGATTTAATACTCCTAGAAGGGTTTACTACAAAATCATAATCATCAACAAAATAAAAAAGGTCATCGAGATTGTCTTTAATCACCATGTCACCATCGAGATACAAAACATCATATTCTTCATCCATTGATTTTTTTATAAACAAAGGTCTGCAAATACTAGATGCATATAGAGCCTCTAACGAGACATCATCAAATTCCTTTTCGTGATTATACACTTTTAAATTATTGTGCATTTTTTTAAGTTTGATGATATCATTTTCAGATAAATTTATTCCATAAAATTCAAATAAAATTTCTGGATGGTATTTGAATGCTGACGAAACTAATTTTTCAGCAACCGGGATATAGGGTGAGTTTGATATTGTCAAAAAGCACTTATCGCTCATTTCCATTTCTCCTCTGAACCTTTACAAATTGCAAAGCCCCCCATTCAAATTTATCAACCACACCCAAAAAATTAATATCCCAAACAGCCCTATCTAAATTATCAACAACAGGATTACATCCCCAAGATATTCCCCTCTTATCTGCTACAACATAATCATCAAAAATAATTACTGTGTCGTCATTAATCAACTTTTGTACATTTTCCCAATCAGACAAAACTGTTTCTTCAGAATGACCACCATCAACAAATATAAAATCAAAAATAAATCCCAGATGTGTTTCAACAAAATCTGGAAGAGTTTTTGATGTGTTCCCTTTTATAAGATTGATTTTAGCCCCTGTTGTTTCGGATAACAAATTATATATTTCTTTTTCTGATCGAGGCATTTTTGCCATTTCATTTTTATGTAATTCTGGAGTCATGCCTTCAAAAATATCAAATCCATAAAAATTTACATTATTGTTTTTTTTCAGTGCGGCATTAATCATTCTAAGTGAACTTTTTCCTTTATGTACTCCAATTTCCATAATTTTAGTACAGGATTTCATTTTCACAATTTGAGACTTTAATTGTTCATATCTTTTTATCACTTAATAACCTTTCCAAAGAAATTTAAATACTCATTAGAAACAAAGTCCATTGAAATGTCTTTTCCTTTAGCTAGAGACAAATCAACTTGACTAAAGTCTAGTATAGATTCAACATTGCATTTAAATGGAACAAAATCCCACTCGTCTTCAACAATCACAGTCGAATCGGAGCCAGCAACTTCAACAGTTCCACCCAAAGAACTACAAATAATATGACAACCAGCAGCACGAGCATCTACCACAACATTTGGACAATTATCAAATCTTCCAAGATGAATAAAATAATCAGAAGCTCGATACAAAGAATACAATGAGGGTATGTCCAACTCTCCAACAAAAACAATCTTGATTGGATCTGGGTTGACAAAATCTCTCACATCTCCAGCGACACAAAGAATATCATTATCACCTGAATGTTCCTGAAAGTATCGAATGTTTTCGCCAAGCCTCTTGATATATCTCTGGGAACCATCTTCATAAAACCAACTAGAAGCACACGACCAAACCTGATCGTATTTTTCAAGACCCGTTGCAGGAGCAGTTTTTTGAATCGCATCCACATCCGCACCATTGTGAATAATCGCATAGTTTTCTGCCGGTCCAAAAAAAGACTCAACAAGTTTCTTACTCCACCCAGACTGAAATACCACACCATCAGCAATATCATATGTTGCCTTGATCGGAGCATTTAATTCAACATAGTTTTTGAGTGTATCATAATAGATGCCATCTAGCCTCTGAATCAAAGGCAAACCATGATGTCTCTGTGATGCAATGACAATAGACAATTGAACCTGAGATTCAGATAGAGTGGGATTAATCGTATGACCATTTTTACGAAGATGATTTGCCAGTTTTCTACCAAACCAATGCGGACCAGCAGTAGAATTCCAATCTACATTATCAAATAAAATATTCATTCCAATTCGCCCAGCTTACTATCTATTAGAGAAAAAATATCAACATTCCTTTCTGGTTTCCACTCAGAGTATCTAAGAATTTCAATATTATTATAGGTTAACAGATCATCATATTCAGCAACATTTTCTTTAAGCTCTTCAACCTTTTCAATATCATGACCAGTTCCTAAAAATATAGAAAAATGATCACGCAAACCCGATTCGATTATATCCCTAAACAAAAAATATTCGGCTCCTTCAATATTCGCCTTTAATATATTCAACGAATTTTTCAGTTTAATCTCATTTTCTGCCAGCCATTCAGAAAAAACAATACCACGAATATTTTCATAATCATCGAGTAAAATATTATTCTTTGTAGAAAAAATAGAATGTCCAACAGTATTTGGTGAATGGTATAACCGGACATCCTCTCCATGTTTTTCTGAAATCGCACCATGAATTATAGACACATTATCATTAACAGAAAAAAATTGATTTAGATTATTCCAATATGGATAAGACGCTTCAAACCCATATGCCGAATAGTCGTCTACGCCCAAGGAAGGAAAGTAATGATTAACCATCCAATGCAACTCTTCTCCACTACAAAGACCAAAATCAAAATAATTCACATGCATTAAAGCCGATCCTTCTTCTCATGGTTATTACGAACACGATATGCCATTTCAATTTGCTCTTCAGGTTCAACCTTATGAACGTTCATTGGATTTTCGTCGTTGTAGATATATAGGATATCTGAAACAAACCGAATTCGTTCACACGCCATTTCCATCATCGGAAACATCAAAGCCTGATCATACGCATAGCGATAGAAGTTTCCATCCTCGTCAGATAGATCATCCTTAGTCAAGCGTTTTGCTAACTTCGCTTTGAATGTCCGAAGATGACTTGCTCTCCACTTCGGATCTTTTCTAAAGTCTCCCGACTCGATGATGTCTTTTGGATATTCGTCTACATGAAAACTAGAATCATGACCGGATGGATACACCTGATAGCTTCCGTAAGTCAGCCAACAATCAGGATCTTGATATAATTCATTCAATCGTGACAGCACATGCGAATTTGAAAGCCAGTCATCACCATCAAGAGTGATAAACACATCATCGTCTGCAAGGTCATCAACCCATTTTGAAGTTTGAATCATTTCATATAAATTCTGAAGCGCATATTGTCTCGTCTCATTGACCCTCAAATTAAAAATATCATCAAGGGTATATTCATAAATGAAATCATGAACAACATCGGGAGTCTTGTCCGTTGAACAATCATCAACAATATAAACTTCGTAGTTGTCATAGTCCTGATCCAAAACACTAACCAAAGCATTCTTGATATACTTTTCCGCATTACGAACCGGAATCAAAATTTTAAAATGAGTATTCATCCTACTTCGCTTCCATGAACATATTTCTTTTTATCTTCGATACCCCAAACTTGAGGCATGGTTACATAAGGAAGGTGTTGTCTTGTAATACCATTCAG
>JACKZZ010005616.1_pt1 | contig 41351 bp, 52 predicted proteins | sample 8027871 | NCBI WGS metagenome assembly JACKZZ01 (sample SAMN15724774, study PRJNA655200) | protist metagenome | isolation source: fluorescence activated cell sorting (FACS) single amplified genomes of... | place: USA: West Boothbay Harbor, Gulf of Maine | collected 2000-07-19
CATTGCTGTTTCAGTTGTAGGTTTAATTATAGCTTCGATATTTGGAATAGTGAGCATACAATAATGGTAAGTAGAGCATCAGTTGGGAAGCAGGTTAGCAAACCAGGAATGAAAGGTAGGGGATCTATTAAACGTAATAAGTTAATTGGCTACGATAATCCAAGAGGTTCTAGTCAAAGAGCTACACTTGCTTCCCGAAAGAAAAGGGCACGTAGGCCGTGATTGACGTATACTTTTGGTTAAAGCCTCGTAAGAGAAAATACAAGATAATATTTTAAAGGAATTAAATTATGGCTACATCTGGAACATATAACTTCTCCATGGACATTGATGAGATTATTCAAGAAGCTATGGAGATGATCGGTGGTGAAGCTACACTAGGTGAAGAGGGCAAGTCAGCCCGTCGATCAATTAACTTATTACTACAGGACTGGCAAAACCGTGGCATTCAGCTATGGACTATTTCTACTACTGCTGTTACCGTAACTACTAGTGTTACTAGTTATACATTGGGTTCTGAGAACATTGATGTATTAGAAGCTGTAGTTAAACGTAATGGTATTGATCTACAACTACAACGAATTAGTATGGAGGAATATCTAAAGGTTCCTCGTAAGGGGCAGACAGGCCGTCCTACTCAGTATGCTGTACGTCGTGAACGTGACCAATCTGTTGTGTATCTGTGGCCTATCCCTGAGAACAGCACAGATTCAATTACATTTGAAACTGTTAAATACTTTCAAGACGTGACAAGGTCTGCCCAAACAGCAGACATCTCCCGTCGTTTCCTTCCTTGTTTAACTGCTGGTACTGCATACTTCATGTCAATGAAACGACCTGGGATAGAGGCAGGACGTATCCAAATGATTAAACAAGAGTATGAGGAACGACTGCTACGTGCTCAGGAAGAAGATAAAGAACGTGCTAACTTGTTAATACGTCCTAGATTGAACTATGTGTAATGGCAAATAGAGCATTAGGACTTTGTGATATTTGTGGTTTCCGTTACAGGCTTCGTGAATTAAAAATGAACAGCTACGGAATGATGGTATGCCCTATGGACTTTGAGGCAAACTTTGATTTAGTTAACCACCCACAGAATAGAATTGCTAATGTTTCAGACGACGAGAATATTCAAGATGCTAGACCACTAAGACCTATACTTGTATCTGCAGTACCTGTGTCTTCTTGGCTACCACCGTTATAGGGATTTAGATGGCTAGAGGTAAACACGTAAGAGCAGAGTGTGACATATGTGGTTTTGCATATAGACGTACTTTATTACGTAAGAACAGTTTTGATTTGTGGGTCTGTCCTAATGATTGGGATGGGTCATATGATAGAGTAAATCATGCACAGAACAAAACTCCTAACCTTAGAGATAATAGTCAGTATGTAATGAATGCAAGACCTGATCCTAACATTGATAGGAACATTAAGTGGGAAGATGCAACAGAAGTTTACACTACTATATATCAGTGGGAACTTGTAGATAAAGGATGGAATACTGTTTAAATGAGTGACTTAACAGGCAAGCTAATTGCTAACACATATAAGGATCTTTTACAGATAGCTTCGAGTGCTTCTAACGGAGGGTTAGATAGTACATTACGTTCTGTACAGGACGGCTCAGGGAACAACTCTTCATTAAAAATATCAGAAACTTCGGCAGCCTTTACTGGTAATGTTAGCATTGCTGGTAGTCTTAATATTGGTAATGCCTTTACTGTTGGTTCTATTGAGACAGCACTAATAAGTGCAACCACTATCAGAGGCTCTACTGTTTCTGTTACTAATATTACAACTGATACCCTTACTGCTGAGACACTAACATTTCAAGATGTAAGTGTAAGCAGCTTACGTACTGGTAGTTTAACGGTTACTAATAATGTAACTGCAACTGCTTACTATGGTGACGGTTCTAATCTAACTGGTATTGCTTCAGATACACGTATTGCTGCTGTGTCAGCCCTTACTGTAGTTAATCAAACAAGTATTGCAGCTAACACTTCTCTTATTGTAATTAATCAAACAAGTATTGCAGCCAATGCTTCTGCTGTCGTAGTCTTGTCAGCAACACTAGAAACTCGTATAGCTGCTGTCTCAGCTCTTACTGCAGTAAATAAAACTAGCATTGCAGCTAATGCCTCTGCCGTAGTAGCTTTGTCTGCTACCTTAGAAACTCGTATAGCTGCAGTATCTGTACTAACTGCTACTAACAAAACAAGTATTACAGCTAATGCCTCTACCATTGTTGCTCTCTCTGCTACACTAGAAAGCAGGATTGCAGCTTTGTCAGCTACTGTTGCTACTAGCATTAGTAATTATTTACCTCTAGCAGGTGGAACATTAACTGGTAACCTTAACTTTGGTGATAACGACAAGGCCATCTTCGGCACTGGGTCTGACCTACAGATTTTTCATGACCCGTCTGGCCCTGCCTCCTACATATCGGATGTTGGGAACGGTGACTTAATTCTTAAAGGCTCTAACCAAATAAGGCTACAGCAAGCTGACGGGGATGCCTTAGCTACGTTTAATGAAGACGGCTCCGTACAGCTTTACTATAACAACTCAGAGAAACTAGCCACCACCTCCACAGGTATAGACATCACGGGTACTTTGACCAGTGATGATTTGATTGTGGATGACGACACTGCAACAATAACAATCAAATCCTTTCAGCCTAGACTAATACTTGATGACGATAGTGCTGTTGGAGCTGGCTCAGATAAACTAATCATACAAAGTGCTTCTGCTCAATCCGAAGGTGATTATGAGTTTGTCATCAACAATGACCAGACGTCCTCCACAGATCAAGTAGCTATAAAAATTAGTGGTAACGGCAACATCAGCTTTTACGAAGACACGGGCACAACTGCAAAACTTGTATGGTCAGCCTCTGATGAAGATTTAAACTTTGCTGATAACGTCAAGGCTACGTTTGGTGCTGGTGATGACCTAGAGATTTATCATGATGGTAGCCATAGTTACATTAGTGACCAAGGGACAGGAAACCTCCGTGTTCTTGCTGAAAATTTCCAAGTAAGAAACCCAGCAAACAATGAAGCAATGATAATTGCTATTCCTGACTCTGGTGTGACTCTTTATCACAACAATAGTGCCAAACTAGCCACCACCTCCACAGGCATAGACGTTACTGGCAAAATCACCGTTGATTCACTAGGTAGTATTGGGGTTGTATCTACTGACAGGCTTTACATGGCAACTGCCGACGGGCTTGGCATTCAACTTGATAAAGACAATAACAGAATTGTTCCTGTTGGTGCTGACGGTTCAACATACAACAACAACGTAAGTTTAGGTGCATCTGGCTTAGAGTTTAAAAACTTGTTTTTGTCTGGCACAGCCACGATGGATGGTCTTACTGTTTCTGGTGCTGTGACTGCTACAACCAATGACAATACTGCACAGCTAGTTCTTAAATCAACAGATGCAGATGCTTTATCTGGACCGTTGATAGAGTTATTTAGAGATAGCTCTAGTCCTGCTAATGACGACTTAACTGGTAGAATATCTTTTCAAGCAGAAGATAGTGGAAGTAATAAAGTAACCTATTCAAGAATTAATTCTTATATAGATGATGTTACTGATGTTTCTGTAACTGGTAAGTTTGAAATAGATACAAACCAAATTGGATTTTTTAGAAGTCGTTTAATGTTTGATGAAACAGAAGCTGTTATAAACGACGACGGTATAGATTATGATTTCCGTGTAGAAAGTGCTACTATTGATAATGCTTTATTTGTACAAGGCTCATCAGGCAACGTAGGTATTGGTGGTAGCCCTTCAAGACCATTGCATGTTTATGGCCCAGACGGTGCTGGTGAAGGAACACCAACATTCAATGCAAATACCGTAGCCGTTTTTCAAAACAACGGAACATCAACCGATGGCACTATACTTAACATTGTAGCTGGGTCAGCAGGAAATGGATTTATAGGTTTTGGAGACTCAGCTGACGACATTAGACAAGCTATCGTTGCAAATATGTCAGATGACTCGTTAGAGCTTCGAACGGGCAATAATAGTACAGCTTTGACGATAGACTCCAGTGGTAACGTGCTGGTGGGTAAGACTAATACCACTTTTGGAATTGTTGGAGTAGAAAACCGTGGAGACGGTAGAATAACAAGTACACGTTCAGGCAATACCAACTTATTGCTTAACAGGCTTTCATCGGATGGTGACATCGTGCAGTTCTACAAAGACGGTGCAATCGTAGGTAATATTTTTTCTTCTGGTGGTATCCAAATGGGTATTGGAGATGGTGATACTGGATTGCTCTTCGGAGACAACATAGATGCTATTATGCCTTGGAGTACGTCTAATTCTCAAAGAGATGCTGCTACAGATTTAGGACGTGGGACAACCCGATTCAAAGACCTCTACCTATCAGGTGGTGTTTATATAGGTGGCACAGGTGCTGCTAATCTATTAGACGACTACGAAGAAGGCACTTACACAGTTCAACTATTCGATGCCAGTTCTGGTGGAAATGCTTCCTCAAGTAGTGTAACTGGAAGATATACTAAAATTGGTAATCAAGTCACTGTTAGGTTTGACAGCTTGAATAATATAAGTACGGCAGGAATGACAGGAACTGGTAGCCTTCATTTTTCACTGCCTTTTTCTGCAAGCTCAACTGGTAGGTCAGCAGGTTCTGTTATTTTTGACAATCTTACTTTTATTACTGGCAGGACTATGGTTACATCAATGGTTGTAGACAGTGCTTCAAGAGGACAATTTCGTACAACTGGAAGTGCTGTAACAGACCAAATTACACAGGTTCAAGATATTAACAGTGGTACAACTGATATTATGACATGTACATTAACTTATTTTACAGCCTAAAGGAGAAAACAAGTGGCACTAACTAAAGAAACTATTATAGATAAAATTGAGGTTGTTGGAACATACAAAGCTGTACAGGTTCGTACTGCTGTTGTAATAAAAGAAGATGATGTAGAGCTGTCACGTACATATAACCGTCATGTTATATCGGCTGGTAGTGATTACAGTTCGGAAGATTCAGAGGTACAGGCAGTATGTCAAGCAGTACATACATCTGCAATTGTCTCAGCCTATACAACTTATTTAGAAGCACAGGAGTAACATGATGGATAACGAGGTTAAAACAGTAATTGATATTAGTGCAGGTGGTATAACTGTGGGTGCAGTCTTTGATTTTTTACCTGAAGCCACTGCTTTGGCCTCATTAATTTGGGTATTAATACGTATATACGAAACCCCCACAATACAGGGACTATTGGGTAAAACAGAAGAATAGTGTATAATAATAAAAAATATTCAATACAGATAGGAAGTTAGAACATGGCAAGTACATATACAACACGAATTGGTTTAGAAAAGCAAGCTGACGGAGAGAATGCTAACACTTGGGGGCTACGGCTTAACACCAATGTTATTGATCTTGTAGATGAAGCCACTGCTGGATATGAAGCAATTGATATATCGGGTGGGGCAACGACACTGACAGATACTGTAGGTGTTTCTAACCAAGCTCGTAACATGGGCTTACGACTTACTGGTGCATTATCTGCTGACACTACAGTTACAATTCCTGCTGAAGAAAAGATTTACTTTGTAACTAATGATACAACCGAAGACTTTAATGTGTTAATTAAACCTGCAGGTGGCACACTTGTTACTGCTACTGAGCAGGGTCAAAGCATGATGATAGCAACAAATGGTTCTATTATTAAAAAGATTGAGACAGGTGTAGGTGGCACTATCAATGCTATTAATGTAGTGGCTACTTCTATTGTAGCTTCTAAGAATATGAAAGTTAGTGCAACTCTTAGTGCTACAACTCTAGATGCCTTTAATGTAATTTCTACTAATATTACTAACTCAGGTGTAGTTAGTGTTGTTACTCTTAGGGGTACTACTGCTACTCTAGGTAATATTAAAGTAAGTACTGCTGTGACAGCTACTAGAATAGGAGCAGTTAGTGCTACCTTTGGTACGGTATCTGCTACTAAGGCTTATATAGAAACTATTTATGCAACCTCAGCAGGAGCAACAGGCAACCAAGGACAGCTAGATATTAGATATGAAGACGGTGCAGCAGGACTAACAGCCCCTGTTGTAGCTCTTTATAATGGTGCTGAAGATAGCACAAGCAACAAATCAAAGCTTACTTTTGATTTTGATAATCAATCAGGTCAACGTCATGGATATGGTTCCATTTTTGTAGAAAGTGTAGATGTCCAAAGTGGAAATGAAGATGCTCAGATGAGCTTTAAATATTTAAGGTCTGGGACAACAACTACTTGGCTTGCAATAGTATCATCTAAGGCTACCCTCACAGGTGACTTACATGTTACTGGTACTATTACTGAAGGTTCAGATGAAAGATTTAAAAGTAATATTCAAACACTAGATGGAACTAAAGCTTTTGAAATGAGAGGTGTTTCATTTGAAAAAGATTCAGGTGTTGACTCTGGTGTCATTGCTCAGGAATTAGAACTAATTGCACCTGAGCTAGTTAAAACAAACTCAGAAGGTTACAAGTCTGTAGCTTACTCCCACGTAATTGGTTATTTGATCGAAGCAGTTAAACATCTTAAAGAAGAAGTAGAAACATTAAAAGGAAATAATTAATGTCCTCAACCGATGCTAGACTTATTAAACTAGATTTCGTTCCTGGTTTTAATAGAGAGTCAACCCAGTATGCTGAAGAAGGCAAGTGGTTTGATGGCAATCGTGTTCGTTTTCGTGAAGGTAAACCAGAGAACATTAGGGGATATGAAAAGTTTTCTGATACTGCTATTAGTGGATTACCCAGAGAAACTATTACTTGGACAGATAATAATACAAGACCTTTCATAGGCATAGGAACTAATACAAATTTATATGTTGTTGCAGATGGAATTATATTTGACAGTACCCCTGTTGTATCTATTGTATCTGTAGCTGGAAACTTCCAAACATTTACTACAAAAGCAGAAGTAAAGGTAAGCACCAATAACCACCCTGCTAAGATTACTGACCGTATTGTATTTACTAGTGTAGATACTATTGGTGGTAACATTGACATTAATGGTGTACGTGCAGTTACAAGTGTAAGTGGTGTAAACCATTTTTATGTTTCTGTTGCTACATCTGCAGCTTCTAACAGCACTGATGCAGGTACAACAGGATCTATGTTATTCTTATTGGCTAATGAAGAGTCAAACTCTATACAAGGTTTGGGTTATGGTGCAGGTGTATATAATGCAGGTGTTTCAGTGTCAGGAGCTAGAGCTTGGAATGAGGCAGCTTCTGAGGGAGGCTTTACATTCTTAGCTTCTATGTGGGGGCTTGACACTTGGGGTGAGGATTTACTAGCACAACGTCGTGGTGGTAGGTTATTTTATTTAGATATTAATGCTTCAGCTACTCCCGAAAGAGCTATCGAAGTTACTGCATCTCCTACAGCTACCACCTTCCTTGTTTCTCCTAATGATCGACATGTTATTTGTTATGGTGCTAGAGAGTTTGCAACATCTGTAGGTGGTGGTGAAAACCCTATGTTGGTACGTTGGTCTGACCAAGAGGACTTTACACAGTGGACACCAGCTATTACTAATACAGCAGGTGAGGTTATTCTAGCAGAAGGATCACGAATTATTGGTGCTATACGTTCACGTAATGCTATTAACATTTGGACTGATAAGGCTATGTATACTCAACAGTTTGTAGGTCCTCCTTTTGTCTTTAGTTTTACACAAGTAGGTTCTAACTGTGGATTGATTGGACAACATGCAGCCATTAACTATGACGGTATCTCTTTCTGGATGGGTGAGAATAACTTCTATATGTATGATGGACGTACACAGGTAATGCCTTGTACCATTAGACGACAGCTGTTTGGTAACTTTAATGGCTCACAAAAAGAAAAAGTATATGCTGGAATTAACTCAGAGTTTAAAGAAATTATATGGTTATACCCTACAGCAAATAGTGATGAACCTGATGCCTATGTTGTTTATAACGTAGAAGAACGTACTTGGGTTTATGGTAACTTGTTTGCTGATGGTGTTGTAACAACATACAACGATAGAGATATTTATAGTAATACAATTACAACTGGTAAGACTTCTGCTACGGCTGACATGTACATATATAACAATGAACCACAGGATATATACACTGGTGAAGGAAGCCCTTTATCTTCCTTTATTGAAACAGCCTACTTTGATTTAGATGAAGGTAAGCAGTTACTGTTTGCAGATAGAATTATTCCTGACTTTAATTTTACTGCAGGTGAAACAATTGATATATCTTTAAATACTAAAGATTATCCTAATAGCACAGAACGTACAAAGGGACCTTTTACTATCTCACAGAATACTACTAAGGTGGACATGAGAACAAGGGGCAGACAGGCCAGTGTAAGGCTTTCGGCTACTAACACAGGTGGATGGAGATGGGGTGCTCTACGGCTCTCTGTGCAGCCTGACGGGGATCGGTAATGGCTAATTATCCTAAGTTTCCTTTCTATCCATCTCGATCTTTAGCTGATCTACAGACGACTTTGATTAATTGGGGTAATGAATTAACACGTGAATTAGATACAGAAGACACTGCTGTTAGGACTAGACCGTCTACAACTATCTATACGGTAGCCAGTGTATCTGAAATAGGGAGACCTAGACCAGGAGATGTAGCATATTCTACTAGCACTACTAAGTTTAGAGGGTATACCACGACTGCTGCAGGATGGGTAGATTTTAATTAGAAGCTGGTATATCAGCTATCTTTGTTGTATAATAAGGTAATTTAATAGAGGAAGACTATGGCATACGGACAAAACATGAATGCACCAATGTCGGGACTAACAGGTCTGGCAGCAATGAAGGGAAGGCAGGGAGATAACACCCTAGTCCACGTTAATCCTATGGAGCTAAAAGCTTTAGAGGCTATGGCTCCTGGAGGTCTTACACGTAATCCTTATACAGGTTTACCTGAAGCTTTCAAACTTAAAGATATTCTACCAGTGCTGGGTGCAGTAGCTGGTGCAGCTTTTCTTGGTCCTGCCGTTGGTGCAGCCTTCGGTACTGGATTAGGTGCAGCAGGTGGTGGATTGGCAGCAGGTCAAAGTGTTGAGGAAGCAGCTCTAACAGGTCTTACTTCAGGTGTAACAGCAGGTATGTTTGCACCAGCAGCAGCAGCAACAACTGGAGCAACAACTGGAGCAACAACTGGAGCAGCAACTGGAGCAGGAACTGAAGCAGTAGCTAGTGAAGCATTAAGTAATTTTGTTCCTGGTGAAGTTACTAGGTCAGGTGCATTAGGAAGTTTTAAACCCATACCATCAAGTGCTTTACCTTCTGGTACAGCAGGAGCAGCAGGAACATCTAGTTTTGCAGACATAGCATCGGCACAAACAGCAGGAGCACTACAACCTGCTACTATGGGTCAGCTAGCAGGGGCAGCAGGACGAACAGGACTACAAGCACTAAAAGACCAAGGTTTTAAATCTGTAGCAGGTGGTGCACTGGCAGCAGGAGTAGCCTCTCCAGTAGAAATGGTTAAACCTTCTTATGGTCCTGTCGAAGCTATACAAAACCCACAACAATCAGCTAACGTATCGAGAGCAGAAATAGATAAGTACATCCGTGGTGGTGGACAAATGCCTCAGTTCTTCCGTCCTACACGTATGGCTGCTGAGGGTGGTCCAATTGGATACGGTCCTTTTGGAGCTATGCAGTACCCACAACAAATAGCACAAAGCAAAGATGAAAAAGGAAATACTATAGTTAATGTCAACCCATCAAGTGGTGCAAGCATGAACTATAATGAAGGTGGTCCTATTAGTTTAAATGAGGGTGGACAACCTAGTGGCATGTTCTCAGGTATGGTAGACGGAAGACTAGGTGACGGTATGTCAGATAACGTAGCCTTTGAAGTAGTTAATGACCCACAGATTGAACGTGCTCAGTTAAGTCCTGACGAGTATGTGATGGATGCCTACACAGTGTCGGCACTTGGCAACGGTTCGTCCGATGCAGGTGCTAAAAGATTAGATGATTTTAGAACAGCTTTGAGAGAGAAAGCAATGGGGAGAAAAAGCCAGCCTAAGCAAATAGATGGTGCTAAAGAACTTAGCAGAATGGTTTAATGACTCAAGAACACTACCAAGTACCCCCACAGGATGTGGCACAGTACTGGCACTTATTTAACCCACTTATCCAAAAAGCTATAGATAAGTCGGGTAATACAGATTTTACCTTAGATGGTATATTTAATAGGTTAATAACTAATGTATGGCAGTTATTTATTATACTAAAAGATGGTGAACTAAGCTTAATATATGTTACACAAGTAATTAGTTTTGATTCTTATAATGTATTAAATGTAGTTTTTATTTCTTCAGTGGATACTAAAAAAATAGATATGAAATATTTACAGAAAGCTTTCGAAGAAACTGCAGGTATATTTAATTGTAGAAAAATAATAGGTGGGGGAAGAAAGGCTTGGTTAAAAGCTGGCAAAAAATTTGGTTATAAAGATGTAACATATATGGAAAAAGAATTATGATTTTATTTGATAAAAAACCAAAGCATAACTTTGAAGATCTTATGGGTTCAGCCATTGAGGTAGAAGATAAGTGGCTTGAGAAAAAACTAAACTCACACATAGCCTATGGTATAGGTGGTGGTGGTGGAGGTGGTAGTCAACAAGACGTACCTCCTACCTTGCAACCTTATGTAAGAAATGTTTTAAACAGAGCTGAAGGTTTATACGGTACACAGCAGCAATATGTACCCTATATGGGAGAACGTCTAGTAGGCTTTAGTCCTATGGAACAACTAGCTCGTCAGGGTATTGTATCACAGGCTACACAAGGTGGTTTAGCTGCTGCTGACCCTCGTCTATCTCAGGCAGGTTCTTACTATGCTCCTGCTCTAGGTTCTTTACAACAAGGACTAGCAACACAACAGGTAGGTGGACAGCTACTAAAAGGTGTAGCTCCTTCCCTTGGTATGGCAGAAGCAGCTTATGGTCAAGCAGGAGGTTTATATGGACAAACTCCTGCACAGTTAGCTGAAGCCAACAGAGCTTTAATGAATTATGAGCAGTCTCTAAGAGGACAGGCTCCTTATCTAGGTTTAGCTGGTCAGGCATATGCTACACAGGCAGAAGCACTAGGTCGTCAACAGCCTACACTAGATGAAGCAGCTAGACGATACCAGCAACAACAACAACGTATAGGAACACAAGAAGCTTTACTACGTTCTTCATTGGCTCCTGTTGCTGACATTCAAAGTCAACTAGGTTTAGCTGGTCTAGGACTAGCAGAAGAACGTGGCCTTGCTAGGGAAGCTGCTGACGTACAACGTGGTGCAGCTCGTGGTGTAGACATTGGTGACTTACAAATTGGTAGATACATGGATCCTTTCCAACAGCAAGTTACTGATATAGCTAAAAGAGAAGCTGTAAAAGAAGCTCAGTTGTACGATCAACAACTATCTGCTCAGGCTGCTGCAACAGGAGGCTTTGGTGGCTCACGTCAAGCTTTACTAGAGGGACAGGCTGCATCTGATTTAGGTGGACGACTAGCAGATATACAATCAAGAGGCTCACAGGCAGCTTATCAACAAGCACTACAGACTGCTGCACAACAACAACAACTAGGCTATGGTGAAGATGTAGCTCGACTACAACGTGAAACTGGTTTGGCACAGGCACTAGCTGGTCTAGGCTCACAGGCTCAGTCATCTGCTTTAGCTCGTCAACAACTAGGACTAGGTGGTTATGGTGGTTTAGCTGAACAACTACGTGCTGCAGCAACTGGCTTTGGTGGTACAGCAGGACAGCTAGGTCAAATAGGACAACAGTATGCTGGACTTGCTGGACAACAGGGTGCATTAGGTGGTACATATGGACAGTTAGCTACTGGTTTACAGGGATTAGGTGGTGCATTTGGTCAACAGGCTCAAGGCTTTGGTGACTTAGCTACTCAACGTGGTCAATTAGCTGGTCAGTTTGGACAAGCTGGTGGACTATATCAGGGATTAGGTGGTGCTTATGGACAACAAGCTGGACTATATGGTCAAGGTGCAGGTGCATTTGGACAACAAGCTGCAGGTCTTGCTGGCTTTGCTCCTGCCTTTGCTAATCTTGGACAAGGTGCTCTTGGTCAACAGTATCGTGAACTTGGTTACCTATCAGGTGTAGGTGAGGCTGGTCGTGGTATGGAACAAGGACGTGCTGACCTTGCATATCAACAATTCCAAGAACAAAGAGATTTTCCAGCACAACAACTACAACAAATGTCTTCTCTTATTCAAGGCTTTCCTTTTCAGATTACTCAACCACCAGCCCAACCTAGCCCATTCCAACAGGCAGCAGGTGCTGGTTTAAGTCTCTATGGACTAAGTGGTATGTTTAGGAAAGAGGGTGGGTCAATGAAACCTACTAATGAAGATCGTGTAGCTTATCGTCAAGCAGGTGGCTTGGCTGGGCTAGCTGAGTTAGGTATTGACCTTGAGGACTTAAAGGAAGTTTTAGCTGGAGTAGGTAAGTTTGATAAAGAAGCAGAGATGAGAAAAATAGAAGCTCAAAAGGCTGCTGCTCTTACTCAGGCTGGTTTAGGTATTCTTTCTGCTGACCCATCACGAGGTGCTCTTGCAGCCATTGGCTCAGGTGTAGCTCCTTCTTTAGGTGACTTTGCTACTATACAGGCACAGGTAGAAGACCTCCCTGAAAAAGAACGTAAGGCAAAACTAGAAGGCTTACTATCTACTCTAGCAGTTGGTGAGAAAATTAAAGACTTAACACCTGAATTAATCTTTCCAAAAGTAACACCTACTCAGTTTGCTGATGTTGAAGCAAGAGTACTTGGAAAAGATCAATTAACAAATGAAATGGGGGAGCTAACATTAGATCTTCAAAATAGTTCTTTAGCAAGAACTGCTGCCCAAGCTCGTGATGCTGGTATCACTGATGAAAATAAAATTGCTAGGATGGCTATACAGGATTATGCAAGGTCACTAGAAGAAACTTTTAAGTCTGGTAATGTTGATGACGACACACTTAATGATGTTCCTAACACACTAAACGAAGGTAAGGAGGCAGTAACAGGTAGTACATCAAAAAAGGAAGGTGAGACTGCAGTAACAGGTAGTACATCAAAAAGATTAGAACAGATACGTCGTCAAAAAGAATTACGTAATCGTTAATATTAAGGATTAATTAAATGGCAATTAGCTTTAGATCAGGTACATTCCAGTCTGCTTTTGACGAGTTAGATCAAAAGATAGAAGCTGGAGAAATTAGTACTGAAGATCAAAAAAATAAATTCTTAGAACAAAAAGAGATTGACCCTGTAGATTATGCAGGGGCTTTGCAGGACTATACAACAGCTTTTGAATCAGGTGAGCTACGTGAAGGTGATGAAGTTGACGACACACGTGCACGTACAACTGGACTTGGTCGTGCTGCAGGTAGAGCCATTGGTGAAACTGCTGAGGGTCTTATTGATTTTGGTGCAATGATTCTGCCAGATTTTATGGAAGAAGCAATTGGTAAAGCTGCTGATGAGATAGGTGACTACATACCTGACGAAATTAAAAAACTATCTTCTGAAGTATTTGATCCATATCACGGAGAAGGTCTAATAGCAGGTGGAGAAGAAATAGTAGGTACATTAGGTTCTTATATTGTTCCTTTTATGGGTGTAACTAAGGTTGCTTCTGGTGTAGGTAAGGCTTCAAAAGCTTTATCTTCTGCAGGTACACGTTCTCTAGCTAACAAAACATTTAAGAAAGTATCTGAAAATAGTAAACGTCAAGCTCTTATGAAAGCAGCAGGTACTGGTACTAAAGGTGCAGTAGCTGCAACTATTGTAGAAGATCCAGAAGAAGGTGTAGTTAATTTATTAAGAGAAAGCTTTCCCGAATCTACTACATACTTAGAAAGACTTCGAGTAGATGAGACAGATACAGAAGCTGAACAATATATAAAAGCTTTGCTATCTAACTTAGGTTTAGGTGTAGCATTCTCTCCTTTATTGTTAGCAGGTAAACTTAAAAAACCTATTGCTGAGGGAGCCAGCATAGCATTTAAACCTGTTAAAGAAGCTGTTAAAAGTTTACCCTATTTAGATAAGCTACCTTCTATCGGTGCTAACTGGTCTTCACGTTTAGGAACAGACAGCACTATGTTATCTTTAATTCAAAAAGTTAGCAAAGGTGCTGAAGCAGGAATGATACGTGCTGAAGGACTAGCTTCTGATTTGTCTTCAGTTGTTAAAAAAGAATATAAAGATAATCTTGGTAACGTAGATCAAGTTATTAATAAAGCATTGAATGGAGACAACGTAGCACTTAAACAATTAAAACCAGATACTCAGTCTATTGTTTCTGAAATGAGAAAGAATATAGATGAGTTAAGTACTAAAGCTTTAGGTCTTACTAAAGGTAAACTTAAAAGTAAAATAAATAAAAAGTTAGAAATATATTTAACTAGAAGCTATGATTTCTTTGATGATCCATCAGTTAGAAAACAAACTTTAAATAAGTTTAAAAAGTTTGATAAAGATGGCACAGACCCAGATGGTGTATTTTCTACAGCATTAAAAAGTATAATGGATACTACAGGTAAGAATGCTGAAGAGTCTTATGATGTATTAAAAAAGTTAATGGCTAAGGGAGATAATAAAGAAGCTGGAGATTTTCTTGGTGGTTTACTAACACATGGTAAAAGAATAGGTGATACTAAATCAGGTATGAAACGTAAAGATTTACCAGAAGGAGTTAGAGCTTTACTTGGTGAAGTTAAAGACCCTTATAAAAACTATGTTAAAACTATGACTAACCTTTCTAGGATTAGTGCAGAAGATGACTTCTTAAAGGGTGTGGGAAATCATTTAAGAAACTTATCGGCATCTGGAAAAGCTATAGGTACTAATCCTCTTGATGTTATTGGTGAGGAAAGACTAGGCCGTGTCTTTGGTAGAACATCTGTAGCTAAAGGACAGGTAGTAAACCCTCTTGAAGGTTTATATGTTAATGATAATTATGCTAAAGCTATTAAAGATGGATTAAATACTTTACAACCAGATGGTGTTTTTATGCAAACATTTATGGCAGGTAAAGGTGTTTCTCAAGCTTTTAAAACTGCTTACAACCCAGCTACACACGGACGTAACGTAATGGGTAACGGTATACTTATGGTAGCTAATGGATTCATAGGGCCAAAGGGTTTTGGCACAGCTTTAAAAGCAACTTCTAATAAACTTCGTAATAAAACTAGTAAAGAAATTGCAAATAGATATGCAAGATATACTGAACTAGGTGTAGCTAGTAGTGGTGTTAATATAGGAGTTATAAGACGTAACTTAAATGCTTTTGGAACAGACCCAGATGCAGCTCTTAACAGTGCAGCTAATAGAGGAAATCTATTAAGTAAAATAACTGATAATAAAGTATTAGAAGTATATCAGGCAGAAGATGACCTATTTAAAATTGCTCACTTTGAAAAAACTCTTGACTATATTAAAAAAAGTAAAAAGTATGGAGACCTGCCTCTAGCTAAACAAGAAGAGGTAGCTGCTCAACGTACAAGAGATTTAATGCCTAACTACAACCTTGTTCCTAAAGCTCTTAAAAATTTAAGGACTGGTGTATTGGGTGACTTTCTTGCTTTCCCTGCAGAAATGGTAAGGATAAGTAAAAACTTAGGTAAGTATACACTACAGGATATAGCTAGTGGAGATAAGGCATTAGCAGAGGCAGGGTTTAAAAGACTAGGTGGTTTAACTGCAGCAGGTGTAGCTCCAACAATGTTGTCTGATTTTTCAGCAAGTATGAATGGTATATCTTCAACTCAAAAAGAAGCATTAGAAAACATAGGATCTGACTTTACTTATAACCAAGATAAAATTTATTTAACTCCTATTGGTGAAGATGAAAATGGACAAACATCTGTAGACTTTTTTAACTTAGGTCCAATAGACCCATTTAGTTATCTTAAAACTATAGCTAAAGGAACTAATGCTTTAGTACTAGGTAATATAACAGGAGAAGAAGCTGAAGTAGAACTAGATAAAATAGCACTGGGAACTTTAGATCAGGCTCTTGGTCCCTTCCTTGCACCGTCTATGATAACCGAAGCTTTGGCAAGTGTCTTTATGGGTAAAAGTAGAGAGGGTGATACCTTTGGTGAAGATGTAGTACAATTAGATGCAAGTAGATTTGAACCATTAATAGATGTCTTTACTCCTGGGTTTGTAAACTTAATTAGTAAACGATTAGAGTATGAAAAAAGTTTAAATGAAACAGGTAAAAAGAAAAGTGGAGCTTACTTTACAGAAGGTGAAGTAGATTTAGCTGCTTCACTTGGTCTTAAAAGAGATAGGCTAGATATTACTGCTGGTACACAATTTAATATTAACCCTTTAATACAAGAAATAAATACTGCTGGCAGTGAGCTTGAATATAATTTACGTAGTGATCCTAACTATGCAAGAGGTCTTTTCTCAGGACAAGATTCTAGTATTGTAACTAATGATTTCTTAAAGGCACAGGATAAAAGATTAGCTGGGTATCAGAAGTTAACAAGTTTAATGGAGGACTACTCAGCAATTTATGGTGACGATGTGTTTGGTAGTGTAGTAGAAAACCTTACAGATAAAGGTAGAAAGAGTCTTCGAGGAGATACAGGTACTGTTCTTAACAATGCTATTGATAATTTCTTTGACCCTTATCAGCTTAAAGAAAAATATTACTTTGAAGATATGGAAATTCCAATTGACTACGATGAAATATTTAGTATATACGATGACCTACAAGGGAGTGGGATACTAGACTGATATGATGTATAATAAAGATAAATTAGTAGACCAGTTAATTAAACACGAAGGTCTTGAGCTTAAAGTATACAAGTGTACCGAAGGGTTTGAAACGATTGGTGTAGGCCGTAACCTTAGAGACAGGGGAATTAGTGAAGATGAAGCACGTTATCTTTGTGACAATGATATTGAAATCGTTGAAAGAGAACTTACTGCTGCCTTTCCTATGGTTTCTAAACTTAATGATGTTCGTATCAGGGTTGTTCTTGATATGGCTTTTAATGTTGGTGTGCCTCGTCTTAAAGGATTTGTTAAGATGTGGAAAGCAATTGAGCTTGATGATTATGAACAAGCTGCAATAGAAATGTTAGATAGCAAATGGGCACGACAAGTAAAAGGTCGTTCATATACTTTGTCTAGGATGATGGAAACAGGAGTAGAATAATGTCAATACCTAATTCAATAACCAGATTTGGTAGGAATGAACCATTTGATTTACAGATGTCAAGAGGGTTGGTTCCTTATCATGTTCCACTATATAAGTTTGGATTTAATCCAGATGTTAATGGAACTGAAGAAACTATTTGGACTCAGGGTGGTAACTATCCTTGGCCTGCTTCTGCTGCTGTTGCTTATGTAAACTCTACGGATGTAGATGATACAGATGGAGGTACAGGTGCACAAAAAGTTTCAGTTATTGGATTAGATGCTGACTACAATTATATAACAGAAGAAGTTACCATGAATGGACGGACACAGGTAGTTACAGATGCTGAGTTCTTACGTATATTTAGAGCCTATGTAACACTTAGTGGATCTTCTGGTGGAGCAGAGGGAACTATTTATATTGCATATGGTGCAGGTCTTGACGGATCTTTTATTCCAACAGGTACAATTACTGCTAATTTATCTGGAGGAAACCAAACTCAAATAGCTGCTTACACTGTACCAGCAGGTAAAAGTTTATACCTAGACGACATTAACTTTACAGCAGCTATTTCACAATCTAATAATTATGCAACAGTTAGTTTTGTAGCTCGTTTTCCAGGCAGTAACACATGGAGAACTTTATTTATTAATGTTTTACAAAGTAACCAATTGATTGCTAAATTTGAATATCCTCAAGGCTTGCCAGAAAAAACAGATGTAGAATGCAGAGCATTTACAAGCAATACTAATAATTTAATTGGTGCTTCTTTTCAGGGAGTATTGATTGATAATGATGCAACTAATACGGCAGCACCATTCAATGCTTTTGAAGGGAACTTAGTATAATGTTACAAGCTTTATTGGGACCTGTTGCTGGCATAGCTACCACTTGGCTAGAAGGTAAACAAAAGAAAGCAGAAGCTAAACAAAAACTAGAAGTAGTTAAGATTGAGGCACAGGCTAAACAAGTAGAGCAAGACGGTGGCTGGGAAGAGAAGGCTATGTCTGCTAGCACTGATTCGTGGAAGGACGAAGCTTGGACAATTTGTTTCATACTTGTAATATTTTGTAGCTTCATTGAACCACTACAGCCAGCTATGAAGAGTGGCTTTGAGTTTCTAAACGAAGCTCCTGACTTTATTAAGTACGGCATACTAGCTAGTATTGCAGCTAGCTTTGGATTAAAATCTATAGGTAAGTTGAAAGGTTAAGACATGGTAGTTAGGTATAATAGGGGAGTAAGATCAGGCAGTGGTGGAAGTCCAGTTACTTTAACACCAGAGCAAGAGTATGCCAAAGCAATGAGAAAAAGATATGGTAATCCTTATCGTTCTTTTGTATCTCCAGTAGTCCCAAAGCCTGTAGTAGATAACAGTATGATTACAGGTTTTAGAAGCAACTATGCTCCTGGTTCTATACAGTATCAAAGGGAAAAGTATGAGTATGATCTTAGGCAACAAGGTAGAGATGCTAAAGGTAATAAGATAGTTTCTACAGGTATTGACTTTGGTTCTGGGGGGCTACCATCTATTTTTCGTCCTGACCTACGTGACCTTACACCTCTCGAACGTAATAGAATTCTTACGGGCTTCGAAGCTCAATCAAGTGAAGAAGCTCGTGGTGGCACGACAGCACCTCTTTTATCAGATACAGAAAGATTACTTAATGCTAGTAGACGTTTAAGAGAAGAAGAACGTAATACACAACAGACTCCTCAAACTGCTTTATCTTTTAGTAATCTTCCATCAATGAGTAATATAAATACACAGATTAATTCTGTATTAGATAGTATAGCTAATAATGAAACTAATGTTGGTACAGGAACTCCTGCTGATGTTACTGCTATAGACACAGTTTCTGTTGGTGACAATCCTTTGTTAGAAGCTTCTGATATTTTTCAAGAGGAAATAAATAACCAACAAATATCTACTACTCCAGTAACTCAAGTAATAGCTCCTACTAAGGTAGATACTATTGCTCCTTACACAGGTTACTCTCAGTATTATAGTCAAGATCAGGCTGGTCAAACAACAGGTGTCCCTGGAGCTGGTTCTACCTTAGAAGGTATGACTGTAAATCCTTACACTGGATTTATGCAAAGCAGTTCTAATTATTTTGGTGCACCGTTTACTCAACAGTCATATACACCTTATCAATCACCTATGGGTTATCAGGGTAGTGGAGCTATGAATCAATTTACTTCTCCAGCTCAGACATATACTAACACTGTTACTGATCCTAATGCTATGCCAGAGTATCAACGACAAATGATAATGCAGAATGATTATCAGAACCCTACTGGAAGTATTTCATTTGGTCAAGGTCCTCGACTTAACAAACCTTTAGAGGGTTATAACTATACGTCGTATGGTAACATGAATCCTGTATTTAATCCTGCTGCTACGTCACCTACAAGCTCGTATGTCTCACCGACTACACAAGAAAGTGCACAGACAGCAACTACAGGAGGCACAGGCTTCAGTGGGTTTGGTAACTTTAGGGGTTAGTATAGAGTAGCTTCCAACATCTCTTCTACTAAAGTAGTAAAGGTATACTCAGGCTTCCACCCTAGTACATTTTTTGCTTTGCTTGGATCTCCTACTAATAATTCTACTTCGGCTGGTCGATAAAACTCTGGGTTAACATTAACTACAGTGTTGCCGTTCTCGTCGATAGCTTTTTCATCTGTACCAGAACCTTCCCAGTGTATCTTAATATCAAAGTAATTAAAACATATTTCCACTAGCTCACGTACAGAGTGTAGCTCACCTGTTGCCAGCACATAGTCGTCACCTTTTTCTTGTTGTAGCATACGATACATGCCATCTACATAGTCCTTAGCATGTCCCCAATCTCTCTTAGAATCCATGTTACCTAGACTTATGTGGCTCTGTGCTCCCCTAGCAATGTTAGATACACCCTTTACTATCTTCTGTGTGACAAAGTTGTCACCTCTCCACGGTGATTCGTGGTTAAATAGAATACCATTAGAACCATGTAGTCCATAGCTTTCTCTGTAGTTCTTAACAGACCAGAAGGAAAACTGTTTGGCTACACCATAGGGTGAACGTGGATAGAAGGGAGTGCTTTCATTCTGTGGTATCTCTACCACCTTACCGTACAGCTCTGACGTAGAGGCTTGATAGAACTTAGTATGTTCCATCATGCCTAGTGTTCTAATGCACTCTAGCAGCCTCAGTGTACCCAAGGCATCTACATCTGCTGTGTATTCTGGTATGTCAAATGACACACGTACATCAGACTGTGCACCTAGATTATAGACCTCATTAAATAATTTCTTATCAAACAACTTTACTAGACAACCTGTGTCAGTAAGATCACCATAATGTAGATGTAGTTTGTCTGTATTTAATAGGTGAGATATACGATGTAAATCATTAACAGAAGAACTACGTCTACGTAGAGCATGTACCTCATAACCCTTATCAATAAGAAGCTCTGCTAGGTAGCCTCCGTCCTGTCCTGTTATACCTGTTACTAGTGCTGTCTTTGTCATACTATATACTCTTTCTTCCCAAAAAATTCTTTATTATTATAACACGTTTTTATAGATTGATCTAGTCCTTTTCTTTATTTTATCAGGACATTTATCTTCAAAATATATCTGATGTGTTTTAGCTACACCGTCACAATTATAATGACAACGACGTACTAATATATTAGATTGATTGTCCATACGTGCATGTGTTGCAGTTTGTAGGTATAGATAACAAAGTGCCTCAGCTATCAGCATCTACCTTGTCCTCTTCTTCCTCGTCGTAAAAGTCTTCAGGGAATGTTTGCATTAAAAGCTCGTATACTTTTTCTTTACCTATTGTTTGAAACGAATGCTTAATGCTTTCTTCTAGTCCTTCTAAGTCTGTAGGACCCTCGTCTTCCTGATTGTTACCACGTACACGTGACAACAACTCCAGTGCCTTGAGTGCCACCTGACCAGAGCCAGTTAGTTTAGCAGCTTCGTATTGCTGCTCTAGTTCTGTTATAACATCTAGGTCAGTACTTACTTCTGACTCTAACTCTTTTAACCTGTCTTGTATGTCAGGTTGTTTGAGTAGACGATAGCCCTGATTGTATGCAGACTGTTCACTATATCCAGCAGCTTGGGCTGCCTTCGTAGCATTACGTGTAATAAAATAGTTCTGACAGAACAGCTCTTGTTTTTCTTTTAATTTAGCCATTGGTCAAACGTCTTATAATGTTCATTGTAATATGATTGCTCAAACACCTGTGCAGCTAGGCTGTCAGAGCCGTAAAACTTAAAGTTTATTTTACATGCCTTGTCTTCAAACATACGTTCTAAGTCCTGAGCTAAGGCTAGCAGCTCTCCAGTTGTAAAGAACTTCTTGTCACCTGTTTCTACTGCAAGATACTTGTCGTTACCTGCTTCGTCTTTAATATCCTTATGCTTCTTAGCTTCCTTTTCTGTAACACTACAATCAAAACCAAACAGATGTTGGTTAGTATATCCCAATGTCTCAAGCAATCCAATGGTACGAGTAGCAGCACATGTGCCACCAGAGATTAATAATTCCCCTGGCTTTATACCAATGCCCTCTGCAATAGTTACTTTATTAGTAACAGTTTCATCTCGTATGGCATCCGTAAAAGCATGGAAGCCTAGTATGTTGTCTGTCTTTTCCATTATGTATTTCGTTACCGTAATGTCTGTCATAGAAGCAATAAAGAACTTAGTCGTAGGATCAATCTTTTTAAACAAGTCTTTACGTACTACACCATGTGTGCTAATACCTTCCATAGGACGTGGGTCTAACACTACACAAGCAAACGGTTTGATGCCATTCTTTAGCAGACGTTGATAGGAATGTTTAACACAAAATACTTTTGCATTTGTTTCCTGCTGTAGTTTCTTTATCTTAATAAAGTCTAGCTTACCACCTGACACAATGATTGCATGTTCTTCTGTAGGCTTGTAGTTCTTTACCCAATCAAAGTTATTAATTAGTTTAACATTCTCACGTACATTATTACGTATGTCATCTACAGGCATAGAGTCTTTAGGCTTAACAATAATAGGTACACGTGTCAACGAAGTAGGTAAGTCCTTAACGGTATCTGAATCCTGTAGTGCAACAGCTAGGTGTACATACCAGCCCAATGTTGTTGGGTCTTCAGATGGAAGCACTGCCTTACGTTTAACTTTAATATCTTTAAATGTTTTTATAATCCCTGTATGATCTTCTGAAACAACAATGTCTTCATCCATTGGACTATAGTAGTCATCGAATACAACTACAGGAACAGAAGATAGATGGTCGTAATCACTCTTAACAGTTTCATATGAATGACCACCGTCAATGTAAGCTAGGTCAACATCTAAATGCTTAGAGCCTTTCAGTGTATCCTTTGTATCTCCCTTATGTAGAGAGAATGTAAACTCTTTATTATTTTCACTCATCTTATCAGAGAACTGTTGAAGTCTTTCGGATATAGCAGATATAGTATTATGTTTCTTTACGTTTAGTTCTACCTTATCTGTCTCATCCGTAGCATCTTCAAATAAATCAAAGCCACGATAGTGCACCTTGTCAACAGACTCAAAAGCAGCCAGTGCCATCTCAATAGCACGACGACCATCCCACGTACCAACTTCAAGAATACTAAAGTTATTATTATCTTCTGAATAATGTCTAACAATATCAGCTAGTTGCTTGTATCGTTTAGCACCTTTCAACTGCTTGGTAGGTTGGGCTGGTTCAGCATCTACAAACTTTAAGTTACCCTTCTTGTGTACAAAGAAATCTTTTAGTGGAGAGTTTTCAAACACAGCTAGTCCACGTACACCTTCTGAAAGATTTAATACTTCCATGCCGTGAGCCTTATAGATATTTAGTAGACGTTCAAATAAGAAAGCATCTGTCCACTCTCTATAACCAAAGATCTCATCGGTATCATATGCACCCCTCATGTCTGTAATAAGAGATGCTGCATTGTGCATGTTTAAGTTCCATCCTACAAACCCTGTCTCACTGTAGTCGATGTCAATACGACCAAGGTGTACTACCTCTTTACTTTCTGGTAGTAACTTAGCTGCATCACCAGCAGTAAACTCTTTTGTAGTAACCGTGTCGGCATCTAACCAGACAAGCCAACCTCTGTAGTCATCTGAAATTAATTCAAATGCTAGATCAGAGAAAGCATATACCTTGTGACAGAAACGTGCAGCATCCATACGGTAGTTATAGTGACCACCTTCAAGAGTGCCGTTCTTATCTGAGTTACGTTCTAGGAAAACAGTACGTGCCTCTACGTGCTCAAGATGACGGTACTCAATGAGAGAATTAAACTCGTGTTCTGGTAGCTCGTCTAAACTATCAAAGCCTTCTACGTATACAACTAAACGTAACATACCTGCAGTTGTCTTCCAGTTTTCACTGACAGACTTTAACATCTCTAGTCCATATGTGTTGTATGATTCTTTATTAAATGATGTTACAAACGTATACATTACATGTTCTCCATTACTCTCTTTGTTGTTATTAATTGTTCTGCCTTGAGCCACTCTTCACTAAATGCTTCGTCAACTAAACGTGACGGCTTCCACTTGTCAAACCAAGGACCACCTGTGGTAAAGTGTACGTTCTTAGGTTCGATGAAAGGATCTGAGTGACCGTCCAACCAGTTCCACTCTTCGTTGATGCTGCCTATCTCGTCGTCCTCTAGCCAACCAAAAGAGTGCAGCCAAGAACCAGACTTTAGGTTTACTTCGTCTACCGTAAGCTGCCTATTCTTTTCGTGGTCACAGTTAAACAAAATAAAACTAGACCAGTTCTTTCTATGGTAACGTGTTTGTTCTACACCATCTAACTTAACCCCTGCCTCTGGATTGTATTTGTGTTTAACCACCTGTACTGCATACTGCTTCTGTCTGCCATATGTCTCAAAGATTTCTGTAGGGTCTGACCTCATTAGCATGTCAGCATCCATAAACAATGCCAGCCCACTATGTAGATTTAAACTAGGGACAAGGAAACGTGTGAATGTAAAGTCTGTGCTGTATGGTTTACCGTCAAAGGCATCATACTTCTGCATTGGATTATGTTTAAATGTATTATGTGTTCTACGAAACAGACCTATCTTACGGAGCACTGGCTCAATCAAAGGTACGATTGGATACTTGTCTGTGTAGTTTTTAATTGATTCATGTAATACTTCGTAGGCTCTGTGATCTCTTACGTCATAGCCTACATATATAGTAGGGGTACGTACATTAAACATTCTTTTTATTACCCATTGTTAATGTATAACCGTTGTATATTTTTCTTCTCATCAGATTGTATGGCATGTAAAAAGGAATGAAAGGCATATACTTTCTTACGTTATATGGACAGTATGGTAGCCATCCTAGTTTCTTCCATGCTTGTATTCCGTGATGTAGTTGTTCTATCTTTGTCATATAAACCTCCTAATGACGGCAGGGAGTGAGAGAGGAATCGTTAGAGAAGGAGGTACTCCCCACCGTCAACTACTATTATAGTAAATATACTATAAGATGTCAAGAAGTTTTTTCTGTGCTTCAAACTTTGATTTAATTTTTGTATCGTCAGACATCTTACTCCAGTTTCTAATGTCTGAGACTGTTCTACCACAACCTAAACAAAACGACCTGTCAGCATCTAACTCACAGGCCGTCTTGCAGGGGCTAGAAGAATCTATCCCGTATACTCTAAGGTTCATTGTTTAGTTTCTTAACTAGCTCTGTGTATCCACCAATGTGCTTACCTTTATATTTAATTTGTGGTACTGTTTTATGGTCTGGGAAGTTCTCCTTGAACGAATCAAGAAGAGCAGGTGTGTTAACATCTATATACTCAAAAGGTATTTTTCTTTCTATACAAATCTCTTTAGCTTTTTCACAATATGTGCAGTTTTCCCTGCCCCATATTTCTGCTACCTCAATAGCATTTCTTCTTATGTCATCATAAGTTTTTTTAAAGTAACTTTGTGTCATAGCTATATCAGGTCAACCACTTCACAAGAGTCACCACTACATGCCAATGTCTGTGATCCTGCTGTGTTATCTTCCATCTCATACTCTGACAACTTAACCCAGTCGATTACCTTTGGCATCTTAGAGTAGGCTTCCTTGTACGTAGCCTTGTCACAATCCTGATAGGGAGCCTGTGCATAGGTATGATCTGAGTGAGGTAGAAAAGATACACCAGAGCAGATGTCAAAGTTCTCGTACACCCAAGCACCTACCTTCATCCACTCAGCTTCACGTACTGTGATGGTGACAGATGGCTTGTGCTCACACCAGTTCAGTGCATAGCTTTTCCACAACTCTAGCTGCTCAATAGCATCCATGTCGTTACGTGTGACTGCATTGTCAGGAGACTTAGTAGGGAAGCTGAAGACAGTCGTGCTGTCAGGCTTCATTACACAAGGCTCTGCTGGTATGCCAGAATCTTTTAGGAATTGTGTGAGAGGATCTTTGTTATCCCCTCGTACAGTACGGATATAATACTCACTATGCCTAGCATGAATGCCACTGGCACTATCAACAAGCTGTGATACAGTACCCGAAGGCTTGACACAAGTGATGGCTGATGACTGATTGATTCCAAGCTTTTCTGCAGCTTCGATATTTGTTTGTACAGCCACACCCCTGAGTTTCTCCAATAGTTTTTTATCTGCTTTGTAAGTAAGTTCATTGTCCATAATACCAGTCAGGCTCACACCCAACAGCCTCTCTGCCTCTGTATTCTTCCTCCATATAGGCCGTAGATAAGGCATATGGGTGAAGGTTGATTGGATCGTACCCAGTATTGTAGCAAGTTTAATCTTCCTAGACAAGCTCTTCTCTGTGTCAGTTGGTCTCACCACCACCTCTGTTAGATTACAGAATTGATATGGACGTAAGATGATTTCACTACATGGGTTAGTACCCCACTCATGTCCTGTCTCACGACGACCATTACGTTCTACATGTTTATCTGCAGCTTCACGGCTGAAGATACCACGTTCACCTGACTTAGATTCTACAAGAGCAGTCCACTCTCTCATAAATGTTTCCATGTCAGGCTTCTCTGTGTAGGCAACAGAGTTGTTAGCTAGTGCACGTTGGCCTTCATTCTCCCACCACTGACCAGACTTAGCATGTCTCATACGGTCATCAGATAGGTTAGATAAACTAATCATGGCACTACGACGTACACCACCTACTACCACAACCTCACCAATCTTACACATGATGTCGTGACACTCAACACTGTTAAGCTTACGACCTGCTGCACCCTTGAACTTAGCTGTAACAAAGTTAAACAAATCATTCAATGGCTCAGGTCCAGAGGCACGACCACCGAAAGTCTTTAGTCGTGTACCTGCAGGACGTATCTTTGACAAGTCCCACTTAGGCATGTCACCTAGATACAACAGGTTGATTAGTTTACGTAGCCCCTTAGCCCAACCTTCTTTGCTGTCCTGTATAACAATCATGTCATCTGTCTCAGACAACTCAACTGGAACATATGGTAGCTTCTGGATAGCTTGACGTTCAACACTGAAGCCTACACCTGTACCACATAGTAAAATAAACATAGCCTCGTCGAAGGCACGTGGGTGGTCTACAGGTAGGTAGCTACAGTTATATACACAGGTGTTGTCACGATCTGCAGCAGGACCAGCCGTCATCAAGGCTCTCATTGAAGGCATGACCTCTAAGTTTAGGATGGCTTCTTCAATCTCATTGATTATTTTAGGGTCGTCATAGGCAGGACGTACAATGTTGTCAATGAAACGTGCAACTGTTTCAGTCCAAGTCTCACGACGGTTCTCTTCCTCAATCCAACGTGCATAACGTGACGTTGCAATGAATGTTTGGTAGTCTGTCGGCAATGTATTATTCAATGTATTGTTTGTCATTTCTAACCCTATACTCCTCTCCAGTTAATTGTTTCCAGCTATGCTTAAAGTGTCTTGCACATTCTTGACTAATTAAGTCTGCAATATACTGTGTTTCTCTTTGTGATGTACTGTCTAGTCTCTGCTTGCATACCCTAGCAAAGGCATACAATGAACCAGACCAATACCATTCTGTGTACATATTCTGTGGGAGCACCATACGAGCTAGCTCAGGGGCAATCCCTGCATCTAACATATGTTGGTACTCATTGATACAAGCCAACGTGTACTGGCTTATATCGTACTCCACCTGCTCATCAGAGCTGCCCTGCTTTACGTTGTCTGCTCTCTTCCTCCACATCTTAGGAGTGTAGAATGATGGTAAAGAGTCTACATATCTACGACTAACTTCATTCCAAGCTAATCCTACCTGATGTTTGACTAATTGCCTTGCTACGAAAAGGGGTGCTTCGATTCTGAATTGAATCGAGCAGTGGGAGAATGGAGACCAATGACCATGATCTGCCAAGTACTTGATAAGTTTAACATCTTTATCAGATAAGTCACTGTGTCCCACCTTTTGTTCTAGTTGTGATTCCTTGTTGAAGGAAACTCTGGCAGAGTTAACGACTGTTAAGTCACTGCCCATATGATCTATGTATGTTACGTTCATTTCAAATGTCCAAGAGTTTGAATTATACTATACTTATTCTACAGATGCAATAAGCTTATTGAGATACCACTGTGCTTTTTTCAAGTCTTCCACAGGCTTGCCCTTGTAGTTGTATCTCCACATATACTTCATACAGTTACCCTTTAGATAACCTCTGAACTCTTCGTCTGACATACTGGCTTCGATAGCTACAATAGCCTCGACACCCTTAGCATTGTAGTGTGATGGGTTGTTTACTGCATCCCCATCCATCATGTCCCCGAACAACTCATATCCGTCAGTGTCCGAGGATTGCATTGATTCTTTTTCTAACATATTCTATCTCTCCTGATTTTAATACTTTAAAAGCATAGTCTCTCATGTAGTCTGGGTCAACCCCTGCATGACTACATACCTCTTCGAAATCCTTTGCAGTTGTGCCGTATGAAGCAAAGAACCAAGCCGTAGCTCTGTCCCTATCTATCTTTGATTCAGTCGGCTCACCCTTATAACCTTGTTTGGTTGCATCTAGTAGTGCCTGAAGTAATACACATAGGAATAGTGTACGTTCAGGTGACGACTCGTCTGGACGAAACTCATCCAGTATGATATTAATATTACTACTTTGCATCCTGTTTGTCAAGCCAATCCTGTGGGATTCCATCACCTAATTTACAGTAAATGTATTTGTGTTTGTCACACCAATCTGCATAGGTCATCTTACCACCCTTGTATAACTTCCTGTATGGATTATCAAACACGAACCTGATGTCTAGCTCAGGGTAGGTTGACTTAATGAATAGATGTTTCTTTCTATCCTCAATCATAAACCGTCCCTTTACTTCTAGTATCACACCATTGGGTAGGATAAAGTCTGGGATGTAGTTCTTGTCTTCACTCCAGACGTAAGGTAGCTTTAATGTTTCATACTCAAACTTTATTTTCTTACTTGATAGCTGGTCGGCTGCACTCTTTTCAGAATTAGATTTGTAACTGTGATTATATTTTTTTCTTTTGAAACCCATTATAATTCTATTTCGTCTACGTTTGGAACCTTACCTACGTTTGTTAAGTAACGTACTCCATTGCTGTACTGGAATCCACGTAGCCCCTTACCATTGTTAGCATCTGCCCAACAGTCTTTCTTGTAGCTACAAAACACACAGCCTATTGCAAGCTTACGGTTACCTGATGCACCATCTGGCTCATCCTTGTAGCAACGGGCAGGTGGGAAGTCCATCTCTTTTACTTTCTTTAGTTCACGTACACGGGCAGGAGCATCAATCATCTCCATCTCATGTACCTTCAACACTGTAAGCTCTGAGTTGTTCTTGTCGATAGCAAAGAAGGCTGCTTCCTTACGATCATTCTTCGTAGCATAGGCACTGATCTGTGCTATGTAACCGAATGGATCATTGTCAGACAACGTACCTTCTTTAAATTTCTTGAAGGCATATGAAGAAGCAGTCTTGATGTCGGTCAGTACACCATCAATGATACAATCCTGATGGCCTAACACACCCTCAACTACTACCTCTCCCTGTGCATCTTCTACTGTGTGCCCTGCTGCCTTAGTCAGAGCAATTAGAAGAGCCTCCAATAGGTGACCCATGAGGAACTTGATTCGGGTCTGTCCAGTTAGAGGCTCTTCCTTTGCACCATGAAGCCCGTACCAGATTTGACGGTCTGGCTTACCGATTTGAGAGAGCCGTAGGTTTTGTTTACCTTCACGTTTTCCCTCACTAAGCATCATGGCTACGGCAGCCTGTGCATCCTTCCCGAACTCTTCAAGAAGATCTTGCACGTCTGCTCGGCTCGTATCGACACCCTGCTCAAGTGTCTCATATATGTCTGTTACTAGAGTGTCGATAGTTTTCATTTTAATATCCCAATCTGTTTGATTCTATAACTTGTTCACATTGACTTACCCACTGAAGGTAAGATTTGTTGTTCTTGTAGTACTCTCTTTGTTCTACAGTACCAAAGTACTTCAGCACCCAGAGGCACTGATCTAGTTTCTTACCGTGTTCTGTCAGTGTCATCTTGTATCCATTGTGAAACTGTTTGTTTGAATTGATTTACTTCTCTCAATAAAATGTATGTGTAAGTTACACAAAGAAAAGTAGTTATGCTTATTAAAATTAATACGATGTCGGTGTCAGTCATTACTTTTTCCTATATGGTTTAGTTACTTGTTTAATTCGTTCCACCTTGTGTTGTATGTATTCCTCTTCGTCTGCAAAGAAGTTGTGCAGAATCTTGAAGAACTTTAACTGTAAGTATTTCAAGTACCTGCCCCTTGGCATCATCCATCCTAGAATGAAACCTACTATAGCAAAGTAAAGAAATACAAAGTTGGCAGCAAAGAATGTATCTTCAATCATACTCATTAGTATTCTCCTATAAATGTGGCAGAGTACCCAGCCCTCCTTATCTGCCTTCGGGAACCGACTTCTTATGTTCCCCCCGTGTTGTTAGCCTATATTAGAAAGGCACTTCGTCATTCATTGTGGCCTCTGACTCTGTGTAACCACCTTTCACCACGTCAAAGTCTTCACCGTAAGAAACTAGTTCAACGACTTGAACTTTCTTTAGGATGCCTGAGACACCTGACTTACCGTTCATACTCCACTCATAAGGTGAATATAATACGTTTACTTTACTGCCGTTACCAACCAATGCTTTGGTAATCTCTTTGTTAGCATCAACTACAACTGGTGCAGGATTCTCTGAACCGTCACGTCGTGATACCTTTTGTTTCAACTGCACAAAGTCACCACGATCATCACCCTTGTTCTTAATAGGTAACCCATCTGCTTCGATGGCTGCACGATTGCTGTCGTCTACAAGTATGTCGATAGAGTAAGCAGGTTCGTATGTTGTGTTAGGTTGTTGTACGTGTGCCCAGTATGCTGTTCCTGAAATAACTGTCATGTTTTAAATCTCCTAAATATGGTTTTCGTTTTGGTTTATGTTACATAGTAACGGGTAGGTTGCTATGTTGATTGAGCTAACTAACTCATGTAGTCAGCCATTATATAATGCCACATCCACAATCGAATGTCAACATCTTTTTTTAACTAGTGAGTTAAGTCCCAAGATTTACCTGTCTTGTACTCACTATCTAGTGGACACTTAACTAAAAGAGACTTCTCAGTTTCTTTCATTGCCCACTTAGTAACCTGTCCAAGCTCCTCTGCATGTTGCTGATTGACTTCGAACTGGTACTCGTCGTGTATGCTAGCCACTAGCTTGTAGTCTAGCTTACGTTTGTGTGCCTCGATGGTTATATGTTTCAACCATTCCTTACACACAATTGCTCCTGCACCCTGTAGTAGTAGGTTGAGTGCAGCATGTTGTGAACGAACGTGTAGTATACGTCCATCCAAACCTACAAGATAACCTCTGCTAGATAGTTTGTCTACCATAGCCCTTAGTTTCTTTAGGGCTGGTGTTCTGTCTAGGAAGTTATCAATCAGTACCTGTCCATCTCTGGCTGTACCGTTTACTATCTTACCTATCTTGCTAGCTCCTGCACCGTACAAGAAGGCATAGATAAAAGTCTTTGCATTGTCTCTGGTGGGTAGACCAGCAGCCAGTTGATTGGCTGTGTGTACGTCACCCTCTACAACTTCTTTGATGTAGTCAGGGTCATTCATGTAGTGAGCCAACATACGTAGCTCTAAACCTGAAGCATCACTACCCAATAAAGTATACCCATTATCACCAACAGTCCATACACTTCTACATTCCTTTCCATAAGGTGAATACACAGCAGGTACTTGTGCCATGTTAGGTGAGGTGTGAGACATACGTCCTGTCACGGCTCTCAATGTCAACACCCTACCATGTACACGACCGTCATCCTTTACTGCATCTATCCACGATTTGATTTGTGATATACGTTTCTCTAGTAAGAGGTAACGTGAAATGATCTTAGCCTCTGGCATGTCAATCGTTTCAAGTATCTCTTCACCTACAACTACGTGACCTTTGTCTGTACGTTTGCTAGGCTTCCATCCCCTGTCCATAAGACGTTGTGCAATCTGTTGTCTGGAAGCAGGGTTGAACTCAGTCACCTTGTCCTTCAGTCGTTTGCCTGTCTTGTCTGAGTAACGTATCTCAGTTATGGGTGGGAACGTAACACGTAGCTGCTGCCTGATTTCATGTGACTCCTCAGATAGTCTAGCTACAAGTTGCATACAAGCTTGAACATCAAGAGTGAAACCATTCTTTTCCTGTTGGTCAATGATGGCACGTATCTGATGCTCAAGCTTGATGCTACGTGGTGAGAACTTAGTCATCACTGGTACTAGTGATCTATATACCTTAGCTGTAAGCTCTACGTCACGAATACAATACTCTAGCATCTCTGTAGTATACCCACTGAAGTCTTTGAAGTCTAGCTTGGCAAAGCCTAGTGACTTACCCCAAGCATCCAGTGAGTGACCACCTTCACGATTGGGGTCAGCCATCTGTGATAAGATAAGTGTGTCACGTATCTTAGCCAGAGGTATGTTACAATCTAGTAGACGTTTCAACACAGGTGCATCGAAGGACACACCGTTGTGCATAACAAGTATATCTGCTTGTTCAATCAATGACTTAGCATGATGTAGGCTACCTTCCTTGTACGTATAGATACGATCTGTCTCTATATCCTTGGCTACGATACAGTATATCTTTGTAGCTTCTAGGCTGTCTGTTTCAATGTCTACTACTAGCTTCATAATTTTATCAACTCTGCTTTCTCGTATGGAATGTGAAAGAACTGCTCACCCTTTGTGATGTATCGTCCCCTTGCCTCACGTACCTCGGACTCAATCATAAGAGTGTCTTTGATTCTCCAAGCATACTCTAGGTCACTACGTATGACATAAAAGTTAAGGAATGAATTACTTTCACCTGTCCTTTCCTTCTTGTCTATCAGTCTCTGTTTACGATATGGTATTCGTATCTCTGCCCAACTAGGATTCCAGTCACCCTTCCATCCCCATTTGATTTCAACCTCAGAGAAGTACTTATTATCTCCTTTAATGCTCTTGATGTCAACATTATAATCTTCTTTTGTGTTAAGTATTTCGTGACCATTATCTTCTAAGTATTTAACAATCACGTTCTTTGCAGGTTGATCTGAACGATCATAGTCTGCCTTGTTGAAGGTTGCCTTAACGTGTTTCTTTACTATTTGTTTTGTCATTACAAGTAATCTCCTGTTTCTACTACATCAAAGTCTTCTGCCTGTGTTGGGTCGTTGATCTCTTTCATTCGACCTGTGTCCTTGTCGTACAACAGGAAAGCACCTATACCTGTCTCACCTGCATACCTATTCTTTAGTACACGAACTGACGTTGTGTTAGCTTCGATGGGATCTTTAGCCTGTTGGTCACGTTCAAGTGCAATCACTGCATCACTGAGCTGTGCAATGCTGTGTGAACCACGTAGCTGTGACAGACTAATCTGTGCACCTTGCTCCTGACCCTTGTCACCACTTGCTCTACGTAGGTGAGACACAAGCAGCATACAACACTGTGTCTCCTCGACTAGGCTACGTAGCATTGTCATAATCTTGTCGATGTTACGACGTTCGTCCTCACCCTCTAAGCCTGACACCAAGATGGACAGGTGGTCAATGATAACGAACTTACAATCAAGTGCCTTCACCATGTATCGAACACGTGACATGATTTCATCTGTACCAATTGAACCAAAGTGATCGAAAGCAAACACACGGCCTGTGCCTACGGTTAACTTCTCGTACTGGTCAAGCTCTTCCTGTGGGATAGTTGCACGTACCTCGTCGATGTACACTCTCTTGTTGGCCTCGACCGACATCAGGTGGAAGATAGTTTGAGGACAGTTTTCTTCAAGAGATACAATGCCGATGTTGTGGTCTGTGTTCTTGAGTAGGTGGTGTTCAAGCTCACGTATGATGCTGGACTTACCTGCACCTGTACCTGCTGTGAATGTAATAAGCTCACCTGTCCTCATACCATACAGCATGTCATTCAATCCTTCGTATGGATACGGTACAGTCTGACGATTGTCTGTGTCATACAGGCCACTGAAGTTAGCAAGGTTTACAATACCTGCTGGTGTGTATGGTCGTGATTCCCAGAATGCTTTGGTGAATGCTTCACGTTTGTTGTTCTTCAGATACTCGTTGGCATCCTTGTATGTGAGTGACATAATCTTACACTTGTTAGGCTCGAACACTTGAGCAACACGTTGAGCTGCTGCCTTACCTGCCTCGTCGTTGTCGAAGCATATCACAATGTTCTCGAACTTGTTTAGGTATTCAAACTGTTCCTTACAGTCTTTGACTGCTGACTGTGCACCGTTACGTACAGATACTACAGGCCACTTGCTACCCATCATTTCGAATGCAGACAGGGCATCAAGCTCACCCTCACATACGGTGATGTACTTACCACCCTGACCAAACAGATGCTGACCAAAGAGTGTACACTTCTGCATAGTACCTTCGGCATGAAAGCTCTTGTTGGCTACGTGCCTGACCTTGTTGGCAGTGTGGCTACCGTTGATGTCGTAGTATGGATAGAAGTGCTTGCCTCCTTCCTGTGTCACACCATAGTGACGTGCAGTCTCAAGGCTGATTGACCTGTCTTCGATGGCATATGTACCACCCCGACTGAGCATAGCTTGATGTTGGCTTGCTGTTGTTGATGACATGGTATGTACCCTTCTCTCTTCGTTCTTTCCTGTTACACCGTTGTAACTCTCACATGAGAAACAGTATTCACCACCGTCCTCATACACTACATTTGCATCCGATGATGCACACTTGGGGCAAGCCCCTCTGCTTACTACTCTTGGTTTTGTTTCTGACATCTATTCCTCGTTATCTTTGTGGTGATAAAAGTAAGTACCCTGTAATTTATCTTTGTCGTATATCTCAAGCCTACCTAGAGTTAGCTTCGGGTACAAACCCATAGCTTTGGCTAGCCCCTCACGTAGTTCTAGGAACTCATCCACTGACGATCTAGTCGGCAGGTCTTCAACATGTTTAGCAAACTCTTGAATGCTATTCTGATACATTATCTTGTACATCTCGTACACTCCTCATTGCTTCGTCCATTGTTAGCTTACGTGGGCTGCTGTTCTGTAGCTTGATAGCTTTCTTTCTGAGCCGTCGTCTAAGTTCTTTTCTAGTCTTCATCTCGATACTCCTGATCTAGTACACTAAAGGAAAAGTTTAACTGGTCACTCACCATCTCTTCGGCCTCTTCCTTAGCCATACGTTTGGCTTCTTTCTGATTGTACCCCTCGTCTAGGTAGGTACGGTACAGTTCTCTAAAGATATTCTTTCTGTCTTTATCCCATAAGTTCATTGTATCTGTCAATGTATTGATCCTCTATAAAATTGTTGATGTCTTCGATGTCTAGGTTCTCTAGTCTATCCTTGGCAGCAAGCTCTACATACTCACGTATGTGTCTTGGTATTAGGTCGTGGCTGGTGTATCTCATATGTAACTCCTAATGTAATACGTGTTCACTAACTATGAACTCCATGTGAGCAATCTCTGACTGCTCCTCTTCGGTAGCACCAGAAAAGATAAACTCTTTCTGTGTGTATGTCAAGTCTTTTAATGCAGTCGTGACATCTTCACCGTCCTGCCATCGTGTGATTGACTCAAGTGTGATAGGTAAGTCCATCGAACCTAGCTGTCCTGACCATGTGCTATACTTAATTACTTTCATCTTCTTCTATCCTTGCTGTACCACACAACACAATGGCATTGCCGTAGTACTTGTTTAACCAATGCCTGTCCATCTTCTGCAATGCAACTGTGTCGGCTAGGTCTGAGATGACCTTGGATATTTCTGTGTTCTCGTTGTAACCTATCTCCACCTGCTTCTTACTTATGACTAGCTGTTGGTCATGGTTCAACTCAATTATGATTGGGTCGTTTCTTATAAATGCTTTCAGCTCGTCCATCGTGGGTGGTGGTGTAGGACTTTCAAGGCACACAGTAATGGGTACATACATATCATTTAACATGGCTGTTATCCCTGTAAAATATGTGCTCATCTATCTGTGTTACCTTGGTCATGTGCTCTGCCCATCTCGGCAGCACATAGGTAGCATGGTAGTGTGTAGCTCCCTCAAGATACGAACCTGTCCACCCATTCATTACGATTGTGGCATTGTTCATAGCTTCCTCATAGGCTTTCAAGTCTCTTGGTGTGTCTGACTTGTAGTCACAATACCAACTGAATGCACAGCTATACTTTCGTGGGTTGCCTCGTGTGTCAAGCTGTGCCTGATATACTACATCACACACATCATTCGGGTACTTGTTTGAGTATACCCTGTTCATTACCACCTGACCTACGGCTAGCTGTGCTATCCTACTTTCTGATCTGGCCTCGTGGTAGATGTTCAGTGCCATACAAACTAATGTTTCTGTAATCATAATTGCTACTCACTTCTAATCATTCCAGATACGTTCGTGCTCATACTCTTTACCAATCTTGTTACGTTCCCACTGCTTGTTCTTTGTCTTACCTGTCACAGAAAAGTAACCCTTTCGTTTCTCTGTGTAATTCCAATCACTTACTACGTTATCTTCATGCCATTTCTTAATCATGTGTGGGCTATGGTTCTTACTCATCTGCTTTTTTATCCCTGTTGTTTACTACTAGCTTCAGCCAGTCTGGTTTATTTGATCTGCTTTCCTGCAGCTTTAGTGCTGCCAGTTCTTCCTCACGATCTTCATAGATTACATTGATGCCGTCTTCATATAGGAAGTCTAGCTGTGCCTCTTCTCCAATCAGAGGCCGTACAAGTATGTACTCTAGCCACTCCTCTGGCATTGCATCCTCACCTATGAATGGATACCAAGGCATGTTCACTATTTCCTGTGGGTCTTCTTTATCTGTTTCGATTACGAATACTAATTCGAACCTCATGTTCTATTCCTTTATAAATTTATAGACATTGATTACTGTGTTGAGCCACACCCCTAGTAGAATTAATAACTCTACTAGGGAAATTGTTATTGGTATGCTTTCCATGTGCATCATGTCTCCTCAATCATATTGACTGTCAAGTCATCGTCGTGAAAGATTACTTCAAACTTAGGCTCAATCTGTGTACCTATCGGACACCACTCAACTTGTTTAGCTACGTCCTCTAAGGTAGACATACAGTCTACACTATCTCCTTCTTCATTACAACCTAAAACTAGGCCATACCCTGCTAATGGTTGGGGATAGCCACCCAACTTAAAGAACCGTTGGTTCTCTACATATAGCCCCTCGTCGTCTACAAACACACTATCTGTAGACATGTCGTCGAAGTATACTGTTGTAAATATGTCACACTTTAGTAATGTTCGGATGTCTTTCCAGTCACCAGAGTAATCAATTTCCTGTACCGTTTCCATGAACGGGTCTATAAGCAATGCTTTCATGTCTAGTTCTCCTTCGTAATTCTGTCTAAGTTATTTACTGTGTCGTAGGCTAGATGTTCTATCATAAGCCATACATCTTCAGGTTCGTGTAGTTCGTATTCTTCACATACCCAATCGTGTATGTACTTGTTTACCTGTTCCTCTGATAGGTCTTCAAAGTTATCAGGAAACTCACTGACAAGAAAGTGTCCACTTGCCCATTGAATAGCTTCTGTTGAGGGTAAAAATTTATTAGATTTCATGTCGTGTTCCTTTGTTTTCAAATTCGTTTTCAAGCCGTTCAAGAAGACAAAAAGTATACACTATGTGTCCAGCTACTAGTTCTGTAAGTTCTTCTACGGCCAACTCATAGGTGGGGTGTCTTTCTGCTAGCTCATACAAGCAGGGTATGGTGTGTACTTCCTTCATCTTATTAGTAGCCACACCGAAAATGCCCATGTCAGGTTCTTCGAACTCCATAGTGAAAGCAAAGTCTTTGTTCTTTGCACCAGTTTGTAGTGCCTTGATAGGTGGTGACCAAGCAGTCTCACAGTCGAATTCAAGGCTACCTAATAACTTTTGGTAGTGCTTAATTTCTACCGTTTCTGGTGAGACATCCCACTTTGTACCCCAATTATCTACATTCCACCGATACCTGCCCTCTAGTGGGTCTTTCGGCCTAGGTGCAAGGTAGTTTAATAGGTAGCCATTAACAAGATGATTGTAGATTTCTTCTAATAACTCTGTATCTGTCGTTCTAATATTTATATTATTTCTACACCAATTAGGCATTGTCATCCCCCTGACCAAACAGATGCTGACCAAACTCCAATTCTGCCAATTGCAATACTCGTATTGCTTCCTTCCTTGCCTTCCAAGCATCCTCAAACATGATGGGAAACTTCGTTTGATCTATAAATATAACATCTTGGGCAAGCTCTCGTAGCACAGATGCACTTACCATAACTTTCTTTTCTTCGTAGTCCATTTTATATATCTTTCCTTTTCAAAAAAATCTTTATGATTGTATCATGGATAGTGTAAGATGTAAAGTCCTACACACACCACAATAATAATAATTATTCAACCTTGGCAATCAAGCCGTCTTTCATTGCTACTAATGCAAAGAACTCACGACCTAATCCTGTAATGTGTGGCCTGTTTGCAACTACAAGTGAACCGTTTGGCCTATATTCTTGACCAAACATACTCGTTTCAATGTACTTTAATGGTTCACCTATTTTAGTTTTAAGCTCTTTTTTTGATGGGTATACTGCTATTAATGTCATGGTATTTCTCTCTTTCATTAACCTTGGAAAGTACCAAGCACTATTGGAGTTTAGTTCCAATAATGCAAGGTAATTTATTTTAGCCTGCTAAGTCCCAGAAATATCTGTTAGCACGAGACCGTTCAATGTATAGACTACGTCGTCCGAAGTGAAACCCTCGTGTAGTTTCACCCTTGGTGATGCCGTACCGTTTCTTACTTACTCGTACTCTGTAAATACCTGTTGCTAGGTCAGATGAGAAACGAAATCCTGTAGTGCCGTCATTTAATGCTTTGATATTCATAGTAAAATTCCTTATGTTGTGGTTAAGTATAGTCCGATTATAAAAATTGTAAACACTGCATAGAATGCAACCAGAGTAAACCTCACTGCTACTAATGTCATGGTATTATTCCTTATGTTGTGGTTAAGTATAGTCCGATTATAAAAATTGTAAACACTGCATAGAATACAGCCATTGCTTTTAATAGTCCTAGTATCATTTTAATCCTCATATTCTATAGAGTAAACCTCTACGTTTTCTAGGTCGTTGTCGTCATAGTAATCTGTCACGTCCAACATGCCGTCGTCGTAACGTGCCATCTCATTGGCATCAAGGTGCACCGTATAGGTATGTATCACCGTTAGTGTACCTGCTCTGCTAATTCTTTTACCCATCTTAAAATTCCTTTATGTTAAGTGTATCATGGATAGGTTCGAAAGAACTCACCTAATAGTAATCTGTCACGTCCAACATATCCCGAATCAATTACAAATCCCGACGTGTCTTTTTTGGCCTTGCCCTTGGCATATAGTGCCACCACGTGACCTGTAGGGTCAAGAAACCGTAGGTCGTCTTTGTCACCGTCAATAATTTGACTACCCATAAATTCCGTAGGAATATTATTCTTATCTCGGAATACTACGGCCATATTCACACCAGTTTCCTTGTGAGCTTTCCATATTAGATCGGCATATTTTAAGCTAGCTTCACTATAAGATAGTGTAATATGATAGTTGTCTGGTAGCAATCCTTTAGCTTTTTTGTAAGCCATCTTTGGAATCTTTGTATAATCATAGAATTGGATTCCTGCAAACTCTCCAGCCATGTCTATATGCTTATAAAAAGCCCAATCACTAGTGCCATTCAGCCTAATTACTGGTTGGATGCCACGTTTTTCACAATAGGCCATGAATTTTCTCAAGTCTTCACGTACTTGCTCATAAAACAATTCGGGAAAGTCTCGTAGCAATACAGTCTTTCGGATACGTGATGCCTGTACGTTGTTGAAAGCCCCACGTCCTGCCGTATTTAGGCAAGCAGGCTTACACCCTGCAAGGACTGCCATGATACAAAGATTTATTCCTTCGACTATATCGGCTGGGGCTAGATATAAAATACCAGTTAGGTATTCTGCACCATTACCTTTGACGGTTTTTGCATCAGTTCCTACACCTATAAGATTATATTTCGGCATAATTTTACTCCATTGGTTGATTGTTATAAGAACTTACCTATAGTGGTATTACTAAAAGGTGTTATATCTGAGATGCCTAATTCCAAATCCTCGTGTAATCTTTCAGCAAACTCTAGGCTATCCCATACGGATACCGTACCGAAATGTTCATGCACGATTGCATAGGCTGGTTCATTATACTCAGCTGATAAGTCGATAATTTTATATATGTTAGTAGACATTACAATTCCCCTTTAATAAAAAATCTTTATGATTGTATTTCCAATAGTTTTTTCGTAGTAGTAGTAGTCGTAATATTGATCCGATAAGATAACAATTTTATATATATTTGTAGTCATTACAATTCCCCTTTAATAAAAAATCAATAAGATATTATTTCCAGCTTAAAACTAAGCTCTTTGCTGAGGTCTGTATTCCAAAATCCTTGTTCGTCTTCAAAGCATTCATACATAACAACAGCTAAACCCACTCCACTAGCCTCTGGCATTCCAAACCGATATAATTCACATACATTAATATCAAATGTCCTTCCTGTACGTGGCTCTGCCACTTCGAACCATATAAAATCATCGAACGGGTCAATAAGATATTCTTTATAGTTTAATTCATTTAAGTCTAACTCTTCAAATAGTTTATCTTTAAGCATTTTCCCATACACTAGTTCATCTTCGTCTGTAAATGATAACGAACAATTGTAATCGGAATAGGAACGTCTGTGTTTGTCAAGCATTGTATATATCTTTCCTTTGATACACTTCGGGCATAAGTTCCCTAGTGTTTTCAGATTATAGCTTTGGATTTACTGTGTTGCATTTATGCCACACCACCTAGCCGTTTATTTTAGTGTCTCAAGCCTTGCATTATTGCCTTGGCTTGTCAAGTCGTTTCTTTTAGTGTCTTAAGCCTTGCATGTTTGCCTTGGCTTGTCAACACCTAGCCGAAACTTTTTTGTTCGGTTAGACCTCTCTCATAGTCCCGATAGTCACGTTGGAACATATACATAGGTTTCTCGTTAACAAGTCTAACTTGGCTAACACGAGCATAGGTTGCTCTGCTGGTGAAGCCGTCATGACTACACCCAATTTTACGGGTTGAGCCTTGGTCTACACCATTCACATAGTGTACGGTTCTGTTACGTTCGTCACGTGCCCGTTTTTCGGCACGTTCTCGTTTACCTAGCCTAGCCATAGCTATGCCTCCTCTTTCATATACTAGGTTATAGTACACCTAGCTTTATTTTTCAGTCTCTAATTATGGGCACGATTGCCCGAAATTGTCAAATAGTTTTTTTCGTCGTAGTAGTCGGTAGTAGTAGTCGGTAGTAGTAGTCGGTAGTAGTAGTCGGTAGTAGTTACTCGGTCGGTTACTCGTAAAACACTAGGCCTATTCAATTACAGTCGT
>JACKZZ010022272.1_pt1 | contig 41334 bp, 41 predicted proteins | sample 8027871 | NCBI WGS metagenome assembly JACKZZ01 (sample SAMN15724774, study PRJNA655200) | protist metagenome | isolation source: fluorescence activated cell sorting (FACS) single amplified genomes of... | place: USA: West Boothbay Harbor, Gulf of Maine | collected 2000-07-19
AAGCAAATCCGTCGGAGTCGGTGCTGACGAAGGGAAACCCCGGAGAGGCCGACGCAAAGAACGAGGAATCCCACAGAGACGAAATCTATCGCATTGCATCCTTGTATGAAGAAAATCAAGCCGGTTTTCAGATTGGGCTGGAAAAGAATCGGTTGGAGATGATAAACGCAATGGATCCGCCAATTTTCACTCTAAGTCAGTCAATCACCTTGTGGGAGCCTGAAACCAAAGAGGAGCACACTCCCATTCCCACGCCGTCTCTCTGGGGAGTGTGACAAGACACTGGGAAATACAGAAAAGCAACAGGATTAGAGGTGATAATAACCTTTCAGTCAAGTTGACGAGGATGACCATTATATCTGTGTGATAATTTTAATTATAAAATCCAACACAGTAGTGAGTAGTGCTCAGGATGATCCACGGAGAAAAAGGCGATCGAGGAAATATATCTTCTTGCCGCACGTCGATTCGATAGTGGATGAATAATTAAGAAAAAGAAAAAATAACACACGAATATTCTTTCTTTTATGTGTACTACTTGTTCAATACACTTATGACGAATTCAATTCCAATATTTTTTTGATCCTATGAAGCGGTGGAGAGCGTGAGAACTACAACCATTTCAATGTTATGTTTTTAACTTAAGAATAGCGACCAGAAAAAAGCCGACTATAGCTGTATTTTAGCGGAAAAAATAGATCAGATTCATGAGTTCCCCTCTCACGTAACTGCAGTGCTTCAGAAGATAGAGATGTATATATCAATGTGGCACAATTGAATGTACAAACATATTCAGCTCTGTGAAAAATCTATTCATATTGATTTACTACAAGATGCATGCATCCTCCACCTGTTGAATCAACAGTTGGAGGATGCTCGCATCTTCGGTATGAACGCTTCCCGTCCACACTGGTCACCGATTGTGTTTTCACAAAATTGTTCAGGATTGTCGAGCGATGTTCTATTTCTTTCAGTTTCATGTGAGTGTGATTTCTCTCCAGATCTGTTGAGCTTCCGTGTGTGGTGATTGGATGCAGATCGTGGCTCTACATGCCAGGTTGAGTGCAGTTTTCGAGCGTTTTTTTTTGTGTCCAATTGGTACGGTACGTTTTTTTTTCGAGATAGAGCACGAGCAGCGGTTGAGGTCGTCAATATGTGCATCGAGAACGAGAGACGAGACGTCTCTTCAGCATGCGAGTAGTATGTGCATCATGTGAGATTGGGCGTAGAACAGTGGTTGATAACGCACGAAAACAACGAAAGGTTTTTCCAAAACCTTATTTGGACGTTTGTCAATCTCCTCCGTTCTCCAATCACAATACAATGTCAATGATTCATAGGGAAGATTCATTGAAGCAACAGCTTGGCAAACGCAAATCGAATTGTTTGGACTAGTCACATTCTCTGATCGTCCATCATGAAACAAGTCCCTTTGCTTTTTGGTGTCAAGCGACCCAGCGACGACGCAAATTCCGAGAAAGAACAAGAAACGGCCACCAAACATAATCCCATGGACGATTTCTCTTAAATTAGTCGGCGAAAACAACAATCCGGGAATGCTGGCGTCAGGACTCGTCGATATTTGCAACTGCTCGCACAGGTGTCTGTCTTCGTATTTTCTGGAAGCAGTGAACAGCTACAGCGGAGACCCTACTGAAGTCTCTTCCGATCTCAGTGCCGGCGACGTGAAAAACCCAAACATATTCATGGAAGGCCCAACGCTCACTAATCCGCGTCACGTCTCAAGGCTGCCAGTTATTGAGTCGAACTCCACTCAGATATCCTGGCGCCCCAATAGATTTTCATGGCGTTTCATCTGTTCTCTTTTGGATCCCGCAGGTCAGCAGGCAAACGCAGCAGGCAAACAAGCAAAGCATGCAGATGAGATCTACCATGTGTTCCCATCAAATGCCACAGGTGCGGTGCGTTTTTACAGTTTTAGGAGCGACGATGGTCGGTCTTTATGCGGATGGTCTGTCTTTATGGTAGCGACATATTGTCTACATCTACGATCAGGAGATCATCCGCCATGGTGCAAATTCTAATGTACATTTGTGATTCTGTCTGACTATGTCCATCGTCAATTTAGCGTTCGCAGCTGAGGTTGTTGGGATCTTATGCATCGAGATCGAGATTGTGTGGTTGAGCAGTTGACGGAGAGGTGGGATGCAGACGAGTTTCCATCTTCTCTGCACAACTCAGGGACACGAGGACATTGATTCATTCACGAGTTTGCGGTTGAGAGAGAGGGCAAGCAAGGGAGGAAAATGTTTTTACGATATATCCCGAGGTGGTCTTTTGTTGATTAGACGAATGTGGAGTTTGTGGTAGGCCAAAATAATTGAGTCAGTCTCTCCAAGTCCATTTGTTTTCAATGATTTTGTTATTCAGATTGTCCTTATTCGGTTTTCAACAGGTCTCCTGCCTTCTGTTAGGTAGCAGATTTCGTCCATGTGACGAGATCCGATTCTCGTTATCCATTTTGATTTAGCTCAGTTTCCTTAATTTGTCGTCAATTCTAGAAGTCGAGTCTGCAGTACTAGGCATTATAGTGACAGATTGATTTATGAATGGACGTTTTTTGAGCATAAAAACTTTGAATCATGCCGATGGAAAGGGCGAAGTTGCGGAGACTCTCACAGATGACAGAAAGCGAGACAGAGGGTAAGGATTCCTTCTCCCGCAAGGGACAAAGGATGAATTGTTACTCGAGGTCGATAGATCATTTATTTTGAAGCTAATGATTGTTGATCATTGTTGATTTGATTTCTCGATCAGATTTCATTTTGGCGAAAAATCTCATCTTTCGTGTCAGGGTCAACATGTGCAATTTCCAAAAAACAACTCCAGATTCCTTCGCCGACGTTATGAAAAAATGGGACCAGGCAACGCCCGACATGATAACACAGCACATGGAAGCGATCGATACGAAAATACAAGATCTTGAAGCGGAAAAAAAGTTGCTGCACGTGGTATTAGAAGGAAAGCTCACAAAGATCAATCGTGTTGGTATGGAGTACAAGCCATAGCTTAAGTTATGTATGGTACAATCATGCCTGGTATTACGAGCCGATATTGCACAACAAGAATAATAAATGTTTTACGTAATCACACGAAGATATGACTGATGTTTGAAAGTTTGAAGTATTTACATTGTGATTTCAGGAATATCTGAACTGCATGCATTTTCTCAAGTCAGTGCAAAGACTTAAGAGTCCAAAAAACAACCAATCAATTACTCTCAACCCTTAAAATTCTTTACATCTACAGAACTGGTGCGATGCCATCCGCCGCTTCCTGATTGATGCAGACGACAAAGCCATAAACGATGGCCGTATCCGGAGATGCAGGCCATCGAGGCCGCGCGTCGAGCTGCACCCACCCCACGAGAGAAGCTGAAAACCCATGATTTCAGAACGGAAAGCGGATCGATTTTTCTGCCTAGTTTCTGAAGAGCAGGCGTTTCCGCTCCGTTTGGCTGACAGAGAACTCCTCGTGTCGCCCACCGAAAACTTACTCCCTTAGGAGTTCTGATCGATTGACTTTGGGGTTCTGCATTATTTTCCTCAGCGGGCATGATGGGAAGCTCCGTTTCAAATGATTTTCACGCAGGTCCGAGGTCGGTTCTTTGCGGAGCTCGCAGTTTAGTTGCTTCCGATGTAGATTCAATTTTAATTCACCTTCGTTCTGATGGAAATATTTAAATGAATCTTCATGCCTGATGTTTTTCGCGAGCCAGTTTTTTTCTTTCCGTGAAGCTTGCGAAAGAGGGCGATAATAAAACGGAAGATGCCATGTCCATGGATGGTGGTAAAGATGAAGTTGCAGACGACGAGGAGGGACTCGTGGAAGAAGAATGCGACGAAAGCAAGCCTGCCACCGAGGAAGAGGTTGAAGAAGAAGATGACAGACCGACAAAACTCACCGAGGAAATGGTCGAATTGGTGCAGAAAGTAATGCAGGTGTCATAAATCTTTCTTTGTGAGGGGTCGAGACTTTGTTTTTCGCTTGGACGGTCGTTTAATTATCAATTTGGTTGTTGAATGTCAAGCTCGATCGCATTCCCATGCCACTCACCTGTCGGGGAATTATCAGTGCTGAAGCTGGGTATGAATTTGCATTGCTGCCGAGAGGTCGGACCTCGAATGATGGATCGCATAACTCATACATTCACATCAGGCCGTACCGAAGCTGCTCGTTGGCGGAAACAATATGTCGAAGCTGTTTCCAGACGAAGTTGGAAAGGACCGACTTGAGGCAGCGAGAGCCGCAAACACCGATGAGGCAAAGGTGCGTGTGGCGAAAAAGCTTCTCGACCTGGACATGAAAATCATGAAGTCGCTTGGGAGGCACGTGATCATTGAAGAGAGGTTTTTAAAAACTTGGGTTTCGCGCTCAGAGCCGGAGCCACCACACGAGAAAAGCCGAAGATCCACGATTCGATAAAGGAAGGAGGGTCGAGTCTTCTGACTAGTTTCTGCAGAACTGACATTCCCGCACCGTTTGGCTGACAGAGAATTCATCGTGTCGCCCATCAAAACTACTCCGTCTGGGAGTCGCTCGCTAGAGGCTCTCCATTGCCTCAGCCGGCGTGTTTGAATTTTCGAGCAAGTCCGAGGTCGGTTGTGTGTGGAGGTCGCAATTCAGCTGCCTCCGATGTAGATTCCATTTCAGTCCACCTTCTGATGGATGTATTTAAAAAACAGATGTATGAATGGTCATGCCTGATGTTTTTCGCGAGCCAGTCTTTTTCTTCCCGTCTGTGTATCCCAATTTGCCGTAGGTAATGTCATTTCCGTCTAGAGACGTCGTCTTTTTTCGCATTAGAATAGTCAAGATTTTTCGACAGTGTATTTCTTTCTGTTGAAGGTTTTTTGAGAGATTCATATTTTTTTCCTTTTTCACATTCATAGAGCGATTCTTTTTCCGAGTTTCTCTGCATTTCGTGATTGCATCAACCATCAACTCAGCGGAGATACATAAATTAAATTTCATGACAGCTCGATTCCAGCCCTTCCTATAATGCCCATATTTACACTAGAATCCCGCAGCCCATCCCCGAATCCCTATCATCCTCTATTTATTCATCCTCCAGCGACTCCTCCCTGCTTCAAGCCACTCCCTCCTTGTAATCTCTTCGATCACATTCTTCTCCTTGTTATAGTCCCCTTTGGATACAGATCATGAATGATGCGCGAGTATAGCAATAAGACTAGGCGTTAGAGCCAGCATTTCACCCTCCGAACTTCTTGTTTGGACTAGTTTAATTTGTTCCTCGAACTTCTTATTTGGACAGCAAAATGTATCGTTTCCACATCACGTTCTCGAGAGTCATCCTCTACGTCGTCTCCATGCGATCCCCTTACCTGCAGATGTGCTTTCCCAGCATGTTCGGAACATCTTTTGCAGTTGGTCAATTTTCTCAACACATGGAGGATGATCTCGCATATTTTCAAAAGAACGTCCCTCATCAGCACAACCACAGAATCATGCAAAGTAAAAGACTCCACTCCCGATCCCTGTCTTCGGGGGATGATGCAACTCCATCTTCTTTCTCGAACTGCACGGAATTGAATCCGCCAGCCTCGCAGCGTGTTTGGTCCTCTGTGTACATGGGTGCGGTTCACGAGTACTCTATGCTAGACGATCCGGGCGCGTTTAGTTCTGAGATCTCGAATTTGGAACAGTGGTTGCAGTTGGATCTTGGTGAGAGGAAAAAAGTAGGAGGAGTAGTGATGCAAGGAAGAGATGCGGATGGATTTAAATATCAATTTGTGACGGAGTATAATAGAAGTGGATTTTTTGACTTCGGATTTGGTGTAGTCAAGTTTTGAATTTTGACTCAAAATTTTTGTGTCATGTACATTTATTCGAGTCAATGCAAAACGCGACATTCTTGTAGTTCTAGACGGGCTATAATCTATATTGTCTCAGTCACACACCATCCCGCAACTACTTTCTTACTACGAAGTAGAAGTACAACCAAGGTACAAAGTTTCTCTGTTAAATGCCATCACAGGTACAAAGTTGCCCTATCCAATGTTTCCATTCCGGATTCTTTCAGGTACAAAGTCGCTCTATCCAATGTTTCCATTCCGGATTCTTTCACAGGTACAAAGTTGCTCTATCCAATGTTTCCATTCCGGATTCTTTCGCAGTCATCGAAAGTGGCAATCATTTCCCTGCACAGCAATCGGAGGCGCAGTTCAACGATCGAAAATACGGGTTTTTCAAGCGTCCTGTGAACACTCGATACGTCCGGATTCTCCCACAGAAATGGGCTGGATGGATCTCTTTTAGAGCGGGAGTTCTTATCGTAGACAACTATTCTGATCCGAATTCAGATTCCAGTGGTCCCAATCACATAGATGTACCTCCCTGTGGCATCCCCAACGGTGTTTGCGGCGTCCCATCTTTCGGACAGTGTTATGCTGCTACCTATGGTCTGGATCATTGTTGCGCGGACGAGAACGACTCTTGTTTCGAGCAATCTGCGTTGTACTCGCAGTGTAGAAGCGCCTGCCCATTCGGGCAAGGTTGGACTTGCGATCCTGCGCCTAGTGGCGGAGCTGGAGGAAGTGGAAGTGGAACTGGAACTGGACCTGACCAGCCCTCACCGAGCAAATTCAGCTGTGACGCCTTCGAGTGCGCTTTCGTAGACGCGAATAAAATGCACGTGGTGAATGCGAATACAACATTCTGTGATCCCTCGAATAGCACAGAGCCCCCGGAGCAGAGTGCTGCGTGTGTGTCAGTGTGCTGCAGGGACATTGCTGTGACTACGACCAGTGCTGCGGATGTTTCTAGTACTACGCACTCCACGGTATTAAGTGCTACGACGTCTTTTTCATCGTCTTTGAGCTCTACAACAGGTGGTAATAATGACGTATCTTTGAGCACGAGTACCAATCAGAATGATGTCTCTGCGACGGGTGATGTTGGTGTTACCGCCTCCACAACAGGAGCCTCCGGCGTGTCAGAGGATGTGTCTCCAGCTAAGACAACGACGTCAACGACCAGTACAACAGGAACATCCATTACGCAAACGTCGACAACATCGATTACGCAAACGTCGACAACATCGATTACACAGACATCGACAACCTCCGTCACAGGACTGAGTACGACATCCGTTACGAGCGTTTCCACGACGAGCACGTCGTCGACCAGCACCTCTTCGGTAACGACGACGTCTACGACGGCGACTCTGCGATTGTTATCGAATTTTGAGGAGGCGGTAGATCTGGAGTTGCTTGGACTGGAAGTCGTGGAGACGTGGAGACCGAATGAATCTGAATCGTCTGAAGATATTTCCGATGGTTCACAGATGGTATCACTGTCACCTGGTGTTACAGAAGCTGCTGATGTAGTGTTTGAGAAATTTCCGGACAGAATGACGAGTGGAAAGCTGGTTTCGCCTCCGGAAACAAGGAAACACGCTCTTTCTCCTGTTGTGAGCGATGTGACCTGTAATTCCACGATCTCGACGATCTCTTCCAGTGTTGATGTTGGATCTCGAAGTTTTCAGGACCGTGTACCAACCGGTTTAATTTTAGAAGCAAAGCTTTTTCAATGTAAGCTTCCACATTTTGCTCCGCCCAATCGTTTTCTGGAGCTATTCTGCGTCGATGGCTATTGGCAAGATCTACACTTATTGGAAGAATTATGTTATCGTGCGAGGCCTTGTGGTCGCTATTCGAATGGGTATTTTGGCGTGGTTGCGATGCCTTTGGCCAATGGTGAATGTGGATCTTCATCGGTTTCGTCGAGCGAACGTTGCGATTTCCATTGTACCGATCCAGAGTCCGATGTCATGCATGTATCCTTGAAAGAGGAAAATCTTATCAGAGCAGCTGCATTAGATCGGTTGGAAGAGGTGTCGTCGATTTCAAATTCGATAGTGAGCAGCAAAGATCTTTTTCTGGACACGAAGTATGGTCGGTACCGATTTGAGAATCTTGATGCAGTGTCATCGTCTTCCACTTTCAGCATGAGCACAGGTGGAGTCGTGAACATGGTCGCTAACACAAGGAATGGTGAAGTCTCAAGCTCGATTCGTATGTGCTACAATGGGGATTATTATGCGGTCTACGATTTTGAAGGGTATTTGATGAATCAAACGTACCGTCTGAATCCAGATGGGATGCCAGCTGGAGAGGAGTTGTATCAGCAATCTCACGGATCGACGGTCAATCGTTTCGCATCGTGCACGCGGAAAAAAGCAAACAGGATAGAACTCACACGGATACAATCGTCTTTGACTCTTGGATTCAACGAAAGCGAGTTAGTGGCCGTAATGCCAATGAGGTCCGCTGGGGATAGTGTTTTTACACTACACAGACAGCATTTGCAGGACAAATTTGTGATCCTTACATCACGAAATAACATGGGAGATCACAATAGAGAAAGCGAAATGCCTACTACAGCCCTCACAAGTGCACAAATCGATTTTGTCACCCGAATCTTGGACACCGCAGATCGTTTTGGGACCGCTGTCGGCGCCATATTACAGCGCTTAGGAATCGACTTTCAAAGTCATTTACGCGATGTGATGTTTCTGTCCACTCTTGTGTTAGACAACTGGCTGGAAGTGAAGCTAAATTGGATCACGTACGACGGCATCATTTTTTCCAACAGACGCATGCTATCAAATGATAGGGCTGAAGTTTCAAGTTCGGTGACAAACAGGGAGAAACGAGTGTTGCAAGATCAAGAAAACGTAAACGCATCGTCGACAGAAGTCTTTGGACCACCGCCGCTTCTATTGACCTTGAATTTTGAACTCCGCATGCGCGCAACTGACATTGATGTAGATGGTGATTCAGGCAGAGTCAGCGCAACTGAAGATATTCTCCGACAATATCAGCAAGACTTGCCCAACAATCACGATCTAGATCTGCAGACAAATGCGACTCAGCTCTTCACACAGATCGTTCACGAGGCATTTACAAACGCGTTCTATCCTGACAAAACTGGGATCTCTCATGGCGCTCAGAAGTCGGATGAACACACGCATGGAGCAAGTCTTATTTGGCCCTCTACCACACCTACACTTGGCGTCATCCACACACAGAGCACTACTCTCGAGAAAAACGAATGGCAATTTTCGCCCTATGGTCATTGCAGCACCACTTGCGGGGACGATGGCACCCAACTTCGGTCTTTCTTCTGTGATAAGTACAATGCAAGAGCCGGATACGAACTTTGCACTCAAGTTATCACGTTACAAATGTACACGAAGCCATGCTCCGACTTCTCCGATTGCGAAGCAAGTTTCCCATACTGTCTCTTCGGTGGCCGTATCGTTTCCTGTCGACTGCAATTCTTCCTTTTCTTCTTCGGCCCTCTGAGTTTCTTCGTTGCGTACGTCGCCTGGTATTTCGCGAATGGATGCAGGAGGCCGGATTATGGCTGGCACGAGTTTTTAGACGACGACGATGGTCCGGATGGAACGACAGGTCGTCGTGTACAAATGGAGTGGGAGTTGGTTCAGGATTCGGTGACGGCAAAAATCAAGGTACGATGGATCCATACGGAGTTCAGGAACGATGCACGAGTAAAGCGTTGGAGCAGGAATGGACAGAGCAGCAATTTTCCGAAGATTAAGGACACGAAGGTATTGAATTTGGAATTGAATAAGTATGATTTTTGGATTGAGTTTGGTGTCATTTTACAGGCAGAAAGCAAAGACGTATCTGCTCGCATCATTTTCACAATATCACATGTACGTATGACATTATATCCATTTCTACGTCTGCACAGATCCGCGAGATCGATCTGCGTGGCGGGATCGACACGATTGCATTCCTTGCAACTGCCGGTCGTCGTAAGATCTCAACGATTTCGCCCAACTCTATCAAGTCGCACAAGGATGGTCGCTTTGCGCAACCTCCGCCACCGTTTTTGATGAAATTCTGCAACGATGAAGAGTATGTCAAATTGCTTTCGGACGAATTCGGCATTCCTCCAGTTGTTAAGGATGATCTTCAAGCTGAACAGAGCTCCCTTATGAACAAGCGGACATCCCTTATGAACGTCAAGATGTCTAACACGAATGCAGTGTCTTTGTTGGAAGGTGTCCCCGTTGATACAGAAGCTCTTGTCAAGTCCAAGTCATACACAGACCGACTTCATGTTGGCCCACGATGGACCATGGTTGAAGGAGGATGGGCAGCTGGCTTGAGGGATATTAAGACTGAAAACATAGAAGACATTGCGGAGGACGCACCTCAGGAAGAGATGGTTAGTAAACCCTTCTTCCGAAATGCAGGAGTGCGATGGACGGTCTATAATGGAGGAAATTTATTTGCTGGAGATGATGATCCAGATACAACAGTACAGCATCCCACGAAACAGTATCTGCGCCTGTACAAACCGCTTTTGTCCAGCAAAGATGACGACACCAAGCAGCAGAGACCCTCCTCGACACCAGGGGTCCGAACGTCTCGCAACAGTCAAAACAACAAGACTTCTGAGCATCGTCATTTCCGTTTCGAGCCCCGTTGTATGATGGATTATTTTTCCAATCAGAAATTTTCGTTCTTCCCCTCCGTCGTGCTCTCTCATGATCGATTCGAAAATTTGCTCACACTGCGTTTGTTGCGTTTTCTTACCTATCGGAATTTGGTCCCTTGGGAACGTGTGAGGTTGTCGCCACAAATTGGCGATATCGTTGATGTTTACATCCCGAAGGAGAAATTGCTGGCTGGATTGCTTCTCGTGAAGCAGGAAGAGGAGGATGAGAAAAGGTTTGCTGATGGAAAAGCAAATATGTTGTTCCAAGATCCTGTGCTGGCGGCAAGGATGACTCGGAGGAGAAGTTTGTTGGGATTGAACGATGAGAATGACACCAGTGAGAAAAACAGCAACAACACTACTGTGTATGAAAGTTTGTTCAGTAAAGGAACCGCTTTGACAACGGGGATGTTTTCTGACGCGAGGAACTTCTTAAGCATGAGGACTGCGGGAACAGGTGCGCAGTCTTCTCTGGAAAGGACTGAAGAGGAAGGGTCTGAGGACGATGGGGATTCATCTGATTCGTCAGATGAGAGCTCCTCTTCCACAGATAGCGAAGATGAGGGCGAGCGCTCGACTAGAGCGGTTCTTGAGAATGTCCACGCAAATAATCCATCTAATCATTGGAAGTCGTTGCTTGTCAGCGCAGCACGAGGAGCTAAGATAGAGAGAAGCTCCAGTGTCAAATCTGGAAAAATTTCTCTGCGATCGCGGCGTTCGAGAAGCAGGAGAGGCCCAAACGTTCGGCGACGAGGACAGGGGCCGACATCCCGAACTCCTCATCGAGGCGAATTTGACCGAAGCCGAGATACGGCAGGAACATCAACTGTATCTTCGGTTAGCAGAACTACGAGCACAGCAGCTGAATCGACAGCAACAACGGTTTCACCTAGAAAGAAGAGAAAGCGAAAGAGAAATAAACGAAGTAGGGAAAATATGACAAAGCAGCACTTTGCAATGCATCGTGGTTTGCTCGAGGATTTGCTCAGTGATGATTTTTTCATGGATTCAGGTGGAAGGTTGCAGGTCGTAAATGCTCTGCCTCTTCTGAAGGGCCCAAATTTGTCCCCGGCCGAGGCAAACAAAAAAAGGCAAACAAAAGTCATGATTAATCAGCACATGGAAAATGAGCAGCTACAGCACGAGGAAAATAAATCAAAATCTTCCATTGAGCTTCTGCATATGAATTTGTCTGAAAAAACGCTAGATCACGCATTTGCCTGTCGCGAGCGTTATCTGGCAGAGCCAACAGCTCCTCTGCCGGGTATGGCAGCAACTACGAATCGCAGAGTGGGTGGCAGAAGCACAACAACGACTAGCACAGCTGCTACGACAAGACGGAGACCGTCGTTGCTCGGGACGAGTGACACACATGGTTCGCCTTCATCGGCATATCATGCCAGCGTTGCACCAGGTCTGCGAAAACGCTCGCTGTTTTTGGAATCATTTGCCTCACCAACTTCAGAGTATTCTACTCTAAGACGGCGGACGCTGACTGACAGTCCAACGACGCCGTCTTCGTATGCGAATCGGACACGCAGAAGGTCGACCTTCCGCGGCGGTGACGGGAACACACAGACGGATGATGGAAATTCTCAGTCCAATGAGGAGATGATCAGAAGACAAATCTACAGTCACAAGAAGGTTACGGTAAAATGGCCAAAGGGCATGTTCCAAACGGGGGAGAAGTCTGCAGGAAGATATACAACTTCTCTGCAGCAAGCCGAGAATGCCGATGCCTCTGAGGATAATAAAAAAGGTTTCTGGATCCCCGCTAGGATAATCGGACGAACCAATGACAAACTGGGCTACAAAGTGTCGATTGACGAATTTAGTGCTGCTGCTGCAAGTGGTACCGACTTCAGTGGCACAGACTACAGTGGTCGATCTACTGTGCCTTCTGCCAAGACTGACAAGAATTCGCATCTGACGGCTCCATCAGACGCATCGACGATTTTTCCACGACAACAATCGGACGGGATTTTTCCGCGCAAGGAGTCGGAGCTAACCATACCATCTCCGTCAGCACGCGGAGACGGCAACAGACAGAGACAGATGATGGCAGGTGGCACGAATAGGTTACAGATTCCCAAAGCAACGAGTGGAATCGGAGCTGCTAAAGATGTCCGCGATAACGAGATCTCAGTGTCGTTGGCGTCAACCACGATGGCGACTGCGCGTCTGCAACAGGACAGGGCACTTACAGTGGCCAAAACAAATGGACAATTTGGCAGCGATATTCGGCCACCAATCAACAACGCTGCGAGTCGGGGTCAGCCGCCAGAGGATGCGCGTAATTTCTCTGCAGGCAGTCAATATAGCGTATTGAAAGCTGTCTTAGGCCAACAATCCGATGGGTCGCATAACGCTGCTATGCCAGAAATAGATCGTGAAAATACTAATGTACCGTCAATCGTGTTGCCAGAGATGAGAGGTCCCCATCGAACTTCCAGTTTTCAAAACGACGACTTTTGGGATCTCCCCTCTCCTTTTTTTGCGGATGACGTTGTGCTCTTCTTGGAGGACTCAGAATCAGCCTCTGGCTCTGTTGCAAGAGGACGAACACAACTGACGCGTTCTCTGGATCCTCTTTCTGGTCGGGGCCAGTCTGTTTCTGACCGTGGAACGGACTCTCATGCCTCTCGCTCGCCGTCTCCTGGACTCCGCACAGAAGAACACGAGCACAAGTCAGAAATAAAGCGAATGCCCATTCGTCCGTCGATGGATGGACCTGGTTCCCTTATTCTATCTTTGGTCGAGAAGAATGCAGTGTTGAGTCAGCCACATGTGCGGGAGGAAAGGGTGGAACTCCTCATAAGACAAGAACAACCTCCTGATAGCAGTCGTCAGGAAAATCTAGAAATTCTAGAGCCGACTGCACAGCCGGCAAAGGATAATTCTACACAACCAGCATCTCTACCCTTGTCACCCATCAAGATCCAAAAACCCCAGAAGCCCACAGCGTTCTTTCTTTCCAGAAACCCCGACAGGTCCGTAGTGGCCAGCTCGCCGCGCATGCCGCCTCCACAACCGCGTGGCGTGAAAAGATATGGTCGAGGAGCATCGACCTCTGTCAGGACAGGCGTCACAACTCGTCGGGAAGCTGCGATGTTTGCCGCATATGAAGCAGGTATAATTGTCGATGAGAGGGCCGTCGACACTGTGGTGGAAGATCAGATCATTCGGCATTTGACGAAATCACAAATGCAAAGTGCAGCGGATTTGAATCAGGGGACGAGTAATCTTTTGCCTCGGAAAGTGAATAACAGCAATCTCTTGCCGGTCCTCCCTGCAACACAAAATCAGAGATTTGCTACATCTAACGCGTCAATACACCCTCCTGTCATGTCTTCTCAGCAAGGGCCTCTTACTTTAAATCCTAGCAATCTCTTGCCGACACACATTGCAAAAAATGCCTCGTTGACGACCAGCACTTCTGCGATCGAAGCTGAGGATCCTTATTTTCCTCCGACCTACACGACTACTGCGACCGTTCGGTTTCAGAGCGCTGCGAGCTATCGGGGTTCGGAAGAGAGTAGTGTGGTTTCAAGGAGAACTTCTACGGGTCAGGAGGCGCATGGTAATATCTTGGTAGACGATAATTTTTACGGAAGAGGTGCCACCATGTCAACGAAAAACACCGTGCAAAAATCGACTGCATCCGAACATGATGGTGTGAACTCATCAATGATCGTTTATGACGCGCCTCAAGAGCCAGAGATCGAATTCTCTGAGCCATTGACGCTGATTGTCCGTAATATTCGCGTCCGCCCCCGATTTCAAATCCGGGACGAAGTTGTCGCACTATTGAATGCTGGTGAAACACGGGGACAGCTCTGGGTGAAGTGCGAGATTCTGGCGATCGGCGTACGAGCGAGGATGCGTTGGCAATCTCTGGAACAAAAATATATGGACCAAGTGAGCGAGAAACTACGACGTTCTCATCACAACAAAGGAGGGGTTAGCAAAAATATTCCTATTCAAGACGCAAATCAGGAAATTTCGATGAGGACCACGTCCGGTAACAAACCAAAACGAAGTTCGCACCCTTTTGGTTTCGTTGATTCCCATTTTGGTTTCATCAAAACAGTGAGTACAGGTATGGTCAGCACCGTTAGGAAAAAACTCATCGGTTTTATGCAGTCTTTTTTGGACCTGATATGTTTCGGTGGGCGTGGGGCAGAAAGAAGTGCTGATGATGAAAGAAGTGATGCTGCACGAATGAGGTTGAATATTCTTGAGGCTTCTGGTGAAGAAGTACAAGACACAGGCAGGAGCAGAGTCGTTCAGTCCGAAGGACAAGAGATGGGTCTCGTTTACAGTAGACCAAGCAACAGCATTTTGAAAACACCTGTGGAACACACTCACCAGCACCAGCGACTCCTTGTGCCACAAAAACAGAGTCAAGCGAGTAGCTTGCTGCAAAAACCATCTGTGCGATCCATTCCGAACAGTTCCTCTCATGCTGGTGCCGAATCATATTCTGGCGGACAGCGAACGCATGCAACTGCGAGAACCAGTAATGTAACTACGGGTACCAGAACAAATGTAACTGGTTTTTCCGGAACGAGAACAACAGCGACAAAACAGAGTGATGTAGGGGATCCGTACGCTTGGGTCTATCCTCTGCAAAACAGCAATGTGATGAAATTGGAGCGAGACGTGTACGGAGCAAGAACGAGAGAACTATTTGCGAAATCTGCGACCTATACGGCCAGAAAAAGACCCAGTGGTGGAAGTACCAAAGAGAGGGAGGACAAGCCAAATACGCTATCACAAAGAACTCCGCGAAAAACACCACCTTCAACGAATATTCAAGTTGAGAGCAGCTACAGCACACCCCGGCCTCAAGATGTTGTCCCCAAGCGCATGAGCATTTCTCCCTTGATCCCAGAGGAGAGACGAGCATCTGACATCGCCGAGGGCCTGTTTGGTGAAGATTTGCTCGTGCGTGTCATCAGTGATGACTTACTGAATTTGTCAGCGCTCGGAAATTTGTCAGCAGACAAGAGTTCCAGGGGATTCCAAGAGGATTCGTCTTATCAGAATGGAGGTATAGCACAGAATGGAGGTATGATCAGTGCCGGACCATCACAGCGACCAAGTGCTCCTCAATCTACAAATAATTTCTTGCATAAATCGTTCAATTTCATGCAGAAGTCTTTGAACTTCTTGACGCATACAACAAGTCCCGCTACAACTCGAAATGCAAATAAGAACATTGCGCATAGCACAGCAAGCGGTCTACATACCAGGAATTTTCACGTCTATCCGCCTGGTATGGAGATCCTGATTCCCTCTGGCAATTTCGTTGTGAAAGCGGACCGCTGGGAGGACTCGAAGAGACTTTAAGCGGTGAGGAAGAAGCAGCAAACATGAGCAAAATTTTTTGCTGTGTTGCTGTCAGATAGGCTAACAAAAAGAAGATGCTGCTTTGGAGGGAAATGTCAGTAGACATGATCCCGCTTCATCGATGTCTAGTCAGCGAAAAATCCTTGAGAGTTGTGATCAAGGTGCAACAATTTCGCAACAATTTCACATCGATGCATGTTGGTAACCCTTTCCTTCGTAGAAGTTCGAGACACGATCACACGCGCGACATCCTTGAATGAGTTTTCACATAAGTAGCTCAAATAAGTAAAGTCAAAGGGAAGAATCATCATAATCATATGGTCCGTCAAATCTGCAAATGTCTAAATCAGGAGTGTATATCCAGAGTGGTGGTCATAAGTATCCATCCAACATTGGAAATGTCGAGAGTGTTGGTCATATCCAAATCCAGATTGGAAATGTCGAGAGTGTTGGTCATATCCATCCAAGACTGGAAATGTCGAGAGTGTTGGTCATATCCATCCAAATGCAAACCAGTCCGCCTTCGTAACGTATTTTTTATCCCGAGAGTTCCTTTCTGCTTGCTCTAATCGTTGCACGTACAACAAGTTCGACTAAATTTCAAAAATGTGCGATATCGATACAGTGATCTTGCTTACATACAACTAATTGAACTCCCCAATCGTTTTTGGATTCATTTACATTTGATTTCTTCTGCCCTCCACGATAATCTCGTCGACATCAGCATATTTTCCAGTCGTATTAACAAACTTAACTCATCAGTTCACAGATTTGTAGCCCAACACACGAGAAATCAAAGACATCAAGTAAACCAAATCTGATCCTTATATCTTTCGTGATTCTTAAAAATAAATCTTTGAATAAAACGCACAGACGAAACAATGTCATCATCATCTGGTGCTCATCGGAGTGATGATTCGTCCTCCTCCGACGACGATTCGTCCTCCTCCGCCTCTGCTGCTCCCATGGCTTCTCGAGCAGCTCCCTCGCATCACAGGAGCAACAAAACAGCCGTTGTGCAAAATCCCTCGAAAGAGATGAACGCATCCAGTACAAATAAAACAGGACAAAATAAAGCGTACCTCTGCGCGGGTGTCCTTATCATCGTAGCCATCATACTACTACTCGTGATTTATGCGTTCATAAATGAATCTATCAGCAGTTCTCGGATTCAAAACAACAAAGTGACAAGACAACAAGATGATTTATCTCCGTCTCCTGATCCATCAAGTCCCCCTCCAGACGAAGTGAACATGATCGTAATCACCGATGCCGACCGTTCGCAGTTCCAACAGAAATTTGAGAATGATTTCCAGATCTTCGAGAATAAGATGAAAGAACTTCTGGAAGAGAGCGATGCTTCCACCAATAAGAATAAAGAGCATCAACGCGATTTTCTCCGAACTTTGACAGCGCTTGTGAACAAACTGGAGCAGAGCTCTGATGGTTATGGACTTTTCCACAGAATATTGGACGACATACACGATCTATCAAATTTGAAAGATTTGATCAACAACGAATCCTTGGAAAAGAGCGACCACGAATTTTTGCGAGGTTTGCCGGAGCTATTAAGGCAGCTTATACAAGTACTGAGCTCGAAGAAAGCCCACACGACCACTCCAGAGTCGTTTTTCAAGGCCATGCTACCAGAAAGCGACCAGGAGTCGCTTTCTGGCTCTTTGAGCGAGCTTATAGATGCCGATCCAGAGCTAGTGCAGACAAGCATGAAATTTTTGAAAAGTTCTTTCGACAACGATAATAACGTAGACACGAACAGCAAAAGTGTAGACATGAACGTTAATGAAAATAGCTTGATCAACAAGGATATTGCCAACAAAAAGTTTCTCCAGAAGTTGTCCAACTTCATCAAAAAATTAAGAAGCAGCGATTTCCGTCTATTCCACAGTATGATCGCATTTGGTACGAAGCCGGAGCCGCTTATTATGAGTAAAACAAAGGCTGAGAGGCACGCTGCAGCAAAGGCTGAGAAGGAGGAAAAGGTGAATGTGAGTTGGACGTGGAGTAAAGCGATGGTGCAGAAAAAACTTCGAGAGCTGAATATTAATAACGTTGATTTGCCAAGTAAACACGAAGATAAAGAGCGTCCTCCCGTTGCTAACGGAATCGATACAAGTAATGACGTCGATACAACTCCTGTAAGCCTTTTCCTTATAGATTGGGATGACACGCTGATGCCCAAATGGCCGACATTGGCCTCCTGGACCCAAAATGGCGATTCCCCGGCCCAAAATGGCGATTCCCCGGCCCAAAATGGCGCTTCCCCGGCTAGAGATCCTTCTGGCGATTCTTCCTCTGCCAAAGCTGTCACCGCTTCTTCCTTTTTCCAACAAGACGTCGACAAACTCTCCCCCTCCGTCGTCGACACAAAGGCAAAAAGTGATCATTCCGCCACAGAATCAGAAAAATCCCCCAATGCCGGCTTCGATTATTGGCTCAACAGTGATAAGGGTAAACAAGAAGTGATTCGCATCCCCGCAGACAAATTTCGAAGTGAGGTGGTTCCGTGGGCGCAAAAATTAAACGCTTTCTTCAAGAAACTGGAAAATATGAACATACCAAATAAGAACAAACTAATCAACAATAGCGATGAACAAGAACAAGCGGACGGACTGAAAACAATAAGAATTCTCCCTATCATCGTCACAAACGGTTGCATAGTGTTGTCTTCACTCTTCTACTATCAATTTATTGCGCATCAGCTGGACAAGCAAGGATTTGCAGGTTCAGGCAACGCGAAAGAGCCTGTTTTCCGGGATCTTTTGAACGCAGTTCTAAGAACCCCGATGTTCCTCGGCGATGATTTCAACAGGAAGAAAATTGAGAAGAGCATAAAGAACCAGAAGCAGAAAAAGGAGAATGCTGACAAAGTAGATATTATGACAAGCAAGGACAACGACAATAAACATAAAGACAAGGGCACAAACAACGATAAAGAGAAAGATAAAAGCAAGGAGAAAGACACAAAAATGCAGGAAGATGAGAGGAACGCCAGAATGAAGGAAGATGCTGCCGGGCTCGGTATGATGATGAAGGCTATCTTCATGGATCCTCCGACTGGTGATATTAAAAATCCTGGCGCTGAGACCATCTCCTCGTATTTCACCGTTGACGACCCGGAAAAATTCGGAGCATTCCTGCGAAATAACTGGGAATTGCCAATTACAACGAGGAGCATGCTTGGAAACGAATTACTGAATTGGCATTTGCTTGGATTTGGAAACGAAAAGCATGCTGTCAGCAACGAAGCTCCCGACCAGGTGAAGAAATTCCGGATTCCAGGGCTTCAAAAGTTCTGTGCCTTCGCGTGGGCGTTGTGGTGTCTCTCATCCTCGACCTCGGATAATATCAATATGGACAAAGATTTGGATTTCCCGAAGATCCATTCCTTGATGGCACTCGGAGATGCAGTGCCTCAAGAGCATGTCGCGCTCACAGACATCTACGACCTTGCAAAACCGCATGTCAAAGAGCTTCTGGGAATGGAGAAACATTTTTATTTCAACACACAATGGCAAGACCAGAAAGGGTTGGCTTTTACCCATTCGCAATTGGCGGAAGGATTCTCGGCGTTGGTAGAAGAGAGCACTTTGAGAGGAATGATGACCGAGATTGAGGGTCAAGATTTCCAGTGGAAGAAAGCCTTGTCTGAGTCAGAAGGGGAAGATTCCTATCGATGGTTGCCCACCTCGAAAAAGGAGCCCTCTTGGAGGAGTAATGTTGGAGGCAGTGCCTAGCTCGTTGTTAGGTAAAAAATAGTGCTGGAGGCAGTGCCTAGTTCAGACATTGTTAATGTATAGGTGGTTGTTAGAGCCAAATTAATCTATTGCGAAGATCGAGTGAGATTCATCTGAGTACACGATTCTTCAGAGGTCTGATTGTGTGTATTTGTAAGAGTCTACGAAGAGTACAATGTGGACATGTCGAGGTATTCTTGTTCGATCCATAGACGAGTGCTTCCATGCAGAATTTCGTTGAGAGATTTGCTGGGACACGATTCAGTCGTCTCACAAGCTCTCGAATAAATTCAAGAACTGTTCGGATTCATACGATTCATATTACCAAGTGAGCCACTCATAACATACATAATGCTCCTATCGTGCCTAATGTTGTCAATGTTCAATTCTAGGATAGAGCAAATCATACTGGCGCGCTCATACAAAAAAGGCCAGAGAAAATTCTAGCTCACAAGATGTCTCATGAGAAACTGGCGTTATCGAGAAACAATCATACGCTCTGCACACTCATATACCCGAGGTCTACGAGAGCAGCTATAAATATTAATCTCGACGTACATTCTACAACACAGTCATATGTTACTCAGACAGTCTAAAGAATCATCGATCTTACTGCCAGTAAATCATTGTCGAAAAATTTGAAATTTGAATGAAAATGACACTCAGTGACCTTCCCATATGATCCCCAGTTCCCTCCTTTGTAAATTGTATTGATCCCTTTTCTTCTACGTCTCATTGCCTAAGCCTACTCCCTGATATCATCCAGTCTACAATCAATTATGCCATCGCGATGAGAGTCTGTTAACGATGTAGCTAAAAATTCGACTGTGAATTTGTCGGTACAATCCCCCTCTGTTGATAGAATCGTACAAAAATTTTGACCGCAGACGTTGAATTATTCAGCATCTGAATACAGCATTGTAGATATTAATTGCCCATCCAAATGAGTTGCCCATCCTAGTACAATTCTATCCTTCCAAATTAGTTGCCGTAGATCTGTCATACAAGATTTTGAATCATCAGGATGGCAGAACAAGAAGATAACATGATCCTTGCCATGCCCACGACATCCTTTCATTTACCCCATGTAGAGGGCCAACATCGTGGCGCACCACCTCTTCCAAATAAAGGTAGTAAAAGCATCAAAGGCAGCATGAAGGGCGACAGCAATAGGGGTAAAAAAGTAGAACAAGGCAAAACCTCCAAATCCGGGGAGACGACTTCTCCAACTCCAACATCAAGAGTCTCCAGTAGTAACCCACTGCCTCCTACAAAATCAAACCCCTCCAAAGCTCTCCCTCTCAACCCTCATTCTGGTCGTCTCACTGCCGAGAAACCTTCCAACACCATCAATACTGCCTATTTCAATGGTTTTTCTTGGTTTTACGCTTTCCCGTTTCACATCCTCAAAATCCTTTTAAGAGAACCGCTTAATTGGGCCATCATTTTGATTATGCTCATCGAGATGTACGTGGAGCGCACAACTGTCCCCGATCAGATTTATCAATTCACAATCATCGTGGCTGCCTGCGTCGCGAAAGCCATCTTCGTCAATTACAGACGACAAGCAGGGGATCGGGAGGCCAACAACCAAAAAGTGAAGGTGTTGAAAACAGGGAAAAAGGAACGGCATTTGAAGAGCGCGACCTGTTGGGAGACATATTTGAATGATTGGAGGTTCTTGCTGGAGGTGCATCCGACGGGGTTTGTAGAAGTCGAGTGCAAAGATTTGGGAGTGGGAGATATCCTGGAATTAAGTCCGGGGGAGACGGTATAAGTTTTTGCATTCGGTTTGCATTGGGAGATATTATCCTGGATATTTAAGGGTCGACGGGAGACGCATAGGATCATTGATAGCGATTACGATGAGCTTTCGGCATGCTACGTTGATAAGTGTAGGGTAGAAAGCACAAAAAATACCAGTGTCCATAGAGGAAACAAAAATTTCTGAATGCATCATTTCGCATGCACCGAGAAAACCAAAAATTCCAGTTTTCCATTTGTAAATAATTAGCCAATTTCCCTCACAAATATCCACAGGTTCCTGCCGATTGTATCCTTCTCGACATTTCTGAATCGAACCTCTTCATCGCAGACCCAGTTTGCTACGTCGAATCCTCCCAGCTCGATGGCGAGTCCGAACTCAAAACGAAAACTCTCCCCGAGGACTTCGTCCACTGGATGCGCAGGAGGGACGAAATTGCGCACAAGCAGCAGCATTCGTCTCCACAATATATCGATAGAAAACTCGTCTCCACCATCACAGGGTGTGGTGCAACCATCGAAGTCCTTTATGAAGAGATGAACGCGAATATCCATGACTTTCAGGGAATGTTGAATATTAAGCCGTGGCTGCACACAAGGGAAGCTTTGATGGATTGTAAAATTGGGGTGGATAATTTTTTGCTCAGAGGTTGTAGTCTTCAAGGAGATCGGTCTGTGATCGTGATAGTCGTGAGAACGGGAGAGGAAACAAAAATGTTTCAGCATCTGCAGAAGGGGGAAGCGTTGACTGGGGAGATGAAGGATGGTAAATGTTAAGAATGGTGTCGTGGTAGATTTTTTCAGTGAGGAGCTTGATGATTCGATATGGGATTTGCTGTTTGTATCCCAGCTGACTACAACTAACATAGTAGTCATGGGATTTATAGACGTCGAGTTCTGCTTTGGAACTAGCGCATTTGTTGATCCATACGATTTCTTTATGACCATGACCAAAGATGATCCAAGGTATCAACTAGTGCGTTGCAGACTGTGACGGAGGAGTGGCTTCTGCACTCTCCAGAAGCCACCATGGCCGTGCAAGATGGGGGAGCCGCGAGAGAGGATTGCAGGGCACCGCCAGAAATGGCAAAAGAAGGATGCGAGCTCGAAGCCACCTACTGACGCACCCAGCAGACGGAGGCGCTCCCTAGCTCATTGATATTTTGTCTCTCGGACGCCACGCTCGACGCCGTGGAGACCGCCGCTTGTCGTGGCCGGCGGTGTGGGCAGACGGCGTTCGTTTCGCAGAGGCTTGTGGCGCATCCATCTGCCTCTGCGGCCGCTCTCGCTGAGACGAAACGTCCATCGTCACTTCTACGACTGCCACGGGCACAATGCCAACCCCACCACAGCTGCTGTGTCCGAGACGATGTACTCACGAAACGGCGCCGCGACGAATGGCGCGATGTTTGCCTATGCTATCCTGACTCCTCGACGCCCGGACCCATGCTGCAGCAGCAGGGATGCAGAGAGTCCCCGAAATATAGATTTAGATGCTGAACAGCAAGCAAACTACGTTGGATCAGGGAAGGATCTCGCAGCTGATCGATGCGCAAAGACTGGAGCCCCGTCTGAGATGCACCTATTTCAACCACACAGAGTGTTGGGACCTCGTCGTCGGCGGGACGCGCCCAGCAGGGGTCGTTGGGCACCGGAGTGAGATGAAAAAAACTACATTGCGCCGTAAAACCATGCCATTGACAGGGGGCTCTCGCAATCAGAAAGTGCGGGTTGCAAGCCCTGGGCGGCGTGTCGTGGCCCGCTCGCAGGGGGCGCGCGTTGCTGTGATGCGTGGCACGTCATGCACTGTCGAGACGTCCTCGCAAAGACCCGCGGCTCCGCATCTCATGATGCATCTCGCTGCTGTCTTGGCGTGCGTTCCGCTGTCAGTCGGCGGACTCTCGCGTGCCAGCACTGCTTCATCGCGACACATTCCTGCGTTGCGTTGGACCGCCCGTCTTTCGCGGACGGACGACGGACTGCACCGCGTGGCTGCAAAACTGAGTCCCAATGGATTGAGTCCTGGAGGGGTAATGGATGGCGGACTCTCGCAGGCAATCGCAATGTCCACCGGGTTCTGCGTCGGTGACCGCACGCGCATGCCTGGTCCTCCTCGCGCACGCGCATTGACTGCAGTGTTGTTCTGTTCGAGTTCGATTGCCTCACCCTGCAGCTGTTCGCCGAGCGAGGGCCGCCTGTGAATCCGCGAACTCGGAAGAATCTTGCGCGCCAATGAATCGAGGAGGTTCCGGGCCTTCCTTCCGAGACCCCTTCGAACCCACCCTTGGAGAATCGCAGATTTCAAGTGTGTTTCGGATTCCTTGTAAGGGTGGGTCCAGAGGGGGAGGTTGCAAAGGGTGGGGGGTAGCAATTAAAGTGGGGATGGGTGCGATGTTCGCCGGACGAAAATGCCCCCCCTTCTGGATGATGCGAAACACGATGATATTCCGCATGCCCGTTTGGGCTCTCCAAGGGTGGGTCCAAAGGGGGAGGGGTAAAAAGGGTTTTTAGCCAAAATCCAAGAAATCTTAAAAAAAGCTCTTCCAAAGAATGGGTTGCAAGTACGGGTGGTCTGCTGCAAGGTGGGTTGGTCCGTGGCCCCTCCAAAGGGTGGGAGGGGGTCTGGCCAAGGATAGGGTTCAAAGGATGGGTCAGGCTCTCGGACCCCCCATCAGAGACCCCCCCTTAGACCCCTGCCTTAAAAACGGCAGAATGTAAGGGCGATTCGCGGATTTTCCAAAGGGGGGGTATGTAAGGATGGGTACAAAATTTAATAAGGGTGGGTTAAGCAAACTTGTTTTTATAATATATTTAATTAGCCTAAATCGAAAACCTCTAGCTACAATTAAATGCCCACTCAGGTCTCTCTATCCGAAAAACTTTCCACCGTCTCGGTATCCTCGTCTTCAAAACGATCGTTCCTTTCTTCCTTCTTATCTCCGTCATCGGTTATTTATTTTATTCCGAACATTTCTGCGACCAATTATACCTCCTCTACAAATCGAAAAAGCAACTCGAGGACGAAACACAAGCGGAATTGCAGTACGAAAAGGATCTGCAGGACCAACAATGGTCGCACGCAGAGTTAAATGAATTTATCGAGGGCCAAACGGCCGTCGACGAACTCCCCGAGGAGGAATTCGAAGAAGATTACGATCCTTTATATGAACAAGCGATGAGGGAAAAAGACGCAAAGAATTCCTGGTTTTATTGGTGCTTTGGAATTACCTCGCATATTGATCCGGATCTGAAAGATCTCGTCTCTCGTCTACTCTTCCTCATCGTGACGATCGCTCCATTGCTGCCCACGAGCATTTTCGCAGTGTTGGAACTTGCAAACATGATGAACATGATCCGGTTGACGCTACTCGATAGCGGGTTTAAAAGCAAGAGGAGAGTTGTGAACAACTTAACGATATTGGAAGACTTAGCGGTTTCGCACATCGTATCGGACAAAACGGGTACATTAACACAGAACAAGATGATCTTCCGTGGCATCGGAGTTGGAGTCGGGTTGCAATTGTTTGGGGTGCCTGGCGACGTTGGGATTGAGCAAAAAGACACGTTTCAGGAAGATGATAAGGTGTTAGGAAGCCAAGTTCGCGCTTCGATGGGGAGTGCAATTGGAGATGCGATGCGAGCAGAAATGGCGAGGAAATCGTTCGCTGCAGTGGGTCCTCGACCCACGATGATGAGTTCTCTCGGGAGACGATCTTTTTCACCACCATCTTTTTCGGGCAAACGGCCAGGCTCCTTCATGAAAGGCAAAGGGTTTTTGAGAGAGGGAAAGCACAAGAGCAGCAAAGAGTTTTTGAGTGAGGAAGAGGATGGAATATCTGCTGAGGACGATGTTACTCATGCTGAAGCTCATTCATCTCAGGATTTAGTGCGTCTTCCTCTTCTTGGAGATCATAGTCAGATTGGAAATCTGATGACTGATACAGACACATCTTCCAGGAGCATCAACCACAAGCCAGAAAATAAAACTCTATCAGATAATTACGGTGCTCTCTCGCACAACAACTCTCTAGTACCTTCTTCTCCCCATCCAGAAATAAGTACACCAATTTTCGTCGAAGGCTCCCACACAGCTAGGACATCCGAAGACAAAGTTATGTCAAGCGCCGGGAGCTCCAAAATCAAATCTCAAGTTGACGACAGGAGTTTCACCACTGCACGAAAGTATCTTACCGTGAATCAGTCTTCTAAAGCGCGGACGACTGAATACAAACACGCGAAACAAATCAGCCGACTCGCGTGGAGGCATCGGTATTACTTGCGCGATCAACTTGATCCAGCGAGTTTCTACGCTGCACACGGTGGAAGACGGGGGAAAGATTTGCGCAATCTGGATTTCAAATTACTGGCATTTTATCACCACAAGCAATGGTTTTTTAAGCAAAAGAACAAGGGTGCGAAAGAATCGGATTCTAGGAAATCTTCTAAAGACCCTGACCTCTTCCATGTCGTGTCCATCGACGATCTCAATCGCCGTCTAGATTACATGAATTTCGACGAGTCGCAATTCCTGAATGCACTACTGTACGAGCCCAAATACGGATTAGGCGTCCAAGGTGTCTACCGGTTATTGACCCACGCAGGCCGTGCAATTGTTGAGAAAGTCGCGAAGGTCCCTGAAGAATGGCGTGCGGAGCAACTGAGTTTGGCAGATAAGATTGATTTCTTCTACTTGCAATCCGTGCATCATAAAGTGAGACCCCAATCATACTTGACGCGCAGGGTTGTGAACCGAGAACCAGGAAACGTTTCAGAGAATCAGAAACTTTACACGCCTAGCAAAATGGATGGAAATGCTTATTTGGATGACTATGAAGACAAAGACAGACAGGCGTTTCAAGCAGTCAAATGTCGAGATTTGTTATTATCGTTGTGCTTGAACAATAATGTGCGCGTCTGCTATTCAGCGACGAAGAATTTCAAAACCAGCAGCAGTACCATCTTGGAACTGATCAAAGACAAACGCTATTACTTCGCAACGAGCCCGGATGAGATGGCATTTAGTGCATTTGCAACGGAGATGGGAATGATCTTGACGAAAAAAACAGTTGGAGCAGCGTCGAGTGCGAGTAAGGGATTCGATGGGAGCAAGCCAAAGATTTCCGAATTTCTCGATTTAAATGAATCCGACAATATCCTGTACAACCTCATTGTAGCTCCTGGAAACACGTTCCTCTCTTATGCTGAGCAGCAACACCAAAGAGATCAGCATCCCGAGCAGCGCAACATCGAGGTTCTCCAAGTCTTACCATTCGACTCTTTGAGAAAGCGCATGTCCGTTATCGTGCGGCTTCCTGATCGCGATCCTAAGGGGTATGTCCGAGTTTTATCCAAAGGTGCAGATTCTGCAATTTTACCCCACTGTCTGATCGAGGATGCTAGCTATAACATTTACAAGCGTTATTGCGAAGAGCGAGAGTGGATCTTGCCCACATATTCAAGGGGGAAAGCGCATTTGTTCGAGCAAAGAGCTGACAAATATGATTCTCCGATGGCAGTGCCGTTTGACTACATTTTTGATGAGGAAACCGATCGGGAGGCCGCGATGAGATTAATTAACGAAGATCTCGACGTTTACGCAAATCAAGGATGGCGAACATTGTGCTTTTCGCAGAGATTGATGAAAGAGACGGAGTTTGAAGAATGGCATTTCCGATGGCGGAAATTGGAAGAAGAAGAGAAAATGGTGAAATTAAGTGCTGAAGCAGATTTGATGAATGCTCTTCGGTCCTCCATTTTCAGCTCATCCAATTCCATAGCGTCACCATCTCTCGCAGAGGAAGCTTTGGCTCGAATCACAAAAGCTAAAGAGTTAATGATGCAGGTGATCGAGGAAAAATCTAACGAAAATGCAGTTTTCGAGTATCTCGGTTGCACGGCGCTCGAAGATGTTTTGCAAGACGATTTACCGGAAGCCCTAGCCGCTTTCCGTCATGCGGGAATCCTCACTTGGGTATTGACCGGGGATAAGGTCGAAACGGCGGTCGCCATTTCTCTGTCCTGCGGTTTAATTACGCCCGCAACCGTTCAAGTTATCGTGAGGGATTTACCGCAATTGATATCAAGCGAAATAAATGGCGGCATGTCCATCGCCCAATACCTCTTCGCGCAGATGACAGAGATGGGCACTGTCCGTCGCAACCACGAAATCAAGAGCAGTGGGGTTTTCACTTACTATACGAAACGGGAGCAGGACGAGATGCGAGACGACCCGGCCCAAATCGAATTTGCATTGGTGATCGATGGGGATTCGCTGGATCACATTTGCTCGTCCAATGATAAGAAGACGCTAGTTGCACTCATCCCCTTCTTGAAACGCTTCAAAACTGTCGTCGCGTGCCGTGTGACGCCGTCGCAAAAAGCGGATTTAACGGTATTGGCTCAAATCATGGATTTGTTACAGAAGGAGTACATTGACGAGAAATTGGAGAATCGATTGCCGCCTTTGGCGGAGCTGTTGAAAGATCCTGGGTTTTGCAGTCGCGCACGAAAAGAGGGCAAAACGGTTTTGGCCATTGGGGATGGCGCGAATGACGTGGGGATGTTGAAACAAGCTTCCATTGGGATTGGAATGTGTGGAGTTGAGAGTTCTTTAGCCGCGCAAATTTCCGATCTGAGCATCGAGAAATTCGCGGACCTCGTGCGTTTGGTCTTTGGCTATGGCCATGATGCACAGAGGATATTCTCTCTCACCTGGAAACTCGCCATTTGGCGCACAGGGATTCTAACCGGACCGATGCTGTGGCAAACGTTGGTGAACGGCGCAGGTTTTGTGGAGCGTGTCTTTCCAAAGCGCGCAAGAGCACATGCGAGTTTATTTTCCGTGCATTTCGCATGGTGTATCTTTTGCGCATGTCTAGGCTTGGAACGGTGTGGCCACAACTACGATAGCCTGTACAAGTATGGCACGTACTATCGCGAAAACGTATTGATGTTTGACGCAGATGAAGCGAAAAACGCCAAAGACAAAGATAGTGCAACTGCCCAGAAGAAAGCAAGATTTGAAAAAATGATGCAATTGCAGAAAGAGAAAGGACAAAACATTTTGGAAAAGGGTGGGAAAGGGGGGAAGAAAGAGGGGAAGAAAGGCAGTAAAAATGACAGTGACAACACCAGCTATCTCCCCTTCAATCTTTCCGATTTGAATGTGTTAGATTATTCCTGGTTCGCCGATGATCAGAAATTTTTCTCCAAGCACGACCCCGACGTTCAAATCGAAGCCAAACCAAGACACGGAAAGCGCACACGCTTCTGGTTCAAATTTTTCGACTTCCATACGAAACAAGGCTTTCTATCCGACAAAATGCTTGTCATCATCTTCTTCTACACCGTTTTCTGGGAAGGCACCATTTTATTCTTCACGCACTTCGCGTTACTAACGGACGGGCCAACTCTCGGTTGCGATAGCATGCTATCCACCATCCATTGGTGGTTTATGTACTCGCTCATGTTCGCGACACTGCTGGTCTTCGTCGTCTGGGCCGATCTCCGATTTATAACTTGGTGGGGCATAGTCTTGGTGGTTGGCGTGTGTTTTTGTGGAGCATGCATGTATCCCGTGATGAAGTATGAACAGGCAGACGTGCTGTGGGAAGGAAAGAAACGGTGGTACGTTCAGGTAAGAGTCATTCGTTCGTCTTTTTGATAAATGGTGTAAGTATAGTTTTCCGATTAAAGATTAGAAGCGGATCATGAATGATGGATGTCTTCGCTTTCCTGTATTGATGCGCAGATTCATAGGTAATTAGTCCACATCTTCTATATAATCTTCTTCGCGTTCCAGAATCAACTCCAATGTTTGTACACCTCCCAAATTTTTCATTCCAAACCACTCAAAACAATCATCTCAGCGCCAATTCCCTCCTCCCGACGGTTATGGCCCATTTACCCTATACAATTTCCTTCTCCGATTAGAATACTACTCAGTGAACAGTCTGGGGGAGACGTTGGAAGCCTTTAAAGACGTCAGAGAGCACCAACAGTGGATGATAAACAAGGCCGGTTTGGATCGCAGCTATTACATGAGGATCGACGTAGTCGATGAGTGGCATGGAGGTATTTTTGTATTTTTTTTGAGAAGAGTTGGTATGAATGTCGTCGATGAGTGGCATGGAGGTATTTCTGTATTTTTTTTGACTATGGTATCGATGTCGTCAATGAATCGCTTGGAGGTCGTATATGGTTTCCTTTGATTATGTTACTCGTCAGAATCTACCCCAAAATAACTACGTAAAAAAACACCTACCAGTATCAAAATCACTCAACACCAAGGTTTCGCATCCACGACTGAAGCTCTCCAGACCCTTAAATTCCGCAAATGGGGATGGATCTATTGGTCAAATTTCATTTTCGTGCTTTTCCTGTCCCAAATTTTGTCCATACTTCCCTACATGGTTTACCGGTCCTCTCAGATTTTGCTCTCGGTGAAAGGCCGCCGCAAATGGCGTCTCGCGAGCCACAAAAAGAACCGGAGGTTGGCGAGATTGCATCCACATCTCTTCGGCAAACGCGAAGATTGGTGGGGAGTAGTCGGGAGACAGAGGCGAGCGTCGATGATGATGAAAGGAGCTGCTATGAAAGGAGCTATGATGAAAGGCAGGACAGGCTCATCTATGAAAAAAGGTAGGATGAGCTCCATCCTGTTGGGAAAGAAAGGTAAAAAGGGCAAGAAAGGAGGCTTCTTCAATTTTAAGACCGACATGAGTGATACCGAAAGTAGCTTCACGGGCTCTTCAGCAGGTGAGCCAGAAGACGGTCGCACGTTCCGGAATATCTTCATGGCTCCTTGGAGAAGAGAGGCCTATGCTGGTAGACGGATGGGAGGACCCAGAAGCGTCCGACACACATTGGTGAACCGAAGATCCATGTTTTCGCCTGTCTCTGCCTCTATGGGAAAAGGACGTGTGAGTGGCGGCATGAAGGGACGGCTGAGTGGTATTAGTATGAAAGGATCGCGGATGAGTGGCATGAGTATGAAAGGGCCAAGGATGAATGGAATGAAAGCGAAGGGCAGAATGAGCGCTATGTTGAAAGGACGCATGTCCAGCAAAGGAAAGATCGGCAAGGGTGGAAAAATGTCGTCCGGAAAAGGGAAAGGACGCAAATCCAAGAGGAAATTCTGAACAACGTAGGTTTTTCTAGATGTGAACATGTCTAAGAAACCCAGTTTGCCAATGTGTGCAATCGAGCCTCCTAGTTTCTCTACTCGATATAATTGATTGTGTTTTTGCGAATTGCAATTCTTATTCTACCTGTAGTGTTTATCTCTAAATTGCATCACTCAGTGTAATAGCTTTGTCTTTGCGTGATTGGTCTATTTATAGTCTGTTTCTGAGTTTGTCTTTGAGAGTATTGTTGTATGCGTAGTATGTTCGGTAAAATTTGTCTTTAGAATTGTCGTTTTTGATCGCGGGAATTATTCCGAATTCTGTATCTGTTGGTTTTTTGTGGAACTATCGTAGATTTTTTGCGGAATCATCAATGTGAATATCAACAATCATTGTTGTTCTATGAGTGCTTAAATTGGGTCTTATTCCAAGTGGTGTAGTTGACGATCTGGACATTCCTGTTCTCCATTCAAGGTCACAAGATGAACTAATCTGAATGGTCACGCAAAACAAACGGATCGTGTCCTCTGGTTTCGAATGTCCCGTGCTCGGATTTCACAGGAAATTATAATCTCGGTACAGAGACAGTTCATTCTCAGTATTTCGTTCCTCAGGTAGACTGCAGCTCCAGAATTCATGAAAGAGAGAGAGAGAGGTTCCTATTTGTCTTTCTCTTGTCAGGAAGAAATTGAAATGCCAAGATCTTCATAATCTGGAATCGAAATCGCTCGTACCACGCTCCCTCAGGAGGCAGTGTCACTGCGTTTCCCAACGGAAAATATTGTGATCATTGATACGGGTCCATATGGAAATGATTGACACTTTGTGTATCCTCATCTACAGGAAATTTTCCCTCCTCAATAATTGCATAACCACATTGACAATTAGACCAAAATAAATACAAGTGAGCACGCTGACGACGTTTTTTCTAGTCGGTTATATGTGGCAGATATTCACTTGAATACGTTACATTTGTTGGCCTAGGATCATCCGTCTCACGTCTCATGTCTCGCAATTCCGATCGTTGCGTATTGCAGCATTACATATGATACAGCAGTATTTTTCTGTATGTTTAAAAGAAAAAAGTATTGCATTTGCATGTTTTTTTTTAAAAAAAGGTATTTTTTTGTATCCTAAAGTGTTAGAGTACGTTTTGTACGGCGCCACACTACTAAATGATGACCCTGATGAACGCCGCTCCATCATGTCCACAAAAAAGGGAGATTGGTTCCTCCAACTCAACGCTGCCATCTGGCGAGGCAATATAGACAACATCCTCATCCATCATGGTGGCTTCCCTCAGTCTTCAGCGACAACACCCAACATCTCCCTCCTGCCTCGTAACAGCGCACCACTCAGTCAGATACCGGCACCACCAACGCCGAGCTATTTCCAGGGAATCACAGATGTTGAATCTCAATTCTCCTCCATAGATGACCTCCCATCCGGTTCGCCGTCACACACTCCACGGATGATGGAAACGTTACAAGAGCGACGACTCCAACAATATTCTCACAATCTCCATCGATCGGGGTCATCGCGACAGCCATCATCCATCTCACCATCTCCCCCCTTCACTGCAGACGAAGATAAGTCCATCAAGAGACGCCGCCAAAACGATGTACTTACTACCCCAGTAGATTCTCAGCTGACGCCACGATCCTCCCAGCATCACAGCAGCTACCAACGACACAACCGAAGCAGATCCCGAGAACGTGCCAACACAAGTCAAGTATTTTCTCTCCCCCTGCAAAGTCAACGAGAGAGTATCGCCTCCACCTCCACTGCGAGTCATCGACCACACCCATCCAGCCTGCTGCATCGTTTCCAGCCGGCACCTCCACCACGGCGTCGACCTCCCTCTACCACACAATAGCCTAGTTCAGTACCACAACACCAAACAGTACAAGCCCAACACGTGTCCACTCTTCTCCTGACACGGCGCCGCAAACACACTGCACAAATCCATCGCGATGGCAGCACCCCTCGGGCATCACGTTGCTAAATCGTTCCACACTTCATACCAGTTCATGCGACTACACGTACCCTCTCACATCATTGGTCCCGCAGTGTACCCCTTTGTGGCATCATACCTGCACGACCACTCGATGGCTCTCATCGCTACTATACACACTTCACAATCCACCACACACCTAGTGCTGTATTCCTTCGGGACTCATACTCACAGGTACAATTCATCACTATTATTCACACTTCACACACTACTCATTCGCCAAGTGCAGTATTCCCTCGGGACTCATACTCACAGGCACATTTCAAAGGACAACTTCATCGCGACTACCGGCCACTGCTACTTCCAATTACCCCAACACAAAAAAACGTTCCGAGTAATACGTCAGTATCGTCTTTATTAAACTAAACACCCCTGCACCACGCCAAGACAAAATGTCTCTCCTTTCAGTTTCATTAGGAAAGCTCTCTCCCAGGCCCCCTATGGTAAAATCCTGGTGTAGGATATTGTCCAGCATCTTCATCATGTTCAGGCTTTGTACCGCCGCAGAGACAGATTTATTCCGCGTCTTGCAGTACGAGAATGAAGAGCTGCGTAATCGTCTGACGGTATTGGAAAACAAGATCGAGGAGCTGGTTGCCAGCTATGAAGAGAAGATCGATGCTGATCTCGGGTCAATTTCTACGAAAGAAGATTACGGCATCGAACCAGAAAATTTTGTCGCTGAAGATTCTTCTCAGCACGGCAGAGAGCTTCAAACGGTCAGTTGGAGGTAGGTTTGATTTTTTGGAATTGAGTAGCACAGGAAAATTGATAATGTTTGCAGTCGATTTATTGTTGAGTGCTTTATTCCCTACATGTGCTCGGCAGGCGCAGTGAGTTTCTTTAATGAACTCTACTCTTTCGCCTCATCAGAATCACACATAGCCACAAATCACAATCTCACACATAACTCTAACAGCACATACACCGCAAGTGGCAATACCATGATTGGCAAAATCAACCAATTTTACTTCTGGAGTGAGGATCTCGCAGGACAAAACTACGACTCCTGGGGAAAAGGTTGTCGTGGTTTACCGCCCGTCATCGATCCGTATACCTGTGCGACGTATGCGTGTGCATCCGCGCCGACCGGGAGTCATGCACAGCAAAGTGTGTGGTGGGGAGGCGCGAATCTGGAAGTGGAAAGATGTAAAAACTAAAGTTTGCAATTCACTTCGAAGTTCGTGATGGAAGAGAAAAGTTTTATACGGTGATTTTCAGACTCAGGAGAGGTCGAGTTTTAATCTCAATATGCGACTGAATTAGCATGGAGTTAGGTCTTGAAATCTCTCTCTCTCCCTCTTGAGAGTTTCCACATTCCGCTGTCTCTGGTAGTTCTAGTTTCTAAGTGGTAACTAACGCGTCCTCGCATGTTCTTTAATCAATCATTCAGGTATCGATCGTCGACGCCTGGATGGGACGCAATACCCACCAGGTTGTTTCATGATGAACGGAAACATCTACTTCAACTGGGTTCAGGTATTCTAAAGCTAGATTTTGTTTGTTTAAACATCTATTTCAACTGGGTTCAAGTATTATGAAGCTAGATTTTGTTTTCGCGTGAAACATCTACTTCAACTGGGTTCAGGTGTTATGATCTAGATTTTGTTTTTGTCTGAGATTTTAAGTAGCACATTGATTCACGTATAATATCTCTGCACACGATGCGCAAATCATATTCGCGCCGACGATCTATGAGTAGAAGCAAGTCATCCATATTAAGTGAACTAACCCATTCATCGGTTCAAACACTAAATTAATAACAGCCCACTCCTTCTGACCGTATGACCACCTCCTCACGTGTGCACGGTTTATGCAGTGGACCAAGCCCTTACGCGCTGTTTGGATCCAACCCGACTTCAGCGCAGCTGGCGAGCTTCAACGAGTTCGTGGTAGAAAGCCAAGGCGGAGGAGGAGGTGGAATCACGGAATCCGACGTAACCGAATTGATCAACGGACGCTTGAACGATGTGTTGGGAGATTGTTCCGGCGATTTGACGGTGAAAAATCTGAGTGAGAAAACGTATTGTCGACCCTAGAGTTGATAAGTGGTCAAGCGAAATAGCTAGGAATTGGAGTGCATGATTTGTAGCAGGAGGAAGATTGTTTACACTGTACTATACAAGGAAGACTCATGCCTCTAATAAACACTATGAACACAGCTTTAACAATATTTTTGGAAATCGTGCGGCACGAAAGATCCTCGCAAGTGGCTAGTATGAAGCATGACTTATAGCGTCTTTATTTCTTTGGCAGACTTCAGTATTGCTGGTATACACGCATTATGTAGGAAAATGGTACACGTTTGGAGGAGTTAGCGAGTAGCTAAAAAAAGCCTTGGAAAACAGTATTTAGTCGTTTTCTAGTAGTTCCTGGACAAATACTTTGGTGAATCTCTCATTTAATGTAGGTCAGTGTGTCTATTGGAGATTTTGCAAACGGTAAACACAAAGCAGCGAATGCAGTATGCAATGTAGTGAACATGAAAAACAAGTCATAGTTTGCCAATCAGTATTTGTACGTATTGATTGTGTTGTCCTCGTTTTGAAAGGCGGAAGAAGTTTAGTTAATCGGGAAGCGAGAGAACTGAAATTTGCCGCCATGTTTTGAGAACAAGTTTTCCTGCTCGTGACAGTAGACTGTGCAATGTATAGTGAACAACAGTTCATAGTATGAATGTATGTGTTTTTGTTCTCATTCTCGTTGGCATCATTTGATTATGTGGTGCGAGGTGGCGTCTGCAAATTTCGCATTTTGATTTTGAGAGGTTGAGGAAGACCATACTTTATGCTTGCATTGGGAAGCGAGAGAATCAATTTTGATTCGTCCAGCAAAACGAATCAAAATTCTGTTGGAGACCGTAATTGCAAGTGGATTGTTAGATAGCTTGTGCATCCTTGGATGAAGAGGCTCGTAGTGATCTAATGCAGCTCTCGAAGTGTGTCGTGTTGGATATGTCGTGTTTCCAAATGAAATCCTGATGAATGCTCGTTCTCCGCGTCGTGGCCCGAAAGCAGTCGTGGATTAGAAATTGGGACAAATCAAATTCTATCGTGTAAGACGTTCTCCGTCACGTATTTTAGTATGTCGTTCCCTCCCACGTTTGTCGATCAAGATCTTCTCTTCCACGTGTATCATCGTTCGAGATCCTCTCTCCCGCGTGTATTATCGTTCAAGATCCTCTCTTCGCGTGTACTATGTTGTTCAGGACGTTTTTCTCGCCATGTATGATGTCGTTCGTCTCTTCACCGTGTGTTGTTACATTTCTGCAACAGCAGCCAAAACGCAATAGAGCATCTGTCCTAAATGAAAAACTTGCGTCACCAGCTATAAACAACAACATTTTTCTTTTTGAGTTCTGAAGTAGATCAAGATCCTCCCGTTGCCAAACAAAGTAACTACAGAAATGAAGAAATTCTTCATTGGTGTTGCTGTTCTTGCCCGTGCGGCTTATGGCAAGAGCGATGAATCGGATGTACCGGATTGGAATCTCACAGGACAGCCAGGCCTGTTGACGTATTTTACGTGAAATCGATTTCATCTACTTAGAAGCTTTTCACACCTATAATTCTCACATTGTCACTAAGCTGTAAAGACTCTGTAATAATGTAGACTCTGTAATATAATGGATTTGCAAGTTTCACCACTTTGAAAAACACTCTCACCACTTTGAAAAACAATGTGACTCCACTTTACCATTTTGAACACGCCCATCGCTTCCAATTCCCCCCCTTTTTGGAAAAAACAGGGACGAAAACGCCGATTTTGGTACGCCGTCCCCCAACACGAAGATTCGATTTCTGAAAGCTCCCAAAATGAAAAAAAGCGGCGACAAGGTAACCGCGTCCAAGGACATGGAGCTATTGGAAATTAAGGTCGAGTCTCTACTAGAGAGTTCTTCAGTTAGTTGTTGTGTAATCATGGAAATTATGATATACGCGATTAGTTCGAATTGAGATTGGGACAATATCTTGGCATTCATTTGCTGTGTGGTAAGATGTACTACATTTGTTGTTTAAAAAACGAACTGTTATCATAGAGGAGATGGAATCACGATGCCATGTATTCATCAATTCTTACTGGCTATAATTTTTGCAATAATGATTAATCACAGTGGCGCGGCGACACCGAATCGACGAAGTACACATTTGGGGACCTTTTTAAGTTCATCGGTACGCCTGGTAAGTATGATGTGCGCGTTTTCTATGATGCTGCAAAGGATAAAGAGGACCGGCTTCAGGAGTGGCGCGGTCACCGCGCAGTCGATTATTTCGGACAGATTCAAGTCGTCAAAAAAAAGGACAAGAAGCAAGATATGTGGCTGACGTTGATGCTGTGGGATGAACGGGGGTTATTACCACCAGTTATGCTCGTGTACGGGAGCGGCAACACTTGGTACCAGGGAGGGGCAAGGACCGGGATCTACGATGCCAAAGAATTCCAGTCCAGTTTGGATTGGATAATTGGAAGCGGAAATACACAGAGAACGTACAATATTTTTTTTTCTGTTTCTGAATAGGTAGTCGAGCGCATCGGACTTAAACTTTGTTTTCGTCTGCGTGTAACAGAACACTAATATGATAAAGATTATTCACATAGATAACTAGGGACGATCAGTGATATTATCCGCACATCTCAAATACTAACCCAAAAAAACAGTTTGGTGTTGAATGAGCCAGCGAACCAGGATATCAAAATCAAAGACATTAAAGTCCTCGTCGGGAGCACCGAGCGTGATGCAACTTCGGATCTGGAATTGTTCAGAATCACGTGGACTATCAGGGGCTCCCCGGCTAAAAAAGGCAAAGATGCTCAGAAGCACGATGAGACGAAAACCTTTACGGTGCAGGACCTGTTCGACAATCCCGAAACTCCGTTTTTACCTGTGCCTGATCCGAAGGACTTGTACACTGTACCTGTCTGGCCCTTTGCTTGTGATTTTGTGACTAATTTTGTGAAAAATGGGTCACTTTGAACTAGTCAATTTTCTATTTCCAAAGTAATGTTTTTATAAGGCCGGGAGCGAATCTGGCAGAGATTTGCATTGCCGTTCCCGAGACAGACCATTTTGATGAGATCTATGTGACAAAATCAACCTCCAAAGCACCACACAGGTACGCGCCGTAAGCAGGGGATCGTTGGGCCTCGGACGAAAGGCCATTCTGTTCACCATGAAAATGGACCCAGCATTAAAAAAGACGAAGAAAAAGATGAAACCCCCGGCGGCCAAATTGAGTTTCTCCCGAGAGAAATATGCAGATTCCGGCAATGACTATTACCGTGCGGATTTGAAATGGACCCAAACCAAGAACCCTGGTGTCCCTGACTGCGAAGACAGGACCATCAAAGATCTCAACGACCTTCTGCTGAGGAGACCATCTTTATGGGATTGATGTGGCGCAGACACTTCGCTTGACCGGCAGAATGCTGCAACAGTATCAATTTATGATGTTGATGAGGAGCCAATAAATACCGTTGACCTTGACATAAAATAAGTCGACACTAATTAAATAGAAATGTTCAATCCGGAATCCGTCCATATTACCAGCTACCATTACCCGAAAAAATAGAATGGAATGAGTCTCATCATTGACCTGAGTGACATTAGAGCTAGACACTGAAAGCCCCAAAAAAATACCCGTGAATATTTTTTAAAAATAAAGGTGCGGTCTCTCTGTGGAGGTGACTCCAAAACAGCAGTCTTCCGGGACGATGACTGTGAATAATCCATTATTCGATCTCAAACTCACGCAGTTTGGTACCACAAGTGACAAGATCACTCCAATTACGCCGAAAATCCTCGATCAAGATGACTATCGTCTAACATCGATCGAATCCGGACGGAAACACTTATTTGAAAAAAGCGAACCTGAAGAAGCGCTTGGCGTGCAATTTCGGCAGACGGACAACAACGGGTACTAGAGCGGCATTTTGCCCTGTGAAGATGTGAAGATGTGCATTCATAGTTAGAAGCAGGTCATTTTGAACTTGTTGAATTTTTTGCATTTCCAGAGTAGTGTTTTTTGTAAGAGCGCATTTGGGATCGATGCATTTTCTAGTGGGCCCGGGAGGTTTTATTGATTTTCTATAGTGCAGATGTTATTTGAAAGTGCCGTTCAGGTACGTGTGGACGCTGACTACAGATGACGGCATCCCTGCAGAGGTCACCTTGATGAATGCAGCTATTAAGCACGACGTCAGTCGTGACTGGTACACCGAGCTTCTCAGTTGTAGAAGCTTCCCCGGTTCTGCGGATTCGAAGTACAATTTCGATGTTGAAGCGCACACGACACCATTAGGTCTCGAGAGCATCCTTTCCTCGATGGTGCTGTCAGAGACACAGCCAGCTGCTCCGTATTCTTCTCAAGACAAACGTGAACAGGCCATGAGTGAAGGGGAAACGTATTTGCTGCTTTGCCTTTTTTCATGCACGAATTCTCTTCAACAATTTTCGTGGCTCACAGTCGTCCTGATAGAGTCAGACTGGAGCAAAACGCTATACAATTTTCTCCTGTGACAGGGCATGTCTATACCTCTACGGGTCTCCGTGTGTGTAAAAATACAACTATGATTGTTCAGAAGCCACGAGACGTCCGCAAGTTTGACCGATTCCGATATTACCGCGGGGGACGCAGAACAAGTGCATGCAGAGGAACGCGGCGAGTATATGTGAAAATTTCCATTATTGCTCTCAATTCATCTTAATCGTTGTACAGTCAAACAATTTAGCGAATCCCCACAACCTGCAGACACATCCATACTATAAAAACCACAACGCGCAAATACCAGATCCACGACCAGCTCCGAGGGGCCCCGTCCAGCAGAGTTGCAGGAGACGGGCCGTGTTCCTGTTCCTGCGGACCAAGGTTGGTGTGGACGAATGTGCCCGTGGTTGTTCGCTTCACTGCAGCCGGCGGATGCTTCTGCAAGCGACGGATTGGGACGTGAAATCACGGATTTGGATGGCTTCAACAAGGCATTTTCCGGCGGAGCACCGGCGGATCCTCGCCAGCAAAGGTATCAATCACTGAATTATAATCCTATTTTATGAGATATTTTCCATTTGCTGTAACTATCGTATCATCGCATTGTTACACGGGAAAAAAACTAAAACAAATTTCAGCGCCTCGTCCTTCCTGCAGGAACATCGACTTTCCCGCTCTTCCGATCTCGAGGGACCACAGTTGTCGCGCTTTCTGTTCGCCGGATTTGCGCTCGTCGTGGTGGCATTCGTGCTCATTGTGGCGCGTTTATTTTTCGGCAATCACGAGGGTAAGAAGATGGGGAAGATTGCGCTGCGTCAAAAGAAGAGTGAAAGTGAAAAGATCCTGCTGAATGAAAAGATTGGGGAACATGAGAAGATCCTGCTGAATGAAAAGATTGGAAAATATGATAGCGCATTAATGCCGAAGAAAGACAAGACGTTGATGTATGATAGCTGTGATTTTTCATCTAAGAATGTGACAAAAGGAGATGTTGGTCACCTCCGAAAAGGTGATTTTTGTCTGGGTTGAGTAGACAGTGAGGGAAATATGTAGTGGATAACTGAGAAGAAAGTAATTGGGAAGAAGGTAGTTGAGTAGAAGATGTATAGGTGGAGGAGAGTAGTAGAAAATTCGGCTGTTTTTGTGAAGTGAAAAAATTCTAATTATAGTTAGATCTGTAGTATTGTCAAGTGGGAGACAGTGGTGGTAGGGCTAAAGTCTGAGGATCAGGGGAAAAACTAAACTACACGGGAAGAACTGACATAGAAATGCTATGAGGAGCAAAAATGGAAGAATTGAAGTAAAAGAGAGCACGATAGACTTACGCAGTTTTGTTAAGTTTTATTATGAGGTGAAGAAAGTCGCATGATTGTTGATGCAGGAATAGCATGAATCATTTGAGTAGAATTACGCAGGAGATGCAGTTTTGTTAAGAGGTGATTTGGAAGGAGGTGACGCAGGAGACGATTTAGAATTACGCAGCTTTGTTAAGTTTTACTATGTAAAGGTGAAGTACTTGTTCCGTTGATAAGAAAAAACATGATACATGAATCATTTGAGTAACATTATGTCTATGTCTGTCGATATTAATATTTCTCTCGATAAATATTGAAAATTATCGTTGGAGAGAAAAACTGCGCATTTCTCTCATAACGTGGTCAAAGAATGGAAGATGAGGCATCACTAGGTCCACTACCAAAAATGATACATGAACAGCAGGATTGATAGACGCATTATAGTATTTTCTCGGGATTATGCTGCTCTGGGTGCATTAGCATTTGTATTTCACTATACAGAGACACATGATGTCTTCTCCGCAAAGAAAAACCGGACGGAGAGTAAATCAGTCGAGTGACTAGTCGGAGGGCAGATTGTTTGAAATCTTCGGGTGCGTTTCATCGAATGAATTGCTGCATTGATGCCCGACCTGAAGATAAGTGCTGCATTCTGGGCACAAGAGAGGAACAGCCATGGAACATTTTCGTGCTGAGCACGAACGATCGCCGCATCCTCGGTAAATAAAAGTCAAAATCTTCTATGTAATGTACAAGGTTGCGCCGGGGGAGGATCTCCCCCCCGGCTCACCATTTTCGCTGGAGACCTGTTTGCCTTAAGGATGCAAGAGGGTTTCAGGGGAATTCTCGCGCAGCGGCATCCAGCGGGTCGCCAGATCCCAACGCAACGATTCGCTGGAAGAGCTAGCTCACTCTGATTCCCGCGCGACAGACTGTGCTGCGGCAACATCTAGCGGCGGGGCGCCAGATCGCAACACAATCAGAGACTCTCGCGCGCCCCAAAGCATGGGGCGCGCGAGATGCACCTCC
>JACKZZ010001130.1_pt1 | contig 41285 bp, 24 predicted proteins | sample 8027871 | NCBI WGS metagenome assembly JACKZZ01 (sample SAMN15724774, study PRJNA655200) | protist metagenome | isolation source: fluorescence activated cell sorting (FACS) single amplified genomes of... | place: USA: West Boothbay Harbor, Gulf of Maine | collected 2000-07-19
TAAATTATACATATTTTTGAATTTTTTCTGTTGTTTTTTATCTATTTTCCTTATCTTAATTGGTTCTGTAGATACATTTACACCAATTACCCTATACCTATCATATCCAGCCTTTTTCCTACAAATTTGACAATGACTCCAACAATCATATTTAGAAAGATCAGGTTCACAAGCTGCATGACTTGAATGGTATAAACCTAATAAATTTGAAAATATATGTACAAATTTTCTATCCCTACGGCCTATACATCTTATAAATTGATTCACCTTGTTAGTCTTTTTAATGTCAATTACTTTATCATAGAAGTATTTTGCTCTTTCGGAATGCTTTGCAATCAATTCAGCTTCTTCTGTAGGAATACCTTTAATTAATTCTTCCATTATTATAGTTAATACTATTATAATTTTTAAATAACTTTAATTATTGAAAAATTATCTATGCAAGTCTATATATGTCTAATTTGATAAATCTTGATACAAAAGATTTAGAAATTCTGTTCAATGAAAAATCAGAAACAATTAAACAAAAAGAATCAATATCTGATGAAGATAAATTATTCTTATATAAATATTATAAACAATCAACAATAGGTGATATTAATATTGAAGAACCATCATTTTTCAATTTTGTGGCAAAACAAAAGTATAATGCTTGGAAATCAATTGAAGGAGAAACAAAGAAATTAAGTATGATATATTACATTAACAAAGTAGATGAGTTAATGCTTGAATAATTTTTAAAACTAATATACTTTAAATCCAATAGATGAATTTGACTTAAAGTATATTTTTTTCTTTATATATAATGTCTAATTTTAAAGTCAAGAATAAGAAAAAAGAAAAAACTGATTTTAGAGATTCTACAACTTTAGACAAAAAACACAAGGAATATTCTGAAATGTTCCACTGTCAAAGAAATGATATAGACAACAAAAATATAAAAATACAAGAATTGGAAACTAAACTATTTGAAATTAATAATTTAAAAGATAATAATCAACTAACAGATAAAGATATAGAACTTAAAGCAAATATTTTGAATGAAATTGATAATTTAAAATCTGAAGTATCATCAATAAATAATAATCAAGAAGAAATAAATTATTATGATAAGATAGGAGAAATAATATGTGATTATTATGAATTAAGAGATGAAAATAAAAATGAATATAATGAAACTAAAAATATTATTGACTGGTTATCAAAAAAGAAAAATAAAAATGAAGATGAAAATAACTCTAGATCAACATTATTAAATAAATATTGTCAAAGAGTAGAGGGTGTAAGAACTATAAAAGATGATGGTACAAACAGAATAAAATATTGTAAAGAATGTAATATTGAAAAAACATTAGATTTTGGTGAATCAACATTTGTATGTACAATATGTGGAGATAGTGAAGAAATTATTCTTGATGAAGATAAACAAATTAAGGAATATTCTCCATATCAAAGAAAGAATCATTTCAAAGAATGGTTGAATCAATTTCAAGCAAAAGAATCTACAGAAATTCCAGAAAGTATATTTATAGAAATAATTACAGAAATGAACAAAAATAGAATAAAAGAATTAAAGTCATTAACTAGAGATAAGATGAAGTTAATATTAAAAAAATTAGGACATAATAATTTATATGAACATATACCATTTATTATAAATAAATTAACGGGTCTTGATCCACCTACAATAAGCAGAAATATAGAAATAAAATTTATTGACATGTTTTCAAAAATTCAAGATCCTTGGGAAATATATAAACCTCAAGGAAGAAAGAATTTCTTATCATATTCTTATGTTTTACATAAATTTTGTCAATTACTAGAATTAGACAATTTACTTAATAGTTTTCCTTTATTAAAATCAATAAAAAATTTAAAAGAACAAGAAGACGTTTGGGAAAAAATTTGTAAACATTTAAAATGGGAATTTATTTCTTCAATATAGTAATATGAAAACTTTAAAAAACATATCTGTTATAATTTTATTTCTAGGTTTGATATTTCTTACTGTTTATGTTACAAAATCATATTATGTATTTAATGACATACAGTATAAAGAAATTGTTAACAAATTACTAGCAGAAGAAAAAAAAAGAGCAATAGATAGTGAAGTTACTAGGCAAGATAAATTACCTTCAAATATGTTTGAAATAATGTTTAAAAAACCTTCACCGTGGATGGGTTATTCGGACGATTTAACTAAAGATTTTAATAAAAAAGATAAAGAAGAACAACAAGAAATAACTATTTTAGAAGAAGAGAATAAAAAATTTAAGAAAGAAATAGTTAATGTAAATAATAAATTATCGATAATAAAAAACATAGTTAAAGAAAATAAAAAAGATGAAGAAAAATTAAATAAAGATACTGATTCATCGTTAGCTAAATTATTTTCGAGAATTAATATTTTGCAAAAAAACCAAGATTCAATAATTGATGAAATTAATTTTATTAAATCAGAAATTAGAGATCTAGATTCTCAAATATTAAAAACCGACCCAACTAAAAATGGTTTAGGACCATTATCAATAATAAATTATAAAAGAAAAGTAATAAAAAGAAAAATTCTTGATAAAAAGTTACAGGATAAATATAAAAATTATTCAGAAATAAAGAAGCTTATAATAAAAGCTAAAAAATCAACTAAAGATAAAGATAATTCAACTAAAACAGATAGTATAAAGCTACTTGGTACAAACTTATTAAATCAACAATTAAAATTAACAAAAGAACTATCAAATTTAAGTAAAAAATTAGAGAAAAATAATAATAAAATAAAAGGAATTAATTCCATAGCATCATTTCAAATAAATCAATAATTTTGATTTTTATTTAAATAATTGTTATAATATATTTATATTATAATGTCAGTAGATCTACTAACAGAAGATACTCTTTTACCAACTGGACAAAATTTTGTTTGCATCAGTTTTTTACAAGATCCTAATAATAGAACAACATTATCTGGTATTAAGATTAGAGGTGTTTTTGATAAATTAAATGATGCTCAAGAATATGCCAAAAAACTACAATCAGTTGATACTCTACATAACATTTATGTAGGTGAAATGGGTAAATGGTTAGCATTTGATCCTGATCCAAGTTCAAAAGCAGCAGGATCACCAGAATACGCTAATGATGAACTAAATAAAATTATGAAAGCTCATATTGAATCAAGTGAAAAATCTAAAATTTTACACGAACAATACAAAAATCGTCAAGCTAGAGAAAATGTTGAAGAAACTATCAAGACATCAAATGAAAATAAGGATAAAGTAAAAGAAGAAATTTCTAATACAAGTGATGATACTAAAAAAGAATCACTAAAGGAAAAATTAAGTGATATTGAAGAGTCAATTAAAAACCTAGAAAAGAAAAAGAAAGAATATGTAAAACAAGAGGAATTATGTAGTAAAGAATTGGAAGGTAGAGGTAATGGTTCATCAAATGAAGTAGATCTTTAATATTCTTCATCTTCACCACTCTTAACTTTTTTTACATTTACTCTAAAATTATTTCTTTTTTTAGATAATATTTCATTTGGATCAAATAACATTGGTCTCTTGTTCCATTCAGGATCATAATATTTTTTATGATATTTATTAAATATTTTACATCCCATTTTAAAATCCGGTACTTTTTTAGCTTTATACCAAAAAACTTTATCAGTAATGTTACTACTATGAATTCTATTGTTAATAACCATAACGCCATAATTTTGTGTTACTTCTGAAAAAACCTGTTTAAATATATCAAAAGAAGGAAACATACCTGCATAGTGCTCATATAATCTTTTTTGATTTGATATAAAATCTTCTGCTAACAAAAATATGTAATCAAAATTACTTCTCATTTCTGGTGGTATACCTACAGCATATTGCATTGTTAAAATAAAAGAAACATGATGATGTCTACCATTAAAAAATAATTCTAATATATTTTGGTCTTTTACCCAGGTTCCTTTTGAACTCATACAATCGTCCATCACTAACATTATTCTATCATCTTTTTCCTTTTTTCCTTCAGCTAATTTATTCTTATTATCTTCATTGCATTTTGCTTGTCTTTGGTATATTTTTGTCAAAATATCAGTATCAAAATTATCATATATAAAAGAATCAGCGATAAAATCACCATAAAATCTATTTAGTTTTTCTGTCCTACTAATTACTACAGCAGTAGGAAGATTTTTTTTATGATATAATATTTCTCTAGTTAGATAACTTTTTCCTGATGCTCTTTTAGCAATCATAGCAATTGTAGCATGATCGACCATTTTATCAATTCTAAACTTTTTTAGTCTTAACTGAGAACCACCTGCTCTTACATCTAAATGACTCATTAATTACAAACATTTAGAAAAAAATGTTTGTAATTATAAAACGAACTTAAAAGTTTCCTAAATCTGTAAATATTGTTTGTCCATCTACTCCAACAGGTTTATTGAAAGGTAATATAAATTGAAGACAAGAACTACTATCATCAGATAAATGTAGGCAAATAATTCCAATTAAGGATGATGTTAAAAGAGGTATTTTTACTTTATCAAAAATTGACTTTCTTTTACAAGTTTTATCCATTGATTGGAATAAATATACTAAAATAAATGTTCCTAAGATAAAATATATAATTTTTTTCATTATAATAACATTAGAAAAGAAAAAATTCTAATCAAAATCTATTTTTAAATTATTTTAATCTATGTAAAAAATTTATTTCTATTTAATATTAATGTTGAAAATAACTGATAAAGAAAAGTGTAAAAGAATTATTAAATATATTTTAATGAGTTTAGTTATGTTAGTATCTTTAAGATACATTCCAAATCAATTATTGAACAATAATGAATTATTAACAATATCTTTCATATCATCTATATCATTTGCAGTTATTGATATGATATCACCATCAATATTAATTAGTCAAAAAACTATTAATGAAAATAATTAATAAAATTTTTTACAAAATCATTTATAAAACATAAAAGATTATACATTGAATTTGTAAAAATTTTTAAACATTTAGATAATTAGCAAAGAATTTATTCTTATTTATTTCTTCATTTTTTTGTTGTGAATTTAATGAAGAATCATGTGATGAATTAGAATTTGAAAATACTTCTTGATAATTAGATTGATTATCTACAGCTAGAGTAGAATCAGTATCAGAGTCTCCTAAATCATTTTTTAATAATTTCTCAAGTTTACTATCTAATTCAGATTGTGATCTATTAATTTTATTCATTTTATTTGATGCTGATTCATATACTTTATTAGAATTATTTTTAGAATTACTGTTTTTTTGATTTGATAAATTATTTATTGATTGATTTTGATCATCATTTGCAATAAATGTTTCGTTACAACTATTTGGGTTCGAATTTGAATTAGAATTAGTATTAGTATTAGTATTAGAATTTGAGTTTCTTGAATCAGTGTCATTTGAATAACTACCTCCATTTAAATTTTGTTGATTTGATTGATTTTTATTACTATTTGTATTTTCAAATTCACTTATATTTGTTTGTTGATTTAAATCTAAACTTTTTTCATTAATTATGTCTAATATCTTATTTTGAACTGAATTATTATCTGAAGATTTATCTAATTTAACTTCAGAATTTAAAATTTTTACTGATGAATCGTTACCTCCTTTCATAACTTTGTTATTAGGAGAATTATAAAATTCTAAAGGTCTAGGAGATGGTATTAAAGCTATTAAAGGATCTTGTCTAAATTTTTCATCATTTGGTCTTGGTGAGTTAACTTGAATTTGATTATTTATTGGTAATTCATAGTTTTTAGGAATTGTATCAATTTTAACATTAAAAGGATCATTTTCAAGATCATTTTTTACAAAATTATCTATTCCATTTTCATCTTCTTTGTTATCTAGAACATCATTTGGATAAACAACTTTAAACACTTTATTATTATTATTTAAATATGCATCTAATATAACTTTTATTGGTAATAATTTTCTTATTGATTCTTCAATAGAATTTCCAATAATACCTAAAACTTCTCTTTGGTTTCTTTTAATATCAACAGGAGGTGAATTATGATAGAATAAAAATGGATTATTGTAAATTTCTCTTGATGATTCAATATATATATTTTTAATAAATTCCTTAAAACTAAATTCATTTAATAAATTATTGATATCAAAATTAATTTCAGAACCAAAAACCATAATATTATAAGTTGATTTAATTAAAGCTTTGACTAAATCATTTAATAAATCAAAATTATTATCTAAATCTAACAAACCTCTAATCCTAATTACCTCATTATTTAAAATTTCATCTGTCCATTTAGGAACTCTTTTTAGTAACGATTGAAAAACTTTTAACACATCGTCGTCGACTGAAGCTTCTCTTGTTTTAGCATAAATAGAATTTAATCCATCAAAAATTAATTTTGTTAATAGATTTTTTACTCTAATTAAATATTCGTTTTTTACAGTTACTAATATATTCATATATATAGAAAGATTTAGAAAATCTTTCCCTAGATAATAATTTTATGTACTGAACATTTAATAAAATCTTTCTAAAGATTTTATTAAATTTTAAAAAAATAGACAGTGTTTATTGTTTACATTCTTTTCTATTTCCTCCTCTTTCTTCTAAATTTTTCATTTCTGAAGGAGTAACACATAAACATCCACCACCAGATCCATTAGCACACATTAAGTTAGAACCTACATAACCTTTAGGTGGTTGAGATTTAACATGAGGTACTGACCATTGAGTATGTAAACAACAATTTTTTGAACATTGTTTTAAATCAAATTTTTGAATTTTTTGGTTACCACCAAGAACTTCCATACCTTCCTTCAATACTTTTTTATCTTTATTATATTGATTTTCTAATAATGGCATTACATAAGTAAAAAATAAAAATGCTAGTATAACACCAAAAACTAGAATTGTATCTTTATCAGAAGTTTTCATTCCCATATATAGAAAGATATAGAAAATATCATTTAATGACACAAATAAATTTATAATTAATTTAAATCAAATTATTTAATGAAAGATTTTCTAAATCTTTCTATATATATGTCAAAAAAAGATAACATTATCAAAAAAATTAACGATAATTTCATAAAAAAGAAAAAAGAAATAGAAAAAATAATTAATTTTGATTTAAACTATAATACAGTAATTTCAAAAGATAATTACGATGTACTTGAATTTAATAAAGATAACAAATTCCAATTTAGTGCAAAATTTAATTATTATGGAATTGTTGATCATAACGATATTTTCCATTGGGCAAATAGTTTTCAAGGTGTTGACAGAAGATTTATGGAACAAATAAATAAAATAAGAAGTTATAGTAATAAATTTGATAATTCAAATGATCCAGATCATTTATTTTACTATCAAATTTTAAATTCTGATAAATTTAATATGGATATTAATCAACAATTTAAATTTATTAAATTATTAATGTATTTAGATAAATCATACTATTTTATAGAACCTACATTAAATGATAAAACTAAAGCAATCATAAGTATCAAAGAACACAATAATAAAAAATTTTACCAAAAAAATATTTAATCTGAAATTTTTGCTGATTCACCTATTATTTTATTTATATTCTTTTTTTCTTTCGAGTTTAATTTTATAAAATCTGAGGTCTTATCGATTTTCAAACAGAGCTCCAAATCTTTAATATTAAAATTGGGATTATATGATTTTAGTATATTAATCAATATCTCTTCTTTACCATTAGACATTAAATAATTAGATATTCTATTTAAATTTAGTATATCTTGTAACGATTTATTAGGTAACAACTTTGTTAAATTACTAATATTTTTCTTGTTTATATTTTTCAGTGAAGTTTTATTTAAATCAGAACTAAACTTAATATCATCTAATTTTACATCTTTACTTTTACAATTATTAATCCAATAATTGGTATATACACATGAGAAAAAACAATGAATTTTCTGTAAAAACCAGTTTTGATCAGTATATATACTAGTTTCTACTATATCACCAATTGAAATACTATTACTAATCTCAAATACTCTATCTATTAATTTATCACTTTCTAACACCGATTTAGATAAAACTCTTTTAGGAAAATTTTCATGAATCATTAATGGCAAAAGTACTTTATCATTTTCATATAATTGATTTATCTCAACATATGACATATTTTTATTTATTAACTCTAAAGTTGTTTCAAATAAACCTAATTCATTGTGTTTCTCTTTTGATAATTTTATAAATTTTTCAAACTTTTGAATATCAATTTCTATATTATTAAAATGAAAGTTTAATTCTTGTAACAAATTTATTAACTTTCTTATATCTTTTTGAGAAAAATCTATCAATTTTTCAATAACAATATCATTTTTAAATATCAATCCTTCATTTTGAGATATCTTATTAATTAGTGTCTTTATTTCAATATTAGAAGGAGGTAAGAATTTTATTTCTTCACAATTTTTCTTCAAATCGTTTAATAACTTACTATGTTGATTATTACAAATAAATATTAGTGGAAATATTTTCTTCTTATTATTTATTTTAAATATTTCAGTAATAAACTTCTTTTCACTTGTCAAAGTAATTGATTCGGTTTCATCAAATATCATAGCTATCTTACTAGAAAATTTTTTATTTGAAAATTTCATCTTATTTTTTATAGAGTTTTCATAATTATAAAAATCTTTAAAATCTTCATTATTTCTATAATGCTTTATTTCATCTGGTAAAATGGTTTTGACATTATAATCACAACTTTCTAATAAATATTTAATTGATATCGTTTTTCCAATTCCATGATTACCAGAAATAATTAATGACATTGACTTTGAATTATTAATATTACTCAACCACTCTTTTATCCTTTTTATTTGGTTTTTATTCCCAAATATTTCATCTAAATTATTAGGTTTGTATTTATTAACCCAAAGGTTATTCATAATAAAATATATCTTTTTACCGCTTTAGAACATGACATATTTTAACCATACAAGTCAGAAAATAATTTAAAAAAAAATATTTTAAAAATTTTTTTTTTACTAAAAATTTTTTTTCTATTTCTATTTATATACAAATGGATTCTTATTCTAGAAATAAACCAAGTGGCAATAACGTTGTAGATAACGAAGTAGCTCGTCTTCTAAAGAAGAACAAGGGCGTTTTCGATACTACCGAATTTCTTAAACTTAGAAATAAGTATGACAACCAAGAATTAGTTGATAAAATTCAAAACGCATACTTAGAAACTTACCATAAGATGGTAAGAAGAGCTAAAAAATTTGCTCACTACATCAGAGAAAAACACGGTAACTCCAATTATCCATTCAGCGTTTTATTAGAAAAAGCACATGCTTACAAGAAGAAAGCTGGATTAAGTGATATCGAATTTGCTGAATTCAAAAGAATTTACGAACAAGAATTACACGGAACTGGAAGCCCAGAAATCCTTATGCCATCAACCACCCTTATGAAAACTTTAGGAGCTATGCCAACTGGATTAACTGCATCTAAAATGAACGTAAGACCAGAAGATACCGCACACATGGAACAATTATTAAAAGAACATGCTGCTAACAAGCCATTACATGCTCAAGTTTTATTACAATCTATCCAATACCAAGATTGTGATTATGAAGCCTTAACCGGTGAATACAAAAGAGAACTCGGTATGAGACCAGGAGAACACGTTCACCCAGTCCTTGCTGCTCTTTTCTTACCAAAGATCGATTACATTGATCAAACCTTTTTACACTCCAACATTGCTGGTATTGTAAAATCAAGATACAATGATGAACCATTAGTAAGTAGACCAGATTATGAACTTTTCTATCACTTAACTATGGATCCAAATGACGTTGTATGCTCAACTAAATCACCAGTTGCTGATTTAAAACATAGATCTAATGTACAACATCAATTATGGAACTCTGTCTTACAATTAAGAAATGGTCAATACTACAACACCTCATTCAGAGAATTCATCACCGCTGTTGATATGTGTAAATTAAACAAACACGATAATCCAGATCTTGTTTACGGAAGATATGACGGTACCGTCATGAAGAGATTACTCGCTGCATTCTCTTTCAGACCAACCGTTGTAGCTACTTACCAAGCTATGATGCCATTAGCTCAAAATCCTTTCAACACCACTAACGTACCAAAGGTTATGTCTCTTCAAATGATTAACTTCAGATTACCAGCTCCATTCAGAACTAGTAACGTACCAGCTATTAAATTAAGTGAAGCTTTACAACAAACTCAATACTTCTTAGAAGGTGGAGTTTTACTACCAAAGATGACTGATATTATCTTCTCAAGAGGTATCTTAGTATTCTACGTTGACAGAAGAGCCAATGTTATGAGAATCCCAGGTGTCAAACCACTTAACTTCCATACTTTCCCAACCACTTTAGCTGGTTTCGAAAGATTAAACAACAGAGTTGTATCATTCGATGATGATTTTCCATTGAGAGATGATAGATACACCTTAAGATCTGTTGTTGTACAAGAAGTTAACTCTAACATCAAGGATGCTACCAACCAACACATTGTTGTAGGTTCATCTACCCTTGTAAGAGTAGCTGCTGACCCAAATAACGGAATCAATGCTCCATCTCACTTCCACTACCACCCATACGGTGTTGTTGATTACGTACCAACTCAACAAAATGTACACAATGCTCCAATCTCCCAAATCCACGGTACTCCAGGACAAGGACCAGTTGGTGAATCATTCACTGAAATGGCCCAAACCAGAGGTTGCATCTTTGTATACCAAAACACCACTAACGCCTTCGAAGGTGAATTACAAACATAAATTAAAACTTAAGAAATAAGTTTCTATAACTAACTAACAATGAATTATATAATTTGATTGTTAATTAATACTTTTACTTCATATAAATGTCTGACATTGCAGGCAATTCTTTAGTACCTCTTGTAAGTTTTGTACTAATTGGTAACTCATTAATTTGTCTTGAATCTTTTTCATTTCTTTCTATTTCTTCTAAATAAAGCATGTAAGATTTTATCTCACTAATTAATTTCGGAAAAATTTCATTTACTACTCTACAGTTTAGTTTATATACTTGTTTATTGATATCTTTTTCTAAGTTTTTAGCATAAGTTACATAGATAAATCTCATTACAAGTAACATATCATTTCTTGATTGAAAAGGAATTTTTACTTTATTATTTGTATAATCAAAAACTCTTAATACTAATTCTTTATTTATTAATTCTAGGTTATTGTCTGAAAAAAATAATAATGCAACTTTTGACATATCATTTTCGTTCTGTCCAATAACATTCTTAATAAAACTCTTTGTATCTTCTTTAGGATCTACAGGAGTCTTTCCGTAATCACTAAAATAATTGAAAGGAAAATCTTTAGGATTAAATTTATCCATTATAATTATAATATAGATTAGAAATAAAAATTTTTGAAAGATTTTAATTAAAAATCCTTCAAAATTTAAAAATTAATTAATTAAATTATCTAAATTATATGTCTCTAGAGTAAACTCTGGATCCAATTTTATTCCATTTTTAGTGTCTTGTTGTATAATTTCTTTATCTGGAAATTTATATAATGAACTTGCGAATACACTTATTGGATTTTGAGAATGATTTATTCTAATTCTCTTTTTATTCAAATTACCAATATTAGTATTTTCATCATCCTCAAATATTGCCCACTTAAATTCACCATATCTTTCTTGATAAACTATTAATTCTCCTTCGTAAAAATTATTGTCAGGAAATTGAGATAATGATTCTTTTTCATCTTTTGTTAGTAATGTACCAACCCTATTATGAAGAAATTCTGGGAAGAAATGCTTTAAATAATCTCTAATCTTTCTTTGGTTATTGTTTTGATCATTTATTCCATAATTATACATATCTTTTAACAATTTTAAAATTTCCTTATCAACAGATTGACCACCCATCTTTTTTAATTCATTATTGAATATATCAGGATTTATTACTGATTTAAATTGATTAATAGACTTCAATGAACCCATACTACTAATTGTAGGACTATTCTTTTGATACAATTTATTACTATGAATCTTAAATCTTCTTCCATTTACACTATTAGTATTTCTAAGATTTTCTTCTGATGTACTAAAAATATCAGCAAAATTAGAATCAAAAACTAATAAATATCCATAATTTGGAACATAAAACTCGTGGTTGTTAACCTTATAAATCCAATGATTTCTCTTTCCTGGATCTGCATATAAATCTTTTATGTAAAAATTATTTAATAAACTAAAGTTTTCAAAACAAATACCTGCTTCTTCTAAAACAGCACAAGTGTATACTAATTGGAAAAAAATTGATCTCCATACATCAACGCTGTGATAACCTGTTTCTACTTCTTGTTGAACAGCACCAAAAGATTGATATAGTGGTGATGCCCATTTAATTATATTGTTATTTGGAGCTTCAGTAACACCAATTAAACTCATTCCTTCGTCTTTATTTAGATCAACTTGTTGAACTAATGCTAATCCATCAACTTTATAATTTTTCATTCTTGGCCATTGTGTATTTGGAATTACAGATGATTGATTAACATTTATTACATGTAAATTATTTACTAAATTATTATTATCATGATTCTTCTTTAAATCATTCTTTGGGAATGTTTTATATTTTAACATATTGATTTCATCATAATTCAATCTTGATGTACTATCTTTGGTATATAAATATAATGAAATAAAATTAGGTGATGTTTTGGTTTTTAATACATTTTCTCTTATATATTCATAATATTTAATTTCTCTTAAAACTTCAAAATCATCCAATCCAATATTATTATTTAATTTTAATGCTCTATCTGCACCCTGTGATAATTTATAAATTCTTACATTTAATGCAATTGGATTCTTAACAATTGCTAAATGATTTTTATCTTGTTCATATTTAATTGGATATGCAGCATTATATAACATAAAATCAGTTGCTAAACCATGATAAGGATTCTTTTGTTCAGTATATGGATTCAACTCCAATAATCTAACATAAGATAGCAATGATTTCTTAGGACCTGGTGATATACTAAATTCTTCTCCATCACCATATTCTAATAACATATTTCTAAAATAATTTAATAATTGTTTTCTTTCATAAACAGTAGCCATTGTAAAAGGATTTGGATTTACTGGTAACATGTCTTCATATATCCTATTAAGTGTTGTATGATTACCTACAGGACTAGACATTGTAATATTATAATATTTTTGAACAGGAATTTGATTTGGTTGAAATCCATATGCATATTGTTGATATGGTGATACATGAGGCATATATGGATTTGGTACAGGAACATGTGCGGGAGGATAAACTTGTGGTAATATTGTTTGTGATTTAGTCTTAGAAGTATCATAAACCTTTTGTTCAGCTATTAATGGAGGTTCAGGAATTGGTGGATTATCAGACTTTCTTCTACTAAAAGTTTCTCTTTCTTCATTTGTTAAAAATGGAGTATTCTTTTCTCTTTTAAATGGTACTTGATTTCTATCAAATCCTCCAGTTTGTTCATTGTTTCCACCACCAGTTTGATTGTCAATATCATTAAGATCATAATCATACTTTTCTAATTCATCTAAATAACCTGCTCCTAACATTTCTCTTGAATTTTTATCTAATGATGCATTAATTGATTTATATGATGATGATTTTTTACTGATATTTTTTCTATTTGAATCTTTACTTTTTGATCTAAATTCGTTAAAAAATTCATCATTTAATAAATCATTCATATCTACTGATCTTGAATTTTTTTTATTTGATTTAATTTTTGATTTTAGATTAGAAAAAAACTTTTTTGTTTCTTTGTCTAATGTTCCTTCCGATGATAAATTATAAAAGTTTTTCAAATAATCATCTATAAAATTTTCCAAATCATTAACTACATTTTTTTTGGAATTTAAATTAGACTTCTTAAAATTTGCTATTTTTATATCAAAATTGTTATCTTTCAACTTGTATCTACTATCTCCTAATGTATACTTTTTACTAGATGAATTGTCTTTTTTATGATACATGAAGATATTTTTTAATCCAAGATCATTATGACTGAAATTTGGATGATTCTTATTTATTACTCCTAACGTGTGAATTAATTGAAAAAATAATTTTTTATTGAAGTTTCTAAGAGTATCATTATCTGAATTTGATATTTCTTTCTTAAGAATATCTTTTAAATATCCACTTTTGAAGAAATTTTCTTTTATTGATATATTATAACTATCACTTGCCCCAGTACTATTAATTCTCTTTAAAATATCATTGTCATTTTTAAATAAGATTCTTAAATCTTTATGACTCAAATTTAAATCCATTAAAGGTAATAAAACATGGTTAGTACCAGAATTTAATACCAATTGAGATAACTTGTCAGATACTTTGGAGTCGTTATCAGATCCATTTAAATCTTTGCTAATAATCATATTAATAGGTAAATTATCAGAATATCTCTTAATAACATATGAATTTTTACCATTTTTAATAAATTTAAATTTGCCTGCTGATAACTCGTTAATTATATCCTTTTTTAAAATTGGATCTATAATTTTTTGACTAATTTTCTTTTCATTACTTCCACCAGTTAAGTTATAATTCAATTGGTGCAACTCTAAATTATCGTAACATTTATTATAAAGAAAATTTATTTTCGAATTTAAATTAAAATTTTTGTCCATATACAAAGACGTAGATAAAAATAAGATTTTTAAATTAATAAAATCTGTTGAAAGATTTTATTAGTTTAAGCACTTGTTTCAAGAATAGAATTAAAACAACATTAAGATTCAGTACATAAAATCAATTTTTAAATAAAATTTATAAACCAATAACTTTATTATTGTATAAAAGTTTTAACAATTTTATCATCATTGCTTCAATATGAACAATATATCTAGTACCTTCACATATCCTAACTTCATATTCTGACACTACATTAATAACTTCATATTTTAAAATTAAATTATCTACCTTGCTTGTAAATTCAATCATAAAATGATTTAATATTTTTTTAATATCAAGGTTTGTTATAAACAAAATATAAAAGTATTCTCTAATTTTCTTCAAAAAATTTGATACATTATTATTATCAATACAACCAATATCAAAAAATAACCATCTGTTTTATTATATCAATCCAAGATTTTTCATTTTCTATTCCAAATCTTTTTGATTCCAACATCCAAATTGCATTATTTACTTGATAATCACATCTATCTAATATTTTATTATAATCATCAACTGATATATTTATATTTTCTCTTACAGATATTTGTAATAATGATTCTACAATTTGATCTTTTGTTGGTAATGGAACTCTTATTAAAAGACATCTACTTCTTAAAGGCTCAATTACTTTTGATAGTTGGTCACATATAAATATAAATTTACATATATCTGCATATTTTTCCATAGTTCTTCTTAATGATGCCTGTGCTGAATATGATAAATTATCTATTTTATTGATTACAACTATTTTAAATAATTTTTTATACTTAAATATGCTCAAATTCTCCGCTTTTGCATATTCCTGAATAATTTCCTGGATTAAATATTTATCAAATCCATTATTATTTGGTTCAATTAAAATATGATATTTACTTTGTTTTATCATTACTTTCTCTTTAGTATTACTATATCCAGTTATAGTATATTCAATATCGTTTGTTTCAATATTACCATAAATTTTTTTTAAAAAATTTTCAACAATATATTCTTTACCACAACCTTTTGGACCATATACAACTAAATGTTGTAAATTTGAATACCTCCAATTTTGAGTCTCTAGTTCAGTGATTAGTTCATTTAAATTATTATCTTTACTTTTTTTCTTAGATTTTTTATCTTCTTTCAAAGTAGAAATCACTTTTCTATATAAATCTTGATGCGAATCAAAAGTATCTAATAGTTTTTCTATTAAATCCTGATGACAGGTTATATAATTGCAATCTTTTTGATATTTATCAACTAAGAACATTATAATGAAATCATACATTTCTTTTAAATAAAAACTAGTTTGAAGAATTAATATATTGTAATATTTTGTAAATCTAATTTTAATCAATATCTTTCAACCATTTTTATTATTATTCTAATTATGACATAACTAATAATAAATATTATTACATCAACTATACTTGACATCCCTAAGGAATTTAGCAAATTATCTATTACCAAAAGAATTGTGTACTTTTTTTCTACTTCATGATTATGTACTTTAACCAAATTGCTATTTCCAAGATATCTAAGAATATGATTTACTGCTAATAAACCGCTTTCTACAGATCCTTCCATACTCCATATATTTATACTTGTATTAGAATGACTGCCACTAAAAAATAAATTCTTGGATACATTTTCATAATAATTTTTTAGTCTATATTCTTCATTAATAGTATTGTTTACCCATTTTAAATTCTTACTTACTAATCTATTTGAACCATCATTCTGTTTTGTTTCTACCCAATCTTCGAATATTTCTCTAAAAATAATTTTATCATAAAATTCTAGATGATCTTTCATATTTTTATTATTTTCAATTATTAAATTATTAAATTGAATTGAACTTTTAAATTGTTGAACAATTTCATTCAAAAGTTCTTCTTTAGTTAATGATGTTGCAGGTTTATTATATAATTCACCATTTTTATATGTAAGAATTAAAGTACCAGAAATTAATGTTTTTATTTTATTATTCATTCCTAAATCTACACCTTTATCCCACCAATCAGCTTGATTATAAAATGTAATATTGTATTTACTATCAACTAATACAAATGCCAAATCATTTCCACCAAAATTTATTTTTTCAGATAAACCTAATCTAAAACTAATTTGATTATTAATAATATTTCCTTTTTTTAAATCTAAGTTAATACTTTTAATAATTTTTTCTTCTTTATTTTTATTCAGTATCTTTTCTAAATTAAATGGATTTATTGATATACAATAGACATCTGATTTTACAATTTTATCATTTATTTTAACTCCTATACATTTATCATCTTCTATTATGATATCCTTCAATTCAGAATTAAAATAAAATTTAACTCCCATATTTTTTAAATGATTAACCCATGGATTAAACCAAGCTTCATTGGTAGGTTTATTCATCACTCTCCATCCAATATTTTTCTCCCTTAAAGAAAAATATGCAAATAATCCAAAGTGACCTACTGAAATAGTATTCTTATCAAAACCATAACCTGGACCACAAACAAATTCAGTAATATATAAGTATCCTCCATATGACAAACTTTTTTTTATTATTGGATCTAATCTCATTTTAAAATATTTTTCTCTTCTTTTATCTGAAAAAACAACTCTTGAAAATAAAATAAATAAGAATATATAGTCTTTGGTTGATAGTTTTACGAAATCTTTATTTAACGTTCTGGTATCTTTTAATAATTTAAATTTTAGTGTCAATTTAGTTAAATTATCATATACTGTTTTATTATGATTTTCCATATTTTCTACTAATCTACCTATTTTATGTTTTTCTAAAATCATTTTTACACCTGAATGTCCATTATGCCAACTAAATCCAAGATCATCCCAAACTTGTTCCAAGTCTTTACCACCAGAATTTAGAATAACATTACCTCCTGGATGATTTTTTATAAAATCAGTTAAATTGTAAACATAACCCTTATAATAAGTCCACAAATCTGACTCTGTTTTATGTTTTTTAACTTCTTCTATTGAATATTCAGGTAAGGAGTTATCTGAAAAGGTTTCTATTTTATTAGACAAAGGAATATCTTTAGCTAATCTAAAAAAATTATGATACTGTGGACCATACCCTCTCCATGAATGTTCTGTTGGTACATTATTTTTGTCCCTAACACTTCTTGCCATTCCACCTACAACATTTGATTTTTCGTATAGTGATACTTTATAACCATTTTTAATTAGATAATGTGCAACAGTTAATCCTGAAATACCTCCTCCTATAATTACTATATTATTTTCCATATAAAGATATGTAGATTTATTTTTATTATTTTATACTAACAAATTAATAAAAATTGAATTATTAAGATAATACCTTTCTTATTATTATTATGTTACCAACTAATAATATTACAATATTTGAAATAATTGATAAAAATATATTTAATTCAATAATTAACTGTCCAGAAAAATTTGAAAATTTTGCGAATAATTTATGTGATGGAAATATTAAAGGATTATGGGATAATGAAGATTTTATGTCAAAAATTGTTTCAATAAATGGATTATATCTAGAATGTTCTACAGATTCGATAAGAAAAAATCATAATATATGTCTAAAAGCAATCGAACAAAATCTAAAAGCAAAAAAATTTATTGATATTTCAATTAGAAAAGAAGTAATAGATTCATTCATAAATATCCAAAAAAAGAATAAAACGATTCACAATGTGAATCGAAATAATCTAATAAAAAAATTGATTTAAATTAATAATGAATAAGAATAACTTGGTATTAAATTAATGTTGTTTTTTGATAGTCATGAAGATGTAGAGAAAATGAAAAAATTTTGGCACTCTAAAAGAACGTATACATCAAACGGCTATAACTCGAAAGATAATAAAAATAAAATTAATACAAATAATATTAAAATTGACTTTGATAAATACAAAAGTATTGATAAAAATGTTTTAAGTTTTTATAATAATAAAAAAAATTTGAAAATTGATTATAATGATAATAAGTCTCATTATAATAGATGTCATCGCAGTTCTTACAGGAATCGTGCAAAATATTAGATGATCTTAATGTACAAATTAAATCATCACTGAAAGAGCACAACTTGAAACTAAAAAAGAAAATTGTTAGTGAAAAATCAAAAATGTTAAAACAAATTTGTGAAGATCATAATTTAAATTTTGACGACGAGTTTGATAAATATATCACTAATAAATACAGAAAAAAAATTAAGAAAGATAAATTAAATCAAAATATTGATTCAAAAGAAAATACAACAGATCAAATTAAAAGTGAAAATAAAGAAAAGATTTTAAGTAAAATTGTTATTAATAAGCGTGAATATTGGAAGGAAGATGATAGTGAAATTATATATGATTCCAAAAGTTTTAAAATAATTGGATCATTCAAAAATAATAAACTAGAATTAATATCTACTTAAGCAATATATTTATAACAATAACTTTTATAACAAGAGTTATTCTACTCTTTAAATAATTAAAAAGATAAATTGATTACTAATATTTATTATTATTAGTTAACAATTCAACTAATCTTAAAATTGTTTTTTTATTAAAATTTCCTGCAACAGATTTACTCAAACTTTTAACCAATGAATCAATTGACTTGTTAGTTGCGATTTTATTATAAATGTCTTTTAGATTATCATATCCTCCTATTAATATTTTTCCAGAACTATTTTTCTTTTTTAAATAAATTTGAGGAAAAGTTGCTATCTCATCGTTTTTATGCATTTCTCTTTCATCATATTTTACTTTAGTTAATTTATAATTAACTTTTTTAAGTATTAATAATTCTTCTGCAGAACTTGAATAAGGGCAACCTTCTAAGCTAATTACATCAATATAATACATTATACAGTAATAGATTTTAAAATTTTAATGATATAAAATTACTACCATAAAATGGATCATTTTTTAAAGAATAATTTCTAAGATTGATTATATTATAAAATGACAGGAGGTCTGCTCCAATTAGCAACGGTAGGAAAAGAAGATAATGTACTAATAAATAATCCTGACCTATTTCATTTTGAAACAACATATATGAAACATACTAACTTTAGTATAGATCAAAATTCTAAAAATTATGGACAAAAAAAATTTGATAGTAATATACAATTTAATCTTGATAAAAATTCTGATTTATTAAAAAGTTTTTATTTTAAATTAGAGATACCATATGTTCAAATTGCAAAAAAATTCCAAACTTCAAATAGTATTTTTTCGAGATATGAATCTGATAAAATTTATCTCAATATATTAAATTCGAAATCATACATATTTAATATTTCAAACGATAAATTTTTGGTATTTCCTGAATATTTAATGAATGTAGTATCTTCTTCTGACTTTAATAATTCTGAAATAACTAATAATAAATTATTAGGAAAATTTCTAATAGATATTTCTAACGATGATTACTCAAAGTTTTATAACTACAATTCACAGATTATTAATTATTCAAAAAGAGTTGATAATCATAATCCAGTCATTAAATATTTAACTAACAAGGAATCCTTATGGTTTAATATATTTTTTAATGAATCTAAAAAAGATAAATTTAATATTAATTTGATGGATCTTAAAAATTTCTATAATTGGCTATCAGATAAAATAGAGAATAAATTATTATATGATTATCATTACTATAATAATATTAGTAATTATTACAAGTTTTATCAACATAACTTTTTAAACTCAAATAATAAAATTGTTAACGATGTATTTAAGTATATTATAATCAAAAATAATAATTTTAAGTTAGATAATTTCTATATCGATAATAATTTGGATATTGATAAAGCAATATCTTTTATTAATGAAAATAATTCTATTTCAACTGATTTATCAAAATCTTCAAATCAAAAAATTCTACTCCAATCAGTTATATATCCAGCAAGTTTTCTTTATTTTTTACTTAAATTAAGATATGATAGTTCTTATACTAATTATTTTTCATTTTATCATAAATATATAATATCTACAACTAATGAAAATGCAGTTAAAGGACTAGGCGAAGGAGTATATTCAGATTTAGTTTGGAATAACTATTTTAACAAATATATTGAAGAATCATTTGATAATAAATCTAAAGATGATATAGTAATAAATCAGTTAAGATACTTTAATGAAGAAAAATTTAAAACACTAACTAATATAGAAAATTTATGGAATACTTTATCAATTAAAAATTCAAATGATGAATTTAATATAAAAAATATTTTTTCAATTGTATATACAATTGCATTTAGATGGAAAAATTATTCTAGTTATGAAACAATTAATTGGAATGACTTTCTTTCACAAACTGGACAAATAGGATATTTCCAAAATGTTTATACCAATAATAATCAATATTCAACATTAGATTTATCAACTATTTTTACAAACTATTCAAGTGATTTAGATTTTTCGCTAATTTATGTGCATTTTATTTATGTTGTTATTCAAGAATTTGATAAATTAGCTTTATTTGAAGGTTTACCAAGTATAAATAAAAATAATATACAGTTTCTCTATTGGTGTAGAAACAAAATTTCTAACATGTTATTTATTAGATATAAGAGAATAATTGCAAAATCGTTAAGACCACTTTTTACTGGAATATCAGATACAACTGAATTAATAAATTTATATTATTCATATGTTCCCAATCAATCAATTTCTTTAACTGAAATTAAAGATTATATTTACCAAATATTTTACAATAATACTTATATTGCGATGACAGGAAGTAATTCTCATTCAGAATCTGAAATGATGACAATAACAAAAATTGATCAAGTAGCAATTACAGAGTTTAATACTTTAACTACAGGAAATATTAAAACAAACTTTACAATTGATGTTCATGGAAATGATTATCAAGAAGTATTAATAAATGGTATTTACTATATTGAATTAATAAATAATGATTATTTATATCCTAATGAATTTTTTGAAATGAAAGTATATTATAAAAACTTCTATTATGATGTAACAAATTATTTTATTTACAATGGTAATTTATGTTTGTTATTAAATATAAATATAGAAGGATCATTCCAAATTGAGGTTAATTTAAATATGCCTATTAATAAATACTTTTTTAATTATAATACCTTATCTGTTGGTAAAAATGATATTGAATTTAACCCTGATAAATCTTTCTTTTCATCAATATACATTAATCCAGATTTATATAATTTCAATTTTCAAATTATTTCATCAGCATTTTCATCACCAATAAAATTTATATCAACAAATCAAGTTGACTCTGATTTTAGATATAGGTTTGTTCTTGAAAAAGATTCACAATTTAATCAAGATTTATTTGGTTCAGCTATATCTGATTATAGTGTAACTCTAAATGATCTTATTATTCATAATTTGGTAGAGACTACAACATTTACATTTAATGATGTTTTCTCGCTAGGTATTAAAGATAATTCTGGAAATATATCATTAGGAGCATCAGATACATTTAACATAGTTTATGGGGAAAAAAGATATCCAGTAACATTGAGTATAACAGATTCACCAACTTTATTTGTAATTGATAATTTAGATCCAACTCATGAATTATTGACATTTCCAGTTGGTTCTTATTATTTAGAAAAACAAACAAGAATTTTAAATGAAACACTTTTTACTCTTGATGCATCATCAGTTGAAATTAAAAGAGTTGATGTTTCAGATAATAATCAATTTATAGTTAATTTTGATCCAACTTTTTTACAGCAATCTGTAGATACGTCAGGAGCGATTTCAATTAATAATCAAATTTTTCAAACAAACTTTAATTTTATAGATTCTAGTTCAATGGTATTAGATAATACAGATTTAGTAAGTACTACTTTTGCATTATCTGATCTAAGTTTAGCGTTACTATATAAAAATTTTGTCGTTCAATTTGATTCAACAGTTATTGTTGATTTTCCAAGTAACTATCAATGGAGTATTGTAAAAGCATTAACAGATAATAGTCAGAATGTTGGTGTTATTCCAATTAATGATTCATCAAATAGTAATTTTGATTTAACAAGGAACGCATTTAAATACAAATTGATTACAAACAATGATCCATCATTCAAAATTATAAACTCATCAGAATCAGATTTTCTAATTAGTGGGAATCTTAAGCTCTCAAAAAATATAAATTTATATACATTAGATAATTCATCAATTTCTAAAGACATTAATATCAGAGAAATGTTAGATGTAAATCAAATCTCTTTTGATTTTGAAAAATATTCTTACTTTATTGGAATTACGTATTCAGATGAATATAAAGGTCAAAATAAATATGTTAAAAAAATGATATTACCACCTCTAGCAACAGACAGTACATTATCAGATTTTGATTTTGATGACAATTATTATAATGAAAATAATTTATACCTAAAAATTAATACAAATTCCACTAATTTTAATACACCAGGTTATGAATTACCAGATTTTAAATCTGAATTTGATACTGACTTTATTACAAAAATTGAACTTGTCCAAAATAATAATTTATATTATATCGAAGAATTTATAGCTCAAGTTGTAACAATAGGAAAGTTTGACTATATACAATTTCAAATAAGTAAAAACAAAAGTAATTATAAAAAATTTATATCAACAAATAACTCTTTTTCAGTTTATGAATCATTTGGTGATAACAATAATTCGGATACAGATGAAACTTTTGATAAAAAAGAAATTACATATGCATTACATTATCCTTCAGTTGCAGGAGATTTTGTTAAATTTAAAATATTAGGTAAATATTCACCACCATTAGAACAAAGAAATATTGATATTAAAATTAAAATAAAGGTGTATATTAATAATAATTTGCCAAATTTATTAGATTATACCTCTTTTTATTTAAATTCAGCTACAAACAGAGTTAGTGATCTGATGGATTTTTTTACCCAAACTCCTATGATAATATTTACTGATACTGCATCTACAAAACAGGGTAATATTATTCTTCATAATTTTCCAATAGATATGAATAAAGTGTCCAGAGTAAACTTTATTAAATTAGACGATAAATATTTACATCTAATAGATAAAATTAACAGTAATCAATTGATAAGATATAAAAATAATTTAATATCATCATCATTTGATGAAGATATATATGATTCAAAGATTTATACAAAGAAAGATATTATTCAAAATTTAGAAAATATTATTAACACTACATTATCAACAAATAATTTATCTGAAATAATTGGTGCTATGGAACATACAGATAACTCTGTAAAAGAATTTTTAGATGGTATGATTAATTCAATATCAAATAATGAATTTGGAAACACAACTAGAAGTATATTTAATAATTTTAAAGAAAATAATATTGTTAATTTATCAAATAGTACCAAAAAAGTAAATATTAGTAAATTTGATTACAAAGATTTTGATCTTTATTCAAAATTAACGCTAGATTATTACACTGGATATGATATAGGTCTATTATATCAAGTTTTGTATGGTTCTGGTAAACAATTATTTTTAACAAACTACAGATCTATGAATACAATTGATTTATTAAATGAATCTATGTTAAATATCCTATTATCTTACAGTGATAATTTGAATAACCAAATTAAAAATACAGAAAATAATATTACATGGTTATCATTAAGTGGTAAAAAATTTGATCAAAGTTTTAACGATTTTACAGATTATCAAAATGAAATTAATAGTTATTTATATAGTTCTTCTAATAAGTACGATTACCAATTAGAACAAGAAATAGATTTTGAATCATATAGAAATATTTTAAATTCAGAAACAAATTTTATATTTTATGATAACTCTAATAATAAATTATCTTTTAATGAAGATAATCAAAGTAGTGTAACAACAACGTATGGTACATCAATACAATCTTTTGGTCAAATTACTTCTAGCAGTGATTATAAATTAGTTGAAAATGGATATGCAATTCAAGAAAACTCAATAGAAAGCAATATAACAAATTATGCATCAAATAATAATATTGTTGAAAATCAATTTAATTTTATTGGACCAGTTATTATAAACAATATATCAAATAAACCAACAATAATAAATGATAATTTAGATTTAAATTTGAATAATAATAAAGAATATTTTTTCATTGATGATAATCAATGTGTATATAATATGAATTATCAACAAAAAATAAACAATAAAGATCAAAAAATATATACTAAATCTTATTACGGTGAATTAAGAGATACTTCTAATTTAACTATTAACAATAATGAAATTTTTATTTATGACTTTTCTCATAATATACCATTATTAGATTTATCTGGTGGTCCAGGTTTAAATTGGATATTAATTGATACTCATGTAGGTAAAATTTTATATGATAATACAACATCTTCCAGCATACAAGTTATGACTAAAACAAAATTAAAAAATACATATAAATCTGTACTTGTTGGATGGACTCCTGATTCAACAGATGTATTAGAAAATCAATTATTGAACTCTATTAACTGGAATCATGGACCATTTGATTTATCAGGAATTAATTCAATAAAATATTATAATTTTGAAATTGACTACTTAAACTCATCTGGATATAATATTGATTATAAATATTTTTCATTTGATGCTGGTATATTAGATATACTAAATGTAGATAATAGGTTATATGTAAAACTCAATATGGATAATGTAAAAAAAGTAAATCAACCAGGTGGAAATTTAATTTTTACAACTAAGGAGATATATGCATATAGATCTTCAGATATAATTAATATTAATAAACCAATATTTTGTGATAATGGATTACTAAAATATTATAATACAACAAATATATCATATCTAGACCCCGATACTTATATATTTCTTAATGATAATATTTGTAAATTCAAAGATTTCTTTAATGTCAATGTAAATTCAAATACAGATTCATCTGGTATTAATAATATATGGTTTTATGATGGAAATATAAATGAATCTTTAATAAAAATAGAAGTAATTTTAGATGTTGATAATAAAAGAATTTGTTTTAAAGATACTAGTGAACAAAAAATTTTAGATAATAACCTTCTAAAATATAATTATTTTTTATACGAAGATAAATTTCATAAATTTTCTGAATTTACAAATTCTAATGATCTATCAAATAATGATAATCTACAAAGAGAAATTGAAATACTAGATAATAAAGTTTTTGAAAGAAATAATGAATTTTATTCATTCAGAAGTGTTTTTTATCCAGGACAAGTTAATTTAAATGTATTTTTAGAAACTTTAAATGCTCCAAGACATAATGATGATATGGTATTTTATGATGTCAAAGGTTATAATTATTTAGTAGATTTAGACAGATTAGAATATCAAGATATTAATTTTATTTTCTCAAACAATGATCCATTTTATGATAATTCAAATCAAACAATTGTAAATCCAACTTTTACAAGACCTATAACAGTTTATCGATATCAAGGGCCAACAAATACAACAAAAATTCATATTTTAAAATATAAAATATATATGAACTCATCTGGTACAGAAAATAACTTTTCAAATGAAACAGACTCTACTATACTAATTCCACCATCTAATATTAATCAAGGATTAAATGATGTATTAATTAATGACTTTCATTTTTATATAGAATTTGAAAATAATTTGAATTCCCATTTTGAAATTGGAAATATTAGATATAATTATTTGAATAATATGATTACAAGCCTAAACTTCTTTAGCTTTAACAAAAATGTTATTATTACACCATTATCAAAAGATAAAATAAGAGTAACTCTAAAAAAGAACACATCCATTTCTCATAAAAGATATTATAAACAACAAATTAATGTTGAATATGTAAAAAATGATTCAAAACTAAATAATGATATAATATTTAATTATATAGTTGATCCAATGTATAACAAAAAGATAAAAGTTGCGTATAGTTTCTTATTTGAATATCAAAATTTACAAGAGCCTTTAATTTTTGAAGGTGAAAGGTTATCAACACTATTTGTAAAATGTGTTGACAATAGTGATAATATTGTAAATTTTAAATATGCTACGGATGATAAATTTTATAAATATGATTTAAATGGAGATATATTAGCAAGACCAACATTAGATATTCTTTTCGAAGATGTTAACAGATTTCAAAACAAATTAAATTATATGGAATTAAATATTGCTGACAATTCATCTAATTATGAATTTTTATCAACTAAAATTAGACATAATGAATCAAATAATAATTCACACTATATAACAAGTTGGACACTTCTAGGATCATGTACAGTTTATAAAGATAAAATTTTAGTTGAGGATAATATTAAAAGTTATTTTTCATTAATTGAAAGCTTTATAATATATTTGGATGATGAATATTACTATCTAGAAAAGTTAGAAAGTTTTGAAAATTATATATTCTTTTCAATCAGAGGACATAATATTTATCAAAGTAATATTGACTTTTTTGGAAGAAATGCTTCTATATTTATAAATTTAAAACCATACATATGTTATTCTAATGAATTTTACATTGTAGCTGAAAAAAAGAATAAAATTAAAGCTAAATTTGGTACATTTAAATATGGAGAAATTATACAGCTAAAAAATTGTAAAATTATGATTCTTGATTATGACATTCAATTTGAATTATATACATTTAAACCATTGAATAGATTTGAAAAAGAAATAATTTGTGGGAATACATATTATAGTCTCGGAACATTACATAATTACTCAACTAAAAATCAACTTGTAAATCTAAAGAATCAACTACAAAAAAATTTAATTTCTAAAACCTCATTTTCTGTTGGGGATATAGTAGTAAATAGCCATGGTATTAAATTTTATAATGATAATATGTCAAAATTCTTAGGAAAATCAAAAATAAATTTTGGCTTTGAAAATGAAGGTACAAGTATAATTTTATACTTTATTAATGGGTTATTTTATTATTTTGGAAATGATCTTCATTCAGGTGATAAATTGTTAAAAAAATCTGGAAATGAAAGCGAAGGAATTCCTTATCATACTTATACTGTAAAATCTATATTATCAAACATTGTAACATTTGAATATGATGATATACCATTTTTAACATTATTAGAAGCTAATTATGATGAAGTTAAATTTATATTTTATAAACCATATCATCCATTTAATAAACAAAAAATAGAATTAAAGTGTAATAAAATCAAAAGTAATAGGAATTTTAATGGTATTTTTAAAAATAAAGATGATATGATTATGATTGAAAATAATAAAATAGATATAAAATATAAAAATAGTGAAATACCTATTGCTACAGGTAATAATTTTAGTGGATTAATTACAAGAAATTTTGATTTATATACATTTGGTAAAAATAATAAAGGTCAATTAGGTGTAGGTGATTTGACTGATAAGATGGAACCTACTCTTGTTACAGATGGTATAAACAATCTAAAATCATTATCAATTTCATGTGGCAATGAACATTCAATTGTTCTAAAAACAGATAATACAGTTGTTTCATTTGGTGAAAATGAAAATGGACAATTAGGAATAGGTAGTTTTAATGATCAAATGACTCCAACACAAATATTAGATTCAAGTTCAAATACAATAAGTAATGTCAAATCAGTTTCAACTGGACATTCATTTAGTTTAATTTTAGATGAAAATGGTAAGGTGTATTCATCAGGAGATAATACTTATGGTCAATTAGGAAATGGTAATATGGGAAATGGAATTAAAAGAAATTTCTTTGATGTTTTGAATAATTCTACAGATTTATCAGGATATAATGGGTTCAATGTAACCGCAATTGCATCTGGATATTATCATACATTGATTTTACTCGATTCAGGTAAAGTAATGTCATGTGGACGAAATAATTATGGCCAACTTGGAATTGGAAATACAACTGATGTTTCAGAATTAACATATTGTGTAACAGATATGTATTATAATCCAACTAGTGCATTTGATGATACTTATGTAGATTCAATTTATGCAGGTGGTAATTCTTCTGCAATATTATTAAATAGTGGAAGAGTATTATTCTTTGGTGATAACCAATATGGACAATTAGGTATACAAGTAGGAGGATATAAATCTTCTCCTTATGATATACTATCAGAAAACTTTATTGGTAACAACACTGTAAATCAAAATGTTAATCAAACTTCAATATACAATGGAACTAATTGTAATTATGTTTCATTTGGAGAAAAATCAACATCAATGATTATTAATACAGGAAAGGTATATAACTTTGGTAATAATTCAAATGGACAACTTGGATTAGGAAATTTGATTGATTTATCAGGACAATTAGTAGACAGTTCTGGATACAATTCTAATAATTGTATTTTATCAAGTGTAGGTAATAATCATTCATTATTTTTATTAAAAAACGGAAATCTACTATCAACAGGATCTAATATAAATGGTTCTACTGGATTAAATATTGATAATGGAAATAGTTTATTACCTAATATGATTTGGAGTAATGAAAATATGTTATATTATTTAGATAAAAAGATTAAAATTCCTAAAAATTGTAACTTTATTAATCAAACTTATGAAATAATAAAATTAGATAATGTACATAGTCAATTTTCTAAAATAGATAAAAATATATATCCATATCAAAAAATTATACTAGATGATATTACATTTTATAGATCAAAGGAATTTTATACAGATAGTACTAATTTAAATCAAAGTTTAGATTATACTAATGCATTACTTTTAAAATCTCAAGGGTTATTAGTAAAATATAATGATCAATATTATTATCCATTATATATAGAATGGACAAATGGTAAACAAATATGGAATCCATTAGAAGAAAGTGGGCTTCCTCCTTCATCAAAACCTACACCAACAGATAGTATATTGAAATTTTATGATTCAGAAGGTATTTCTACAATTTTATACTATGATAGTGATGAATTAACTATTTATCAAAATATTCCTCCTGATATTGGCAATTATTCATTGTTAAGTTCTTCTTTTACACACGAAGATTCTAGTGGAGTTAGTCATTATCCTTTATTTTTGGATAGAAATATGATTGTTACAAAGAATATAAATAATATTAATTCTAATATCACTTTTGATGGTAAAATAAGAGACTTGAGCGGAAAAAAATATTATACATTTATTTCTGATTATTCTAATATTATCGAAAATTTAAATTTAGATTTTAATTCAGATATTTTAATCAATGGTTGCTATTTTAAATTTAGAAACATTAAATCTGATTTAGATTTTAATGAATTTAATGACGTTAGTAATTCACAAAAATATGCGTACTTTGAATTTCAAGAACAAAAACCGTTAATTACAGATATAAGAAGAATTGATGAAAATTCAATTATATCTGATATATCTATCACAATTCCATCAAAACCTTGGTCAGAAAAAAACAGCTCAAAATCACAAATCACATATTCTATTAATGATCATCTTATTAATCCTAGTAAAAATCAAGTTGATTTCAATTTTGATGAAAATTATAATAATCCTGTAGATACTAGTGATAATATATTCTGTTACTATACCGAAAATTCTCAAGAACAAGTTAGAAAATTTAATATGAGAAATGTATCATTTAATGGTACTAGTTATTTTAGAACAGATGCTACATTCAACCAATTTTTTAATGATCATAGTAATAGTATGCAAATTTATAGAGAAAATTATATTCCTTTACTAATCTATTTTTCAAATATTGGATCAGAAATTAGTAATCTTGGATTTACAAAATTATACTATGAATACAAATATGTTGAAAAACCTAATATTTTAACAACTACTGAAAATATATTAATTGAAGAAACTACAAGTAATGGTAATAAATTTATTCATAGAGATATTATGAGTTATGAAAATGGAGTTTACAAAATTAGAAAGAATATTGAAAATAATGATTCTACTTTTATGATTAATATGATAAATCCTATTAGAATAAATAATAGAATAGTTCAATTTATTAGACCATTAATATGTAAACATACAAAATTACCAAGTATTATTAACTACACTTCAAATTCTGTTCAAAAATTAGAAGAATATATAGAAATTCCTATTAAAACTACTGGAGCTCCAATAAAACAAAAAAATGGATGGCTTATTGAAGTAAATAGTAACTATATTATTTTATTAAGTAAATATGAAATATTTATAGAAAAACCAGATACATCATATGGAAATATAGTAAACCAAAATAATAATCCAACTTTTCAATATTCTAAACATGTAAATGGCTCATTTAAAAGTTATCTTAAATTTAGATATCTTGTAAAATCTAATATTACTAAAGTTTATCTAAGAAATACTAACTTTTTCAGAACATTAAAACCAAATTACAATTCATTTAAAATTAAAAATATTCCAACTGATACTACAATATCAAATAACCTAAATGAAAGTTGGTATTACAATAATGTTAAAATTAAAATACCAATAAATATTAAACCAGGTACAGGAGGAAATTATTTTATTATTGATAATTACCCAACAGATAATATCTTTGAAAAAAGTTCAATTATTAATCAGAATTTAAGTATTATTAATTATGGTACTAATTCAACAGGAAATACTGAAGTTGAAATTAATAGTGAACCAATAGAATATAATACTTCAGAAAATTTGTGGAATGAATATACAAAATCAAATAAAGTTAAACCTATTAAATATGAGCCATTTCCTTCAGTAAAGAACATTATTAATTACACAAGTTATAGTAAAAATAATTTAAATGAAATTAATCTACCATTTATACTAAATAGATCAAAACCATGGATTAATTGGACATCGATTTCATTTGATAATAACAAATATTATAAAAGTATGAATCAACTAATTAAAAAAGATATCAATATTGATATATCACAAAATATATCATATGTAGATAATTCAAATTCTGTATTTCTATTTGAAGAAATTAATTTTGATACTAATAAATTTATGTCTATTATAAAAAACTTGTCGAAAGATAACTTTTCTAAATTAACGGTATTAAATGAAATAAAAAAAGCAGAAAATCTAATATTTAGGTATTTAGATCAAACAATCAATAATTTAAACTTTTGGAAGGATCCTATAAAGAATATTAATCAATTTCTTGAATTTAAAAATAATGACTACAGAATTATTAGAGGATGTTTAGTTAATATTAACTCTGAATCAGTTGAAAATACAGATATATTTGACTTTAATCCAAATGATAACTATATTTCAAGAATTAATTATTTGGATCAACAATACGATTTATCATTTGATAATATACTAAATAAATTAAAAATAACAAGACCAAAAGATAAAGTAATTAGATCTATAAATGATCTAGTTGATAGTTCAAATACTCCTATTTTAAATCATAAATCCAATGATTATCAACCTTTCTTTGGTGTTAATAGTGAAACTCTATTTAGAGATCTAAGCAATATTCAAAAAGAATACGATAATTTTATTTCTAGAAATTTAGATTCCAATAATTTTAATAAAGAATACGATATTTTAACATTAGAAAAGATATTGATAGAAACACAATGGGAACATAATATCAAAAATTCACCAAATACATATTCAAATTTTAATAAAGATTTTAATGACACATTCGAAATAAATTATAATTTAGATCAAACACTAAACTATACAGGTGTAGAAATTGAAAAATACGGTTATAAAAAATCATTTGGTCTTGAAAGTTATAATAAAATTTTAAAACCTGAATTATCAAGTGATAATGTAATCCTAAATGACATTAAAACTATATCAAAAGGAGTAACATTAAAATACATTTCAAATATAGATGAAAAAATAGATTATGTATTAGACAGTAGTGATATTTTTCAATATAAAGTATTAGCAAATTCTGATTTCTACTCTAAAAAAATTAACTTTGAACCAAATCATAAATATAAAATTGATATTCTAGATGGAGAAAATGTTTTTAATGATGAAATAATTAATGTTGATAATTATTCTGTAAATTCTTTGAAATTCTTTTCAAAAAGAGACTATACAGATGTTAATAATGTAACGGTAGATATGTTAGAAACTATTGATATTAGTAATGTTGAAAAATTAGGTTTCTATTATAAAAATATTGTAATTAATACTAATTTTCCTACTAAACATATAAACTTTTATGACGAAACCGAATTAATTTATAAAGATCAAATAACAACAGATAATAGTAGTATTATAGTTGACTTAATATCAAAGCAAAAAATAGATGATAGGAATTTTCTTATTATTAAAAGTAAAGTTGGTGTAGTTGAACAAGAAATTGTTGGTAATAAAAATTATCTTAAATTGACAAAACATTATGATGAATTAAAAGAGATTGTTGAACAAAATAATGTATATTTGATAACTAATATGAAAAATAGAAATGATGAAACAACTGTTGACATTTCATTAGATACTTCTTTAGATTCTATTTTAATAGATCAATCAGAAGGAAGAATATTTATTGATTATGAGAATACGCAATTAACTTCTAAATTATTAGATCAAAATTTAGATTATGAGATATTTGGATATAGAAAACTTGACATTGAAAGGAAAAAAGAAGATTTAATTGTTTATAAAATGAAACTAGTTGATGATATATCTATACCAATGTATCAAATTAATAAACCATTACCAATAAATTATAAGATTAATAATCAAGATAATAATATCGAAAAAATTAAATTAATAAGTAGTAATGAAATATTAGTTTATAATAATGATGATAATGTAAGTACAATTTCTGTTAAAATTATGAATGGTAATAAATTTATATTTAATGATAATTCTCAAAATGATCCATTGTTAATAAAAAATAATATTTATAGATTTGATCTTGGTCATCCATCAAATTTAAATCATGATTTTAGTATAAGTCAATATAAGGATACTTATTTGAAATATAATATTGAATTATTTGGTATTCCGGGAAATTCAGGGTCTCATGCTATATTTTCACCTACAATTAGTACTGCTGTTTATCCTTTTGATTCATCAATTCAAGATTCTTATTCTGCAAATTCAATATATAATAATTTGTTAGTACAAGATGTTAGTGAAGGATTAACATCGATAAATGAAATAGCTGAAAGAAAGATTACCGTATATGATACATCAAATATAATAACGATGGATTATTCTGTATCTAACTCTACAAGTAGTTCTACAAGTAGTGCTACAAGTAGTTCTACAAGTAGTGCTACAAGTAGTTCTTACGGTAGTGCTACAAGTAGTTCTACAAGTAGTTCTACAAGTAGTTCTACAAGTAGTTCAGTATCTAATAATCAAGAAGAGATTATAATAGGTGTAAAAGTAATAAAAATAAATGAAATAAATAAATTTATCTTTTATAATATTGAAACTAATAATAATTATATTTATGATGATACAATTTCAAATATTGAAGAACTTGTTTTATACAAAGGAGTTAGGTATAAGTTTGATCTAAGTAATTATTCAAATACTGGTCATCCATTAAGATTCAGTAAAAGTCCTACTAATAAAGAAGTTATTGATACTGAAGTTACAGGAACTCCTGGCAACCCAGGATCATATGTAATTTTTAATCCTAGATCGATTTCAAATTATTTTGTTTTCTGTTCAAATCATGGATATGGGATGGGATCTATTTATAATTCATTAACAGTATATAGTAATTTATTAAATTCAAAATCATTGACACATAGTTTTAAAATAGATAGAGATGATCCATTAGAAGTTGTAGGAATTAATAATAATTTTCAAAAATTCTATATTGAAGTGATTACAAATTTTAAATATCTAACAAATACTACATTCAAGTTTACATTTGACAACAATGAAATTATAACTGAGTTAGCAAACCAGTTTATGATTAATAAATTAGGATCTTCGAATTTATTATTAGAATCAAATACCTATATTGATTCAACTTTATTAGATGATTATAATTTTAATATTATTAATTCTGTAACAATATCTAATTATATTAATGATTCCAATAATTTATCATTTGATATTAATGATGATTTAACATTCGAAAATAGTTCTCAAATATCGTATTCAATAGTTATAAATTCAATAAACTATGATATTTCTAATAACCAAATTAACTTCATAGGGAATAATACAACAATTGATTTAAATAGTACTATCGAATCATTACAATCAAATCAACAACAGTTAACAAATCTAACAAACGTAATAGATTCATCTAATTCACAATTTGAATTAAAACAAACATTTACAAATAAATTACCATTAGTTGATCCATCATTTAATCAAACAATGTTTGTTACCTTAAAAGATAAATATTTATTCCAAGATGAAAATACACCGCAAAATATATCAATTCAATTACTAGACATCTCCGGTCAAGAATGTGGAAACTATGTATATAAATTTGAATATTTATATAATGAATCATTTGAAACTGTTAATGAAAGTAATCCAAAATTTTATTATAAAAAATCAACTAATGATTCACAAAGTAGTATAGGTAAAGAAATAAAATACTTAGGTTTATACCAAAATTATTTTTATTTTTCAACAATTGAAATGTTAACATCAACTATTAATGATTCATATACTTTTTACACAAACAATTACTCACTATCAACTACAAAATTAGGATCTCTGATATCCTTTGTTACAAAATGTTATGTAAAAGGATCTATAATCGATGTTTCAAATACTAAATTAATAAATGTTATTTCTGAAAAAAATAATTTATCAATCCTATCAAATTTAGGAAATGCAAAGTTATACTTAAATAATATAATAAATAGGCTAAAAATTAAAAATTTATCAAAAATTTCCTATGATTTTCCTTTAGAATTAAATTATTCAAGATTTACATCAATAACTAATACAGAAGTTTCAACAATTGAAGAAATCAACTGGGATAAAAATTTAATTTATAAGTTTTTTAAACTTGCAAAATTCTTTATAAATGATCAACTAATAGATATACATGATTCTGATACAATGAAAATTTGTGATGATTTATATTTAGGAGGAAATATAGAAAAAAAACCAAGATTAGTTGGTGACAAATACCAAATATTTATTCCTATCGTATTTTGGTTTAATTTAGATTCGTTTAGCTATCTTCCTTTGATTTCAATGGATCAATCTACATTAACAATTAAACTTGAAGTTAATAAACTTTCTAATATTATAACTAACTCTATGGATAATATTGTAAGTGAGTTACCTTCTAATTTTAATTTAACATTAATTACTGATAATATAATATTAGATAATGAAGAAAGGAGAAAATTTGCTGAATACAATCATGAATACATTATAGAAAGAAACTTAATATATTCAGATAAATATTCTCTTAAACATAATGGTAGATCTTCAACAACTAATATAAATCTTCAATTAAAAGGATTAGTAAAAGATATATTCTTATTATTTAAATCACAGAAATCAGATGAATTCTATATTAGTAAAGAAACTTCAGAAATAGAAAGAGATTTAGTAAATAATGAATTTTTTGAACTAAAAACATTATATAATAAATTTATAAATAACAATAGACATTTTGATAATGAAATACAAAGTTCTAATTTAAATTTATTTTTATTAATTGAATCAAATCTTGAAAAAATATCAACAAATTCTTTAGTTGTTAATTTAATAAGAACAGATGAACAATTATCAGATTATGATATTGAACTTTCACTATATTTATATTATGGTAAACTAAATTACATAGATAAAAATACAACTATTAGTGAAGCTATAAAACATTATAAAAAATTTACAAAAATGAAGTTTTATTATAAAATGGTTTACAAAAATGAAAAAGTAGTTAATAAAATTAATCCAATTAAGAAGATAAAATACAATGCTAATGGAAAAGAAATGTTCAATATTCAAAACTCTAATTATTATAATTATGTTGTTCCATACCAAAAATTCCAAAAAACACCAGATGATGGAATATATGCATATTCATTTTCATTAAATCCTACCGAAAGACAACCATCTGGTCATATTAATTTTAATGTATTACAAGATAGTTCAATTGATGTTGAATTTGATGAACATACTCAAGAAGAAAATATTAAACTTAAAACTGTTGTTAAAGAATATCAAATTTTAAGAATAATTAGTGGAATGGCAAGTTTATCTTGGATATAAATTAATTATAAAAAACTAATGCTCCTATACCATTACTAACTCTAAAAAGATTTAGTGATATAGCATATCCTTTTAATAATACAGGATTTTTGTAACTTACTAACTTATTGAATCCAATTTGAAAGTAAGCATCAGAAATCTTATTAAAATTACAATATCCAGAAGAATCTACTTTTGGATCTAATCCAAATGAATACATGTATATACCATTATTTATTGAAAAGAAGTTATTATAATAAACTTGTAATATGTTATAAAATTTTACAAAGTCTATTTCTTCTCTATTAGTAGAATTTATAACTAAATTTAATTTATTAATTAAATCAGATGATTCAAGATCAACTGGATATGATGAATAATTAAATAGATCATTCGAATTATAATTAGATAAAAGTTGTGTTCTCCAAAATAATATTTTAACAGGACTATTTAATGAATCTAATTTATATTCAGAATTAATACTAAATATCTTTTTTTCTGGAATTATATCCAGTACAGGAACTACATATTCTATTTCATTATTAATAAACATAAATCTTTCATTATTGTCTAGATATATGTAATCTACAATTAAATATGATAGCTCAATTGAAGGTAATGTATTAGAAAAATAAGATTCATCATGAATAATCTCAGATGAAATGCTTAAATTAGCTTCAAATTCTGTATCAATTCCTTTAATATTATACAATGATAAATTTTGTGAAGAAGTAGGTATTATAAAATCATTATAAATTTTATCGTAATATAACCTTTTTTCAACTACATCAAAATAACAAAATCTACCAACTGCTGTATTTCCATCTATTTCTTGTTTGATAATTTCCTTTTCTTTAAATAAACAAAAACTATTATTAACTGTTATGTAATGAGTAGGTGATTCGAGATAACATTTGTTTATACTATTAAATTCTACATGAATTTTTATATCGCTATGATATAGTGCAACCAATGGTAATGATAAATTATAATTTTTATGAAACCAAAAATGAATAGGTATATCCAAAGAATAAGAATCTTTACCATTTGTGTAATCAGTCAATTCATTAACGTTTCCAATCATTTTTTGATATCCTCTTAGCTTTTTATTACCAAGTTCATAAAGAATATTTAAATATTCTCCATTGATTCTGTCTATTAATACACCACCAACTTCAAGGTCAATATATTTTATTAATCCAAATCCTATTTTATCAATCCATCTAAATTTTTTTATATTTGAAGGTAGATAGGAATGATTAGAAAATTGTATACTTGGAAGTTTTACATGTAAATACATATTACTCAATAAATCAGCATTTTTTGAAATATTTACAGTAATTTTCCTAGAAAAATCTGGTTCAGTTTTAAAAAACTGAGACATAGGTTCAATGCTAAAATTTGTATATTGTTTATATATAAATTTAAAATAGGTTATTTCAGCACTTCCGCTTAAATATAAGTTTTCTTTTCCTACAGAAGCTAAAAATAATAATCCTAATCCCATATTATATTATTTTATAAATAAATTTATAAGTCAGTTTATAACATTAAACTTTAATTTGAAAGATTTTAGTTAAAAAATCTTTCAATTTAATTTTCTATATAATTTTTATGTTTAGATTCACATAGTGAATCAATTTAAGCTTTTGGGTAACTGGCAGCAGTGATAACATCACCAGCAGTTAAAGTTTCTTTTTCGCAAGCTTCAGCTAATTTAGAGAAGATTGGGAAAATAGATTGGTATTTAGCGTTAACTCTGTTGAAGTAATCGTTTCTTTTAGCTGTGAATTTTTCTAAATTAGATTCAGAAATGATACCTCCACCTTGTTGGTTAACAGCTAATAAATCTTCATAACCTTGAACGTAAGAAGCAGATTTGAATAATTTGTTTTCAAGAACGTTTAATTCGTTAACCATTTTCTTGATAGTTTGTTGATCACCAGCATCAAGATCTTTACCACCTCCTTGTAAGTTTTCTAAGATAGATTCGTACATACTGTCAAGGTGTCCAGATACTTGTAATGGAAGATTCTTTTCAGTAGAAACATCAAATTCCCAAGCACCACCCATTTGACCAAAAGCAGTACCTACTGGCATAATTCCATAACTAATTCCTAATGGGGACATGAAGTTAACAACAGTGTTTTCTAATGCAGATACAGCACTTGGAGCTGGTGGAGCTCTAGCAAAGTTCTTTCTTGGGGCAAAGGCTTTACCTCTTACACCGTATTTGGCACCTAAGGTTCCAGCGAAAGCATTTGGGTTGAAAGCTGGTCCATCTTCAACATAGGTTGGGTTAGCAATACCTGGGTTAGCATTAACTCTGGTAACAATCATGTTTAAGTAACCCATTAATTTACTGTTATTTCTAACAGATTGAACAGTTTTAGCAGCATCATCATCTCCTAAGGTAGCTTCTAAAGTTTCAATCCATTGTTCAGCAGATGGATAAGCAGAGTAAGATCTTCCAGTTGAAGTTTTAGAAGTGAATGGTTGGAAACCAAACGATTTAAGAGTTCTTAATAAAACATCTGGAAGCATTGAGCTAACAGCTGATTCAGCATTTTGCCAGAAAGTACTGGATTCCATAAATTCTCTACAAGATTTAACTTCACTACCAGCTAAACATTTCATGAAATATTCATTACATTTAGCTTCATTTCCTGATAATCCAGTTCCGAAGCATTGTACTGATGGATTTAATTGTTCATAGATATTAGATCCAGCTTGAACTTGAACTGCTTCTCCGTTTTGGGCAATAGTGAAAATCTTTCCTGGTTGTCCTACTTTTCTGAAGAAAATATTTTCTGGTTCAACAGCTTGTGGTTTAGAAGAATCAGCAACTGGAGTAACTTTAGCTCTATTATCTGCTTCAGTAGCTTCTAAGAATTTTTGTAAAGCTAATTTTCCAACCATGAATGTTTTGAAATATAAAGAACCTTCTTTGATACCTTTTTTTTCAACATATCCTGCTTTGGTTGCATCTAATGATAATTTTGTAAGAAGATTTTCAAAAGCATTATCTCTGTATGATAGTTGGCCGTTTATCTCTTGAACAAGATTATCAGCAAGAATATTTAATGCCAATAATTCAGGTGAAGCTACAACTGAAGAAGCAACATCAGTCTTAATTGCTCTGTATGCAGCAACAGCATCAGAAGTTAAGTTTTTGTTTGAAAATAAATTTTTTAATTCACCTAAGTAGCTAAGAACTACGTCAGCAACTCCTAAAAAATTTGCTTCTTTATTTGCAGTATCATCATTAAAGTTTGCTGGATGTAAGTTTAATCTATTTATTCTCATATCTCCTTCAATTCCTGAATATCTATAGTTATCTTCAACTGAGTTTAAAATTAAAGATGCTCTCATATCTTGAGAATTACCGAGAATACCTCTATATCTATCGTATCTTGTAGATAATCTATCAGAAAGAATGATTTGTTGTGAATTTATTTGGTTAGAAGATTTATCAACACTCACTGATTCTGTAATATTTTGTCCAAAGTTTGTGTTATACACTCCTTCTCTATTGGAGGTTCCTTGTTGTTCGTTTCCGGCAGCAGGATTTGCTGCATTGAACCTATTGAATGATTGGTTTCCACTCATGTATATACTTAATTTAGAAAAAAATTTTTCTAAATTAATAATTTTCTTAAGTTTTTTCCGAATACTTTTTTTCTAAATCTTTTTATATGAAGTTAGAAGTTGATCTAGGCCAAAAATTTAATATATTGGGTGTAAAAGTTAGTCTTTTTACAATCATTGTACTTGTTGTTCTTTCATTATTAATTTGTAGAATGTGCTTTAAAAAATATCAAACAGAAGAAAAATTTAGTTCACATGAACATATGATTAAAGCATACAATTTTAATACTAGTTGGTGTGGTTATTCAGTAAAATTCCAAGATGAATGGAATAAATTTACTTCTGCTGCTGGAGAAGTAGGAGTTGTTGCACATGACATCAAATGTGATAATGATGAAAATAACGAAATATGCAAAAAATACGGAGAAATGTATTTACCAGAATCTGACGAACCAGTTGTAACTGGATTTCCAACTGTAGTATTTGAAGTACCAGGTCAAGAACATCCAATTGTATATCCTGGAAATAGAACATCTGATGGACTAATTGAATTTTCTAAAAGTTTATCTCAATAATTAATCTATTAAATTTATTAATTTTTTGATTTCATCATGAAATTCCAATTGTTTAAATTTTGATGAATCAAAATGCTTTGAACCATAAATCGAACCATAAAATATACCTGCGATAGCTCCAGTAGTATCATTATCGCCAAAATGTAATGTTGAATAGAAAATAAAGCTATCCAAACTTACATCTAATTTATTTTTTTCAAATGGATATTCTTTAGATCTATGACTCATTAGAATTGAATCATACGCAACAATTACTGAACTTAATCCTGACGCACCAAATCTATGCAT